>Ga0114129_10001592_pt1 | contig 30821 bp, 20 predicted proteins | sample RhiMetdeltSRZDD1_FD_80071 | JGI IMG/M metagenome (GOLD analysis project Ga0114129, IMG submission 80071) | Populus rhizosphere microbial communities from Tennessee, USA - Rhizosphere MetaG P. deltoides SRZDD1 (version 2) (version 2) | ecosystem: Host-associated > Plants > Roots > Rhizosphere >...
ACAAACTGGGCGCGCAGTTCGGCAATGACGTGAAGAGCGAATACGTTTTCAACATCATGGATCACGGCCACAAGGCCGAGGATATCCTCACGCTGGTCGAGAACGGTAAAATCACGCTCGGCTACCAGTCCTCGAGCTATTTGACCAACCGTGTCCCGGAATTGGGATTCGTCGATCTGCCGTTCCTGTTTTCCAGCAACGCGCAGGCGCGCGCAGCCATGGACGGCACGCTGGGCGAATTTCTCGCGCGCAAAACGGAGGAACGCATCAACTACCAGATTCTCGGCTGGTTCGAGAATGGCTTCCGGCACATATCAAATCGCCTGCGGCCGATCCATCGGCCCGCCGACATGGCCGGCATGAAAATCCGCGTGCTGCCGAGCGAGATACACCGACGCACATTCGATCTGCTCGGTGCGGTCGCCATGCGCATGGACTTGACCGAAGCGATTGCCATGATCAAGGCGGGCACGCTCGACGCGCAGGAAAATCCGCTTGCCAACACCGTCACGTATGGCGTGCACAAGTTTCACAAGTTTCACACGCTCAGCAATCACTTTTACATTTCACGGCCGATCTTTTTGCATCGCCCGTCGTTCGAGAGTTGGCCGGACAATGTCAAGCGCGCCATGGAGTCGGCAGTCAGCGAAGCGGTTGCCTATCAGCGCACGCTTGCGGTCGAGGAGCACGACCAGTCATACCAGGCGATCACGGCAGAAGGCTGCGAGATCAATGCGCTCACGCCGAAGGAACACGAACTCTTCGTCGCCGCCGTCCGGCCACTGCTGGCTGATGCGCGGATGACCTATGGCGATGCTATGTTCAAAATGGTGCCGCAGCCGTAAGCTGACCAAACACTTAACGCGCTCGGCGCAATTCTAGGATTTACGCGGCTGAAACGACTCCTTTCGTAAAGACGGCGAAGATCTTCCGAGTTGGGGCCGTTCAATAACGCAGAATCGTCCGATCGCTCTTGCGCTGCGCGGGGTCAGCAAACGATTTGACCGCCCCGCCGTCGATGCGCTCGATCTCACTGTCCATGGCGGCGAGTTCTATGCCCTGGTCGGCCCAAACGGCGCCCGAAAGACCACAACCGCGCTGGCGGCCGCCCTAACCTGGGCGGCGCTCGGGACGGCGGCAATCGCCCTCGGCATCCTGGCAGGCGTCTGGCTGATCAGTCCGTCGCGGACCTGATTCTCAAGCAAACGCTGCGCGCGCACGGCCTCGGCCGACCAGGATCCCGATCAAGATCAGATTGAGAATATTGGCCCCGATTCCCGCGGCGAAGGCGGGCGCATAGTAACCGAAATAATCGTAGAGAATGCCCGCGAGCCAGCCACCGAGCGCCATCCCGCCGCCGCTAAAGAGAAGCAATGTCGGAATGCGCCACGAGGCCTCGGACGCGGGAAACAATTCGCGCAATGCCAGCACGTAGGCCGGGATGATCCCGGAGAATCCGAGGCCGAACGCCGCTGCTATCGTGAACAGGCCCGCTTCGTTTTGGGTGAAAAGAAATGCCGTCATCGACGCAGACTGCCATGCCGAGCCGATCAGGACGGTCGCGAGCCCGCCGATGCGGTCGGAAATGGCGCCCCAGATCTGCCGGCTTAGAAAGGCTGTGCCGAGAAGGACCGAGAGCATCAAAGCACCGTTCGAGCGTGTAATGCCAAGATCGCTGCAGAAGGCAACCAGATGACCTTGCGGCATTGCCATTGGAACACAGCACAGCACGGCTGCGACGCACATCATGCCCAAAACCAGATTTGGCGGCCATCCGAGCACGCGGGCCTTTCCGGCGGCCGGATCAGACGACGTGGTCGGCAAAATCAGTTCGGGCGGCGCGCGAAAATAAAGCAAGGCTAGCGGAATGATCACGACGATTTCGGCCAGCGCGTACCAGAGCATCGCCTGGCGCCATCCGAAGGCCGCGATGGCGCGTTCGAACACCGGCGGCCACATTGCACCGGCCAGATAGCTGCCGCTCGAAATGAGCGCCAGCGCTGAGCCACGGCGCCGATCGAACCAGCGGCTGACATAGATGTACATGGGCGCATTGATGCCGCCCAGTCCGATCAACCCGATGAAGAGCCCGTGACCGATCCAAAGCGGCCAGGGCGGGCCAATGGTCGAGATTGCAAGACCAAGGCCGATCATCAAGGACCCGCAGATCACGGTCCATCGCGTGCCGACCTTGTCGGCGATCCTGCCCATTAAGATGCCGCCGAAACCGGAGCCAAGCCAGGCGAGGGCGCTAGCGAGTGCCGGGATCGACCGGATTCCGTTCACCTCTGCCGCAATGTCCTTGAGCGCAACGGCCGTGATCCACGCCGCTCCAAATGCCATCAGCATCGTGACGAGCGCCACAGTGGCGACTATCCAGGACGTTTTGCTTTCGATTGAGGAAGGCGGCAATTGCAACATCGAGGGAAGTTCCCGGCGGACACTTTTCTGGCAGCCCCGGCCGCATTTGACCACCCACATCGCCGTAGGTCTGCTCTGTCTGCTGCATTGCGCCAAAATGCGCGCAATCGCCGGCCATGGAAATTTCCTTTTGCAAGTGGCGGCAATAACGAAATTGACCCAAACCCGTTGAGGTGTAGCTTTTCCGGACGATTCAGCGCTTTGCTACGCGCAGGACAAGCCTATATGAGTGGGACCCGGCGCCCTGTGCGCCGTGACAACAAGGCCATCCATGGCGTTCCGAACGGTCAGCCTCGACGACAAATACGACCTGAGCCAGTCGCACGTATTCGTCACAGGTTATCAGGCGCTGATTCGTGCCTGCCTGATGCAGAAAGAGCGTGATCGGCGCGCCGGCCTGAACACTGCCGGTTATGTCACCGGGTACCGTGGTTCGCCGCTCGGCGGTCTCGACCAGCAATTCATGCGCGCGGCAAGACAACTTGTGGCTGCCGACATCAAGTTCCAGTCCGGCTTGAATGAAGACCTCGCCGCCACCGCGCTGTGGGGTTCGCAACAAGCTGAGCTGCGCGGCGAAGGCAAATTCGATGGCGTGTTCGGCATGTGGTACGGCAAAGGGCCGGGCGTCGACCGTACTGGCGACGTGTTTCGCCATGCCAATTTGGCTGGCACGTCGAGGAATGGTGGCGTCATTGCTCTGATGGGCGACGACCACACGGCTGAATCATCAACGACTGCGCATCAATCCGAATTCCATTTCGTCGATGTGATGATTCCGATCCTCAATCCCGCCGGTGTGCAGGAGATTATCGACTACGCGCAATACGGCTGGGCCATGTCGCGCTTCACAGGCGCATGGACCGCGCTCAAATGCATGCACGAGACCGTGGAGTCGACCGGGGTGCTCGATGGTTCGCTCGATCGCATGCAGATCGTGACGCCGACCGATTTCACCATGCCGCCAGGCGGTCTGAATATCCGCCTCGCCGACACATTCCTCGGCCAGGAAGCGCGCCTCCATGATTTCAAGCGCGATGCCATGCTGGCCTTTGTGCGAGCAAACAAACTCAATCGCATCATTAATTCCGGAGGACGGGCGCCGAAGATCGGCATCATTACCACCGGCAAAGCGTATCTCGATGTGCGCCAGGCCTTCGATGAGCTCGGGATAGACGAGATAAAATGCAATGACCTCGGCCTTCGGGTTTTCAAGGTTGCCTGCGTTTGGCCGCTCGGACGGCAGGAGCTGGCGGAATTCGCGCAAGGGCTCGACCTCATCATTGTCGTCGAGGAAAAGCGCTCGCTAATCGAGGTGCAGGTCCGTGAGGAACTTTACGGCACGGCAAATCAGCCGGTCTGCATCGGCAAAAAAGACGAGCAAGGAAACTGGCTGTTCCCGGTCAAGGGCGCGCTTGATCCGAACGATATCGCCATCTGCATCGGTGAACGTTTGCTGCGCTATGGCTCCAACGAAGAGCTCGCCGCAAACGTGGCCCGCCTAAAATCTGCGCAGGGCGCGCTGTCCGAAACGACTGATGTTGCCCAACGCATTCCGTATTTCTGTTCGGGGTGCCCGCACAACACGTCGACCCGTGTCCCGGAAGGCAGCCGCGCCTATGCTGGCATTGGGTGTCATTACATGGCGCAGTGGATGGACCGCAAAACGCTCGGCTACACCCAGATGGGAGGCGAGGGCGCAAATTGGATTGGCGAAGCGCCATTTTCTAACCGCGGGCACGTTTTCCAGAATCTTGGTGACGGAACCTACAACCACTCCGGCTATCTCGCGATCCGCGCTGCGATCGCTTCCGGCGTGACCATGACCTACAAAATCCTGTTCAACGATGCGGTCGCCATGACCGGCGGGCAGGCGAATGACGGCGGATTGACGGTGTCGCAAATCGCATCGCAAGTGGCCGCCGAAGGGGCGAAGCGGGTGGTCGTCGTCACCGACGAGCCCTGGAAGTATGGGAAAGACATCGAATGGCCACGCGGACTGACGGTGCATCACCGCGACGAACTTGACGCCATTCAACGCGAGCTGGCCACCATCCCCGGCGTTACCGTGCTCATCTACGACCAGACCTGCGCTGCCGAGAAGCGCCGACGCCGCAAGCGCGGTGCATTTCCCGATCCCGACAAGCGGGTGGTCATCAATGACCTCGTTTGCGAGGGTTGCGGAGACTGCGGCGTCAAATCGAATTGCGTGTCGGTGCAGCCGCTGGAAACCGAGTGGGGTCGCAAGCGAACAATCGACCAGTCAAGTTGCAATAAGGACTACTCCTGCCTGAAGGGCTTTTGTCCTTCCTTCGTGACCGTGCACGGCGCGAAGCTCAAAAAAGGCGAGGCCCTCGCCGAGCCGAAAGAGTGGCCAGCCCTGCCGACGCCCAAGGCGCCGCTGCTCAATCACCCTTACGGGATCATCGTCACGGGTATTGGCGGGACCGGAATTGTTACTATTGGAGCCATCGTCGGAATGGCGGCGCATCTCGAGGGCAAGGGCGTTGGCATCATCGATATGGCCGGTTTGGCGCAAAAAGGCGGCGCAGTCTCGAGCCACATTCGCATCGCCAATACGCCGTCGGATATTCATGCCATCCGCATCGCGGCGGGCGGCGCCGACCTGGTCCTGGGCGGGGACATTGTCGTTGTCGGCGCCAAGAAAGTGCTTGGCGCAATGAAAACGGGGATTACGCGGGTTATCGTGAATACCGCGGAATTTTTGCCTGGCGATTTCACGCGCAACGCGGATTTTTCTCTGCCGACTGAGCGACTCAAGCGCGCCATCATCGCTCATGCGGGTCGCGAACGGACTCAGTTCGTCGATGCCGGGCGGCTGGCGACTGCGCTGCTTGGCAACTCCATGGGCGCCAACATGTTCATGCTCGGCTATGCCTACCAAAGCGGAGCGCTGCCCCTTTCGGCGGAGGCCGTCGAGCGAGCGATCGTATTGAACGGCGAAGCTGTGGCAATGAATGTTGCGGCGTTTCGTTATGGGCGCCGCGCTGTCGTCGATCCAAGAGGGCTTGAGGCGCTGATCGAACCGCGGCCGCAGGAGCAGAATGATTCCCTGAGACTGTCGCAATCTTTTGCGGACACTGTGAATCGCCGCGTGGAATTTCTGACCGCGTATCAAAATGCGGATTTCTCGCGCCGTTATCGAATCTGGGTCGAGAGAGCTCGCACGGTGGAAGCCGAAAAAGCGCCTGGGCAGTGCGGACTTGCGGAAGCCGTTGCGCGCTACCTCTTCAAGCTGATGGCGTACAAGGACGAATACGAAGTGGCGCGCCTATACAGCGAAACCTCGTTCCTTGATCGGGTTAGATCGACATTCGACGGCGACAAGCTGCGATTCGAATTTCATTTGGCGCCGCCGTTGCTGGCGCGACGCAATCCGGAAACGGGCGAACCAAAGAAAATGTCGTTCGGCCCCTGGATCCTGAACGTTTTTGCGCTGCTGGCGAAGTTCAGATTCCTGCGGGGCACCGTCTTCGATCCCTTCGGCTATACGGCCGAGCGCAAGATGGAGCGGCGCCTGATCTCCGACTATGAGCAATTGCTCGAGGAGCTGCTGGCGCGGCTTACGCCGGCTAACCATCATGTCGCGGTCGCGCTAGCGACGATTCCCGAAAAAATCCGTGGATACGGGCCGGTCAAGCAGCGGCATCTGGCCGCGGCAAAGGCTGAAGAAGCGGCTCTGCGGGAGGAGTTTCGCTCCGGGGCGACGGGTTTTCTCAAGGCGGCGGAATAGCTTCGCTCCGCGCGGCCAGTTTACGTGCGATCTGATACTTGACCGCCATCCGGCGGTGTTTTCATATCGAGACAACAAGATCGTCACTGCAGACGACGAGGGGTTATGGAGCCGCGCCGGCCTGCGCGGCCGCACCGGGAGGACTGAGCTGTGGCGCCGAACGTCGCCGCGGGCGCGGAAACGTTTCCGAAGCTGCTGATCCGTAACGCCAATGTCTACGGCGCGCGACCGGCGATGCGGCACAAGGATCTTGGCATTTGGCAAACCTGGACCTGGAGCCAGACGCTGGACGTCGTCCGCGCCTATACCGTGGGCCTGCATCGGCTGGGCGTCAAACGCGGCGAGACCGTTGCCATTGTCGGTGGCAACAGGCCGAAGCTTTATTGGTCCGTGATGGCGGTCCAGATGCTGGGTGCGATTCCCGTGCCCGTCTACGCCGATGCTGTCGCCGACGAACTGGCTTATGTGCTCGCTCACGCCGAGGTCCGTTTCGCCGCGGTCGAAGATCAGGAGCAGGTCGACAAGATCCTGTCGGTCAAGAAGCAGCTCCCCCAGCTGGAGTTGATGGTCTACGACGAGAAGCGTGGTCTGCGCGATTACGACCACAGTCGCCTTCGCCCGATTGACGATGTTATCGACGATGGGCGCAAAGCTCTGGCCGATCCTGCCGTTGCGGCATGGCTCGACAACGAGATCGCAGCCAGCAAAGGCAGCGATCCTTCAATCATCCTCTACACTTCAGGTACGACCGGCACGTCCAAGGGCGTCGTGCTCACCAACGAACGTTCGATACGTGCTGCGGCGGATACTGTCGCTTTCGACAAACTAACTGAAAAAGACGTGGCACTCGCGTATCTGCCGCTCGCCTGGGTCGGGGACCACTATCTCAACTATGCGCAAGGTCTGGTCTCCGGCTTCTGCACCGCCTGTCCGGAAAGCCCTGATACGGCGATGAGCGATCTGCGCGAGATCGGCCCCAGCTTCTATTTCGCGCCACCGCGCACGCTCGAGCAGCTGCTCACGCGCGTCATGATCCGGATGGAAGATGCCGGTCTCGTCAAGCAAAAGGTGTTTCACTATTTCATCGGGGCGGCGCGCCGCTATGGCGAGTGCATTCTCAACGGCGAGAGCGTGCCGCTGACCGCGCGGCTCCTCTACGCAATCGGCAATGTCCTTGTCTATGGCCCGCTCAAGAACGTGCTCGGCTTCTCGCGCGTGCGCGTCGCCTACACTGCCGGCGAGGCCGTCGGGCCGGAACTTTTCAGCTTCTACCGCTCGATCGGGCTGAACCTGAAGCAGTTGTACGGGCAGACCGAAGCCTTTCTTTACGTTACGGCCCAGCCGGATGGCGAAATCTATGCCGATACGGTCGGGCCTGCGTGTCCCAACGTCGACATTCGGATCGCCGACAATGGCGAGGTGCAGTTCAAGTCGCCGGGCATGTTCTCCGGCTATTTCAAGGATGAGACAAAGACCGCGGAGGTGATGACACCGGATGGCTATGTAAAGACCGGCGACGCCGGCTTTTTCGATGAAAAGACCGGACACCTCAAGATCATTGACCGCACTAAAGATGTCGGAAAGCTGAACGACGGGACGATGTTCCCGCCCAAATACATCGAGAACAAACTCAAGTTCTTCCCGAATATCCGGGAGGCCGTGGCGCTGGGCGACAAGCGGGATTTCGTCACGGTGATGCTGAACATCGATCTTGCCGCGGTTGGAAGCTGGGCGGAGCGCAACAACGTCGTCTATGGCTCATATCAGGAGCTCGCCGGTCATCCGCTTGTTTACGACATGCTCGAAAAACATGTCGCCGAAGTGAACCGCTCGCTCGCCGAGGACAAGGTGATGGCAGGGGCGCAGATCAAGCGTTTCCTGATCCTGCATAAGGAGCTCGATCCCGACGATGGGGAAATCACCCGCACACTGAAGGTGCGGCGCGGTTTTATCGCCGAGCGCTACGCGCCGCTGATCACGGCGCTCTACGACGGTTCAAAAGAAGCAGATATTTCGACCCAGGTGACCTTCGAAGACGGTCGCAAGGGCTCGATCAGCGCTCGCGTGAAAATCCGCGACATGAAACCCGCAGCCACTTCCGCCATGGGGAAAGCGGCATGAGAGCGACCGGGGGCCCGGACGTTGCTGTCGGCGACGTGCTGTTATCGGTCGAGAACGTGTCTCTCTCTTTTGGCGGCGTTAAGGCAGTCAGCGACGTTTCCTTCGACATCCGCAAAGGCGAAATTCGCGCGATCATCGGGCCGAACGGCGCCGGCAAGACGTCGATGCTCAATATCATCAACGGCTTCTACCACCCTCAAAAAGGCCGCATTAGGTTCAAAGGACAAGCCCGCGCAAGGATGCGCCCTCATGATGCTGCCTATGGTGGCATCGCGCGCACGTTTCAAAATGTCGCCCTGTTCCGGGGCATGACCGTGCTCGACAACATCATGGCCGGCCGCACCTTGAAGATGCACAGCAATTTCTTCTGGCAGCTTCTCCGCTACGGTCCCGCGATGCGAGAAGAGGTCGAACATCGTCATCGTGTCGAAGAGATCATCGATTTCCTGAAAATTCAGGAGATCCGGCGCGTGCCCGTAGGGCGTCTCCCCTACGGTTTGCAGAAACGGGTCGAGCTTGGCCGTGCGCTCGCCATGGAGCCGGAATTGCTGCTGCTCGACGAGCCAATGGCGGGGATGAATCTCGAAGAAAAAGAAGATATGTCGCGCTTCGTGCTCGACGTGAACGATCACTATGGCACGACGATTGCGCTGATCGAGCACGACATGGGCGTGGTGATGGATCTATCGGATCGGGTAGTGGTGCTCGATCACGGCATCAAGATTGCCGATGGCACACCCGACGAGGTCAAACGAAATCAGGCTGTGATCGACGCTTATCTCGGCGTGGCGCACTGAGGACGCATGGACATCCTCTACAAGATCTTCCTCGATCCTTTCGTGCAAATGGTCACGGCGCCCGACCTGCTCGTGCAGACGCTGTGGGAAGGGATGGTTGGCGGGGTGCTTTACGCGCTGATTGCGCTTGGCTTTGTGCTGATTTTCAAGGCATCGGGGGTCTTCAATTTCGCGCAAGGAATCATGGTGGTCTTCGCGGCGCTCACGCTGGTCGGACTGTACAATGCCGGCATATCTGCCTTCCTTGCGCTAGGGCTGACCGTAGCGGTGATGTTCGCGCTTGCCTTCGCGGTCGAGCGCGTCGTCTTGCGGCCTCTGATCAACCAGTCCGACATCATCCTGTTCATGGCGACGTTCGGCCTGACCTACTTCCTTATTGGGTTCGGGCAATTTGTCTTCGGCGGCGATCCGAAAGTCATGATCACCGAGCAGCTTTACCTGCCGAAAGGCACGGTTACTTACAAAGCGCTTGGCGGGATCATCAGCCTGCAAAAACTCGACATTGCTGCCGCCATCATTGCCTCAGCCATGGTGGCCGGGTTGGCGGTGTTCTTCTCAAAAACAAGGATCGGCCGGGCCCTTCGCGCCGTGGCGGACAGCCACGAGGCCGCACTGTCGGTCGGCATTTCACTCGAGCAGATATGGGTGATCGTGTGGTTTGCCGCCGGCCTTGTGGCGCTGGTAACCGGCATCATGTGGGGCGCGCGCTCGGACGTTTCCTTTGCGCTTGACGTCATCGCGCTCAAGGCACTCCCGGTGCTTATTCTCGGCGGCCTGACCTCGATCCCCGGAGCAATCGTGGGGGGTCTGATCATCGGCGTCGGCGAGAAGCTCTGGGAATTCTACTGGGGGCCGTTGATCGGCGGGGGCACCGATTCCTGGTTCGCCTTTGTGCTTGCGCTGGTGTTCCTGCTGTTCCGCCCACAAGGCCTGTTTGGCGAACGCATTATCGAACGGGTGTGACAAGCAATGCTTTACCGCGAGGCCGGCCAGTTCAAGACCAGCTACGCCACGGACCAGGCGATTTTTCCGATTCTGCAAGACCGGATCGGCATTATCATCATCCTCGTCATCGCCTTCGTCGGTATTCCGCTTATCGGAAATGATTTCCTCACTAACGCGGTGATGACGCCATTCCTGATTTTCTCGCTGGCTGCGATCGGACTCAACCTGCTCACGGGCTATACCGGGCTCCTTTCTCTCGGCACCGGCGCTTTCATGGGAGTAGGGGCTTATGCCTGCTACAAGCTGACCACGATCTTCCCCAACGTGAACATCATCATCTGGGTAATCGCGTCCGGCTTCTTCTCCGCGGCAGTCGGGGTCGCATTTGGCCTGCCTTCCTTGCGCATCAAAGGTTTTTATCTCGCGATTGCCACCCTCGCGGCGCAGTTCTTTCTGGAATGGTGCTTCATCCGGATTCCCTGGCTTTACAATTACAATGTGTCGGCGGCCATCGAGGTCCCGCAGCGCGAGCTGTTTGGCATCATCGTCACAGGTCCGCGCGCGAGCGCCGAGACGCGCTATCTGATCGTGCTGACCATCGTCGTAATCATGACCTGGATGGCCTCGAATATCGTGCATGGGCGCATTGGCCGCATGTGGATGGCGGTACGCGACATGGATATTGCCGCCGAGCTGATGGGAATTCGCCTGTTGCCGACCAAATTGCTCGCCTTTGCAGTGTCTTCATTCTACTGCGGCGTTGCGGGCGCGCTGTTGGTCTTCCTCTGGTACGGGGGCGCGGAGTCCACCGTCTTCTCGATCAATGAGAGTTTCACGGTCCTGTTCATGATCATTATTGGAGGACTCGGGAGCCTGCTGGGCTCCTTCCTCGGGGCGGCATTGATCTACATCCTGCCGATTATTCTGCGTTTCGTGCCGCCCCAGCTTGGCCTGCCCTTGCACGCCGCAACGGTTGAACATCTGACGTTCATGATTACGGGCGCCCTGATCGTGTTCTTCCTTATTGCCGAGCCGGCAGGCCTTGGCCGCCTGTGGCAGATTGGCAAGCAAAAACTGAGGGTGTGGCCGTTTCCTTACTGATGGTGCAAAATAGCCCCACTTCGACCATGGCGGAGGCCATGGCTCTGAAAATCGCCGTTCTGCCAAGTCGGACAGGGCGAGATTTTAAACCAGATGTGCGCCGCCGGGCGTGAACGAAGGGAGGAACACGATGAAGGCAAGACAATTTTTGGTCGATGTGACCTGCGCGAGCCTGGTGGGAGCCGCCGTGCTCGTCAGCCAGGCGCAGGCGCAGGATTCAATTTATGTGCCGTTGCTGACCTACCGTACAGGGCCGTACTCGGGCTCAGGCATTCCGATTGCCAACGGCATGAACGATTATTTGGCCATGCTCAACGAGCGCGACGGCGGCATCGGCGGCGCGAAGCTCAACATCGAAGAGTGCGAAACCGGTTACGACACCAAGAAGGGGGTTGAGTGCTGGGAATCGGTCAAGGGCAAGAAGCCGGCCGTGGTGAATCCGTATTCGACCGGCATCACCTTGCAGATCATCCCCAAGGCTGCAGTCGACAAGATCCCGATCCTGTCCATGGCCTATGGCTTGTCGGCCTCGGCAGTCGGTAAAGACTTCCCCTGGGTGTTCAATCCGCCGGCCACCTACTGGGACGGCTTGTCGATGGTCATGCGCTACATCGGCGGCAAGGAGGGTGGCCTCGACAAGCTTAAGGGAAAGACCATCGGCTTTATTTTCCTGGAAAGCCCATATGGTCGCGAACCGCTCCCGCTATTGCAGCAGTTTGCCAAGGACTATGGCTTCACGGTGAAGGAGTATTCGGTTGCCGGCAAGGAAATGCAGGACCAGTCGGCGCAATGGCTGGCGGTCCGCCGCGATCGTCCGGCGTGGATGATCATGTGGGGCTGGGGCGCGATGAATCCGACGGCGGTCAAGCGCGCGGCCGAGAACGGCTTCCCCATGGATCATTTCATCGGCATCTGGTGGTCGGGCAGTGATGACGATGGACGTGGCGGCGGTCAGGAAGCCAAAGGCTATCTCACGCTCAACTTCAACGGACTTGGGCCGAACTATCCCGCGCTCCAGGACATCAAGAAATACGTCGTGGACAAGGGCAAGAGCCAGGTCGAGAAGGACAAGTTCGCTGAGAATTTCTACAACCGCGGCGTCTACAACTCCGTTCTGGTAGCCGAAGCAATCCGCAACGCGCAGAAGCTGTCGGGCAAGAAGGTCGTGACCGGCGAGGATGTCCGGCGCGGCCTCGAGACGCTCAACATCAGCGAAGCGCGCTGGAAAGAGCTCGGCTTGCCCGGCTTTGGGGCGCCAATCTCCGGAGTAAACTGCACCGATCACAACGGTCACGCGCCCGCTTACATGCAACAGTGGGACGGCGCCAAGTGGGTCAAGGTCTCCGACTGGATCCAGCCGATGAGGGACAAGGTGCGACCGATGCTTGAAGAAGCGGCCAAAGAATACGTCGAAAAGAACGCCGGCTGGCCTAAGCGCACTGAAGCGTGTGACAAGTCATCGTAATGCAATGAAAAAGAAGCCCCTCGTCCTGAGGAGCGCCGAAAGGCGCGTCTCGAAGGACGAGGGGCTGCCTAATCGAAAGCCCTCATCCTTCGAGACGGCGCTGCGCGTCTCCTCAGGATGGGGGCCACTTTCCTCGAAAGAATGAATGGGCCGATGTCCGCCATCGAGCAAAGTCCGGCGACGAGCACGGAAAGCAAGATCATCCTCTCGGTGAATAATATCGAGGTGATCTACGACCACGTTATCCTTGTGCTCAAGGGAGTTTCCCTCGACGTTCCAAGGGGCGGCATCGTTGCCCTGCTTGGTGCCAACGGCGCAGGAAAAACCACGACGCTAAAAGCAATCTCCAATCTGCTCCATGCCGAGCGTGGTGATGTCACCAAAGGTTCGATCGTATTCGAAGGCGGCGAAGTGCAGGACCTTTCCCCAAACGAACTGGTGCGGCGCGGCTGCATCCAGGTGATGGAAGGACGGCACTGCTTCGGCCATCTCACCATCGAGGAGAACCTGCTCACGGGCGCATTCACCCGCCGCGACGGCAAGGCAGCAATCAAACGCGATCTCGATCTGGTCTATTCGTATTTTCCCAAGCTCGGCGAGCGGAAAAGTTCGCTTGCGGGCTATACGTCGGGGGGCGAGCAGCAGATGTGCGCCATCGGCCGCGCGTTGATGTCCCGCCCAAAGATGATCCTGCTCGACGAACCGTCAATGGGACTTGCGCCGCAAATCGTTGAGGAAATTTTCGGAATCGTGAAGGACCTCAACGAGAAGGAAGGCGTCTCTTTCCTTTTGGCGGAGCAGAACACGCACATGGCGCTGCGCTTTGCGCGGTACGGCTATATTCTGGAAAACGGGCGGGTCGTGATGGATGGCGAGGCGACGACGCTCGCGGAGAACGAAGACGTCAAGGAATTCTACCTCGGCATTTCAGAAGGCCGGCGCAAATCGTTTCGCGAAGGCAAGCATTACCGGCGGCGGAAGAGGTGGCTGGCGTAAGCCATGCCGGAACATTACGACGCGTTGGAAACCCGTGATCCCGTCGTGCGCGAGCGCGAACAATTCGCGCGGCTGGGCGAAATAGTCGCGCGCGCCATGACTGCGCCCGGGTGGGCCGCACACCTTGAGGGCATTGATCCCAAATCAGTCACGTCGCGTGCGTCGCTGGCGACGTTGCCGGTAATGCGCAAGTCGGACCTTGCGGCGCTGCAGAAGGCCCATCCCCCATTTGGCGGGCTGAACACCACCGCGCCAGGGAGGGTCCGGCGCTTGCTGATGTCACCGGGGCCGATCTTCGAACCTGAAGGCGAGGGCGCCGACTGGTGGGGAGCCGCGCGCGCTCTCCACGCGGCCGGATTTCGCGCCGGTCATATCGTGCATAATTCGTTTGCCTATCATTTCACGCCCGGCGGCTTCATTCTTGAATCGGGCGCTCATGCGCTCGGCTGTGCTGTCATTCCGGGCGGCATCGGCAATACCGAGCAGCAACTGGATGCAATCGCGCACTACCGGCCCGAGGGTTATGTCGGCACGCCGGACTTCCTCAAGATCCTGCTCGACACGGCTCAAAGCAGCGGAAAAGACTTATCCTCCATCAAGCGCGCGCTTGTCTCCGGCGCCGCGCTGCCGGCTTCGCTGCGCCAGGGACTCGGCCACCGCGGCGTTGCCGTATTGCAATGCTATGCAACTGCCGAACTCGGGGTGATTGCGTACGAAAGCGATGCGCGCGACGGCATGATTGTGAATGAGACCGTGATCGTCGAAATCGTTCGGCCCGGTACAAGCGATCCCATGCCGGAGGGCGAGGTGGGGGAGGTCGTCGTCACCTCCTTTAATCCGGATTACCCGATGATCCGTCTGGGTACGGGCGATCTTTCTGCAGTCATGCCAGGCGTTTCTCCATGCGGGCGCACCAATGCCCGTCTACGAGGATGGATGGGGCGCGCCGACCAGACAACAAAAGTTAAGGGCATGTTCGTTCATCCAAAGCAGATCGCCGAACTGGCGTCTCGCCATCCCGAGCTCAAGCGCCTGCGACTGGTCGTCGGGCGCGAGGCGGAACAAGATTCCATGACCTTGCTGGCTGAAAGCGTTGCCTCGGATGCAGCTCTCGAAAGCGCGATTGCCGCCAATCTGCAGTCGATCACCAAGCTCAAAGGGATCGTAAAGCTGGTTGCGCCGGGCTCGCTGCCGAATGACGGCAAGATCATCTCCGATGAGCGCAAGTCATGAGGCAAGGTCCGGTCATAAGCGGCCGGATCGGCGTACTCCTGGTAAATCTCGGTACGCCGGACTCGACCGGCTATTGGCCCATGCGCCGATACCTGAAGGAATTTCTCTCCGATCGCCGCGTGATCGAAGAGAACCGTCTGAAATGGTGGCTTGTCCTCAATCTGATCGTCTTGACCGTTCGACCTGGCCGCAAGGGCCGAGACTACGACAAGATTTGGAACAGGGAGCGGAACGAATCGCCGCTCAAGACAATCACGCGTTCGCAGTCCGACAAGCTCGACGACATTTTCGACAAGGTCGACAAGCGAGTGCGCGTCGATTGGGCGATGCGTTATGGCAAACCATCGATCCGCTCGCGTCTGGAGGCGCTTGCCGAGCAGGATTGCGAACGCATCCTGGTCGTTCCCCTCTATCCGCAGTACTCCGCGGCGACCACAGCTACCGTCTGCGACGAGGTGTTTCGCGCGCTTAAGCACATGCGCTCCCAGCCCACGCTACGCATCGCCGCGCCTTACTATGCCGAGCCCGTCTACGTCGATGCTCTGGCAGCTTCCCTGAACGCGGAGCTTGCGAAGCTTCCCTTCAGGCCCGAAGTGATCATCGCGTCCTATCACGGAATGCCGGAGGACTACGTGACCAAAGGCGATCCGTATCTCAAGCATTGCACCGAGACGACGGCATTGCTGCGCAAGAAGCTCAAACTCGACGACAAACGTCTGATCATGACCTTTCAATCGCGCTTCGGCACCGCGGAATGGATCAGGCCTTACACCGATGCCACGGTAAGGTCGCTTGCCGAACGCGGGGTGAAAAATCTTGCCGTTATAACGCCCGGATTTTCCTCGGATTGCCTTGAGACCCTCGAGGAGATCGCCTTGGAGAATGCCGAGATCTTCCGGCGCGCCGGCGGAGAAAACTTCGCCGCCATTCCATGCCTCAACGATACGCCCGGCGGCATGGCGGTGATTCGCGACATCGTGGCGCGCGAACTCAAGGGTTGGGCTTGATCACTATTCGCCGCCCGCTACTTGCCATCGAGCAAGCGGCGCATTTCCGTGCGTAAGTCTGGCGCGATATCTGCGCGCTCGAGCCCGTAGGCAACATTGGCCGCGAGGAAGCCGATCTTGGAGCCGCAGTCGAAGCTGCGCCCCTCGAATTCAAGACCGTAGAACGGCTGGGAATGCGACAACGCGAGCATAGCGTCGGTGAGCTGAATCTCGCCGCCGGTGCCGGCCGCCTGCTTTTCCAGGAGCTCAAAAATCTGCGGCTGCAGGATGTATCGGCCGGTAATCGAAAGATTGGACGGCGCTTCGCTCGCTTTCGGTTTTTCAACCATCTTGGTGATCGCGAACGCCTTTCCCTTCGATGGACCGACGCCGACAACGCCGTACATGTGCACCCGCTCCTGCGGCACCTTCTCAACGGCAACGATATTGGCATTGGCGTCAAGGTCCTTCGCGGCGTCGATCATCTGCGCGAGGCAGCCTCTGGTGTTCTGGACGAGGACGTCGGGCAACAAGAGCGCGAACGGCTCATGGCCAACCAACTCGCGCGCGCACCACACCGCGTGTCCCAGGCCGAGCGGAGATTGCTGGCGGGTGAAGCTGACGGTGCCGGCTTCAGGCAGGTCCTCCGACAGCAGCGCAAGCTCGGTCTTCTTGCCGCGCTCCATCAAGGTTAACTCGAGTTCGAACTGACGGTCGAAATGGTCCTCGATCACGCTCTTGTTTCGACCGGTCACAAAGATGAAGTGCTCGATCCCGGCCTCCCGTGCCTCGTCCACAACGTGCTGGATAAGCGGCCGGTCAACCACCGGGAGCATCTCTTTTGGCATGGCCTTGGTCGCTGGCAAAAAGCGGGTTCCAAGCCCGGCGACGGGAAATATGGCTTTGCGGATATGTGTCATGCGAGGATTTTCAGGGTCATACGCGTCGGGACGCCACGGCGGCCGGTAGAAAAGCACGTTTCTGCCAAGAAACTACACCATTAACGCTGCCGAAATGATATTGGGTCAGCCATATATGTGGGATGTTGAATTATGGGTCGAGGGGAGGGAATGCGCAAAGCGTGCCCTTTTTTGATCGGCGCAGCGATTGTAGCGGCTGGTTTTGGCTTGGCGGCGGCACAAGACGTGCGGGACGGCCATTCTCCGGTCACGACCGGAGCATTGCCGCCGACGGCGCAGGCAGCGCCGCCTTGGAGCGGAGAATCGGGCTCGTCCGGTCACCCGCTAATGACAGCCGATGCGATTCGCGCCGCGGCCGCAAATTTCCATGACTGCATCGAACGGCTATGGCCGGCCGCCGCGCACCGCGGCGTCTCGCGAGGCGTGTTCCAGAAGTATGCCGGTTCGCTTACGCCCGACCTGCGAATCATGGATCTGCTCGACAACCAGCCGGAGTTCACCAAGTCGTTGTGGGATTACCTGGACATCCTGGTGACCGCCGAGCGCATCGAGCAGGGCCGTGCTCTGCTCGAGAAATATCGCAGCACTTTTGACGCCGTGGAGCGCGCCTATGGTGTCGATCGCTACACGATCGCCGCGATCTGGGGCGTCGAAACCAACTATGGGACGCTCATTGGTGAGCGGCCTGTGATCCGTTCAACCGCCACCCTTGCCTGCATCGGCCGGAGGCAAAGCTTTTTCCGCGAAGAATTTCTCTCGACGCTCGAAATCCTCCAACGCGGCGATGTCCGTCCTGATCATCTCGTCGGTTCCTGGGCGGGTGCATTCGGCCCGACACAGTTCATGCCCACCTCGTTCAAGAAATATGCCGTGGACTTTGACCGCGATGGTCGCCGCGACGTCGTCGATTCAGTGACGGACATCATCGCTTCCACTGCCAACAATCTGAAGAAGGATGGTTGGATCCAGGGCCGCAGCTGGGGCTACGAGGTGGTGGTGCCGACGACGTTCAACTTCCTGCTTGCCGATCACGCACGGCCGATGAGCATTCGCGAGTGGGAGCGGCACGGGATCAGGCGCGCGAACGGTCAGCCGTTTGCTCGGCTCGATGACCAGGCTTTCCTCCTGGTCCCGGCGGGTATCCAGGGACCGGGTTTCCTGATGCTCAGCAATTTCAACGTCATCATGAAATACAATCCTGCCGAGGCCTACGCACTCGCGATCGGACATCTGGCCGACAGGCTGCGCGGGAGCGGCCCCTTCATCCAGGAATGGCCGCGGTACGAGCGCGTGTTGTCGCGCGTGGAGAGGCTGGAACTGCAGCAACTGCTTTCGCGCCACGGCTATGATGTCGGCGAGCCGGACGGCCTCCTCGGCGCTAAGACCCGTACCGCGATTCGCGATTTCCAAGCCAAAAACGGCCGAATCCCGGACGGGTTTGCCTCTGCGGGCGTGCTCGATCAATTACGTGCGCGTTAACGATGGTATAGAACTTTGAGTTGACATTTCGCGGGCGCTGTTAGTCCATAGTGGTGGGCGGCGAGGGCAAGCCTTCACACACGCCGAATACGTCACGCAGTGGGCGGTCAGCATGACTGGCAAACACCGGTTTTCGCGTTGGCTCCTCGGTGCGGTGCTGTTCGCGGCGCTCGACTGCGCGGGCGTTGTCGCGATCGAAACGACCCTGGTATCGCCGGCTCAGGCGCAATTTCCGGTTTTCGGCGGACAACAGCAGCACCGTTCGCGCTCTGGAGGCGGATTTTTCGGTGGGTTGTTCGGAGGCTTTGATCGTTCCCCCGATTCTTACGAACAGCAGCAGGCGCCTGTCGATAACTCGCGCGCGCCACCTCCACGCAAGCCGGATCCAAAAGCAGACCCGATTACCGTGACGACGTCGATTGTCGTGCTGGGCGATGCCATGGCGGACTGGCTGGCATACGGGATGGAAGATGCATTTTCCGATTCGCCCGAGATCGCAGTCGTCCGCAAGAACAAGCTTCATTCCGGGCTCATCCGGTATGACCAAAAAAGCGATCTCGACTGGGGGCGCGTTGCACGCGACATCCTCGCGCAGGAAAAAGCGAATTATGTTGTGATGATGCTTGGCGTCAGCGACCGGCAGTCGATCCGGGAGCGTGACAGTGCCAAGGAAACCGAAAAAAAGAAGGGCAAAGATCAGAAGGATCAAAAAGATCAAGCGGACAAATCTGCCGCCGAAAAGGAAGCGCAAAGCAAGGAACAATCTGGCGAACAGGAGACCGCCACACCCGCGCCGGACGCACAGCCTGGCAGAAAGACCGGTGGGGTCGCTGAGTTCCGGACCGATCACTGGGCGGAGATTTATTCCAAGCGCATCGATGAGACGATCGCCGCCCTCAAAAGCAAGGGCGTGCCGGTCTTTTGGGTTGGCTTGCCCTCGATGCGCGGCGCCAAGTCCACGGCAGATACGGTCTATCTCAACGATCTTTACCGCGCGCGTGCCGAACGCGCCGGCGTAGTTTATATCGATATCTGGGACGGCTTCGTCGACGAATCCGGCAAGTATTCGACCTTTGGCCCCGACTACGAAGGCCAGGTGCGCAGGCTTCGTTCGCAAGATGGTGTTTTCTTCACAAAATTCGGTGCGCTGAAGCTCGCGCATTATGTCGCCCGTGAAATTCGCCGTCACATGAACAGCCGCCTGACACCGGTTGCGCTCCCTTCCGGCCCGCTCGCGCCCACAGCACCCGACGGCAAGCCCGCCGCCCGGCCGGTGGCGGGGCCTGTGATCCCCTTGACCGTCATGCCCGGAAATTCCGAGGAATTGCTCGGCAGTGCCGGCAACAGCTCACCGCATGGCGACGCAATCGCCACGCGGGTTCTTGTCAAGGGAGAGCCGGTCGCCGCTCCGCGCGGACGGGCCGACAATTTCGCCCTCCAGCCTGGCAATGATGACAGCTCCGCGGCTCCGCCGCCGGCGGTGACGCCGGCAGGTTCCATTGCGGCGGCACCCGCCGAAGCGGCGCACACCGAGCTAGCAGTCACCGAGGCGGCGCCTTCTCCTGAGAAAAAGATCTCTGCACCGAAAACCACCAACGCCGAGCGAACTGCGCAGAATACGGCCAGCAGACCCAGGCCGCCGCGTTCCCCGCAACGAGATGATGTTCCCCGTCCGCCCCTGGGCATTCCCTTCGGCGGGGGCTGGCCGTTTCGCTGAGCCTCAGCGCGGCAGCGTCGTTGTTCCCATCAGAAATTTGTCGACGGCGTGCGCGGCCTGGCGACCTTCACGGATCGCCCAAACCACCAGGGACTGCCCGCGGCGCATGTCGCCGGCGGCGAAGACATTCGGCAGCGACGTCTGATACGCCATGGTGTCCGCGGACACATTGCCGCGCGCGTCAAGGGCCACGCCAAGGTCCTTCAGCATGCCCTCGTGCACCGGGTGAACGAACCCCATGGCGAGCAGAACCAGATCGGCCTCGATTTCGAACTCGGTGCCCGGCACAGGTTTGAACGCTGCATCCACATGCGTGCAATGAAGCTTCGTCACCCGGCCGCTCTCGCCGGTGAATTTCTGCGTCAGAACTGCGAACTCGCGGGACACGCCTTCTTCGTGGCTGGAAGAAATGCGGAGCTTGAGCGGCCAATCCGGCCACGTGAGCATCTTGTTCTCGCGCTCCGGGGGCTGCGGCATGATTTCGAAGTTGGTGACCGAAACGGCGCCCTGGCGGATCGAGGTCCCGATGCAGTCGGAACCCGTGTCGCCCCCGCCGATGACCACGACCTTCTTGCCCTTGACGAGAATTGGCTCGACGTCACCCTGCGGCTCATTACTCACGCGCCGGTTCTGCTGCGGCAGAAAATCCATCGCGAAATGGACGCCTTTCAGCTCGCGGCCGGGGATTGGCAGATCGCGCGACTTCTCGCTGCCGCCGGTCAGCACGACGGCATCGTGGTCTTTGACCAGGTTATCCGTCGGGACACTTACGCCGACATGTGCATTGTAATGGAAGACGACGCCCTCGCCCTGCATCTGCTGGATGCGGCGGTCGACGTGGATCTTTTCCATCTTGAAATCGGGAATGCCGTAACGGAGCAGCCCGCCCGCTTTTGCCCAGCGTTCGTAGACATGCACCTCATGGCCGGCACGTGCGAGCTGTTGCGCGCAGGCAAGGCCCGCCGGCCCCGACCCGACAATCGCTACTTTTTTGCCGGTCTTGCGTTGCGGTTTATCGGGCTTGAGACCCTGTGCGATCGCCCGGTCCGCGATCTCGCACTCGATTGTCTTGATGGTGACGGGGTTCTCGTCGATGTTGAGCGTGCACGATGCCTCGCATGGCGCTGGACACACTCGGCCGGTGAACTCCGGAAAATTGTTGGTTGAATGCAGATTGCGCGCGGCTTCCTCCCAGTTGCCGCGGTAGACCAGGTCGTTCCAGTCCGGAATCTGGTTGTTGACCGGGCAGCCGGTCGGCGCGCCGGTGATGCGACTTGTGCCATGACAATAGGGCACGCCACAATCCATGCAGCGCGCGGCTTGATTGCGGAGTTCCTTTTCCGGAAGCGGCACCACGAATTCGCGCCAATGCTTCACGCGCTCCGCAACCGGTTGATAGTCGCGATCCTCACGCTCGATTTCAAGAAACCCGGTGACCTTGCCCATACTATTCCGCGGCCTGCATCGTGGCGGCTTTCTCCTTTGCCATTTCGGCCAGCGCGCGGCGGTATTCAACCGGCATCACTTTACGGAATAGCGGACGATAGGTATCCCAGTTGGCAAGGATTTCAGCAGCGCGCCTCGATCCGGCGTAGCGCGCGTGATTGGAGATCAACAGCTTCAGGCGTTCGGCGTCCTTGGTCGTCAAGTCCGACATGACGTCGACGCGCCCATGGCTTTCGAGATCGTTGTAGTGGCCGAACTCCTGCTGGGCGATCTGCTCCTCTTCGGGCACCGGCTCGAGCTCGATCATGGCCATGTTGCAGCGCGACTTGAATGTTGCGTCCTCGTCCAGCACGTAGGCGACGCCTCCTGACATTCCCGCGGCAAAATTGCGTCCAGTGCGACCCAGCACCACGACAATGCCGCCCGTCATGTATTCGCAGCAGTGATCGCCGGCACCCTCGATCACCGCGATGGCGCCAGAATTGCGCACGGCGAAGCGCTCGCCGGCAACCCCCCGGAAATAGCATTGGCCTTCGATTGCGCCGTAGAGAACGGTGTTGCCGACGATGATCGATTCCTCCGGCACGATGCCTGAGTCAGCCGGCGGGCGGATGATCAGGCGTCCGCCAGAGAGGCCTTTGCCGACATAATCGTTGGCATCGCCGTCAAGCTCGAAGGTGACGCCGCGGGCGAGCCAGGCGCCGAAGCTTTGTCCCGCCGTGCCGGTGAAACGGACGTGAATGGTGTCGTCCGGCAAGCCCTCGTGGCCATAGCGCTTTGCCACTTCACCGGAGAGCATGCCGCCGCAGGCGCGATCGGTATTGTGGATGACGGCCTGAAGCCGCACTGGTGCGCCACGGTCAAGTGCAGCCTGCGATTCCGCGATGAGCTTGCGATCGAGAATGTCCTTGATCTTGTGATCCTGCGGCTCGCACTTGTAGATGGCCGTGCCCTTTTCCGCCGGCGGCTTGGTAAACAGCCTGGAGAAATCGAGGCCTTTGGCCTTCCAGTGCTCCACCAGTTTCCGGCGATCGAGCATCTGCATCTGCCCGACCATTTCATTGAGGGTGCGGAATCCGAGCGTGGCCATCAGCTCCCGCACTTCTTCGGCAACAAAGAAGAAGTAATTAATGACATGCTCGGGCTGGCCTCTGAAACGCTTGCGCAGCACCGGATCCTGAGTCGCGACGCCCACCGGGCAAGTATTGAGGTGGCACTTGCGCATCATGACGCAGCCGGCGGCGATCAGCGGGGCGGTCGCGAAGCCGAACTCGTCCGCGCCCAGCAGCGCGCCAACCACCACGTCCCGGCCGGTGCGGATGCCGCCGTCGACCTGAACCGATATGCGGCCGCGCAGACGGTTGATGACGAGCGTCTGATGCGTCTCGGCGAGGCCGATTTCCCAAGGGCTGCCCGCATGCTTGATCGAGGTCAGCGGGCTTGCACCCGTGCCACCCTCGAAGCCAGCGATCGTGACGTGATCGGCGCGCGCCTTTGAAACGCCGGCAGCGACGGTGCCGACGCCGACCTCGGAGACAAGCTTGACCGAGACATCGCCAGCCGGATTGACGTTCTTGAGATCGAAGATGAGCTGCGCCAGGTCCTCAATCGAATAGATGTCGTGATGCGGCGGCGGCGAAATCAGGCCGACGCCGGGCGTGGAATGACGCACCTTGGCGATAATCTTATCGACCTTATGACCGGGCAGCTGGCCGCCTTCGCCGGGCTTGGCGCCCTGCGCCATCTTGATCTGCATCACGTCAGAGTTCACGAGATACTCGGCGGTCACGCCGAAGCGGCCCGATGCCACCTGCTTGATCGCCGAGCGCATGGAATCGCCGTTCGGCAGAGGCTTGAAGCGGTCCGCCTCCTCGCCGCCCTCGCCAGTGTTCGATTTGCCGCCAATGCGGTTCATCGCGATGGCCAAAGTCGTGTGAGCCTCGCGAGAGATGGAGCCGAACGACATCGCGCCGGTCGAGAAACGCCGCACGATATTCTTGGCCGGCTCGACTTCCTCAAGCGGGACAGGCCTGCGACCATCCTCCTCTGCAGTCTTTAGCCGAAACATGCCGCGGATTGTCAGCAGGCGCTCGCTCTGTTCATTCACGATCTGAGCGAAAGCGCGATAATGGTCCTGTGAGTTTCCGCGCACCGCGTGTTGCAGGCGCGATACTGTCTCGGCGTTCCATACGTGATCTTCGCCGCGCACGCGCACCGCGTAATCGCCGCCGACATCCAGCATGTTTCGGTAGATCGGTGCATCGCTGAATGCGTCCCGGTGACGCCGCACCGCTTCTTCCGCGATCTCCGCAAGGCCGACGCCCTCGATGCGCGTATGTGTCCCGGTAAAGTACTTGTCGACGAATTCCTGCCGCAGGCCGACAGCATCGAAGATCTGCGCGCCGCAATAGGACTGGTAGGTGGATATGCCCATCTTGGACATCACCTTCAGCAAACCTTTGTCGATCGACTTGATGTACCGCTTGATGATCTCCTTATCCTCGAGCTTCTGAGGCAGATCATCCTTCATCGCGATCAGTGTCTCGAAGGCGAGGTACGGATTGATCGCTTCCGCGCCATAGCCAGCGAGACAGGCGAAGTGGTGCACCTCGCGAGGTTCGCCGGTTTCAACTACCATGCCGACGGACGTACGCAATCCCTTGCGGATCAGATGATGATGCACGGCCGCGCATGCGAGCAGCGCCGGAATGGGAATACGATCGGCGCCCGCTTTGCGGTCCGACAGGATGATGATGTTGCACCCGTTGCGAACTTCCTCCTCCGACCGGTCGCACAATTCGTCGAGTGCCCAGCCCATGCCGTCTGCGCCATGTTCGGCAGGAAAAGTGATGTCGAGGATGCTGGACTTGAAATGATCACTGCCGATCTCGGAAATCGCACGAATCTTCTCAAGATCCTCGTTAGTGAGGATTGGCTGACGCACCTCAAGGCGCTTGGTTCTTGATGTGCCCTCGAGACCGAAGATGTTCGGACGCGGTCCGATGATCGAGACAAGGCTCATGACGAGCTCTTCCCGGATCGGATCGATCGGCGGATTGGTGACCTGCGCGAAGTTCTGCTTGAAATACGTGAACAGCGATTTCGGCTTGTCGGACAGGGCCGAAATCGGCGTGTCGTTGCCCATGGAGCCGACCGCTTCCTCGCCGGTCGTTGCCATGGGCGTCATCAGGAATTTCAGATCTTCCTGCGTGTAGCCGAAAGCCTGCTGACGATCGAGCAACGGCAGATTCGAAATCGGCGCCTCATTGTACGTGCCGGGCAATTCCTCGAGCACGATCTGCGTGCGTTCGAGCCACTCCTTGTAAGGATGACTTTTCGCCAGCGTGGCCTTCAATTCCTCGTCTGGAATAAGCCTTCCCTGGTCAAGGTCGACCAGCAGCATTTTGCCAGGCTGCAAGCGCCATTTTTTGACGATGTCCTTTTCCGGGATCGGCAGCACGCCCATTTCCGATGCCATGACGATGCGATCGTCGCTGGTGAGCAGATAGCGCGCCGGCCGCAGCCCATTGCGGTCAAGCGTGGCTCCGATCTGCCGCCCGTTCGTGAAAGCAATCGCTGCCGGGCCGTCCCAGGGCTCCATCAGCGCCGCGTTGTATTCGTAAAAGGCGCGCCGCTCCTCGTCCATGAGCGGATTGCCCGCCCATGCTTCGGGAATCATCATCATCATGGCGTGCGCTAGCGAATAGCCGCCTTGCACGAGAAACTCGAGCGCGTTGTCGAAGCAGGCGGTGTCGGACTGGCCTTCGTAGGAGATCGGCCAAAGCTTGTTGATGTCCTTGCCGAACAGCGGCGACGACACGGATGCCTGCCGTGCTGCCATCCAGTTGACATTGCCGCGCAGCGTGTTGATCTCGCCGTTGTGCGCGATGTAGCGGTACGGGTGCGCCAGCGACCAGGTCGGAAAGGTATTGGTCGAGAAACGCTGATGCACGAGCGCAAGCGCGCTCTCAAAATCCGGATCTTGCAGATCGGGATAGTATGTGCCGAGCTGATCGGCCAGGAACATGCCTTTGTAGATCACCGTACGGCAGGAGATCGACACCGGGTAGTAGCCGGCGGTGCGCCGCTCGCGTCTGCGATAGATCGCGTTCGAAATCGACTTGCGCAGGATGTAGAGCCGGCGCTCGAATTCGTTCTCGGATAGTTTTTTCTTGCCGCGACCGATGAACACTTGCATGTGCTTCGGCTCGGTTGGCTTGACCGATTCACCGAGTGTCGAATTGTCGGTAGGCACATCTCGCCAGCCAAGCAACGTCAAGCCTTCGCGTTCGATGACCTCGGCATAAATGTCGCGGACAATCTGCCGCCAGTTTGCGTCGGTCGGCATGAACAAATAGCCGACTGCGTATTCGCCCGGCTTCGGCAGCTTGAAACCGAGCTCGGCAGTCTTGTTGGCAAAAAATTTGTGCGGGATCTGGACGAGGATGCCGGCGCCGTCGCCCATTCGCGGATCTGCGCCAACGGCGCCACGATGCTCCAGGTTGCAAAGTATGCGCAGCCCGTCTTCGATAAGTTGGTGTGACTTGCGGCCCTTGATGTCGGCAATGAAGCCGACGCCGCAGGAATCCTTGTCGAGCGCGGGATCGTAAAGGCCGTGCGGAAGCGCCACGCCGAGATCAGCAGCTGATCCGACGTTGAAAAATCCTGCGCAGCGCCTCTCCTCGCTCATTTCATCCTGCTGCCGCGCGCCGGACGCTCCGGCGCGCTCACCACGTCCGCGAGGCAATCGCCACGCGGTCAACGCACAACTGATCTCGAAAAAGGACAACCGTGTCCGGCTCGTCGCCGCCCGTGGCTATCCCTTATTGGGCGCCACCGATGCCTGCCCCGCTTTTGAAGCCGCCACCGAGGCCACCCCATTAGGACAGTATTGCTGTCCTAATGGACCATGCCAAATTTTGCCTCGCCGCACAAGGCTGGTCCACGCCGGAATCGGTAAAATCTTTCCTTTTGTTGCGTCTTTGCTCCTTAGCCGAGCAAGAACAGAACCACCTTGAACAGATAGGAGCAATGGCGTTGCGCTGCCAGCAGTCGGGAAACGTAAGGGCCGGACTGACAAATCGCTTAGCCACGGTCATGAGGGCGTGCGGTGCAAAAAAAGAGGCGTCCCAAATCGGGACGCCTCTGCCTTTGCATTTCGATCGCGTTAGGCCGCTTTGGTTTCGATGATCTCGGCCTTCGCTTTGTCATTGCCAATCGGGATTTGGCGCGGCTTCTTGGCCTCGGGGATTTCGCGCACGAGATCGACGTGCAGCAATCCATTCTCGAGGCTCGCGCTCTTGACCTGGACATGATCGGCAAGCTGGAAGACGCGCTCGAAGGCGCGCGCGGCGATACCCTGGTAAAGTACCTCGCCGTTCTGCTCTTCCTTGACCTGCTTGTTGCCTTTAATCGTCAGCGTGTTTTCTTTCACTTCGATTGAAAGCTCTTTTTCTCCGAAGCCGGCAACGGCTACGGTGACACGGTAGTCGTTCTCACCGGTCCGTTCGATGTTGTAGGGCGGGTAGCCCGGAGCGGACTCGAAACCGTCAAGCATTGAAAACAGGCGGTCAAAGCCGACGGTGGAACGATAAAGGGGAGCAAGATCGAAAGTTCGCATGGCATATCCTCCATTGTTGAGCGACATGCGGTGGTCCGCCAAATGGCCAGACCTAACCGTGCGCAGCCATAGGGCCTGCGCATCCTTTGATATGGTGGCGCTTGCGTGTCTCGCAAGCCCGCCTGCTTCCGTCAATAAGTACCTGACATTAAATGATTTTTCGTTGCACACCACGGTTCCATTGAGGACGCTCGCGACCCTGCTATAAGCGCGTAGCGCGCATCGCTCACCTTCCTGCTTCATGAAACTCGTCTCCATCCCCGCCAATCCGGTGCCAGACGACGTGGTGACCGGCGCGATCAAAACCTCAGACGGGGTGAACCTGCGCTTTGCGCGGTGGGCACCGCCGCCGGGGCGCAAAGGTACCGTGGTTGTGTTGCAGGGTCGCGCCGAGTTTATCGAGAAATATTTCGAGACCGTTCGCGATCTTCGCGCTCGTGGCTTTGCGGTGGCGACTTTCGACTGGCGCGGACAGGGATTGTCGGATCGCGCGCTCTCCGATCGTCACAAAGGCTATGTGCGGAATTTTTCGAATTACATCACCGATCTCGAAACCGTGATGGAGCAGGTGGTTCTGCCCGATTGTCCGCCGCCGATATTTGCACTCGCTCATTCGATGGGCGCGGCGGTCGCGATTCGCGCCAGCCATGACGGCAGCCGATGGTTCGAGCGTACCGTTCTATCGGCGCCGATGATCGCGCTGCCGCCTGGACGTCTGACACCGATGGCCGGTCCCCTTGCGCGGCTCATGCGATACATCGGACGCGGAGGGGCCTATGTTCCCACCGGCGACGCGTCCGTCACCGGCACTGAAGGATTCCTCGGGAACGTGCTGACCTCGGATCCGGTGCGCTATGCTCGAAATGCCGCAATTCTGGAGGAAGAACCTACACTCGGTCTCGGCGCGCCGACCGTCGCTTGGGTGGATGCCGCACTTCGGCAGATGGGCCTGTTTACCGAGCTCTCGTATTCCGCCAGCATCCGCCAGCCCATCCTGATGGTTGCAGCCGGCAGGGACGAAGTGGTTTCCACGCCGGCGATCGAAACTTTTGGGCAAACCCTGCTTGCTGGCCGGCACCTGATACTCGCAGGAGCCAAGCACGAAATCCTGCAGGAGCAGGATCACTATCGCCTGCAATTCTGGGCCGCTTTTGATGCCTTCGTGCCGGGAACGCCGCGTTACTAGAGCGGACGTCGGCTTGAGCTGCGCTAGCTGTTCAAAGTTTCCAGCGCTGCTTGGTGGACGCGTCTGTCGCCTGCAACGATGATGCGGCCTCCAGTTTGCGCAGGGCCGTTCTCCCAGGTCGTCACCATGCCGCCGGCACCCGCAACGATCGGAATGATCGCGACAATGTCGTACGGCTTGATCTCGGTCTCGATGATCAGATCAATCAGCCCCGCCGCCAGCATGCAATACGCGTAGCAATCGCCGCCATAGCGCGAGAGCTTCACGTTGTCTTCCAGCTTTGCGAAAGCCGCGCGGTCCGCGCGATTCATGAGTAGAGGGCTCGTCGTGGACATCACGGCTTGGTCGATGCTCGCGCATTCCCGCACATGCAGATCGCGATTGCCGGCCGGGCCGCGATACCGCGCGGCCCCACCATCGCCCGAAAAGCGTTCGCGGGTGAACGGCTGATGCATCAGCCCAAACACCGGTTCGCCAAATCGCATGAGGCCGATAAGCGTTCCCCACGCGAGCATGCCTGAGATGAAAGATTTGGTCCCATCGATCGGATCGAGGACCCACACATATTCGGCCTCGGTGCGTTCGGAGCCGTATTCTTCGCCGAGAATGCCGTGATCGGGAAAATGCCTGCGGATGACAGCGCGCATAGCCTGCTCGGCAGCGCGATCGGCCGCCGTGACCGGGTCGAAACCGCCGACCTTCTTGTTTTCGACTGCCAGCGCCGTGCGAAAGAAAGGGAGAATTGTGTCGCCCGAGGCGGTGGCGAGCTGGTCAACAAAGCTGCTGAAATCGATGGCCGTCATGTTCGAAGGCGCAAATGATTTGTCCCATCCTGTTGCAGTGCGGAGTTCCGTTTCACTATTTTTGCATTCCACCAATTGATGGAGCCAGAAATTGGACACCAGCCATGCGAAAAGAGCATGGGGAAAGCCGCTTTGAACCTTGATTTTTGTGCAACGCGAGGTAACTTATTGCGGTGCAGTAGCGAGAGCTACTGCTGCCCTCCTTGGGCGTTTCCTCCCTAGACTTGGGCCGCTCGCACCCGCTAGCGGCCCCTTTTTTATCTACTCGGCAGCGGCCCGATAGGGCCGCAACTGTTCCAAAGGGATTTCGTGAAGGCGCCTGGCCAATGTCTCCATATCGGCTGTCAGGCGACTGAATGTCGAGGAGCGCTGATAGCGGCGCTCGTCCATATAAAGCGCGCGATTGATCTCGAGCTGGATGGCATGCAGCCCCGCAGCCGGATTGCCGTAGTGCTCCGTGATAAATCCGCCGGCGTAGGGCTTGTTACGGCTGACAGTATACCCGAGCGCGCGCAGCGCCTTTTCGACCATCTCCGCCACGACGCCGACGCAACTGGTGCCATAACGGTCTCCCAAAACAAATTCGGGGCGCGGCCGTTCGTCCCGATGACCGGCGGTCGAGGGCATAGAATGGCAATCGATGAGCACGGCAGCGCCGAACTCCCGGTGCAAGCGGGTGAACAGCCGGCGCAAGGCGCGATGATAAGGCTTGTAAAGGCTCTCAATCCGACGCAAAGCGTCGTCGACAGGAATCCGCTGGTCATAAATTTCCTGCGCATCGCCCACTACTCGTGCGACGGTCCCAAGTCCGCCCGCGACGCGCATTGAGCGCGTGTTGGCAAAGGAGGGCAGGCGACCCTCGAACATGCGCGGATCGAGCTCATAAGGTTCGCGGTTCACGTCCACGAAGCAGCGCGGGAAATGCGCGCGCATCATGGGAAAACCCTCGCGGACAACGCCGGCAACCAGCTCGTCGACGAAACTGTCTTCCGAGCGCCGCAGCGTGGCCATGTCGAGCCGGCAAGATGCCAGAAAATGACGCGGATAAGTCGAGCCGCTATGGGGGGAATTGAAAAGGACCGGTCCCTGCCATGTCTGGGGCTCAAGGACCTCGAACGGCGGGTCGAGTTCGTCGCGGATTTCGCTCATAGGGCAAAGACCATTGAGAAGCTTGATTTCCTTGAGCTGGTTGCGGGGTTTAATGCCCCCTTATACCGTCTATTGTTCATGGCTGGGCCACAAAGCCAAGTCATGCTTTTGGTTCACTCGTTGTTTACCGGGCATAAGTCTTAATCGGCCGGCGGATTCGGCCAGTAGCGGCCGGTAGGGGTGTTGCGTACATGTCGAAGATCCTGCTGGCGGAAGACGACACGGATATGCGGCGGTTTCTGGTCAAGGCGCTGCAGAACGCCGGATTCGAGGTCACTTCCTATGACAACGGCCTGTCGGCCTATCACCGGCTGCGTGAAGAGCCTTTTGAGCTGCTGCTCACCGACATCGTGATGCCCGAAATGGACGGCATCGAGCTTGCGCGCCGTGCGGCCGAACTCGATCCGGACATCAAGATCATGTTCATCACCGGTTTCGCGGCGGTGGCCCTCAACGCCGATTCCAATGCACCGAGGCAGGCGAAGGTATTGTCCAAGCCGATCCATCTGCGCGAGCTGGTCAACGAAGTCCAAAAAATGCTTGCGGCCTAGCGCGCTTCTGCCCGGGGTTGCCTCCCGGAGTTGGAGCCGATAGATCAAGCCCGGTTGAAGGGTGCGTAGCTCAGCGGAAGAGCACTACCTTGACATGGTAGGGGTCACAGGTTCGATCCCTGTCGCACCCACCA
>Ga0114129_10001594_pt1 | contig 30815 bp, 22 predicted proteins | sample RhiMetdeltSRZDD1_FD_80071 | JGI IMG/M metagenome (GOLD analysis project Ga0114129, IMG submission 80071) | Populus rhizosphere microbial communities from Tennessee, USA - Rhizosphere MetaG P. deltoides SRZDD1 (version 2) (version 2) | ecosystem: Host-associated > Plants > Roots > Rhizosphere >...
GATTTGGTCGGCCGATTCGTACCGGCCGAGGTGCAGGTAGGTGAGTTTCATGAACTTCGCCCCGCGCCCGCCGGTCCCGCGATTGTCCACGCTCGCCACCAGATACCCGTCCTGGGCGAGCATCTGATGCCACAGGTATTGTTCGCCCCCCCACGCGTCCGTGACGGTCTGGGAGCCGGGCCCGCCGTACACGAACAGCAGCAGCGGGTAGTGCTTCGCCGGGTCGAAATCCCGCGGTTTGATCATCCAGGCGTTGAGGACCGTACCGTCGGGCGTCGGGACCTTGAGAAACTCCGGCGGGCGAAGCCGCAACGCATCCACCTTCCGCACCAGTGCCAGGTTGCCTGCCACCGATCGAACGAGCGTGCCGTCGGCGCGTCGCAGCGTTTCGACCGGAGGCACGCCGGCCCGCGAATAGGTGTCGACGTACAGCCGGAACGTCGGATCGAACTGCACGCCGTGCGTGCCCGGCTCCGTCGAAATCCGCGTCAGGCTCTTGCCGTCGAGACCGATGCGGAGCAGCGGCCGGGTGAGCGGCCCGTCGATCGCACCGGTGAAGTAGAGGACCTTGGACTGCTCGTCCACTCCAACCACCTCGAATACATCCCACCCGCCCGGCGTCACGCGCCGCACCAATGAGCCATCTCGATTGAAGAGATAGACCTGGTCGTACCCGTCCCGCTCGGAGACCAACAAGAACTGCTTCCCGCCGGTGATCCAGCGCGGCCGGTTGGCGTCGACCCAGGCCGAGTCGCTATCGCTCATGATCACCCGCGGGGCGCCGCTCGTCGCATCCGCGAGCAGCAGGTCGAGCCGGTTCTGGTGGCGGTTGAGACGCGTGAGCCAGAGCTCGGTCGGAGAATCGGCGAAGTCCATGGCCGCGACGTAGATGTCTTTGTCGGTGCCGAGGTCGACCCACGACGTGCGGCCGCTTGCGACCTCCGTCACCCCGATTTTCACCGTGGAGTTGGTCGTGCCCGCCTTGGGGTAGCGCACCGGCACGAGGGCCGGATAGAGCGAGTCATGGTCCACCAGATAGAAGGGTCGAATCGCCGTCTGGTCGAACCGCCAGAACGCGATCCGGCGCCCATCGGGGCTCCAGCGAAACGCGTCGCGCAGGTCCAGCTCCTCCTCGTACACCCAGTCGGAGGTGCCGTTAATCACGTTCTCGCCCCCGTCGGTGGTGAGCGCCTTCTCCGCGCCGGTGGCGAGATCGGTGACGTAGAGGTTGTTGTCGCGCACGAAGCCGACCATTCGCCCGTCGGGCGAGAACTTGGCGAACTGCTGGTAGCCGGGGAGGGCGCTCACCGGCACGAGGCGCTTCCCGGCCAGCTCCCACACATAGAAGGTGCCCTTGGTGTTCTGCCGCCAGACGCGGGCCGAGTTTGTGAACAGGAGCAGCCTTGAGCCATCCGCTGAAAAGCTGTATTCCTCGATCGCGATCGGCTTCCCGCCCCCGCCCCCGCCCCCGCCCCCCGGCGGGACCAGGTCGGCGCCGCGAACCAGCAGCTGCTTCGTGCCGGTGAGCGCATCGACCCGCCACAGATCGGTATTGCGGGAAGCGTCTTCCTCAATGACGGTGTACGCGTTGCCGTCCTTCATCCAGGTTATGTCTACTAGATCGCTCGCGTACTCGCGCGACCCCCAAATCGAATGGACCGTGAGCGGCGCCGCCGGGACGCCCTGGGCGGCCAGGGGCTCCGCAAGCGCGAGGACGGCGCAGACGGCGAGGAACCGGCGAACCGCGAATGAAGCCATGATGGCACTCGGGGAGAGGTTGGGGGTGCCCCAAACCTACCCGCCCCGGCCGATCGTGGAAGATTGGACAGACGCACGGTTTGGGAGCACGTTTCCGGCAACCTTCCTCTTCCATCGCTGGGATGGTGCACGCTAGCAAGGCCGAACTCCCTCGCCTGTCTGCCGCACACTGGCCCACCGGCGCCTACCGTCGGGAGGACCTCCCGGAGCGCGTGCTGCAGTTCGGAACGGGCATGCTGCTGCGCGCTCTGTGCGCGACGTTCGTGGACGCCGCCAATACGGCCGGCACGTTCTCCGGTCGCAGCGTCGTCATTCAAAGCACACCCCACGGCCAGGCACGGGCCCTCAACGCCCAGGATGGTCTGTTCACGCTGGTGGAGCGCGGGCTCGAGCACGGAGCCCCGGTCGAGCGGACCCGACTGATCGGGGCGATCTCGCGCGCATTGGTAGCGGACCCCGAGTGGTCGGCAGTGCGCGACCTCGTCGCGCGGCCGGAGCTGCAGGTGATCGTGAGCAACGTGACGGAGGCGGGCTTTCGCCCGGAGGCCGCCTTCCCCGCCCGGTTGACGGACCTCCTGCATACCCGGTTCGTCCGCTTGCCGGACGGTCCGCCCGTGTTCGTCATCCCCACCGAGCTGGTGGATGAGAACGGTCCGCGCCTCGCCGCCATGGTCGACCACCTCGCCGGCGGACGCGAGCACGGGACCAAGTTCCGCGAGTGGCTCGGGGCCCGCGTGCGGTTCTGCTCTTCGCTCGTGGATCGCATCACGACGGGCATGCCTGCCCCACACGTGCGCGCGGCCCTCGAGCAGCGGCTCGGGTACAGCGATGCACTCCTCACCGTCACGGAGCCGCATGCCCTCTGGGCGATCGAGGCCGATCCTGCCGAGCTGCGGGCGACGTTTGCGATCGATGCCACCTCCGAGTCGGTAATCATCGCGCCCGACATCCGGTTCTACCGGGAACGCAAGCTGCGCCTCTTGAACGGCGCGCACACCGCGACCGCGCCGCTCGCGCTCCTCGCGGGCGTGCGGACGGTGCGCGAGGCCGCCGAGCATCCCCGGCTGGGCATCTTCCTGCGGCACATCCTGTTCGAGGAGATCGTCCCCGCAACGGACTTGCCCACCGACGCAGCCCTGGCGTTCGCGGGCACCGTGATCGATCGGTTTCGCAACCCCTGGCTCGATCACGAGTGGCGGGTGATCGCCGCGAATCAGACGGCGAAGCTGCGGCTTCGCGTGGTACCGTCGCTCACTGGGTTCGCCCGGAAGCGGGGAGCGGGCGGGATCGCGCCGCAGGGGTTGGCACTGGGTCTCGCGGCCTATCTGCTGTGGGCTCGCTCGCACCCCGCGGGCGACGCCGACCTCCCCCTGATCGAGCGGCACTGGCGAACCGCGACGACCCTGCAAGGACTGGCCGGGAGCGCGCTGGCCGACGGGGATCTGTGGGGTGTGAATCTCGCCGAATTGCCGGGACTGCTCGAAGCCACGACGCACTGGCTGCTGCTGCTCGAGCGTGACGGTGTGGAGGTGGCGCTCGCCACTCTGCCCGGCATGGCGGAGCACGCAGCCGGCCGCACCTGATCATGACCCTCACGGCAACGACCTTCCCGGGGCTCGATCCGCTGCTCCAGAGCGGTGTGATCGCCGTCGTTCGGCTGACCGAGGCGCTCCGGCTCGGTCCCGCCGCCCGTGCGCTGGCCGCGGGCGGCGTGGGCGCGGTGGAAGTCACACTGACCACGCCGGGCGCAATCGACGCGATCGCCGACCTCGCCTCCGATCAAAGTCTCGCCGGGTGCGTCATCGGTGCAGGCACCGTGCTCGACGAGTCCGCGGCGCGCTACGTCATCGACGCCGGCGCGCGTTTTGTAGTGAGCCCGGCACTCGATCTGTCCGTGATCCGCGCGTGCCGCGACCGCGCGGTGCCGTGCATGCCCGGGGCGTTCACCCCGACCGAGCTGCTCGCAGCGTGGCGCGCGGGCGCGCCGGTCGTGAAGCTGTTCCCGGCATCGGCGGTCGGTCCCGGCTACATCCGCGACGTGCTTGCGCCGCTGCCCTTCCTGCGACTCGTGCCCTCGGGCGGGGTGTCGCTCGAGAACGCCGGGGACTGGATCCGCGCCGGCGCGGCCGCGGTGAGCGTGGGAAGCGCGCTCGTGAGTGCCGCCCTGTTGGCCGAAGGCTCGGCGGCGGAGCTGACGGCGCGCGCCCGGTCGTTCGTCGAGCGCGTCGCCGAGGCCCGGCGCCTCCGGAGCAAGACGGCATGACGCGGGTGGTCACATTCGGCGAGCTACTCCTGCGGCTCAGCCCGCCTGGGGAAGAACGACTGTTCGAGTCGAGCGACCTCGTGACGTGCTTCGGCGGGGCAGAGGCGAACGTCGCGGTCGCCCTGAGCCATTTCGGCGTGCGATGCGACTACGTCACGCGCGTACCCGATAATCCCATCGGGCATGCGGGCGTCACAGCGCTCGAGCGAGAAGGAGTCGGCACCGAATGGATCCAGCGGGGTGGTGAGCGCCTCGGGATCTACTTCGTCGAGCCGGGCGCGGACCTGCGCGCCATGCGCGTCGTGTACGACCGCGCGGGTTCCGCGTTGGCTCGCATCGAGCCGCGTGCCGTCGACTGGCCTCGGGTGCTCGCGGGCGCCGACTGGTTCCACGCGTCAGGGATCACAGCCGCGCTGGGCGACGGGCCGGCCGCCGTGCTCGCGGAGGCGATCGCCCACGCGCGCGCCCAGGGCATACCGATCAGCTTCGACTTGAACTACCGCGAGGCGCTGTGGCGGGACCGCGACCCGCGACCGCTCGTCGAGCCCCTGGTCCGACAGGCGACGGTCCTGATCGCCAACCCGACGGCCGTGCGTGCGATGCTCGGGATCGACGCGGACGAAACCCACCTCGCGAGTCCCGAGGCCGCGCGGGCGCTGGCGACCCGGCTCGCTGACCGCCACGGGGTCACGCGAGTCGCGCTCACGCGACGCGAGATCCTCGGGGCCCGGCGGCACGGCTGGAGCGCCGTGCTGTACGATGCGGAGAGCCGCTCGTTCGCACAGAGCCGGCGACACTGCGTGGAGGTCGTGGACCGCGTGGGCGGCGGCGACAGCTTCGCCGCGGCCCTGATCGCGCGGCTCCTCGGCGGGGACGCGCCGGCCGGTGCGCTCGAGTTCGCGGTGGCGGCGAGCGCGCTCAAGCTCACCGTTCCCGGCGACTTCAGCCGCGCCAGCGTTCGAGAAGTCGAGGAACTGCTCCGCGCATGATCCCGAGCTTCCGCTGGTTCGGCGCGGCCGACCCGATCCCGCTCGCCCACATTCGACAGATCCCCGGCGTCACGGGCGTCGTGAGTGCGTTGTACGATGTGCCGGTCGGCGACGCCTGGAGCCGGGCGCGCCTCGGCACGCTCAAGGCTTTGATCGAGGACGCCGGGCTCCGCTTTGCCGTAGTCGAGAGCATCCCGGTGCACGAGGACATCAAGCTGGGACGACCCGGGCGCGATCGGCTGATCGACAATTACTGCGCCAGCATCGCGAGTATGGGCGAGCTCGGCATTCCCGTGTTGTGCTACAACTTCATGCCGGTGTTCGACTGGACGCGGACAGATCTCGCCATGCGCCTGCCTGACGGATCCACGGCGCTCGCGTACGACGACCGAGCGCTCGAGGCTATCGATCTGTCGCGCGGCACGGGACAGCTCCCGGGGTGGGCCACGGCGTATCAACCCGCCGATATCCAAGCGCTGCTCGCCGCCTACCGCGACGTGGACGCGGAGCGCCTGTGGGACAACCTGGCGTACTTTCTGGAGCGTGTCGTGCCGGTGGCGGGGCGGGCCGGCGTGCGGCTCGCGATCCATCCCGACGACCCTCCCTGGTCGATCTTCGGGCTGCCACGCATCATCACCAATGCCCGAGCCCTGGAGCGCCTCGTGACACTCGTGGACAGCCCGGCGAACGGCGTGACGTTCTGCACCGGCTCGCTCGGCGCGAGCCCCGAGAACGATCTGCCGGCCATGGTGCGTCGCTTGGCGGGACGCATTCACTTTGCTCACTGTCGCAACGTCCGCGTCACGGGTGACCGCCAATTTCACGAGACCGCCCATCCCTCGCCCTGCGGCAGCGTCGACCTATTCCAGGTACTGTGCGCCCTCAGAGACGTCGGATTCGCGGGCCCGATGCGCCCCGATCACGGCCGCATGATCTGGGGCGAAACCGGCCGCCCTGGGTACGGACTGTACGATCGGGCGCTCGGCGTGACGTACTTGCAAGGTCTGTGGGAAGCACTCTCCCGGAGCGACAGGTGAGTACGGCGGTCGCGCCCCAGCGGATCGGGTACCGATGGACGGTCTGCGCGCTGCTGTTCGTAGTCACCACCATCAACTATGTCGACCGCCAGGTGCTCGGGATCCTGGCGCCCACGCTACAGCGCGACCTCGGGTGGTCCGAGGCTGCCTACGGCGACGTGGTGTCGTGGTTCAGCCTGCCCTACGCCTTCGGGTTCCTCGCGGCGGGGCGGCTGTTCGACCGGATCGGCGTGCGGCGCGGGTTCGCGTCGGCCGTCATCGCGTGGAGTCTGGCAGCCATCGCACACGCGTTCGCCCGCACGACGGCCCTGTTTTCCGCCGCACGCGCCCTGCTGGGCGTGGCCGAGTCGGCGAATTTCCCCGGCGCCATCAAGGCCGTGGCCGAGTGGTTCCCCAAGAAAGAGCGGGCGCTCGCGACCGGCATCTTCAACGCGGGGACGAACACCGGTGCGATTGTCACACCTCTCCTGGTTCCCTGGATCGCGCTCACGTGGGGTTGGCAGTGGGCATTCATCGCGACGGGCTCGCTCGGGTTCGTCTGGCTGCTCCTGTGGCTCGCCGTGTACCGCAGTCCCGAGTCGAACCCGCGTGTCTCGAGCGACGAGCTGGCACATATTCGCAGCGACCCGCCCGACCCCGAGAACACCCGGGTACCGTGGGTCCGCCTGCTCGGGTTTAGGCAGACCTGGGCGGTCGCGGCCGGAAAACTCTTGGCCGATCCGATCTGGTGGTTCTATCTGTACTGGCTCCCGAAATTCCTGGACGCCCGGTACGGCATCAAGCTGGCGCAGGTGGCACTCCCGCTCATCGTCGTGTACGTGGTGGCCGATGTCGGCTCGATCGGCGGAGGGTGGCTCTCGGGCGCCCTGATCAAGCGCGGTTGGACGGTCAATCGGGCGCGCAAGACCGCGATGCTCGCCATGGCGCTCCTGATCGTCCCAACGGCGTTGGCGCCCCTGGCGGGGAGTATGTGGACCGCCGTGCTGATTGTCGCCGTCGCTGCGGCGGCGCACCAAGCGTGGTCGGCCAATGTGTATACGCTCGCGAGCGACATGTTCCCGCGCGCGGCGGTGGGCTCGGTGGTGGGTATCGGCGCGTTCGCGGGCGGTATAGGCGGCTGGGCGTTTCAGCGCGTCACCGGCCGGATCCTCCAGGCCAACGGCAACGACTATGCGCCCATCTTCATCGTCTGCGGGCTGGCCTATGTCGCGGCCTGGACCATCATTCACCTCCTCGCCCCGCGGCTCGAGCCCGCGACCACCGGATGAACCGCTACGAGGTACCGAACATGCCCGACCAATCCATGCCGCGACGAGCTTTTCTCACGACCACTGCTGCGAGCGTGGCGGGGGCAGGTCTCACCCCGTCGTTCCCCCTCTCCGCGTTGTGGAGAGGGGGACAGGGGGTGAGGCCCGAGCCATTGAGGCTGGGCGTGGCGAGCTACTCGCTCCGCAATTTCTCCCGCGATAAAGCGATCGAGATGGTGAAGGCACTCGGCACGCCGTATATCAACCTCAAGTCCGTGCACCTGCCCTACGAGCTGTCGCCCGAGGAGCTGGCCACCGCGCGGCGCGAAATCGAGGGTGCGGGCCTGCACATCGTGGGCGGTGGTGTGATCACCTTCGAGCAGGATACAGACGAGGACGTGGGCAAGTACTTCGCCTACGCCCAGGCCGCCGGCATGCCGCTGATCGCCGCGCACGCCGACGCCCAGATCCTGCCGCGCATCGAGCGGTTCGCCAGGCAGTACGACATCAAGGTGGCGATCCACAATCACGGCCCGGAGGACAAGCGGTTCCCTTCCCCGTATGACGCACTGAAGCACCTGCGCAACATGGACCGCCGGATGGGACTGTGCATCGATATCGGGCACACCGTGCGGGCGGGCACGGACGTGGTGCGGGCAATCGCCGATGCGGGTCCGCGAGTCCTCGACATGCACGCCAAGGACCTGCGCGATCCGAGGACCGCCGAGAGTCAGTGCATCGTGGGCGAGGGCGTCGTCCCGATCGCTGCGATCTTTCGACAGCTCGAGACCATCGGCTATCGCGGCTACGTCAACCTGGAGTACGAGATCGACGCCGATGACCCGCTGCCCGGAATGAAACAGTCGCTCGCCTACATGCGCGGGGCGCTCGCCGGGCTCGACGCCGTCCGCCGGAGCCCCCATTCTTGACCCGTACGGCGAGATTGCCATCTCGAAGGAGTGACGCTGTGAACAGCGATTCGATCAGTCGGCGCAAGGCCCTGCAACAGGTCGCGATGTTGTTGGGCGGCGCCATCTCGGCTCCGACGCTGGCCGGCGTCCTGCGCGCGGATACGCGCCGGGCGTGGGCGCCTTCGCCGCAATGGGCACCCCGGACACTGAGCCCCGCCCAGTTGGAGCTCGTCGCGACCGTTGCCGACCACATCATTCCCCAGACCGATACGCCCGGCGCCCGGAGCGCCGGCGTCCACCGCTTCGTGGATACGCTGCTCTCCGATCATTATTCGACTGAGGAGCGCGACCGTTTCCTGGCGGGGCTGGGGGACCTGGACGCGCGGGCGCAGTCGGCCCAGGGTAAGACCTTCATAGCGTGCACGCCGGAGCAGCAGGTCGCGCTGCTCACGGCCATGGACGAGGCGGCATACCCGCCAGTGCGGATCGATGCCGCGCGGCCTCCCGAGACCTGGTTCTTCCGGCGGATGAAGGAAGTGACGCTCGTCGGCTACTACACATCGGAAGTCGGGGCGTCCCGCGAGCTGCGCGTCAACCCGATGGGTATGTACCGCGGCGACATCCCGTTCCCGGCGAGCGGGGGGAGGGAATGGTCATGACTTCTTACGACGCGATCGTGATCGGCTCCGGAATCACGGGCGGCTGGGCGGCGAAAGAGCTGACCGAGAAAGGACTGCGCACGCTGGTGATCGAGCGCGGGCGCAACGTGGTCCATCGCAAGGACTACATCACCGAGCACAAGCCGACCTGGGAGCTGCCGCTTCGCAACGCGCGGCTTGCGGTGGGAAGCAAAGGCGCCGAGGAGTACCCGATCCAGGCGCGCACCAACCAGTTCCGCGAGTCGAACAAACACTTTTTCGCCAACGACCACAAGCATCCGTACATCGAAGAGAAGCCCTTCACCTGGATTCAGGGCGACCAGGTCGGCGGCAAGTCGCTCATCTGGGGCCGCCAGGTCTATCGCTGGAGTGATCTGGACTTCGAGGCGAACCTGCGCGACGGCCACGGGGTCGACTGGCCGATCCGCTATGGCGACGTCGCCCCCTGGTACAGCTACGTGGAGCGGTTCATCGGCGTGAGCGGCGAGAAGCTCGGGCTGCCGCAGCTCCCCGACGGCGAGTTCCAGCCCCCCATGGAACTGAACGCCGGCGAGAAGCTCGTGAAGGCCGGGATCGAGCGCGCGTTTCCCGACCGGCACGTAACGATCGGGCGGGTGGCGATCCTCACGCAACCCCTGCACGGTCGGTTGCCGTGCCATTATTGCGGTCCCTGTGAGCGCGGCTGCTCGACCGGCTCCTACTTCTCGAGTCAGTCGTCCACGCTGCCGGCGGCCCAGGCCACGGGGCGGCTCACCATCCTCCCGAACAGCATCGTGCATTCGGTGCTGTACGATGCGGACAAGAACCGCGTCACCGGCGTCCGGGTGGTGGACACGAACACCAAAGCGACCCGTGAGTACTACGCCCGCGTGGTGTTTGTGTGCGGCTCCGCGCTCGGCACCGCCCGCGTCCTCCTCAACTCCACCTCGTCGCGGTTCCCGAACGGCCTGGCCAACTCGAGCGGTGTGTTGGGCCACTATCTGATGGACCATCATTTCGTGGTGGGCGCGAGGGGCCGCATCGATGGGCTGCTGGACCGCTACTACCAGGGCAACCGCCCGAACGGCATCTACATCCCACGCTTCCGCAACCTGGGCGACGACGCATCGCGCCGCGAGTACCTGCGCGGATTCGGTTATCAGGGAGGTGCGGGACGGGAAGGCTGGGGTCGGGGCGGCAGCGAGGCGGGGCTCGGGGTGGAGCTCAAGCGGCGCCTGCAGGAGCCGGGCACCTGGTCTATCGGCATGACCGCGTTCGGCGAGTGCCTGCCGCGCGAGGACAACTTCGCGGCCCTCTCCGATCAGACCGACGAGTTCGGGATCCCCGTGCTCCGCATCCACTGCACCTGGGGCGACAATGAGCTCGCCATGCGGAAGGACATGGCCGCGTCGGCCGCCGAAATGCTCGAGGCCGCGGGCGTCAAGGACGTACGCAGCTACGACGCCTATCAAGAAGGCGGGCTCGGCGCCGAGCCGGGGCTGGGCATCCATGAGATGGGTACGGCCCGGATGGGCCGCGACCCGAAGACCTCCGTGCTGAACGCGCATAACCAGGCGCACGACGTGCCCAATCTGTTCGTGACCGACGGCGCGTGTATGGCCAGCTCGTCCTGCGTGAACCCCTCGATCACCTACATGGCGTTGACCGCGCGTGCCTGCGACTACGCGGTGGCACAACTGAAGCGTGGCAACATATGATCAAGACTCGGTGGTGGGTCCTCGCCCTGGCGGCTCACGGCGCCGTGCTCGGCGCCCAGACGCGCTCGAACGACCTGACCGCCGCCGAGCGGTCCGCCGGGTGGCGGCTGCTGTTCGATGGTCGCACGCTGCGCGGGTGGCGCGGGTTGGGCTACGACACTGTCCCCACGGCCCACTGGGTGGTGGTGGATGGCGCGATCAAGAAGATTGCGAGCGGCAACGTCCCCAAGCTGGCGGACGGACAACCCGCCCAGGGCGGCGACCTGATGACGTTGGACACGTTCGGTGACTTCGAGTTGAGCTGGGAGTGGAAGGTCACGCCCGGCGCGAACAGTGGCGTGAAGTACAACGTGTCCGAGGAGCTCTCCATGGCGCAGGCGCCAAACCACGCCGCGCTCGGGTTCGAGTACCAGATCCTCGACGACGATCGCCACCCCGACGGGAAGCTGCCGAGCCACCGCGCCGGAGCGCTGTACGACCTGTTCCCGCCGAACGAGAAGAAACACCTGAAGCCGGTAGGCGAGTGGAACCGCTCCACGGTGATCTTCCGCGGGAACCATGGCGAGCATTGGTTGAACGGCGAGCGGATCGTGCAGTACGACCTCGGCACGGCGCGGATGGATTCGGCCCTCGCGGCCAGCAAGTTCCGGGCGATCCCGGGGTTCGCCACGCGCCGCAAGGCGCACATCGTCCTTCAGGACCACGGGGACGAAGTCTATTTCCGCAATATCAAGGTTCGGGACCTATGAAACGTCGCAAGTTCTTGAAAACCGCCTCGGCGGCGGGGTTCGGGTTGGCGGCCGCGCGATCGCCGCTCTTCGGCCTCGCCCGGTCTCCCAGTGACAAGGTCGTGGTCGCGGTCATGGGCATGAACGGACGGGGCACCGTGCTCGCACGTGGCTTCGCCCGGACGGCCCAGGCCGAGGTGGAGTACGTGTGCGACGTCGATTCGCTCGTGCTCGCGAAGGGCGTGTCCGCCGTCGCCCAAGTCCAGGGCAAGGCTGCCAAAGGGCTGGGCGACTTTCGGAAGGCGCTCGAGGACAAGGACGTGGACGCGCTCGTCATCGCGGCGCCCGACCACTGGCACACGCCGGCCGCGCTGCTCGCGCTGCAGGCCGGGAAGCACGTCTACGTGGAGAAGCCGTGCGGCCACAACCCGCGCGAGGGCGAGCTGCTTGTCGAGGCGCAGGGCAAGCACCGCCGCGTCGTGCAGATGGGGACGCAGCAGCGCTCGGCGCCACGCTCGATCGAGATCATGCAGGCGATCAAAGAAGGCGCCATCGGGCAGCCCTACCTGGCGCGCACCTGGTATGCCAATACCAGGGGCCCGATCGGCCGCGGGAAGACGGTGCCCGTCCCCGCAAACCTCGACTACGAGCTGTGGCAGGGCCCGGCGCCCCGTACCCCGTACCACGACAACATCATTCACTACAATTGGCATTGGTTCCGGCGCTGGGGAACAGGCGAGATCTTGAACAACGGCACGCACGAGATCGACGTGGCGCGCTGGGCGCTGGGCGTGGGCTACCCCACGCGCGTGACGTCCGTGGGCGGCCGCTATCACTACGCCGACGACTGGGAATTCCCCGACACGCAGGAGGTCTGCTTCGAATTCGCAGACGGGAAGACCATCATCTGGCAGGGGCAAAGCTGCAACGGCCTGACCATGTTCGGCCGCTCGCGCGGCACCGCAATCCTGGGCACGGCCGGCAGCGTGGTGCTCGACCGCGACGGCTACGCCATCTACGATCTCAAAGAGAAGGTCGTAAAGTCATCCCTCGCTGCGCGAGCCGGGGACGGCCTCAACACCACCGCCGACGACGAGATGACCGCCCTGCACATCGCCAACTTTGTGGACGCGATCCGCACCGGCGCGAAGCTGCGGCAGCCGATCGAGGAAGGGGCGAAGAGCGTGCTGCTGGGCCACCTCGGCAACATCGCTCAGTCGACCGGCCGCGCGCTCCGTATCGATGCGACGTCGGGGCGTCCAATGGGCGACGCAGAGGCACTGAAGCTATGGCAGCGGGAGTACGCCCCGGGATGGGCGCCCGTCGTCTAGGCCCGTGACCGCCGTGCTCGACCCGGACCGCTTTTTCGATCCCGATCCCGCGGTCCGCCGCGTCGCGCGCGAGCTGTATGAAGAGACGCGCCGGTTGCCCATCGTGTCGCCCCACGGCCACGTGGATCCCCGGATTCTGGCCCGGGACGAGCCCTTCCCGGAGCCCGCGGCGCTGATCGTCCAACCCGACCACTACATCCTGCGGTTGCTGTACGCGGGCGGCGTCCCGCTCGAGGTCTTGGGCGTACCGCGCCGGGATGGAGCGCCCGTCGAGGGCGATCCATGCAAGGTGTGGCAGCGGTTCGCAGACCACTACTACCTGTTCCGTGGCACCCCGACCGCCGCCTGGCTCGAGTACGAGCTGCACGAGGTGTTCGGCGTCGGCGACCGGCTGTCTCCTGAGACGGCTTCGCGGATTTACGATGAAATCGCTGAGAAGCTCGCCTCGCCCGAATTCCGGCCGCGGGCGCTGTTCGAGCGCTTCGCAATCGAGGTCCTCGCCACGACCGACAAGGCCACCGATCCGTTGGCGCACCACCACGCCATCCGGGACTCAGGGTGGAAGGGACGGGTGATCCCCTGCTTCCGCCCCGACGCAGTGTTCCAGATCGCCTCGCCCGGATGGCCGGCCGAGCTGGAGGCGCTGGGCCGGGAGCACGGTGCGCCCCTGGTGGACTACGCCGAGTTCCTTCACGCCCTGGAGGATCGCCGCACCTTCTTCAAGAGCATGGGGGCTACGGCCACCGATCATGCGGTGGTCGAGCCGTACACCACCTGGCTTCCCCAGAACGAGGCGGAGGTCCTGTATCAGCGGGCGCGGCAGCGCGACGTGACGCCGGCGGATGAACGACGCTTCATGGGCCACCTGCTGATGGAGATGGCCCGGCTGTCGCTCGAGGACGGGCTGGTGATGCAGATTCACGCGGGCGCCGTGCGGGACCACAACCGACCCCTGTTCGAACGATTCGGTCCCGATCGGGGCGGGGACATTCCGGTCGCCACCGAGTTCACGCGTAACCTGCGCCCGTTGCTGAACGCCTACGGCAACGATTCCCGTTTCACGCTCGTGGCCTTCACGCTCGACGAATCCACGTACAGCCGGGAGCTGGCGCCGCTCGCCGGCCACTATCCGGCCATGCGCCTCGGGCCGCCCTGGTGGTTCCACGACTCGCTGGAGGGCATGCGTCGGTTCCGCGAGCGCACCACGGAGACCGCCGGGATCTATAAGACGGCCGGCTTCAACGACGACACCCGCGCGTTCTGCTCGATCCCGGCCCGTCACGATCTGGCGCGCCGCGTGGACGCGAACTTCCTCGGGGAACTCGTCGCGCGCCATGTGATCGAAACGAGCGAGGCCCGCGCCATGGCGCGGGCCCTCGCCTACGACCTAGCGAAGCAGACCTACAAGCTGTAACGCCGCGCTAGCCTTCCAGGCCGTCGTGGTTGTCGTCCTCGAACGCCTTGAAGGAATTCTGGATATTGTTTGCCACGACGCTCTCGTTGGGCTGGCCCTTGTTGGCGGACGCCGGGTCGACGAGCGCGGTCTTCGCCCCGTTCAAGAACCACCCGGAGATATCGACGCGCAGCGTGACGTTCAGGGTCTGACCCTCCTGCACCGTGACCGGCGGCACCAGACTGGACTCTTCACTCTGGTTGACGTCAGAGGTGAACGTGAAGGCGCTGCGTGTGCCAGACTGACTGTACGTCCCGGTCACGCGAATCGAGATGATCGCGAAGTCGGGGTTCGCCGCGATGAACGCCGCGTCGTCGCTCGAGCTGGGCTTGTGGATTTCAAACTCGAGCGCGTTAAAGGTGCCTGCCGGCACGGCGACGGACACCTCCTGCGTGATGAGCGCGCTGCCGAGCGGCAGCGACACCAGCGTCGCTCCGGTCTCGAACTCCTCGCAGTCGCCGTTCCCCACGATCGCGTCGCAGCTGGCGACGTCGGACCGCTTGAGCTCGACCTTCCGCACCACCAGCTGGGCGCTGCGGACAATTACCGTGTCATTGCCGAGCGCGATCACGGTGCTGTCACCCGTGGCGGTGACGCTGGGCACTGCGGCGCCGCTCGAGAGTGCAGCGCTCGGCGCCGGGGACGCGGCCGTACGGCTTGTGAGCGAGAAGCCTACCGTCCCCATGGTGGAATTAGAACACGCAGCCGCCACCAACAGGAGCGCCGGCGCGACCAGTTTCACGAGCTTCATGCTTCCTCCAGGATGTGTGGACTTGGGCGTGAACTCGCTGGCCGAAGGTGGCAAGCGCTATGCCTGTTGTCGGATGGGCTCGGCGGAGCCCGCCCCGCACGATCTGTGAGAGACCTCACATGTGTTCGTGACACGTGGCAACTTTATCTGCATCGAATCGGCGCAGCGCCGTCCGCCGTGAGCCAGGAGGGTCGATGAGACGAACGAGTCAACGCGAGCAGGCGGAGGGGTTCCGGCGGCTGCATCGGGAGGCCGGAATCCTGGTGCTCCCCAACGCCTGGGACGTGATCACTGCTCGCCTGATCGAGAGTGCAGGGTTCGCCGCCATCGCCACGTCGAGCGCCGGCGTCGCCTGGGCGCTCGGCTACGCCGACGGCGAGCGCATCAGTCGCGGTGAGATGCTCGCCGTGGTCCGCCGCATCGCGTCCAGCGCGAGCGTACCGGTGACCGCCGACATGGAAGCGGGTTACGGTCCGACGCCCGAGGCCGCGGCCGAGACCGCGCGCGGCGTCATCGCGGCGGGCGCCGTGGGGCTGAACCTCGAGGACGGGACCACCGACGGTCGCCTCGTGGACGTCGGTCTGCAGCAGGACCGGATCCGCGCAATGCGTGAGGCCGGGGCGGCGGCCGGCGTCCCCCTGGTCATCAACGCGCGCACCGACGCGTTCGAGGTCAAGGATTGGTCGCCCACGGAGCGGCTCACCGCCGCGGTACGACGCGCCAACGCCTACCGCGCCGCCGGAGCCGACTGCCTGTTCGTTCCGCACGTGAGCGACGCGGCGACGATTGGACGGCTCGCCCGCGAGATCGAAGGGCCGTTGAATGTCATTGCCGGTCCTCCCGCCCCGGCGATCCCCGAGCTCGAGCGTTTGGGGGTGAGGCGCGCGAGCCTCGGTCCCCGCGTGGTCCAGGCCGCGCTGGGGCTGGTGCGCCGGGCGGCGACGGAGTTGCGCGAGCGCGGGACTTACGACACGATGATCGACCTGATACCGTTCACCGAGTTGCAGCACCTGGTCGCGCCGACCCCTTGACGGGTTCGAACGGACGGGTATATTTATGCCGTTCAGTGCATATTAATGCTTTCGGGTTAATACTTTTGGGTGGCTCCGACATGTCGCACAACTGTACGCTGAAGGCCGTCGCAATTCTGAATCCGGCGACTCCCACCGACGGGAGCGGACGGCGGGCGTAAGCGCGTAGACGACTCAAGGCAAACCCCCCCGGCCCGCTCCCAGTTGAGCGGGCCTTTCTGTTGTCCGGGCGTGAATGAGGAGACACGATGCCCGCAGCTGACCGATCGGGTTGGGCCAACAGCCGCGCTCGGGACCTCGACCCCTGGCGGGAGCGGGACGCCTGCGGCGTGGGGTTCGTGGCCCGCGCGTCCGGACACCGCTCCGCCGACATCACGCGACTCGCGTTGCAGGCGCTCGCCCGGGTCGCCCACCGCGGCGCGGCGGCCACCGACCGTTCGGGTGACGGCGCGGGCCTGCTGACCCAGATCCCCGCCCCGCTGTTCTACCGCGAGGCCGCGAGGGGCGGGATGGCGCTCGCGCCCGGCCACCCGTTCGCCGTCGGTGCCTTCTTCTTGCCACGGGAGCACGATGCGCTCGGGTTCGTCACCGCCCTCATCGAGGAAGTGCTCTGCCGCGAGGGGCTCCCGGTGCTCGGCTGGCGCGACGTGCCTGTGGACTTGGACGTCCTCGGCGTGGGTGCCCGCGCCTCCTGTCCCACCATCCGGCAGGCGATTATTGCCGCGCCCGACGGTGGGCGCCACGACGACACGACGTGGGAACGCTCGCTCTATCTTGCGCGTCGGACAATCGAACGTCGCGTCGCCGAAGCGGGACCTGGCTTCGAGTCGTTCTTCGTGTGCTCCCTCTCGTGCCGCACGCTCGTTTATAAAGCGCTGCTCACCGGCACGCAGCTCGCCGGCTTCTTTCCCGACCTCGCGTCCCCGGACTACGAGACGGCGCTCGCGATCTTCCACCAGCGCTACTCGACGAACACGACGTCGAGTTGGCCGCTCGTCCAGCCGTTCCGCATGCTCGCCCACAACGGCGAGATCAACACCCTGTGGGGGAACCGAAACGCCATGCTGGCCCGCGAGCCGGCACTCGCCGGGCCGCCCTGGGGCGACGCGGTGGACCGCCTCAAGCCCGTGATCTGGTCGGAGGGAAGCGACTCGGCCAGTCTCGACAACGCGCTCGAGCTGCTGGTGCGCTCGGGGCGCGACCCCGTGCATGCCCTCATGATGCTCGTCCCCGAGGCGCACGAGGGCGCCGTGGAGATGGAGCCTGCCCTGCGGGGCTTCTACGAGTTCCACGAATGTCTGGTGGAGCCGTGGGACGGGCCGGCCGCGCTGGCGTTCTCGGACGGCGTGTTCGTAGGCTCGGCGCTCGACCGCAACGGCCTGCGGCCGTGCCGCTACAAGATCACCCGCGATGGACTGGTGGTGGCTGGCTCCGAGTCGGGGCTCGTCGATCTGAACGCAGGCGATGTGGTGGAAAGCGGCCGACTCGGGCCGGGTGAGCTGCTCGTCGTAGACACGCGCCGCAAGGCGATCTTGCGGAACGGGGAGGCGAAACGCGAAGTAGCCCGGCGCCGCCCCTACAGCCGGTGGGCCGCGCGGGGCATTCGACTCTTGCGTGCGACGGCAGCGGTGCCGGACTCACCGCCCACACCGGAGCCCGAGCGCGTTGCCCGTCAGGTGGCCTTCGGGTGGAGCTTCGAGGACCTGCGCTACGTGCTCGAGCCGATGGGCAGCGCGGGGCACGACGCCGTGTGGAGCATGGGCGACGATACGCCTATCCCGCCGTTGGCGCGCATCCCGCCCGGCCTGTACGCGTATCTGCGCCAGCGCTTCGCGCAGGTCACGAACCCGGCGATCGACCCCCTGCGCGAGACGCTGGTCATGTCGTTGCGGATGCACATCGGGCGGCGGGGCTCGCTGCTCGCCGACCGGCCGGCCGGGCTCCGGCTCGTGCGGAACGAGCACCCTGTCCTTCTCGCAGAGGAGATCGCGGCGCTGCGCACCGGCGCGGGCGCGCAGGTCGTTACCCTCGACACGACCTGGAGCGCCTCAGCCGGCGTCGGGGGGGGGCCTGACGCGCTGCGCACTGCGCTCGACGGGTTGTGTCGGTCCGCCGGCAACGCAGTGCGGGAGGGGGCACGGATCGTGATTCTCAGCGACCGGGCTGCCGGTCGCGAGCGCGCCCCACTCCCGATGCTCCTGGCCGTCGGGGCGGTGCACCAACACCTGCTGGAGCACGGCCTGCGGACGCGCCTCGGCCTCATCGCGGAAGCGGGGGATGCCTGGGACGTCCACCACTTCGCCGCCCTGATCGGCTACGGGGCGGAAGCAGTGCACCCGTGGCTCGCACTCGAGTCGGTTGAACTGCAGGTCGCCGAGGACGACGCGCGCGTCCGGTTCCGCGCCGCGGCCGAGGCCGGTCTCCTCAAGATCCTGTCGAAGATGGGTATCTCGACGCTCTCGTCTTACTGCGGCGCCCAGATCTTCGAAGCCCTGGGGCTCGGGGCCGAGGTGATCGACCGCTGCTTTACGGGCACCGTGTCGACGATCGGCGGGATCGGGTTCACGGAGATCGCCGAGGACGTCCTGGCGCGCCACCGGGCAGCGTATCCGGAAGTCGCGGCGGCGGAGCCGGTGCTGCCCGACCACGGGCGCGTGCGCTACCGCCGCGACGGTGAGGATCACGGCTGGTCGCCACAGCTGGTGCGGTCGATGCAGGCCGCCGTGAAGGCGGACACACCCGAGGCATATGACAGCTTCCGTGCCCGCGTCGCGGCCCGCTTGCCCGCCAGCCCGCGCGACCTGCTCGCATTCCGTGTCGTTGCTCCCACCCCGCTCGAGGAGGTCGAGCCCGCGGAGGATATCCGCCGCCGCTTCGTGTCCACGGCGATGTCCCTCGGCGCCTTGTCCCCGGAGGCGCATCGCACGCTCGCCATCGGCATGAACCGAATGGGCGCCCGCTCGAATTCGGGCGAGGGCGGCGAAGACCCCGATACGTACGCCCCGCTCGAGAACGGCGACCGCGCGGATAACCGCATCAAGCAGGTCGCCTCAGGGCGGTTCGGGGTCACGACGCACTATCTGATGCGTGCGGACGAGCTCGAGATCAAGATCGCGCAGGGCTCGAAGCCGGGCGAAGGCGGCCAGCTTCCCGCTCACAAGGTGACGGCCTTGATCGCGCGTTTGCGCCACTCGGTACCGGGCGTGCCGCTGATCTCGCCGCCGCCGCACCACGACATCTATTCGATCGAGGACCTGGCGCAGCTCATCCACGATCTGAAGCAGGTCAACCCGCGCGCGCGGGTCGGCGTGAAGCTCGTGGCGGAAGCGGGCGTGGGGCGGGTCGCCGCGGGCGTCGCCAAGGCCTATGCCGACTACGTGCTCGTCTCCGGCCACAACGGCGGGACGGGCGCCTCACCGCTGTCGTCGATCAAACACGCCGGATCGCCGTGGGAGCTGGGGCTCGCGGAAACCCAGGCGATCCTGATCGAGAATGGCCTGCGCCACCGCATCGAGGTGCGTACGGACGGCGGCCTGCGGACGGGGCGCGACGTCGTCATCGCCGCGCTGCTCGGCGCCGAGAGCTACGGGTTCGGCACCGCGGCGCTCGTCGCGATCGGGTGCGACATGGCCCGGCAGTGCCACCTCAATTCCTGCCCCACCGGCATCGCGACGCAGAAGCCGGAGCTGCGGGCGAAGTTCCGCGGCTCGCCGGAGCAGGTGGTCGCGTACTTCACCTGGATCGCGGAGGACGTCCGCCGCATCCTGGCGGGACTGGGCTGCCGCTCCATGGACGACGCCATCGGTCGGGTGGACCTGCTGGAGCGCGTGGACCACCCCGAGGTACCCCGCGCGCAGATGCTCGACCTGTCGCTGCTCCTGACCGACCCGCTTGCGGGACGCGAGGCGCCGCGGCGCCGTACGGTGCAGCGCAACGATCGCCCGGGCGTCGAGTCACTGGACGATGAAATCCTCAGCACGCTCGAACCCCGGCTCGACTCGGGCCGCCCGTTCGCCGGCGTGTACGACATCGGGAACCACCACCTCACCGTGGGCGCGCGCATCGCCGGGCGCATCGCCGAGCGGCGCGGCAACGTCGGGCTGCCGCCGGGATCGGTCCGGCTCCGCTTCCGGGGGAGTGCTGGGCAGAGCTTCGGAGCCTTCGCCCTCCCGGGGATGCACCTCGAGCTCGAGGGGGAAGCGAACGACTACGTCGGCAAGGGGCTCACGGGTGGCGAGATCGTAATTCGGCCGTTCCGCGAGGCGGCCGCCACGGGCAGCACGGACCAGCACGTCCTCCTGGGCAACACGGCGCTGTACGGGGCGACAGCCGGCAGGCTGTTCGCCGCCGGGGGGGCCGGGGACCGGTTCGCCGTGCGCAACTCCGGAGTGATCGCCGTGATCGAAGGCGCGGGCGCCCACTGCTGTGAATACATGACCGCCGGAGTCGTGGTGGTGCTCGGGCCCGTCGGGCGCAACTTCGCCGCTGGGATGTCGAACGGTGTGGCCTACGTGCTCGACGATGCCGAAACCTTCTCGGCTCGCTGTAACACCGACATGGTCGCCGTGCGCGCGCTCGAGCCGTCAGACGAGCAGCTCGTGCTCGACCTGCTGCGCGAGCATTGCGCCAAGACCGGTAGCGCGAAAGCGCGCAAGATTCTCGACGGGTGGGATCGTTACGAGCCGCTATTCCGTAAGGTGGCCCCCCACGCGGCTCCGGCTCCCGTGGCGGCGCCAGCGGAAGTGGCACCCGTCGCGGTGACCTAACGGTCCCTCGAACCACGGTGGCGCAGCAGCGGCAGCTCTAGGCTGTCGCGCAGCGCCTGCCAGCTGGCCTCGATGATATTCTCCGAGCAGCCCATGGTGCTCCACCGCTCCGCACCGTTGGCTGACTCGACCACCACGCGCGGCTTGGCTGCCGTGCCGAGGTGCTCGTCCACGATGCGCACCTTGTAGTCTACGAGGCGCACGTCGGCCAGCTCCGGATAGTGCGGCAGCAGCGCCTTCCGCACGGCATTATCGAGCGCATTCACGGGACCCGCGCCCTCGGCCGCGGTGTGCATCACCGCGTCTCCCACCCGCAGCTGAATCATGGCCTGTGCGGTCATATCGCCGCCGCTGCGCCGCTCCACGATGACGGTAAAGCCGAGCAGCTCGAAAGGAGGCCGATAATCGGCGGCGGCGCGCCGCACGAGCATCTCGAACGAGCCGTCTGCCGCCTCGAACTGATGACCCGCGTATTCCAGCGTCTTCACCTGCTGCAGCACGTCCTGAGGAGAGACGCCGGCCGCTAGGCCGAGCAGGTCCGCGCGCAGCCGGACGTTCTGCCGCCCCGACAGCTCGCTCACGACGACGCGCATCTCATTCCCGACGAGCGCCGGATCGATGTGCTGATAGCTCTCCGGTAGCTTCGCTACGGCCGCGACGTGGATGCCCCCCTTGTGCGCGAACGCGCTCGCGCCGACGTACGGCGCGTGGGCGTCGGGATTCAGGTTCGCGACGGCCGCGACGAACAGCGCCACCTCCCTGAGGCGCCGCAGCTGCTCGGGCGGCAGCACCGGACAGCCGAGCTTGAGCTGCAACGTCGCGATCAGCGGGATCAGGTCGAGATTGCCGCAGCGCTCGCCGTACCCGTTGATGGTGCCCTGGATGTGGACGCACCCCGCGCGCACCGCCGCCAGGGCATTCGCCACCGCAAGGCCACTGTCGTTGTGAGGATGAATCCCGAGCGGCGTGCCGAGCTGCGCCCGAACGTCACGCACCCGCTGCTCCACGACTTCCGGGAGCTCCCCTCCGTTGGTGTCGCACAGGACGATGCAGTCCGCGCCGGCGCCGGCCGCGGCCCGCAGTGTGGCGAGAGCGTAGTCGCCGTCCAGGCGGTAGCCGTCGAAGAAGTGCTCCGCGTCGTAGATCACCTCCCGGCCGAGTCGCCGGAAGTAGCCCACCGTATCCGAAATCATGCGCAGGTTCTCGTCGCGGGTCGTCTCGAGCACGCGCTCCACGTGGAGGGTGGAGCTCTTTCCGACGAGCGTCACCACAGGCGTCTCGGCTTCGAGCAGCGCGGTGAGGTTTGGATCGTCCTCGCACCGGCCGTTGGCCCGCCGGGTCATCCCGAAGGCGGCGATCTTGGCATGCCCGAGCCGCTCCGTGCGAATGCGACGGAAGAACTCCGCGTCCTTGGGGTTCGAGCCCGGCCAGCCCCCTTCGAGGTAATGGATGCCCAGCTCGTCTAGGCGCCGCGCGATCTTCACCTTGTCGTCGACCGAGAGGGACAGGCCCTCGCGCTGCGTGCCATCCCGCAGTGTCGTGTCGTACAGGAACATGTGCGTTGCCCCTCGAGTGCTTCCGTCAGGATAACAAAAGCGGCGCGGCCTCTCGACTTCTCGAGAGGCCGCGCCGCGCATCATCGGGTCCTACAGTCCGTCAGCCGAGTGCCAGCCCGCCGCCTCTCAGATGGAGTCGGATGGTAATGCTCGTAATGGACAGGCTGGCGCAACGGACGCTCATAGCTGTGATACTAACCCCCGGGCGGGGTGCGTCAATCCCTCCGCTTCGTCGCTCAAGAGCTCGCGGACCCGCACCACCTCACCGATCACGACGGTGGCGGGAGGCTCGAGTCCCTGCTCGGCAACCCGTGTGGCGAGGGTGGCCAGCGTGCCGACCACGGTCCGCTGGTCCGGAAGGGTACCACTCGCGATCACCGCCGCCGGTGTGTCGGGATCGGCGCCGTGCTCGAGCAGCTTAGCGGTAATTTTGGGCAAGGCAGTGAGCCCCATCAGCACGACCAGCGTCGGCACCCGCGCGAGCGACTCCCAATCGAGGTTGGACACGCCATCGCACTCGTGTCCCGTGACCACGGCGAAGGCCGATGCGAGCCGCCGGTGGGTGACCGGTATCCCGGCCGCCGCCGGCACGGCGATCGCAGACGTCACGCCGGGCACGACCTGAAACCGCACTCCGGCGGCGTGCAGGGCTTCGCACTCTTCGGCGCCGCGGCCGAACACGAAGGGATCGCCGCCCTTGAGGCGCACGACCGTCAACCCGCGCTGGGCCCGCTCGATCAACAACGCGTTGATCTCGTCCTGGGCCAGGTCCGCTCCACCACCGTGCGGGCGTTTCCCGACGAACACCCGCTCCGCCCCGGGCGGGGCCTCGGCGACCAGAGCGGGCGCGACGAGGCGATCGTACACGATCACGTCGGCGGATCGCAGGATCTCGAGTCCCTTGGCGGTGATCAGGCCTGGGTCGCCCGGGCCGGCGCCGACCAGGTAAACGATTCCAGGCTCGCTATGTCCCCACTCTGAAGAGTGGGCCCAGTGAGTCACTGCCCTTAAGGGCAGTGCAGTGTCGGGCCCAGGCTTCAGCCTGGGATTGGGGAGCGGCATCAGCTCTTCTATCCGCGCTCGCGCCCCTTCCATATCGCCCCGGCGCACGAACTCGATCACATCCGAGTCCACGACGCGATACCACAGCGCCGTGCGCGCGCGGGTGTCCGGGACCCGCGCCGCCAGCTCGGGCCGGAGCTCACCCAACAGCTCGCACAGACGCGCCTCCACCGGTCCGATCAGCCGGGCGACGCGCTGACGCAACCTCGCGGCAAGCGCGGGGCTCTTTCCCGACGTCGACACGGCGACAGTGATGTCTCCCTCGCGGTGGATCGCGGGCGCGATGAAGCTGCAGTGGTCGAGATCGTCCACGGCATTCAGCAGCACGCCCTCCCGCTCGGCCTCAGCCCATACTAGGGCGTTGGCCGCGCGATCGTCGGTCCCCGCGATGGCGAGCCACGCTCCCGCGAGATCGCCTGACCGGTATGGGCGGCGCCGCAGATCGATCCCGCCCGCCACCGCGAGCTCCGCCAGACGGGGCGTGGTCTCGGGGCTCACCACGGTGACATGCGCGCCCGCCGAGAGCAGACCGAGCACCTTCTGCTCGGCGACCGCGCCGCCACCGATCACCACGGCGCGGCGCCCGCGCAGGTTGAGAAACACGGGGTAGAACGTCACGAGCTGACCGGGACCGAGACGCGCAGCGCCGCGATCCCCACCCGATGGCAGAAGTCGCCGAACCGCTCTTCATCGAGCCGCTCGTCGCGGTAGCGCTCGAACAGCGGCCGGACCGTGGCGACGAGCTGGTCGCGCGGGACGAGATCGGCATACAACGTCCCCAGCCTCGTCCCGAGCATGCTGCCACCGACGAACAGGCCGTACTTGTGCAGCGATCGACCGACGAACGCGAGATCGGCGGTGTAGGGCCGCGCGCAGCCGTTGGGGCACCCGGTCATCCGGACCGTGAGCGCCGCATCCGCCACGCCCAGCCGCTCCAGCTCTGCCTCGAGCTCCGTGATCACGTCCGGCAGCGCTCTCTCCGCCTCGGCGACCGCGAGCCCGCAAGTCGGGAGCGCGGGGCACGCCATGGACCAGCGCCGCACGACCGAAAGCGATCGGTGACCTGCGATGCCGTGGTCGGCCAGGATCTGGTCCACCAGCCGTCGCTGCCGGTCGGGGATATCGGTCAACAGCAGGTTCTGCTGGGGAGTGAATCGAACGCCGCCGCCGACGGTCTCGACCACGCGGCGCAGCGCGCTCCGCAGCCGGCGGTCCTCGCCGTCGCGGATGCGGCCGTTCTCGACGAACACGCCCAGGAACGAGCGTCCCTTTCCCTGCTCGTGCCACCCGAGATGATCCTCGATGTCCGACACCTGGACCGGTGCGGCGGGCGCGAGCGGACGGCCGAGTTGGCGCTCCACCTGCTCGCGAAACCAGTCCAGTCCCTCCTTGTCGAGCAGGTACTTGAGCCGCGCGTGGCGCCGGTCATGGCGGTTGCCGTGATCCCGTTGGACTTTGACCACGGCCTCGGCCACCTCTCGCACCTCGCCCGTCTGGGCGAATCCCAGCGTGTCCGCGAGCCGCGGATAGGTGTCCGTCTTGCCGTGGGTGCGTCCCATGCCGCCGCCCACCAGGACGTTGAAGCCGGCGAGCCGATCCCCCTGTGCAACCACCAGGAACCCCAGGTCGTTCGAGTGCACGTCGCAGCAATTATCGTCCGGGAACCCGAAGGCGACCTTGAACTTGCGCGGCAAGTATCGGGTGCCGTAAATCGGGTCGGGCTCCCCCGGGCCGCCCGCCACCGGCTCGCCGTCGAGCCAGATCTCGTGATACGCCCGCGTTCGCGGCAACAGGTGATCCGACACCTGCCGGGCGACTCGCAGCACTTTCTCTCGCAGGCCGCCCTCGAGCGGCGCGGGGCATGAGATCACGTTGCGTACCACGTCGCCGCATGCGCCCAGCGTGGTGACGAGAACGTCGTTCACGGAGCGGATCGTCGCTTTGAGATCGCCCTTGAGCACGCCGTGGAACTGGTTCCCCTGGCGCGTGGTGACACGGAGCGTGCCATTGCCGTAGCGGTCCGCCAGCTCGTCGATCACGAGGTATTGCGCGCCAGTGAGCACGCCGCCTGGGATTTTGCAGCGAACCATGAACTGGTGAGACGCCTCGGCGTCCGTGCCGCGTAGCGCCCGGCGCTGGTCGCGGTCCTCCTGCTGGTACGTCCCGTGGAACTTGAGGAGTTGAGCCCCGCCGTCGGAGAAATGGTCGCCGCCGGCGGAGAGTTGGGCCGCGAGATCACCCCGCAGGCCGCGGCTCTCCTCCTTCACCTTCTCCACCGGGCTGAGCGGCTTGTCCGTCATGCGACCACCACCTCGCGCAGTCCGTCAGCCAGCACCTGGCCCACTTCCGGCCGGCTGAACTCGGGCGGCGGCAGCGTGCCGCTGCGCAGCAGCTCGCGCACCTTGGTGCCGGAGAGCGTCACGTGGGAGTCCGCGTCGTGCGGGCAAGTCTTGGGTGACGCCATGCCGCCGCAACGCTGGCAGTAGAACGTGTGCTCGAAACAGATGGGGTGAATGCCGAGCTCAGCCGGCGCAAAGCGCTCGAAGATGCGCTGCGCGTCGTAGGTGCCGTAGTAGTTCCCGACGCCCGCGTGATCGCGGCCCACGATGAAGTGCGTGCAACCATAGTTCTTGCGCACCAGCGCGTGGAACAAGGCCTCCCGCGGGCCGGCGTACCGCATCGCGGCCGGGAAGCCGGCGAGCAGCACGCGATCCCGCGGGTAGTAGCGATCGAGCAGCACGCGGTAGCTCTTGACGCGCACGGCGGCCGGGACGTCGTCGTCCTTGGTGGGCCCGAGGAGTGGGTACAGCAGCAGCCCGTCGACCGTCTCGAGCGCCGCCTTCTGGATGTACTCGTGCGCCCGGTGCACGGGATTCCGCGTCTGAAAGCCGACCACGGTGCGCCAGCCGCGCTCGACGAACGCGCGCCGCGTGTCCGCGGGATCGAGCGCCAGCTCCGGGAACGTCGGGGCGGTGCGCCGCAGCAGCCGGATGTCGCCCCCGACCAGGAAATCGCCCTGGCCATACAGCTGGGCCACACCGGGATGCTTCGGGTCGGTCGTCCCGTACGCGAGCTGTGCCTCCTCCTCCTTCGAGTGGGTGAACACCTCGCGGACCTGGAGCAGGGCGACGGCCCGGCCGTCCGGCGCTTCGAGCGCCACGGTGTCGCGCATCTTTCTGGCATCGGTCACGCGTAAGGTGATCGGGAGCGACCACGGGAGCCCGTTCGCCAAACGCATCTCGTGGAGGACGCGTTGGTAATCGGCGAGACCCATGAAGCCCGTGAGCGGGCTGTAGGCGCCGGTCGCGATGAGCTCCAGATCCGCCACGGTGCGCGCGTCGACCGTTACGGCCGGCAGCGCGGCCGCCAGGTCGAGCGCCGCCGGGTGCTCCTCGCCAGCGATCACCCGGCTCACCAGCGTCCCGCCATGCGCCGCGATCGGGGTCGTGTCAGAGCTCACCACTTAGACCTCCTGCTTGATGGTGAAGGTGTGGAGCCCGCACTCGGTCTTACCGGTGCCGCTCCACCGCCCCGCGCGCTCGGCTTCACCGGGCGCCGTGGGGCGGGTGCACGGCCAGCAGCCGATGCTCGAGTACCCCTGGTCGAGGAGCGGGTGATACGGCACGCCGTTTTCCCGGATGTAGCGCCACACGTCTGCCCGACTCCAGTGTGCCAGCGGAAACACTTTCACGATCGGCCGGCCATCCACTTCGTGATACTCGACGAGCTCCGTCGACGAACGGCTGGACGACTGATCCTGTCGCACGGCGCTGATCCATGCATCGAACCCGGCGATCGCCCGCGCCAGTGGCTCGACCTTGCGAATCGCGCAGCAGCGGTCGGGATCGGTCTGGTACAGCGGACCCGGGTCGGTCAGGGGTTTCAAGTCGACGACGTTGAGGCCGTAGCGTTTGGCAAAGCGCTCTTTGAACGCGTACGTCTCGGGGAAATGGAAAGCGGTGTCGAGGAAGAGCACCGGCACGGTCCGGTCGATGCGGCTGAGCAGGTGCGCGAGCACGACGCCGCCCCCGCCGAAGCTCACGGTCAGGGTCACCTTATCCGGGAACGTATCCACCGCCCACGTGAGGGTCGTCTCGGGATCGGCACCGCTGAGAGCTGCGGCCTGCTCGCGAACCTGCGCGGCGCTAAGCATCGCCTGGGCTCCGCAGGTGGCCGAGCTCGAGGAGTCGATCGATGACGCGGGAGGCGCTGTCGGCCACCTCCTCGCGCTCGGTGTCGATCACGAGCTCCGGGGCGAGCGGCTCCTCGTAGGGGTCCGACACGCCGGTGAACTGGGGGATTTCTCCGGCCAGCGCCCGGCGGTACAACCCCTTGGTGTCGCGGCGGATGCACTCGTCGAGCGAGGCCTTCACATATACCTCGACGAACGCCCCGATCTCTTCGCGCACCGCGTCGCGGATCGTGCGGTAGGGTGAGATCGCGGCTGTGATCACCGCGACGCCGTTGCGCGCAAGCAGCTTCGCGACGTAACCGATGCGGCGGATGTTGGTGTCGCGGTCTTCGCGCGAGAACCCCAGGCCCTTGGAGAGGTTCTGGCGCACCTCGTCGCCGTCGAGGACTTCGACCGGGATGCCTCGACCACGCAGCTCCGCGCTCACGGCGACAGCGAGCGTGGACTTGCCCGCGCCGGATAGACCCGTGAACCAGAGCGTAAAGCCGCGCGCCTGCGTGATGCGTTCCCTGCTCCCGAGCACATCGGCGTGAGCCATGTTTGATCTCCAGAAAAAGAATCGGGCCCGCCTCCCCAAGGGGAAGCGGGCCCGATCTGCGTCGCGCGTGCCGTTTACAAACTAGTCGAGCATCATCCGATGCCGGCAACCACAGCGCCACAACCGCGTCCGCTCCCCGAAGGGCAAGGACACATCATTCGACAGGCCGGACAACAACAGGTCGTGGTGAGGTGCGCGATCATGATTTTGCTATTTACCAGGCAGGTACCGCCGTGTCAACCATACTTTCGGGTGGTTGACAGGGATTGGGCCGGGGGCTTAGTTACCGGTCATGCAGCGTACCCGTTCGCATCACCGGCACCACCATCACCACCCGTTGCATGGGGGGAGCCGGAGGCGTACGCCAAGGTAACGAGTAGAATCAGCACCTTGAGTCCATCGCCGACGCCGACCCCCCGGGGCCGGCGTCGCGCTTTTAGGGGATGCCGTAGCTCCGGGGCCTCGGTTCGGCCAACGATTCGGAGCGACAACGATGTCCCGACAATCTGGTTCCTCGACGCCCCTGCGCCTCGGCCTCCCCAAGGGCCGCATGGAGCAAGCGGTGCTGACTCTGCTCAGCGACGCCGGCATCCGAATTCGCCCTGGCGCGAGGGGCTATCGCCCTGACGTGTCCTTGCAGGACACGGAGGCCAAGATCCTCAAACCACAGAACATCGTGGAGATGCTCGCGCTCGGCAGCCGGGACTTGGGCTTCGCCGGCGCGGATTGGGTGGCGGAGCTCGAAGCGAACGTCGTCGAGCTGCTCGACACCGGGCTCGACCCCGTGCAAGTGGTTGCGGCGGCGCCCAAGACGCTGCTCGTAGACGGCCACCTGCCCGCGCGTCACCTGGTGGTCGCGTCGGAATACGAGCGGCTGGCGCAGCGCTGGGTCGCGCAGCGCTGTCTCTCCGCCGAGTGCGTGCGCTCGTACGGCGCGACCGAGGTGTTCCCGCCGGAGGACGCCGACGTCATCGTAGACAATACCGCCACCGGCGCGACGCTCGAGGCGAACGGCCTCGTGGTTGTGGACGAGCTGATGCGCTCCTCCACGCGCCTGTATGCGAACCCCGCGGCGCTCGAGGACCCTGCGCGCAGGCGCCGCGTCGACGATCTCGTGATGCTGCTCGACTCGGTGCTCGTAGCCCGGCGCCGCGTGATGCTCGAGGTCAACGCCTCGGCGGAGTGCCTCGAAGCGGTGGTCTCCGTGCTGCCGTCGATGCGGCAGGCCACCGTGGCGCCGCTATACGGCAATGGTGGCTACGCCGTGAAGGCCGCGGTGCCGCGCGAGGCCCTGCCCGAGATAATCCCCGCGGTGAAGGCAGCCGGTGGCACGGATCTCGTCGTATCCACCTTCTCGCAGATCGTCCCATGACGGCGGCTACCCCGACCCTGAACGGTCCCGTGTCGCGGATCGACCCGGCCACGGCCTATCGCCGTCCGGCGGGCGCTCCCGGCTTGCTGCGTCTCGACTCAAACGAGGGAGTGCTGCCGTCTTCTGCCCTCCTGGGCGATCTTGCCAACGCGGACCCGGAGCTGTTGCGGCGCTACCCGGACGTCTCCGCACTCGAGGCGGCGCTCGCCGCCCGCGTCGGCGTGGCGCCCGAGCGCCTGATGGTGACCGCCGGCGCGGATGAGGGAATCGACCGCGCGTGCCGCGCCTTCCTCGAGCCCGGCCGAACGATCCTCCTGCCCGATCCCAGCTTCGACATGTTCGATTGCAGCGCCGCGCTGGCCGGTGGTGACCTGGTCCGCATCCCGTGGTGGGACGAGGCCTTCCCCATCGACGCGTTCGTAGGCCGGATCGACTCGCTCACGGCCGTCGTCGCGGTCGTGTCGCCGAACAATCCGACGGGGAGCGTGGCGACGCTGGCCGATGTTCGGCGCCTCGCCGCAGCTGCGCCCAACACCCTGCTCATCCTCGATCACGTGTACGTCGAGTACGCGGACGACGATCTCACGCCCGGGGTGCTCGATCTTCCCAACGTCCTGGTGCTGCGGACGCTCTCCAAGGCCTGGGGCCTCGCCGGGTGCCGCGTCGGCTACGCCATCGGGAGTCCGTATGTGGTCGCCGTGCTGCGAGCAGCGGGCGGTCCGTACACAGTGGCGGCGCCCTCGGTCGCGCTGGCGCTATCCCAGCTCGAGCGCGGCGTCGAGCCGTTACGCACACACGTCGCGCGGGTGCGCGAGGAGCGTCGCCTCGTCAGCGCGCGACTTGCCGCCGCCGGCCTCCTGCCCCGGCCCTCGCAGGCGAACTTCGTGCTCGTCGAATGCGGACCGCACACCGGATCGATTCGCGCGGGACTCGCCGCTCGCGGCGTGCTGGTGCGCGACTTCCCCGACCGCCCCGGCCTCGCGACCGCGCTGCGCATCACCCTGCCCGGTGATCCCGCCGACTTCGAGCGGCTGAGTGCGGCCCTCGAGGGGACGCTCGACGCCGAAGGACTCGACCCATGACCGCCCGCACCGCAACCGTCAGCCGCGCTACCCGGGAGACGACGATCACGGTCACGCTCACTCTCGACGGCACGGGCAAAGCCGACGTGAAGACGGGCCTTGGTTTCCTCGACCATTTGCTCGAGGCGCTCAGTCGCCACGCGCGGTTCGACGTCTCGCTGGCGTGCGAGGGCGACCTCCATGTCGACGACCACCACACGGCCGAAGACTGTGCGCTGGCGCTGGGCCAGGCGCTCGACCGCGCGCTGGGCGAGCGCCGGGGCGTGAACCGCTTCGGTTGGGCGTATGCCCCGCTGGACGAGGCGCTGGCGCGCGCCGTGGTGGACCTGTCGGGACGGTCGTACGCGGACGTGACGCTCGGCCTCTCCCGCGAAGCGATCGGCGGTCTCGCC
>Ga0114129_10001595_pt1 | contig 30809 bp, 36 predicted proteins | sample RhiMetdeltSRZDD1_FD_80071 | JGI IMG/M metagenome (GOLD analysis project Ga0114129, IMG submission 80071) | Populus rhizosphere microbial communities from Tennessee, USA - Rhizosphere MetaG P. deltoides SRZDD1 (version 2) (version 2) | ecosystem: Host-associated > Plants > Roots > Rhizosphere >...
AACGCGGTGAGCACTGGGAGCCGCTGCTAGTCGACGATCCGGAAGGTCTGGACGCGCGCCGTCAGGCGGTCGGTCTCGAACCGATCACCGAATACCTAGACGGCGCGCGGCGGGCGCTGGGCTAGCTGCGCTCGTAGGCGGACGTCGGAGTCGTGTAGGCCGGGGTTCCGCCGTTGCCGCTCTTCGACGAAGTAGCGCTCGACGGACGGATCTGCTCGATCTGCTCCTCGCCTTGCCGCTTCATCTTGTCGACCTGCTGGGCGAGGCGCCGGCGCGTCTCCTGTCCGGGGTACGGCGCGGAGATGAGCGCGATCGCCATGCCGACGACTGCGCCGAGCACGAGACCGAGGCCCAACCACACGATGCCCGGGGTGTGGTCGTGGCGACCGATATCCGGCATCCGAAGGTCCGAGATCTTGAGGTCGGACTTCTTGGTGTCGTTCACGAAGTCAGATGCTCGCTTGCCCGCTTCGCTGCGGATCTCTTCGAAGATGTCACGCAGATCTTTCGCGTTGACCATGGAATCAACCTCCACGCAGGTACGCTCCTTGGCGCCCAAAGCGTTACGGACCGTTACTGAGCACTACCCGTGCCACTGGGTCGCTTTGATAGCGCCGCCGCAATGAATGCGTCGATATCGCCATCCAGGACGCGCGCAACGTCGCCCACCTCGATGCCTGTCCGGTGATCCTTTACGAGGGTGTAGGGGTGCAGGACGTAGGAACGGATCTGGCTGCCCCAGTCGGCCGAGCGCATCTCGCCACGCTCGCGTGCCTGCTCGGCCTCCTGTTCGAGGACGCGCTGTTCGAGGAGTCGTGCCTTCAGGATGCGCATCGCGGTCTCGCGGTTCTGGAGCTGCGATCGCTCGTTCTGGCAGGAGACGACGATGCCGCTCGGGAGGTGCGTGATGCGTATCGCGGTCTCGGTCTTGTTGACGTTCTGACCGCCCGCGCCGGTCGCGCGGTAGGTGTCGATTCTTAGCTCCTCGGGCCGGATCTCGATCTCGGCGTCGTCCTCGACCTGCGGCGTCGGGTCGACGAGCGCGAACGACGTCTGGCGGCGTTTTTGGAAATCGAACGGCGAAATCCGCACCAGGCGGTGCGTGCCGCGCTCGGTCTTGAGATATCCGTATGCGTACGGACCCTCGATCGTGAGGGTGGCGCTGCGTATGCCGGCCTCGTCGCCCGGTGTCGTTTCGACGATGTCGGCCCGCAGTCCGTGCCGCTCCGCCCAGCGCACGTACATCCGAACGAGCATCTGCGCCCAGTCGGCGGCGTCCGTTCCGCCGACACCGGCGGAGATCGCCAGCACCGCGTCGCGCTCGTCGTAGGGGCCGCCGAGCTGTGCCTCGAGGCTGGCCTTGTCGACCTCCCCCGTCAGCTGCTCGAGCTCGCGCTCGAGATCGGCGCTGAGCGCGGGGTCCTCGGCCATCGATGCGAGCTCGGCGAGGTCGGCTGCGCGCTGGCCGAACGAGTCCCAGCGCTCGACGCGCGCGCGCACCAGACCCAGACGCTTCATGACCTGTTGCGCGCGCTGCCGGTCGTTCCAAAGGTCCGGCGCAGAGGAGTCGGCCTCTAGACGCGCGACCTCACCGCGGAGAGCCGAAAGGTCAAAGGAACACCGCCATGCGGTCGATGCGCTCGCGCAGAGCGGCGAGCGCCGCCGGGTCAACCGTCACAACGCTTCAGCGCTTGCGGGGTCGCTCGAAGGTGGTCGTGACCGGCTGGGCAACGGGTGCCAGCTTGCCTGCCGCGAAGCTGACGAAGGTGACGCAGGGGCAGTAGGTGTTACGAGGGCAGCGCGGGCAGTCGCCGTCGCAGTCGAGGGTGGCGCCGTAGGAACACTTGAGGCAGTTGTCCTCGCAGACGATCCACTCTTTCATGAACGCTCCCCAACTAGGCGGCGTCTGTGCCGCTTTCCGTACGCGAGTTTACCGGTCTGACACCTCTTTGAGAAGGGGTTTTTCCCCATTTTGTGCTCGCGGGCCCGCCGAAAGCCGGGCGGCCCGACGGAGCAGCAGGGGCAAAGTGACCGCAGAAGCGAACAAATAGAGCAGGCCCAAGACCTGGGCCTGCTGCAGCCCGGCCAGGAAAACGGGGTCGGTCCGGACGAACGACAGTAGGAACCGGCCGCCGCCCAGTAGAAGCAGGTAGGCAAGCCACACCCGGCCCTCCGGCGGCTGGCCGCGGACCCGGCGCCAGTAGAGATACAGGACGGCGAAGATCGCCAGCATCATCAGGCCGTCGTAGAGGCCGATGGGGTGGACCGACGTGCTCTGTCCGAGGGTATCCGGATGCGTGTAGCGCACGCACCAGGGAAGGTCCGCGCAGGGCACGGAGTGGTGCTCGCCGTTGATGATGTCGCCGATCCGCCCGATGGCCTCGCCGAGCGCGATGCCGATCACGCTGACGTCGAACATGAACCCGAGCGGAAGGCGAAGCCACCGCGCGGCGAGATAACCGGTGATCGTCGACCCGATCGGCGCGCCCATCGTGCCGATGCCGCCGCTCCAGAATCGGAGAGCTTCGAGCGGATCGTCCGCGTAGAGCGCCCAGTTGTCCGTGACGTGTGCGATGCGCGCGCCGATCAGACCGCCGATGACGACCGCGATCGCGAACGGATATATGCGCTCGTCGCGCACCAGGTAGCGCGCGCAGCGGATCGAAACGAAGCCGCCGACGAGCATTCCGACGAGCGCGAAGAACGAGTGCCAGGAGATCCGGACCGACCCGATCACCAGGTTCGGGTCGAAGGGCAGCTCGATCAGGCGGCTACCGCCTCCGGCGCGCGACGGAAGACCGTCAAGCGAACGATCATCGGGAGCGCCGCCGCGAGGACGAGAAGGCCGATGATCTGGTCCTCACGCAGCCCGAAGGCGTAGGTCGGGTCGACCGTGCGAAGGAAGCCAAGCAAGAAGCGTCCGATCGCGTACCACGTGGCCGCGAGCCAGAAGATGAGGCCATCCGGCAGGCCACGGCCGCGAAGCGCAAGCGAGCCTGCGACCCCGATCAGGTTCCAGACCATGTCATACGCGACGACCAGATGCACCGGTCCAGGCTGCCCGAGGGTGTCCGGATGCGTGAAGCCGACGCAGAGGCCGGCCGGCGGCTCGCACGCGGTGGCGTGATGCTCGCCATTGATGATGTCGCCGATCCGCCCGATCGCGAAACCGATCAGGATCCCGGGCGCCGCGGCGTCAGCCCCGAATCCGATCGGCAGCTTTCGCCGAACCGCGACCAACAGGCCTCCGAGCACGCCGAAGATCGCGGCGCCCCACACCGCGATCCCGCCGGTCCAGATGAGCAGGATCTGGAGCGGATTGGCGGCGTAGTACTGCCACGCATCGATGACGTGCACGATGCGGGCGCCGATGATCCCGAAGACGACACCCCACGTGGCCACGCTGGTGGCGTCCTCCTCAGTGAATCGCCCACGAACGAGGCGGAGGGGCAGCCAGACGCCGAACAAGATGCCGACGGCGGTGAACACGCCATGCCAGGCGATCGTGAGCGGCCCGATGTGAATGTTGGGATCGAAAGGAATCGTGATCACGGCCGCTCCTGGCGACGTCGCGGGTCCTGCCGCGGCTCGGAAGAGCCAGCGGGCGCATCGCTCTCTCGAAACGGGCCCGCTCCGCTCGCTCTCTGACCCATCGGCGTCATACCGCGGTCTCGACTCTCGTTCGCGATGCGCCCGCCGTCTCCCACTCGGTGCTGCGTCACCCGCGGCGTCGCTTCGCTAGCGGCCATGACACTTCTTGAACTTCTTTCCCGATCCACACCAGCACGGGTCGTTCCGACCCAGCTTCTTCCCCGTGTTCGTTGTCGGCGTGTTGTCGTCGCGATTTGTGCGCATGTCGCTGCGGCCCGTCGTCGTGGTGCCATTCCCCGACGTCGACGTCTGTTGTGGCGCCTGGCCCTGGTGCTGTTCTGACTTCTCCGCTTCCGCTGCAGTCCGCACTGACACGCGCAGAATCGTTTGAGCCACTCCGGCTGCGACCCGCGCTTGCATCTGCTCGAAGTAATCGTGTGCCTCCCGCTTGTACGCGACGAGCGGATCCTGCTGGCCGTAACCGCGAAGGTAGATACCCTCGCGCAGCTCCTCCATCGCGGTGAGGTGCTCGACCCAGTGCGTGTCGATCGTCTGCAGCATCACCCAGCGCTCCACGGCGCGCATGACCGGCGTCGATTCGCCGTCGACGTCGATGCTCCCGAGCTCGGCCTCCTTCGCTTCGTACGCCTCGTCGACGAGCCGCTCGACCGAGTCGCGGAGCTGTTCGAGGTCCCTCGGGTCGCCGAACGAGGACGCGACGATCTCGCGTCCCAGCAGCGCTCCAAGTGTGAGGGCCAGCTTGTCGAGCTCCCAATCCTCCGGGTCCGGCGAGGTAGCCTCGGCCTCCAGCATCGAGGCGGCCTCGTCATGCAGGAACTCGAGGACTGTCTCGCGCACGTCGCCCTTCTCGAGGATCTTGCGACGATCCTTGTAGATCTCGTTGCGCTGGTTGTTCAGCACATCGTCGAACTCGAGGGCGCGCTTGCGCATGTCGAAGTTGCGCGTCTCGACCTTGATCTGGGCCTGGGTGATAGCGCCGGTCACCATCCGCGACTCGATCGGCGCTTCGTCGTTCATGCCCATGCTCCCGAGCAGGCTGGCAACGCGCTCGGACGCGAAGATCCGGATCAGCTCGTCCTCGAGCGAGTTGAAGAACCGCGTCGAACCCGGGTCACCCTGCCGGCCGGCACGGCCGCGGAGCTGGTTGTCGATCCGGCGCGCCTCGTGCCGCTCCGTTCCGATGACATGCAGACCACCGAGCTCCACGACGCCGGGACCGAGGAGGATGTCGACTCCGCGGCCGGCCATGTTGGTCGAGAGCGTGACCGCGCCTTTCTGACCGGCCTCCGCGATGATGAGCGCCTCGCGCTCGTGGTTCTTCGCGTTCAGGACCTCGTGCTTGATGCCATGCCGGCGAAGCTCGTCGGAAAGCTGCTGGCTCTTGTCCACCGAGGTGGTTCCGATGAGCACGGGCTGGCCGCGCGCGTTGCGCTCCTTGACGTCCTCGATGAGCGCGCTCCACTTGCCCTGCTCGGTCGCGTACACGAGGTCCGGGTCGTCCCTCCGGATCATCGGACGGTGCGTCGGGATCTGGGTGACCTCGAGCTTGTAAACCTTGAAGAGCTCCTCGGCCTCGGTCGCGGCGGTACCCGTCATGCCGGCCAGCTTCTTGTACATGCGGAAGTAGTTCTGGATCGTGATCGTCGCGTAGGTGCGCGTCTCGCGCTGGATCTTGACGCCTTCCTTCGCCTCGACGGCCTGGTGCAGCCCGTCGCTCCAGCGGCGGCCGGGCATGAGGCGGCCGGTGAACTCGTCGACGATGATGACCTCGTTGTCCTTGACGACATATTCCTTGTCCCGGTGATACAGGGCCTGCGCTTTCAGCGCGTTCTCCATGAAGTGCACGGAGGTGATGTCGCCCTCGTACATGTTCTTCACGCCGAGCGTCTTCTCGATCTTCGCGATGCCCTCCTCGGTCAGGGACGCCGAGTGGTGCTTCTCCTCGAGGATGTAGTCGACCTCGGGGCGCAGCTTCTTGGCGATCGTCGCGAAGCGGTAGTACTGCTCGGAGACGTCCTCTGCGGGCGAGCTGATGATGAGCGGGGTCCGAGCCTCGTCGATGAGGATCGAGTCGGCCTCGTCGACGATCGCGAAGTTGAGGTCCCGCTGGACCATCCGCGCGAGGTCATCGACCATGTTGTCGCGCAGGTAGTCGAACCCGAACTCGCTGTTCTGGCCGTAGGTGATGTCGGCGAGGTACGCCTCGCGCCGCGTGACGTCGCGCCAGTGGCGATGGCGCTCGTCCACGGCCTCGAGCACGACGCTGGGGTCGTAGATCGCGGACTTCTCATGCGCGATGTACGCGACCGTCATCCCCAGCAGGTGGTAGATCGGCGCCATCCAGCCCGCACCGGTCTTGGCGAGATAGTCGTTCGTCGTCACCAGGTGCGCGCCGCTGCCCGAGAGCGCGTTGAGATAGAGAGCGGCCGACGCCACCAGCGTCTTGCCTTCGCCGGTCTTCATCTCCGCGATGTGGCCTTTGTGGAGCGCCATCGCGCCCATCAGCTGCTCGTCGAAGTGACGCTGCCCGAGCGTCCGGCGCGCCGCCTCGCGCACCGCGGCGAACGCCTCCGGCAAGACGTCGTCCAGCTTCTCCCCCTTCGCGAGGCGCTCGCGGAACTCCGCGGTCCTCGTGCGCAGAGCGTCCTCGGAGAGAGCCTTGGTCCTGTCCTCGAGCGCGTTGATCTTCTCGACGACCTTCCGCAGTCGTCGGAGCTCGCCCTCGTTCGAGTCGAAGAAGCGTCCCAGGCCGCCCAACGGACGCTCGCTAGGTGACCGGCAGCGGCATCTGCGAACCGGGCGGATTGAAGAGCGCGCCGACCGATTCGCCCTCATGGATCCGGCGGATCGCCTCCGCGAAGAGCGGGGCGACGGTGAGGACGCGCACCTTCTCGTTGTTGCGCACAGATGGCGGCATCGGGCAGGTATCCGTGGTGATGAGCTCCACGATACCGCTCGCGGTCAGGCGCTCGGCGGCGTTGTCGCTGAACACGCCGTGCGTCGTCGCGGCCCAGATCTCGTCGACGCCGCGCTCCTGCAGGACTCGGATCGTGTTGAGCATCGTCGTGCCGCGATCGATCTCGTCGTCGATCACGATCGCGCGCTTGCGGTCGATGTCGCCGATGACGCCGACGATCTCACTTCGGCCGCTGTTGTCGCGATGCGTCTTCTGCATGAACACCAGCGGGATGTCCAGCAGCTCGGCGATGCGACGCGCCTGGTTCGCGTAGCCGAGGTCGGGCACGACCAGCGCGCTCTCGTCGTGCGACCGGTCGACGATCGTGCGCAGGTACTCGACCAGGAGATTGCGTGCCGATAGCTCGTCGCCGGGGATGCTGAAGAAGCCCTGGATCTGCATCTGGTGCATGTCCATGGTCAGAAAGCGGTTCGCGCCGGCGACCGCGATGATGTCGGCGAGGAGGCGTGCCGTGATCGGGACGCGCGGCTGGTCCTTCTTGTCGCTGCGGCCGTAGGCGTAGTAGGGCATGACCGCCGTGATGCGTCCAGCCGACGCCCGCTTGAACGCGTCCATCATGATCAGCAGCTCCATGATCGAGTCGCTCACCGAGGGACCGGTCAGCGACTGGAGCACGAAGACGTCGTGCTCGCGCACATTCTCGTTGACCTTTACGAAGATGTTGTCGTTCGCGAACTTGAACACCTCGGCCGCGCCGAGCGGGATCTCCAGGCTGCGGCAGACGTCGCGGGCGAACGTCGGATGAGCGTTGCCGGTGTAGACGGACAGGCCCCCGTACACGGCGTCTCCTCCCGCTGGTGAGTAGCAGGAGCGCCCCCCTGCAACGAAAGTATACGGACGATACCCTCCCCTGGTGAGCGCCGCGACGGGTCACCGCATCCGCTGGATATTGGTCTGGCTGCTCATCGCGGCGTGGTTCGTGGCACTCGCGCTCAACATCGCTGGGAATCTCGTCCACCTGACGCTGCTCGGCGCGATCGGGATCCTCGTCTACGAGCTTCTGGTGGAGGACGACCACCGGGGGGCTTCGCCCCCGGAGAAGCCCCCGCGCTGAATCAGCGTTCCCGCACTCGTTGGCCGGCGAGAAATCGCTCATGCGGCAGCGACGCAGCCTTGATCATCGCCTCGGTCTTGTCGAGCGGCGCTAGCTCGAAGTGGGTATCGGAACCGACGGAGAAGCGCGCTCCCATCCGCAGCGCGCGCTCGAGGAACTCGCGATGCGGCACGCCGTACGCCTCATTCACCTCGATCGCGACGTCGGCGTCCAGGCACAGCTGGATGAGCTGCTCCTGCCACTCGACGGGATACGCGCCCTCCGGATCCCCGAGAGCCGCGAGGGGCGACATCGTCCCGTGGCCGAGGATGTCGATCCCGTCGCGCTGGAGGCTCTCCCCCACGACCTCGATCATGCGCTCGCGGATGCGGCGCGCGAGCGCGTCGTCGACGAATCGGTCGCGGTCCAGGAACGTGGGACGCCGACCCTTGAGGAACGCACCCGCGTCGTCGAATGGGATCCGTACGCCATCGACCTCGAGCTGGTGCACCGCTCCGATCATGTAGTGCAGCGACGCGCGCGTCGTCGCCCGGAGGGGCGGCGCGACGCCGATGTCGTATTCGAGCCCGACGCGCAGTCCGAGTCGCGCGGCGTCGTCGATGTAGCGCAGCACGTCGTCGTCGTTCCGCAGCTTCTCGCGCCACGGGAAATGGTCCGACACGCCGTGCGGGCGCACCGCGACGGTGCGCGCGCGCTCTTCGAGCGAGACCGTGCCGTCGGAGCGCTGGGTGTGGATGTGGTGGTCGAACAGCCGGAGGGTCAAGGCTCGGGATGGCCCGACCACGCCGCCTCGACGAGCGTCCACAGGACACCCGACACGAGGGTATGGCCCCCGAGAAGCAGCGGAAACGATGCCGCGCGCGCGGCCTGCGTGAATGCGCGCAGCTCGCCCGTCAGCGAATCCGCGCGGAAGAGATCGGACGCGAAACGATCCTGTGCCGACGGCTGCCAGCCGAGATGCGCGAACAGCACCCGTGTGTCGAAGAGCATCCCGTCGCCGACCTCGCCGATGCGCGCGAAGAACGACTCGGGCCCGATCTCGCGGTACAGGAAGCCGAGCACCGTTCGCGCCTCACCCGAGCTATCGCGACCGGCGGCCTGCATGCCGCGCTCTTCGGCGAGCATTCGCACCCGACACGCCGTCTGCGACTCGAGGTACGACCACACCGGCGCGCCGACGCGACCGGCGACGACGAGCTCGCGCTCCGGGGTCGTCACGAGGCGCATGAGCGCGTCGATGCGCTCGCCAAGCTCGCCGTCCCAGGCGTCGAGCGTGCGCAGCTCCGGCGGACAGGCGGGATGTCGCATCAGCACCGCGGCGTCGGCCGGCGTGTCGACATCGAGGAGGGTGGCGGCCGAGCGGTCCAGCTGGCGTGAGGAGAGTCCGCCCTGCTGGTGCAGGCGCCGCGGCAACGGATTGTCGGTCGCGGGAAGATCGATCACGGCGAGGGCGGACGCCGGCGTGAAGGCGACGAGATCGGCGGAGTAGTAGTTGTTCGAAAGGACCAGCGCCTCACCCGCGTCGATCTCTTCGCGGAGCTTTGTGAGCTCCGCCGTGCTCATCAGTGCGCCGGCTCCCGCACCGATCGTCGCAAGCCGTTCGAGCCCGCGCGCTCGTGAGAGCGCCAGGAGCTCGTTGCCGAAGTGGAACGGATCGGTCCGCGGCGCGACGACGTCGGCGCCGGCGCGTGCGAAGGCGGCACGGCCTTCCGCGTCGGCGGTCACGGCGATGAGCGGGCCGAAGCCGGCCTCGCCCGCGCGGGCGAGCACGACAGCGCCGATCGCGATCTTGATGGAGTCGAGCCGCTGCTCGATCTCGGATGGACCACCCCGACCGAAGAACACGCTGAACGCCGTCGTCACCGACGGGACGGTAACACCGACTCCACGCGCAGCAGGAAGAGTAGGGCCAGAGCGCTCAAGCCGGCGGCGACGATCACGCGCGTGCCGCCCTCCGGCAGGGTCCGCAGGACGAAGAGCCACTGCGGATCGCTCCAGTCGAAGAGACGCGACGGCTCGAAGTTGATGTTCACCGGGTTCAGGTCCCAGGTGTTCTGGTCGTACACGAACGCCGCAGCCTGGAAGATCAGCAGCGACCACGCCGCGCAGATCCAGAAGACGATGCGCGCGGGCCAGCGCGCGAGAAGGCCGTGTCCGATGCCCCACGCGAGCAGCGCGAAGAGCACCGGAGCGAGGTCATCGAGAAAACGCGGACCGAAAACGCGGCCGCCCCACCACTCCGCGTACGTGGCGTACAGGATCGCTGTCGCGGCCCACGCATACACCAGCGACAGGAGGCGGAGCTCGAGAAAGTCGCGTCCGGGCCGGAGGAGCACGATCGTCGCGAAGGCGAAGACGCTGTAGGGCTCGTAGATGAAGAGGCCGCGACTGGGCGAGAAAAGAAGGCCATAGAGGCCGACGAGCGGCGAGGTATCGAACGGCTTCGTGCCGTAGCCCTGCTCGAGCGGGTTGCCGAACGCGACCGCGTTGTACACGAGGAGTGGAGCCACACCGATCGCCGCCCCGACGAAGGTCACGACGGTCGCGCGGACGTGCGCGGCCGGTAGGAACGGGACGAGCAGAGCGGTCGTCTGGCGTACCACCGCGCCGAACCCGAGGGCGACGCCGGCGGCGAGCTCGCGCCACAGCGTGACGGGCCGCGAGCTCAGCACCAGCCAGAGAGCGAACGCGATCGCCAGATGCACGCCGGCGTGCTGCCAGAGCGCCTGCGACGCGATGGTGCGCACGCTGGTCCCGAAGAAGTACAGCAGCACCAGCGCGAGGGCCCAGCGCGCGCTTACGAAGCGTCGCATCACCGACCACAGCAGCAGCGTCGCGATCACCTCGATCGTCGCGGCGGCGACGTGGCCGACGCGCACGAGCAGGCTGAGGTTCAGGGGATCGGCCCCGGCAAACACGAACGGCGCGAAGAAAGGGAATGCGAGGAAGGCCGTGCCGGGTGGGAAGATCGAGCACACGTGGTCATTGGGTCCCGGTGCGGGTGGTCCGCCGGGGCTGCGTGTCGTGAGCGGCGGTTCGCTCGCGGTGGATTCGCCGCACGCGCGAAAGAAGTACGCCTCCGAGTCGAGGCGTTCGGACGCGGCGACGTTGCCGAGTCGGACCTCCCCTTGCGCGGCCCGGGGACGGAAGACGAACTCGTCGTAGTCGAGGTCACCCTCGTTCACCACGGTCCAGGCGAACAGCGCGTTCGGCAGGACGTCGGGGGACCAGATGTCGTTGAGGTTCGCGAAGGCGAGAACGAAGAGCAGGAGAGCGCGCATCTGCCACCGCGCGAAGCCGACCGGCTCGTTCACGCGTCCAACGCTATGACGTACGAGCGCACGGCGCGGGCGCCCGCCGCGCGCAGCGCGCCGGCGGCCGCGGCCAGCGTCGCCCCGGTGGTCGCGACGTCGTCCACAAGGGCCACGCGAGCGCCGCGCAGCGCACCCGCCTCGGCGACGTAGGCCCCGCGCAGATTCTCGGCGCGCGCGGCGCGGTCCAGGGCGACCTGCGGGCTGGCGGCGCGGATGCGGTGGAGGGGAAGGCGGAGCGGCAGTGCGGTCTGCTCGGCAACGACGGCCGCGAGCAGCCAGGCCTGGTCGTAGCCGCGCGACCGCGCCCGGTCGGGGTGGAGAACGGCGGGTACGACGGCGTCGAGCGCGACGCCGGTCGCGAGATCTCTCGCGACGCATGACGCGACCAGCGCGCCGAGCTCGTTCGCAAGGGCGCGCTCGCCCTCGTACTTGAAGCGGTGGATGGCCTCGCGCAGCGCGCCGCCGTAGGTGCCCGCCGCGGTGACGCGCCCCTGTCGGACCGGCTCGCAGAGGTCTCGGCACGCCAGGCACAGCCAGCTACCCGGAGCGCCGCACCCGGCGCACCGCGGCGCGAGCAAGAGGTCGAGCGCGGCGTCCGCCGCCGCCCTGGAGATCACGCGGGCTCGAAGACGAGTTCGTCGCCGGCTTGCGTCCGCGTTTCGGATGCGGTGCCGGCGGGGAGCTCGATGACCTCCTCAGCGCCGCGCGCGAAGACCGCGGTGCGCCATGGCGCGAGCCGCTCGAAGACCCGCACGACCCGGCCGGCGCGGTCGACGAATACGGCATCGATGGCGAAGCGCATGAGCCACATCGTGATGGAGGACGTCTTGGTTATCAGCAGGCCTTCGCCCGCGCCAAGGCTCGAGCGAGAGATCAGGCCGATGCCGCGCGACAGGAACGAGTCGGCGACCCGGCAGTCAGAGGCGAGGACGGTGCCCTTGGTGGTGTTCCGGACGCGAAGGCGCGAGGCTCGGACTTAGAAGGACCCGCAGGACGACAGCGCGGAGAGCGCGGCTGGCGCCAGGATGACGATGAACAGCGATGGGAAGATGCAGCCGACCGTCGGGAGCATGATCAGGATCGGAGCACGTGCGGCCTTCTCCTCGGCGCGCTGGCGCCGGTCCTGACGGAGCTGCTCGGACTGGATGCGCAGCACCTTCGACATCGAGACACCGAGCTGGTCGGCCTGGATGATCGCGGAGATGAAGTTCTGGAGCTCCTTCACCTCGACGCGCTCGTTGATGCCGCGCAGTGCCTCCTGACGCGACTTGCCGACGCGCTGCTCGCCGGAGGCGCGCTTGAACTCCTCGGTCAGCGGACCCTTCATCTTCTCGGTGACCTTCACGAGCGCGGCGTCGAAGCCGAGGCCGGCTTCCACCGAGATCGTGAGCAGGTCCAGCGCGTCGGGGAGCTGCTCGATGATGGCGTTCGCGCGGCCACCCGCCTTGCTCGACAAGTAGAAGTCGGGCGCCATGAAGCCGAGGATGATCCCACCGAGCAGGCCACCAAGCGTGAACAGCGGGTCGCCGGAAACGGCGTTGACCAAACCCGAGACCAACACGCCGCCGACGATCGCGGCGAAGCCCTTGACGCCGAGGAAGAACTCCGTGCTCGTCGTCTCCATGCCCGCACGCTTCAGCCGGAGCGAGAGGCCGCGAACGGTGTTCTGCGGATAGAAGCGGCCGACCAGGTTCGAGAAACCGGCGATGATCGGCTTGAGCATCCGCTCTGAGAGCGGTCGCTGCAGCTCGAGCTCTTCCAGCGTCCTCGGGCGCACCGCGATCTGCTGGAGGCGCGCCTGAACGGGGTCGAGCTGCGCGCCGATGATCATCGACACGAAGACCACCAGAACACCGAAGAACATGAGGCCGGCGAAGACGAGTGGTTCCACGACTACGTCCTAGCGAGGGCGATCAGCGGCCGCTTGCGGACGCTGGCGCACGAGTGACGGACGAATTGCATGCAATTACACCTTGATGTTCGTGATCTTCTGGATCGCGATGAAGCCGATCACCATCATCACGCCGCCGACACCGAGCAGGATCTGCCCGATGAGCTGCGTGAAGAGCGGCTGCATGAACTCGGGGTTGATGAAGTTGAGCGTGATCATGATGCCGATGGGCAGGAACGCGACGAGGTAACCGGAGTAGCGTCCCTGTGCCGTGAGCGTGTTGATCTCGCCCTTGATGCGGACGCGCTCGCGGATGGTGAACGCGATGGTGTCGAGGATCTCGGCGAGGTTGCCACCGACCTGCTGCTGCACGCCGATCGCGGTGACCATCAGGTCGAGGTCATCGCTCCGGATGCGGCGAACGAGGTTGGAGAGCGCCTCCTCCATGCCGAGGCCGAGGTTGACCTCACGAACGACGCGGCCCATCTCCTCGCCCATCGGGTCGGGCGTCTCGCGCGACACGAGTTCGATCGACTGAAGGAAGCTCGAGCCGGCGCGCAGCGAGTTCGACAGGAGCGTGATGGTGTCCGCGAGCTGCTTGTTGAAGGCCGAGAGGCGGCCGCCGATGCGCCGTCCGACCCAGAACCGCGGAACGAAGTACCCAAGAAACGCGCCGACGACCCCGGAGAGCGGATCGCGCAGGACCCCGAGCAGCAGCCCGAGCCCGACCGCGAGGCCGATCCGGATGCCGTAGTACTCCTCGACACGCAGCTTGAGGTTCGCGCGCGCGAGGTCGCGCTGGACGCGGATGCGGAAGCGCTTGTCCTGGACGTCGCTCGACAGCGTCGCGAACGGGTCGACGACATTGCGCTGACGCGTCTGACGCCCTGTGCCTGACGTCTTGACCTCGGCCTTGCCCCCGGCGTAGCGCGCCATGCGCTCTTCGACCGAGCCGACGCCGCCGCCCGACAGCATCGTCGAGATACCCCAGAAGAAGAACAGCACTCCGGCGAACATGCCGGCGGGAAGGGCGTACTCCACTTACCGAAGACCGACGTTCATGTCGCCGAAGACGCCCTGCGGGAGCTTGATGCCGGCCGCCTCGAACTTCTCGCTGAACTTCGGACGGATGCCCGTCGGGCGCAGGCGGCCCTGGACCTTGCCCTCGACGTAGCCGGTCTGCTCGAAGACGAACACGTCCTGGAGAACGATCTGCTCGCCTTCCATGCCCTGGACCTCGGTGATGTTCGTGACCTTGCGCGATCCGTCCTTGAGCCGCGAGATCTGCACGATGACGTCGAGCGCGCTCGCGATCTGCTCCTTGATGGCACGCGCGGGCAGGTCGACACCCGCCATGAGGCACATCGTCTCGAGCCGGGCGAGCATGTCGCGCGGTGAGTTGGCGTGACCGGTGGACAGCGAGCCGTCGTGGCCGGTGTTCATGGCCTGAAGCATCGAGAGCGCTTCGCCACCACGGATCTCACCGACGACGATGCGCTCGGGGCGCATACGGAGGGAGTTCTTCACGAGGTCCATGATCGAGACCTGGCCCTTGCCCTCGATGTTCGCGGCGCGCGACTCGAGGCGGACCACGTGGTCCTGGACCAGGCGAAGCTCGGCGGCGTCCTCGATCGTGATGATCCGCTCGTCCTCGGGAATGAAGCCGGACATGATGTTGAGGAGCGTCGTCTTTCCGGAGCCGGTGCCGCCGGAGATGAACATGTTGAGTCGCGCTTCCACACACGCGCGCATGAACTCCATCATCTCCGCGGTCGCGGTGCCGAACTTGATGTAGTCCTCGACCGTGATCCGGTACTTGGGGAATTTTCGGATCGTGACCACCGGCCCGTTGAGAGCCAGCGGCGGGATGATGATGTTCACACGTGAACCGTCTGGAAGACGCGCGTCCTCGTAGGGCTTCGACTCGTCGACGCGGCGGCCGATCGGGGCGATGATGCGCTCGACGATCCGCATGACGTGCTCGTCGCTCTGGAACGTGACGTCCGAGAGCTGCAGCTTTCCCTTGCGCTCGACGTAGCAGCGGAACGGACCGTTCACCATGACCTCGGTGATCGTGTCGTCCTTCAGCAGTGGCTCGATCGGTCCGAAGCCGAGGATCTCGTCGAGGATCGACTCGAGCATCTTCTGACGCTCGACGCGCGTGACGACCACGCCTTCCTCGTCGATGAACTTGTTGAACATCTCCTCGATGCTCGAGCGGACGGCTTTCGCGTCCGCGAGGTCGAGGCGGGGGTCGAGGTTGTTGATGATCCGCGTCTGCAGCTTGATGCGGACGTCGCGGTTGGCATCGCGCGCGGGCGAGCTGCTCTGGGTAAGGGGGCCTTCAGAGGGCGGCTTGGGCGGACCCCCTGGAGGCGGTGGAGCCCCGGGTGCCGGGGCGGCGGGCTGCTGCCCAGCGGGACGCTGACCTTCGATGCGCCGCAGCAATGACATCTACTAAGAAACCCTCATCTCCGGCTCCCGTTATGGCGGGTGCCTGCTCCCTCGGCGATTGAGTCTACGTCCACCAAGCCGGATTCTGGCCGCCCTTTCGGGGGATCAGACCAGTGACTAATTGGCCAGTGTCGCGCCCTAGCGGGCTCCGAAGAGCTTCAGTCCGCCGCGCGCCTGCGCTTGCTTGCCCGCCGCGACCGGGGCGGCGTCCGCCTGCGCGACCTTTTGCGCGAGCGAGAAGATGTCCTTGGCGACCTGGCTGTCACGGTGGCTGATGACGAACGGCACGCCGCGATTGACGGCGAGGACGAGCGTTCGGCCGTCGGAGACGATCGTGTGCGGGATCTTCCGGCCAAGGCTCGCTTCCACGTCCGAGGCCTTGATGCCGCCAGAGCTGTCATTACGGTTGGCGACCAGCTGCACTTTCGCCTCGTCGTAACCGAGCTTCTCGACGACCTCCATGAAGACGCGGACGTTCTTGAGACTGGTGATCTCGAGGGTCATCAGCGTCAGGATCACATCCGCGACGTCGAGCATCGTGATCACCTGCTCCTGGAACGACGGCCAGGTGTCCACGACGATGTAGGCGTAGCGCTCGCGGAGCAGCTCGAGGACGTGCTTGAGGTGCGCGCCGGTGATGAGCTCGGTCGACTCCGGCGTCGGCGGAGCCAGCATCACTTTGATGCCCGTCGAGTGCTGTACGAGGATCGACTCGACGACGTCCGAGTCGGCCGTCTCGAACGACCCGATGAGGTCAGCGATCGTCTTCGCCTTCGGGCTCATGTTGAGGATCACGGCGATGTCGCCGAACGGCAGGCTTCCGTCGACCAGGACGACGGGCTTGTTCGTGATCTGGTGCAGCGCGACCGCGAGGTTCGTGGCGATGGTCGTGCGGCCGACGCCACCCTTCGGCGAGAAGAACGTGATGATCTTGCCCTGCTCGCGTCCCGACACCGCCGCGGGGACGGGCGCTCCGGGCGCCGCCACCGGGGCGACCGGGGCGTAGCGGGCTCGGCGGACCTTCTCGAGCTCGTGGACGTGGCGGATCGAGTTGATGAGCTCGTCGGCCGAGAACGGTTTCACCAGGAACTCGCGCGCGCCGGCGAGCATCGAGCGGCGCAGGTAGTCCTGCTCGCCCTGGACGCTCATCATGATGATCGGGGATTCGGGCACCGTGTTCGAGATGATCTCGGTGGCGGTGATCCCGTCCATGTCGGGCATGTTTATGTCCATGAGGATCACGTGCGGCCGGTGTTGCTTGGCCATATTGACGGCTTCCTGCCCGCCGCCGGCGGTGCCGGCGACCTCCATGTCGGGCTCGAACCCGATCAGCTTCGCGAGGTTCTCTCGCGTGTCGGCGATGTCGTCGACGATGAGGATGCGGATCTTTTCGCCGTCAGCCAAGCGTCATCGCTCCCCTTTGCGGTGTCTGCGCGAGTCTAAACGGTCACCTGTATGTAGCCCGTCGCCTCGAGAGCGAGCGCGAGCAGTCCGCCTATACCAAGGGCAACGCCGTACGGGATCGACGACTTGAGGATCGTCGCGAGCGTGTTCGGCGCCGCACCCGCGGCTGGACGGGCAAGCCTTCGAGACACGATGAATCCGACGGCAAGGACGCCGCCGATGAGAGCACCGTAGACCGCCGCATAGAGGAGGAAGTTGACGCCGCGCAGCGCGCCGATCGCCATGAGGAGCTTGGCGTCTCCGGCTTTCAGGCCGCCCGCGGCATAGAACGGATACGAGATCGCGAAAGCGAGGATGAGCGCTGCGACATGATCGACGAGTCCGCCGGTGAAGAGACCGCCGGGCAGACCTTCCAAAGCGCCGAGAACGAGGCCGACGAGCATCGCCGGATAGGTGATGACGTTGGGGATGCGCAGGAAGCGCCAGTCCGTGTACATGACCGTAAGGAGGAGAGCGGCGAGCGCGACGTTCTCGATGACACGGACCGCCTCGACGCTCAAGATCTAGCGCTCCCTCTCTAAAGATGATGAGCGGCGCCGGTCACGGCGCCGCTCATCGCATCGACAGTACTGCGCGAGCTAGGTGAGGTTGTTGCCGATGTTGCTAAAGATGTTCTGGATCTGGCCCCGCAGGAAGACCATCGCGACGATGACGGCGATGGCAATGACTGCGATGATGAGTGCGTACTCAACGAGGCCCTGTCCTTCGTCTTCGCGGATGAATGTCAGCATTCAAGTTCCCCCTTTCTCGTTCCCTAGCGGCGCTGCCTCCTAGGTGCCCGTGAGTGTGCCTGTCGTGAAGGTCCGGCAGCCAGTAGGAAGGTCGTACTAGGAGCATTTCGCCAATGAATCTAAACTCCGGGGCCGAGGAAGGGAGTCCAAAACATGGCAGTTGAGGCTACGGCGGTTCCCGCGATCACCAACAAGGCCGGATTCTGGATCCGGACGTTTGCCTACATTATCGACGCGATCGGTGTCAGCATCGTGTCTGGGATCGTCGCATCGATCCTCGGCGCAGGCGGCCCGACCGGTACGACATCTAACGGCCTGAGCTTTCTCCTGGGTCTCGCGTATTTCGTCTACTTCTGGTCGGCACAGGGCGGCGGTCAGACGCTCGGTATGCGCGTCCTCAATCTGAAGGTCATTCGCACCGACGGATCCGCACTGACGATGACGCAGGGCCTGGTCCGCTACCTCGGCCTCTTCCTGTCGTTCATCTGCCTGCTCATCGGCGTCATCTGGGTGGCCTTCGACGCTGACAAGCAGGGCTGGCACGACAAGATCGCCGGCACCTACGTCATCCGGACCTAACAGCACTTAGAGCCGATCGCACGCGGCCGCGACGCGGACGTGTACGCGCTGGATGCGCGTACCGTCCTACGTCGTTACCGCCGGCGCGACGTTCCGGCCGGCGAGATCGCCGTCATGCGTTACGTTCGCGAGCGCGGCTATCCGGCGCCCGAGATCGTGAGCGTCGACGGCGCGGATCTCGTCCTCGAGCGCGCGACCGGCTCGACGATGCGCGTCGACCTCGCGCGCAGGCCGTGGAGGCTTCTTCGCCACGCGCGTCTGCTCGCGGCTCTGCAGCGACGACTTCACGGCATCGCCGCACCCGAGTGGCTGCCCGAGATCGGACCGGGTGGCGCGGTGATCCACCTCGACTTTCATCCCGAGAACGTGCTGCTCCACGGCGACGGCGCGCTCGTCATCGATTGGGCGAACGCGCGCGCCGGCCACTGGGCGGACGATGTCGCGCAGACCGTCGTTATCCTCGCCGGCGCCGACCTGCCGCCGGCGACGACGCTCGCGGTGCGGGCCTTCCTGGGCGTCTACCTCGCCGGCTTCGATCGCACGATCGTCCGCGCGCACCTGCCCGCGGCCATCGCGCGGCGCATGTCCGACGCGAACATGACGGCGCGCGAGCGCCAGCTCATCCCGCTCGTTCGCGTCTAGTTCATCGCAGGGGGAGAACCCCCTGCAACCCCCCTCGAATGCGAGCTTGCGATCAGCCCTCTTGCCAGCGCAGCAGATTGAGCTCCGCGTCGTACTCGAACTTCCCGTGGAACGTGCTCCCGTCCTCGAGAAGACGCGGGAAGAAGATCGCGTCGGCGGGCGGGATCGGCAGCTTCGTCACCTCGTCCACCGGCACCCAGCGGAACTCGCCGATGCCGGGCGCCGGCGTGAAGGTCCCATCGAAGTCCCACGCCACGAAGATGAAGGTGAGCCACTGGTAGTCGGCGCGCGGTGAGGTTTCCGTCATCACCCCGCGAAGCACGGGTCGCTGTATCGCGAGCCCGGTCTCCTCGCGCATCTCCCGCACGGCGCACTCCGCAGGCGACTCGCCGTGGTCGAGCTTGCCGCCCGGCGCGACCCAGAGCCCGCGGTTCGGCTCCGTGCTCCGCCGCAACAGCAGGACCTGTTCGTCGCGCAGCGCGTACACGAGGGTCGCGAGCTTCAGCGCCGGTTTCGCGATCGGGATGCCGGGACGGCTCGGGATCCAGCGCGGAACGTGCTCGACGTACGACTCGTACGCCGGACCGAAGCGGCGCTGCAGGGTCGGCTCCTCGTAGAGAACGACGAAGAAGTGGAAGAAGATCCACGCGACGGCGGCCCACACGAGAAGCAGGACCGATCCGTAGAACATCGCCTCGCCGACGAGGATGGTCGTGACCGCCACGTACATCGGGTTGCGCATCCAGCTGTAAAGGCGGCCAGTCACGAGGCGATGCGGTGGATCGTACGGGGCCGGCGTGCCCTGTCCTTCGACGATGAATCCGGCGAAGCACCACGCCAGGATCGCGATGCCGAGAACGACCGGCACGAGACCCACGAGGCGCAGCACGCCACCCTGGCCTTCGATGCCGGTGGCGTTGAGGATCATCGCCGGGATGAAGACAAGGAAAGTCGCCGGCACCAGCGCGCCGAAGAGGAGCGTGCGCAGGAGCCGGCCACCCACTCAAGCGGAGAGTAGCGACAGCAGCGGCGGACCAAGAAACACGACGAGCAGGGCCGGGAGGATCGTGAGCGACAGTGGGAACAGCATCAGCACCGGCAGACGCCGCGCCGCCGCCTCGGCTCGCCGCCGCTCGGTCGTGCGGAGCGCGTCAGCCTGTATGACCAGCAACTCGGCGAGCGGAGCCCCGAAGCGCGTCGCGGCGACCACCAGCGCCGCGACACGCGCGTCGTCGCCACCCGTTCCGAACCCACGCAGCGCAATGGGAAGCGATCGCCCGAGCGCGAGGTCGGCCAGGAGCCGGCGCGCGTCGGGTAGGCGACCGAAGCGCGGCGCCCGCTCGACGAGCGCGGCGAGCGCACGCTCGAAGCTCAGTCCCGCGTCGAGGCCGACGACCACGGCGTCGAGGAAGGTCGCGAGATCGGGTGGCGGCGCCGTGGCGCGCACGATCCGCCAGAGCCAGAGCGCGCCGATGACCTCGAGGGTGAGCGCGATGGCGAGAAGACCGATGCCTTTTCCCAGGAAGATCGCCGCGTAGTCGGGCGTCGCAAGCGCGAAGAACAACCCGCCGACCGGCGCGAGTGCGACGAGCACGATCGCGGACACGCGACCTTGTGCCGTTAGCGCCGCGCGCTCGTCCTCAAGCGCGAGCCTCCCCCGCATGAGCGCCGCGACGCGAGCGAGACTGCGTCCGACACGACCGCCGCTGCGCGCGAACGCGGCGAGCACGACCGCGAGCGGCGCGACGTCCTCCTCCGGCACCACGCCGACGTAGGCGCTGAGCGCATCGCCGACGGGCGCGCCAAGCAGGAGCGCCGACGCTGCGCGACGGGTCGGCGTGGCGAGGCCCGGCGGCAGGGTGGGCGCGACCTCTGCCAGCGCGACCGGCAGCGAGAGCCCGCTCGCGAGCGCCGCGGCCACCGCATCGACCAGCGCCGGCAGGGCCGCTCGTGTCTCGCGGGCGTTCGCGCGGCGCGTCCGGTCTGCGACGCGGCGGGCCGCTTCGATGAGACGGCGGTCGAACAGCGCGGCGGCCAGCGCGGCGGCGGCGATCGCGAGCAGCATCGTCACGCCGCCACGCTCCGCAGCTCGTAGTCGTTCTCGTCACCGAGGCCCAGCTCGGCGACCTCGACGATGCGACGGCGCCCGTCCTCGCCCCGCTCCTGATGCACCACGAGATCGATGCCCCGCCTGATCTGCTCTCGGATCGCGGCGAGGGGCAGGTCCACACCGCCCATGAGCGCCATCGTCTCGACACGGAGGAGCGCGTGATACGCGCCGTTGGCGTGCGCTGTCGTGAGGGATCCACGGTGGCCGGTGTTCATCGCCTGGAGCATGTCGAGAGCCTCGCCGCCGCGGACCTCGCCGACGACGATGCGATCCGGTCGCATCCGAAGCGCGGCGCGCAGGAGCGCACGCACGTCGACCGCACCGGTGCCCTCGACGCTGGGCGTCCTCGTTTCGAGCGCGACGATGTTCGGCTGGGGCAGCCGGAGCTCGGCCGCATCTTCGATCGTGATCACCCGCTCGCGCTCGCCGATCGCGTACCCCAGCGCATTGAGCGTCGTCGTCTTGCCGCTCGAGGTGCCGCCCGAGACGAGGATCGTTCGCCGCTGCCGCACCGCGGAGACCAATAGGTCCATCGTCTCGCGCGAGCAGGTGCCCAGGCGCACGAGATCGTCGGGTGTGAGTGGTCGGGTCGCGAAGCGGCGGATCGTGAGCACCGGGCCGTACAGCGAGATCGGCGGGATCACCGCATGCAGGCGCGAGCCGTCGGGCAGTCTCGCGTCGACGAGCGGGGTCGCAAGATCGATGCGTCGCCCGAGTGGCGCGACCAGCCGCTCGATGAGGACGAGGATCTCGTCGGGATCCGTGAAGCGGATGCCGGTCTCCTCGAGTCGGCCATCACGCTCGATCCATACGCCGCGCGTGCCGTTCACCATCACCTCGCTCACGCGCTCGTCACGCAGGAGCGGCGCGAGCGCCGCGAGCCCGAACAGCCGGTCTTCGAACCATCGCTCGAGATCGCGCAGCTCACCGGATGGCACGACGACGCGCTCCGACGACAGCGCCGCCCGCAGGGCCGTCGGCAGCTGATCGCGGCGCGGCCGACCGTCCTCCGCTTCGCGCAGGAGCGCCACGATCGCGCGCTCGAGACGGGCGCGGACGCTCTCGGATGTCACGACGCGTCGAGCGCGATCAGGTCAGCGAGCTCGTCGTAAGCGCGGCCGAGCGTGCCACCCACCCCGCGCCGGCCCGAAAGCGCGGCGCCGACCGCCGCCTCGTCGCGCGGAAGCGCGCGGAAGGCTGCGCGATCGCCGATCCGCATGGCGCGCGACTGCGACGCGACGAACCACGCGCCGCTGGGGATCTCGCTCGCATCGAGCGTCGCGACCGAGAGCGGGTCGTCGTACGACGGCAGCAGCACCCGGTCGGCGACGGCCGCGAGCGCGCGGCCACGATCGTCCGCCAGCAGCGGCGCGTCGACGAGCACGAGCTCCGCGAGCGACGCCGCCGCTCGCACGGTGGATTCGGCGAGCGCGCGTGTGGGCCCAACAGGCGCGCCTCCGATCACCCGCACGCCCGCGCTCTCGGTGGCGACGATCGCCAGATGCTCCGCGGTGAGCTCGTCGGTGAGCCCTTCGAGCTCGGTCCAAGGGCGCGGCGCGCACTCGAGCCACCACCCGAGCGCACCGGTCCCTGTCGCATCGATGGCCACCACCGTGAGACGCGATGCGAGGCGTCGCGCGAGATTCGCTGCGAGCAGGCTCCGTCCTACACCGCCGCGCGCACCCGTGATCACGACCAGCCGGGTCGCGCGGCGCGGCGTCCGCGGCAGCGCGGCCACGACGAGTGGTCCGAGTGCGGCGGGCTCGCACGTCGCGGCGATGGAGGACGCGTCGTACCCCAGGGCCGCGGCGAGCGCGCGCTCGGACTCGCCCGCGACCGCCACGCGCGGGATGCCCGACTCGATGGCCGCGGCGAGGGCGCACGCCGCGCTGTCGCGCAGATCCACCAGCACGAGCTCGGGCCTGCCCGCGTCACACGGATCGAGACCGAGCGCGGCCGCGGCGGCTCGCAGGTCGTCGCCTCCGCAGATCGCGGCGCGCGGACTCACGCGCTCGCTCGCGTCAGCGCGTGGAGCGCAGAAGGGGTACCAGCAAGAGCCCGCCGCCGCGCGCGATCGCGATCGCGCTGGCCCCTTCCTCGTCGAGCTCGAGCACGAGGCCACGCTCGTCGACGGCCATGACGCGGACGGCGTACGCGACGGGCACGGCGTACGCGCGTTCTCCCTGGCGAACGGCGAGAACGTCGATCAGGTCGTCGGTGCTGACGCGCGGCGCGGGTGCCGCGAGCCAAGCGGCGGGCAGCGTCATGGCCCACGTGGATGGGGCGAGCGACTCCGCGAGCGACGCGGGCGGCGGCGGTGCGGCGGCGCCACTCATGTCCACGCCGAGCGCGCCGAGGGCGAGAAGCGCCGAGGCGGCACCGAGCGCGATCCGGCGCTTCGGAAGCCGGCCGCGCGACGCGGTCAGCGCCGGGAGCATGAGTCGACCGGAAGCGCGGCGCGATGCCGGCGGCCGGCATGGCTGATCTCGATCTCGATGGTCGTGCCGACGCAGCGCGCCTCCACCACGCCGTGGAACACGGCACCGTTGCGCGCCGCCGCCTCGGACGCTGCCGCGCGCGCGGTCTCCAGCGTCGCGGGGTGCGCAAGCACTCCTGTGATATCCAAGCTCGGACGCGGAACGTCGAAGGCGTGCGCGCGCAGCGAGTCGATTTCCGCGATGTACGCGTCCGCGATGGCGGCCGCCGCTGCTTCGACCGCCGCTTCGCCGGCGCTCTGCGTCTCCGCGCTCGCGAGCACGCGGTCTTGCGCGAGACGCAGGCCGACGATCGCGAGCGCGCCAATGCCGATGATGAGCGCCGCGATCAGGAGCGCCTGGCCGCGCTCGCCCGTCATGGCGTCCACTCGATGCGGCGCGACGCGCTCGCCGTTACGACGAAGCGCGGAAGCCCAACGAATCCGAGCGGGACTGGCAGCGAGTAGGACGCGCGCACCGTGAGCAGCGAGCCGCGCGGGTCACCGTTGCGCGGCGGCTCGGCCTGCGGCGGATCGATCTCGCTCGTCACGCGGTCGGGCACGAGTGGAGCGACCGTCGCGGCGAGCGTGCCGCGGATCTGGCCGTCGTCGTTGGTGAGCGCACCCGCGCGTGCGGCTTCCGCGGTCGCGTGCTGCAACGCGAGCCGCGCGATGCCGAGCTCCGCGACCAACACCATCGCGATGGCGACGACGAGCATGGTCGGAAGAACGAGCGCGAACTCGACGATGGCCTGTCCGCGTTCGCTGGTCACTCGCCGACCGGGGGCCACGGAACGGCGCGGCGAAATGTGCGGCGCAGCAGACCACCGACGCCGCCGATGAGGCACAGCGTGCAGACGCCGCCGAGCACGACGTGGGCGTAGCCGTCGACCGTTTGCGAAACGACGGCCGACGCGGCGAGAAGCAGCCCGCCCCGTCGGTCTGGCGGCACGCTCCGCGTCTTGATCGTCGCCAGCGTGAGGTCGAGGGCCTGTTCGCTCTGCAGGATCCCGCCGTGGCCTTCGAGCTCACCGATCGAGGTCGGAAGGAGCACGCGCGACGGAACGCCCGGGTCGCGTGCGTCGGCTCCCATGACCAGCGCGTCGGTCGCAAGACGCAGATCCAGGCGGACGACGCCTGATGGCGGTGCGACCGCCCGCGCTCGCGCGAGGTCGCGCACCGCATCGCTATCGGGATCGCGGAAATACGCGGTGGTGAACGCGCGCGTGTCGTCGCGACCGGGACCGCTGAGAGTGAGCGTCGCCTGCATTGCCTGGGCAGCCCGAGACCCGTCGTGTGGCGAGGCCCACGCGACGTAGGTCGTGACACCGTCGCTCGCGGACAGTCCGCGCGCGAAGGCCCGATCGGCGACGACGCCGCCCATCGAGTGCGTCACGATGTGCACGCCGTCGTAGCTCCCTGATACGGACCGGATGCTGTCGCGCAACTGGTCTGCGTTCGCGTCGACCCCGCCGAACGTGTCGTAGCTCCCGAGGTCGTGGCCGAATCGGACGACCTCGTAAACGTTCTCCTGGGCGACGCGCGCGCGGAATGCGTCGAACACCTGTGAATCTGGCCCGGTTCCGTAGCCGCCGACGAGGACGATCAGCTCCTTCTTCGGCTTGTCCGCGGTGATCGCGGGCGTGGGTGGCGCGGTCACCACGACGCGCAACACGGTGAGCGGCGGACGGAGAGGAACCGCGTCCACCAATGGGGGTGGCGGGTCCTCGTCCGCCGATGCGACGAGCGCCAGGGCTGGAAGGAAAGCCCATGCCACAAAGGTCGCGCCGATCAGCGCTCGAACTCGCATCGCTGGACATGTCAGCAGCGAACGCTGCGTTGGCGAAGAGGCGCACTGATTGGTACGGGGGTACTAACGGGTCCGCGCTCGTACATTGAGGTCGCTGTGAAAGTGCGGGCTGCCTGCGAGCGACAAACGCTGGCCGCGCTCTCGGTGCTGTTGCTTCTCTCCGCGTGCGCCCCAGCGGCGACACCGAAGCCGCCGGTCTCGTGCGGCCCGACGAGCGGTGGTCAAGCCGGCGCCCAGACGCAGCTGCGCTTCGTGGAGGCCAACGACACGCAGATCGTCCTGACGTTCGGCGCGAGCGCCGCGTCGAATGACTTCGGCGTGCCCGCGTTCGCGATCGAGCCGCTCGAGGGTGCGAACGCGCCGCGCTCCTTCCGCCTGCACGTTGACGGCACGTCGTCGCTGAACCCCGACGGCACGTCGAGCTACACAGGACTGAAGACACTCGAGCCGGGCGGGCGCACCGTGCGGAACGTCTCCCTTGTGGACGAGAGCGCTCGACAGATGCTGTTCAACATCGCGCTCGAACGACAAACGTGCCCGCACGTCGCGTCGAAGACTTATGTGTACGGCAAGAGCCCGCGCGCGCAGATCGTCCTCACCTTCGGTGGTGCTAGCTCTCTTACGATCGAGACGATCTCGGATGCGATCGGTGGTGCCCCGGTCGGCACCGCGGTACAAGCGAGCGGCGTCGGCTACGCGCCATCAGCGAAGATCCGCATCACCATCGGGGGCCGCGCGGTCTGGGATACGACCGCGAACGCGGACGGCACCTTCGACTCCGGTTTCTGGATACCAGACCGCGAGCCCGGCCCTTACACGGTGACGGCGACTGATGGACAGGGACACATCGGAACGACGACGCTGCGGGTCATGGCGGTGCGATACCCCAGATAGCGGTCAGGCCCGCGCCTTCGCGACCTCCGCGGCCTGCTCGCTCGCGGCTCTCTCCTCGCGGTCGTCCAGAGGCGTGAGGTTCTGCGGTCCGTGACGTCGTTCGAGCGCCCACGCGAGCAGGCGATCGGCGAGCCACGGATTTTTCGGAAGGCACGACCCGTGGCTGTACGTGCCGACGATATGGTCCTGCACCGCGCCCTCGGTCTTGTCCTCGCCGTTGTTCCCGTTCCCGACGACGACCGTCCCGAGCGGCTTTGCCTTCGGCCCGAGATACGTGCGTCCGCTGTGGTTCTCGAACCCGACGAGCAGCCCGTCCGGGCTTTCCGCGACGAGGTTGCCGACGAAGCGGACCGTGCCCGCGCGCGTGCGGACATCGAGGGCGCCGAGCCCCGGGATCGCGGGCGCGTTCTCGGGGAGGTACTCGTGTCCAAGCAGCTGGTAGCCGCCGCAGATCGCCAGCGCCGCCGCACCGTTCGCGAGCGACCGCTTCAGCGCGGCTCCGTTCGGCCCGCCGAGATCGGCGCCGACGATGTCCTGTCCCTGGTCCTGCCCGCCGCCGAAGAACCACAAGTCCGGCCAGTCCGCGTCGAAGTCCTGGCCGGCCGTGAAGGCGCGCACCTCGACCGCGATGTCGCGCCACCGTGCGCGCTGCGTCAGCGCGAGCACGTTCCCGCGGTCGCCGTAGATGCTCATGAGATCGGGATACAGGTGCGCGATCCGCAGGTCCACCGCTCAATCTTCCCAGAAGTTCGCGACGTGGCCACGTTTGGCGAGCTCGTTGCGAAGCGCCAGCATCGCGGTGTACGTCGCGAGCACGACGACCTCACCACCCTCGGGCGCCGCGCCGATCGCATGGTCGATGGCGCTCCCCCACTGGTCTACGACGACGGTGCGGTCGCGCGCGACGCCCGCGTACTTCAGCCGGTTCGCGAGATCGCGTGAACGGATGCCCGTCACGACGGCGTGCTCGACGACCGGCGCCAGTGCCTCGAAGTCCGCGTCCCAGATCCATGAGACGTCGCGACTGTCGGCGTCACGATCGTTGAGGGCCGCGAGGAGTCGCGGCCTGCGACCGGTCTCCAGCAGGGCACCGATCGCGGCGTTGAAGCCGGCGGGGTTCTTCACCAGGATGAGGCGCAGCTCGCGGCCGTCGACCGTCACCTCCTCAAGGCGGCCGAACGCGGGCCGGAAGTTGGCGATCGCGAGCGCCGCGGTCGGGAGCGCGATGTCGAGCGCGCGCGCCACCGCAAGCGCGGCGAGCGCGTTGTAGGCGTTGTAGAGGCCGGCGACCGGTACGCGGACCGGAGCGAGGACGCTCGCAACGGCGGTGCGAATCTCGATCTCGCTCGATATCGCCGTCAGCGCGACGCGCGTCGCGGAGATGTCGCGATCGGGCCGCGTCAGCCCGCACGAGGGACACGACCAGTCACCCTCGTGGGCCAGGACGACACGTTCGTACTGCAGCGCCGCCCGGCACCGAGGGCAGCGCGTCGCGTCGCTGATCGCCTGTGGCACTCGGCCACCCACCGTCGGATCGTCGACGCCGAAGTAGAGGACCGGTCCACGGTGGCGCTGGCCGAGCCACGCCACGATCGGATCGTCGGCGTTGAGCACGCACGTCACACGCGGATCGAGCTTCGCGATCGCGTCGCCGATGCGCCGTGCGAGCTGATCGATCTCGAAGTAGCGGTCGAGCTGATCGCGGAAGAGATTCGTGACGAGCACGACGCGTGGACTGATCGCTCCCAGGACGCGCGGCAGCGACGCCTCATCGACCTCGAACATGCCGATATCGCCGGTGGGCTCGGCTTTCCAGTTGCCGTCGGCGAGCAGAGCGCCGGCGATCCCTCGTTCGAGATTCGACCCGGAGCGGTTGTGGATCGGTGCCCACCCCGTCCCCCGAACGATGTCGGAGAGCATCCGCGCTGTCGTCGTCTTTCCGTTCGTGCCCGAGACGAGCACCATTCCGTGCGCGAGCTCGCTCGCAACCGCTGCGATGAAGTCGGGGTCGATCGTCAGCGCGATGAGTCCGGGTAGCGCCGTGCCGCCGCGACCGCTCAGCTGGAGGGCGGCGCGCGCAAGCCTGCCGGCTGCGTTCGCGATGAGCGTCTGCGGATCGGGCACCGTCGAAGCCTAGGCGGGCGCCTGGACCTCACGCAGCAGGATCTCGAGCTCGTCCACCGCGCGACCGAGACGCATCACCAGCGACTTCGCGCCTTCGCCGTTCGCTCCCTCGCGAAGCTCGCCCATCGTTTCGAGCCGCGCGAGCTCCGCGACGGCTCGCCGCAGCCGCGCGACGGACAGGGATGTCGGGAGGTTGCGGCGGAGAAGAACGACCCGCTCTTCGAGACGTTCGAGCCGCCGGCGAAGCTCTCCCTCGAGATCCTCGGGTGGCAGATCGTCGAGGCGCTTCGCGTCGGTCTGGAGTGAGGCGAGATCGCGCTGTACCAGCTGCGCCGCCTTCTCGAGGGAATACCCCTTGGCCAGCGCCTGCCGGATCCGGATGACCTTCTCCATCGCGTACACGTCGTAGTCGTGCTCGCCGTCGGCCGACGGCTTGACCAGGCCCTTCTTGGTCCAGTAGATGAGCTGCCGCGGAGTGACATTGCAAACGCGAGCCGCCTCCGCCGCCGAGAGACGCAGACGCGACAGGACCTCACCGTCATTGGCGATGAGCACGCGCGTCAGCACGTCACGCACCTCGGTTTCTGCCACGGAACGCCGATTCTTCGGCGCGCGGTGAAACGTGTCAAGAACCGAGACAGATGGCACGCGGCGCCCCACTGGCGCCGGCCATCAGGCCTTCGCGCGTGCTGCCGCTTTGAGAGCCTGCTTGTAAGCGATCTTGACGGTGGCGTGGAAGCGGCTCAGCTTGCCGCGATCCCACTCCGCCCAGAGGCGGGAGACCTCGACACCGATCGGGGTCTTCACGTCACTGGCCTTCACGGCCGCTGTAACGGCGTCCTCCCACCCGCGCGGCGAGGAGCCCGTGGCTTCGCTGAGTCGGATGACGCCGGCCGCGGCCCTAGGTCGTCGCGCGGGCACCGGGTCCTTCCGCGGGACGGGTGCGCTTTGCCGCTGGTCGCTCGGGGTGGCCGTTCGTCGCGGCCTGTGTCGGCTCGATCGGCGGCAGCGCGGCGATCTCGAGCAGCTGGTTGATCAGCGCGGAGAACCGCTCGTTCAGCATGCGGCGCGTCTCTGATCCGGGGCGCGGCGCGATGAGCGCACCGACCACCACACCGATCACGAACGCACGCAGCGTGGCGTTGATGAGTCCGAACACGACGACCTCCTTGCTAGCGGCTCTTGGGCGGGAAGCCCTCGAGTCCGTACTCCTTGATCTTTGCGTACAGCAGTCGACGGTAGATACCTAGCATTTCCGCTGCCTTGGAGCGATTTCCGCCCGCATCCTTGAGCGCCTTCATGATCAGGTCCTTTTCGAACTGCGACACGGACTTCTTGAAGAAGGAACGCTCGGCGGAGACATCCTCACTCTCGTCCTCGTGCTCCCCGTCCACGTGCTCGCCGAACGGCAGCTCCCGACTGGTGATGATCTGGCCACGCGAGAGGACGACGGCACGCTCGACGACGTTCTCGAGCTCGCGCACGTTGCCCGGCCAGTCGTATTCGGTGAGACGCTTCAGCGCCTCTTCACTGATCGCGGCCGGCTGCGCGGTCGCGCTGTAGCGGTGCTTCGCAAGGAAGTGCTCGACGAGCGCCGGGACGTCTTCCTTGCGCTCGCGCAGTGGCGGCATGTGGATGTTGATGACGTTAAGACGGTAGAAGAGGTCGTCGCGGAACTTGTTCTGCTCGACCTGCTTCTGCAGGTCTTTGTTCGTCGCGCAGATGATCCGGATGTCGACTTTGATCGGCAGCGATGAGCCCACGCGCTCGATCTTCCGTTCCTGCAGGACACGCAGCAGCTTGGTCTGCGTGGCGAGGCTCATCTCGGCGATCTCGTCGAGGAAGACCGTGCCTTTGTCCGCCAGCTCGAAGCGGCCCTTTCGCATGCTCGTCGCTCCGGTGAACGAGCCCTTCTCGTGTCCAAAGAGCTCGGCCTCGAGAAGCGTCTCGGGTAGCGCCGCGCACGACACCTTGACCATCGGCCCGCTGCGACGATTCGAGTTGTAGTGGAGCGCCTCCGCGACGAGCTCCTTGCCGGTGCCACTCTCCCCTGTGATGAGGACCGTTGCGTCGGCCTTCGCGACCTTGCCGACGGTCTTGTAGACCTCCTGCATCGGTGGCGAGTTGCCGACGATGCGCTCCGTCTGGACCAGAGAGCTGATCTCGTCGCGCAGCACTTCGACTTCCTGCGCGAGGTCCTGGTAGTCGAAGGCACGCTTGACCGTGTGCGAGATCTTGTCGAGCTCGAAGGGTTTGGTGATGTAGTCGAAGGCGCCGAGCTCCATCGCTTTGATGGCGGCGTTCGACGATCCGAACGCGGTCATGATCAGGACGGAGGTCTTGGGCGACGCACTCTTTACCTTTGGAAGGGCCTCGATCCCGTCGAGCTCGGGCATGCGGACGTCCATGATCACCAGGTCCGGAGAGTTCTCGCCGACCTGCGCCACGACCTCGGTCCCCGTGGCGGCCTCGGTGATCGAATAGCCTTCGTCGGTCAGCAACTGCCTCAAAAGCGAACGGATTGAGGCGTCATCGTCTGCGACCAAAATGGACTTCTGGGCCATCTCTGTACGGTTCCTTCTCAGCGGGAGCGAAAATACGCCCTTGGGACCACGCTCCCCGGTGTTAAGAGACAGTTTGTGTCCCGCCAAGCGTACATGTCAAATTGGCGCCCGCCGAG
>Ga0114129_10001597_pt1 | contig 30798 bp, 23 predicted proteins | sample RhiMetdeltSRZDD1_FD_80071 | JGI IMG/M metagenome (GOLD analysis project Ga0114129, IMG submission 80071) | Populus rhizosphere microbial communities from Tennessee, USA - Rhizosphere MetaG P. deltoides SRZDD1 (version 2) (version 2) | ecosystem: Host-associated > Plants > Roots > Rhizosphere >...
GCAGCGAAGCCGCCCTCGACGCCCTGATCGGTGCACTCAAGGACACGGATGCCGGCGTGCGATTGCAGGTTGTCTCGGCGCTCGGGAACCTCCGCAACGCGCGAGCGGTCCCGGCGCTGATTGAAGCACTCAAAGACGATCAGGTCGAAGTGCGGCAGCGCGTCGTCAGCGCGCTCGGTGAGATTCGTGATGCCCGCGCCGTCCCCGGCCTGATCGTCGCGCTGAAGGACGCCGATGCGCGCGTAAGATCGCGCGCGGCTTCGGCCCTCGGCGAGTTGCGCGACAAGTCCTCCGTCGAGCCCTTGATTTCGCTGGTCAAGGATCCGAACACCGACGTGCGACGGAGAGCCCTCGCGGCGCTCGGCGAATTACGCGACACGCGGGCGCTCGACGCGGTCACTGCCGCGCTGAAGGATGAGGATCCCGGCGTTCGCCGAAACGCAGCGAGAGCTCTCGCAGAGCTGAGTGGCGGCGGAAACGATCATGACGCTCTTGGTACGCACCTGCACCTGAACATCGTGAATCCGAATCCACACCCGAACCCGAACTCGAATCCCAACCCGCACCCGAATCCCAATCCTCGTCCGCATCCGCACCCGCGGGACGACGGCATCCCCTTCGTCGAAGGCGGGGTGCGGTGACATGCCCCGGCCGCTCCTTGCCACCGCGATAGCGGTCGCGACGCTGCTCCCCGACACGGGAGGAACCCTCGCACGGCCGACCCAACAGCCTGATCCAACGAAGCTCATTTCGCAGTTGCGCGCCGATGACCCTGTTGTTCGGGCCCAGGCAGCGTGCGAGCTGCGTGAGCTCGGTGACGATGCGGTCGCGGCGATCGAGCCGCTGATCGCACTGCTCTCCGATGCATCCCCGGTCGAGCAAACCGTCTGCAACCGGCGATCGTGGCGCGGCAACCCGGACGACCCCACCAGTCCCGGGCAACAGGCCGCGGCCGCGCTCGTCGCAATCGGCTCGCGCGCGTTCGATCCGCTGGTCGCCGCACTGCGACAGCCGGTGTGGATTGCGCGTCGGAATGCAGCATGGGCGCTTGGTGCGCTCGATGATCCGCGCGCCGTAAACCCGCTGATCGAGGTTGCGCGCGATCGCGAAGCGCCCGTGCGCGAGCAGGCCGTGTGGGCGCTTGGCGCGATCGACGATCGTGCCGCAGTTCCCGCGCTCATCGCCGCGGTCAAGGACGCGGACGCCCGTGTGCGCCGCCAGTCTGCATGGGCGCTCGGCGCACTCGACGACTCGCGGGCGGTGACAGCACTTGCTGAGGCGCTCGCGGATGCGGACGAGCACGTTCGTAAACAGGCAGCCTGGGCCCTGGGCGCCATCGACGACCGTTCCGCCGTGCCAGCCTTGATCAAGGCGCTCAGCGACGCGTCTGCCGGCGTCCGACATCAGGCCGCATGGGCGCTCGGCGCGATCGACGACGAAGCCGCCGTTGACGCGCTGGTGCGGGCGCTCGCGGACCAGGACAATCGCGTCCGCGAACAGGCCGCGTGGGCGCTTGGCGCGATCGGAAGCTCGCGTGCGCTGAGCGCGCTGCTCACGGCGTTGAAAGATCGCGACGCCGGCGTGCGGCGGCAGGCCGCGTGGGCGATTGGGGCGATTGAGAAATAGCAGGCTTTGGGCTTTGGGCTCAAGGCGTGGGGCTTGGGGCTTGGGGCCCTCGGCGTTGGGCGATGTGGATCATCTACAGTGAATGTCGTCTGTCACTCCCCCTGACATTTCGCTTTCGACAGGCAAGGCCCAAAGCCTAAAGCCATCAGCCTAAAGCCGATCATGCGCACTCTCCTCCACGACCTGCAGTACGGCGCGCGATTGCTGCTACGCGCGCCGATGGTCGCTCTCATTGCAATCACCGCGCTGACAATCGGGATTGGCGCAAACACCGCAATCTTCAGCGTCATCAACACGCTGCTGCTCCAGCCGCTGCCCTACCAGGACGCCGATCGCCTGGCCGTCATCTGGGAGCACAACGTGCCGCGCGATCGAAAGAGCAACGTCGTCGCGCCAGCCAACTTTCTGCACTGGCGCGAGATGAATCAGGTGTTCGAAGACATCGCCGCGGTGACCATCACGTTCAATATCACGGTGACGGGCGGCGGTGATCCCGAGGAGCTCCAAACGCAATTGGTGTCCGCGAGGTTTTTCGAAATTCTCGGCGTGCGACCCGCGCTCGGCCGCAGCTTCACGTCCGATGAAAATCAGCCAGACTCACGCGTGGCGATCATCAGCGATCGCCTCTGGAAGCGGCAGTTCGAGGCGGACCACACGATTTTAGAGCGCCCGCTAATCATCGACGGCGCTCCCTACACTGTCCTTGGCGTCATGCCGCCCGGCTTTTCGTTTCTCGACAGGACAGTCGATGTCTGGCGGCCAATCGGGTTCACGGCGCAATCGCGGACGCCGCGGGGACGATCGCTCATGGTCGTCGGCAGGTTGAGGCCTGGGGTCACCGTTCAGCAGGCGCAAGCCGACATGACACGCGTCGCGGCTGAGCTGACGAGAATGTTCCCCGCATTCAACACCGGATGGACCGCGCGCGTGGTCGATCTTCGCGAGGAGTTGACCGGCGATGTGAGGCCCGCGCTGATGGTGCTCACCGGCGCCGTGGCGTTCGTCCTGCTGATTGCGTGTGCGAACGTCGCGAATCTGATCCTCGCTCGCGCGACATCGCGGCAGCGTGAGCTCGCCGTGCGAGCTGCGCTCGGCGCCGGACGATCGCGTCTGATTCGGCAGCTGCTGGCTGAGGGTGTCGTGCTGTCAGTCGCGGGCGGACTGTGCGGTCTGCTGCTGGCGTGGTGGGCCGTCGAGCTCCTGCGGACCGTCATCGCGGAGCGACTGCCGGTTCAGCGCCTCGAGCTCGTCGGAATCGACGGATGGGTGCTCACGTTCACCGTGGCCGCATCGCTGGTGAGCGGTACGCTGTTCGGCATCGTCCCGGCGCTCACGGCATCGGGCGAGAGGCTCACGGATGCGTTGAAGGAAGGCGGTCGCACCGGGTCGGCTGCCGGCGGGCGACGCGCCCGCGCCGCGTTCGTCGTCGCCGAAATCGCGCTCGCGTTGATTTTGCTCGTCGCGGCAGGACTGTTGCTGCGCAGCTTCGGGCATCTGCTCGACGTGAATCCTGGATTCGATCCCGCGAGGACCGTCACGATGCGCGTCTCGCTGCCTGCCACGCGATACGGGAATGGAAGTCAGCGCAGTCAGTTCTTCGCGCGACTCTACGAGCAGATCGATGCATTGCCGGGCGTGAAGGCCTCCGGCGCGGTCAGCTTCCTGCCTTTGACCGGTCTCGGCGCGGCAACGTCGATGGAGATCATTGGCAGGCCGAAGCCGCCGCTCGGCCAGGAACCGGTGACCGACGTCCGCGTGATGGCGAACAACTATCTCGGCGCCATGGGGGTGCCGCTCGTTCGAGGACGGTTGTTCAACCAGAACGATCCCGCCGACGCAAAAGGGCGAGTCGTCATCAACGAAACCATGGCCCGGAAGTTCTGGCCCGACGAAGATCCGATCGGAAAGCGAGTGCTGATCGCGTGGGACGGCGTCGAAGATGAAATCATTGGCGTGGTTGGCGACGTCAAGCACGTCGGTCTGGACGTCGAGACCCGGGCAATGACGTACTGGCCCTACGCGCGCAACCCGTATGGGTCGATGACACTCGCCGTCCGGACGGGCCCTCGACCTGGCTCGGGGCAGGCGGCCGATACGAGCCTGATCGCGAAAGCCATCGTCGGGCTGGTGCGGCAAATGGATCCCGATCTCGTCGTCGCCGGCGTGACCACGATGGACGAAGTGGTCTCGAATTCGGTGGCACAACGTCGTCTCACGATGCTGCTGCTGTCGATCTTCGCCATTGCCGCGTTGATTCTCGCGGCGGTGGGCATTTACGGCGTCATCGCCTACAGCGTGTCGCAGCGGACTCAGGAGATCGGTATTCGCATGGCGCTCGGCGCGCAGCACAACGACGTTCTGAAAATGGTGGTCCGTCAGGCGATGTCGCTCGCGGTCGCCGGCATCGTTCTAGGCGGCAGCGGGGCCTTGATGTTGACGAGGCTCATGTCCGGTCTGCTGTTCGAGGTTCGTCCGACCGATCCCGTGACGTTTGCGAGCGTGGCTGGCATGCTTGGCCTGGTCGCGATCGCGGCGAGCTACTTGCCCGGACGGCGAGCGACGCGGGTGGACCCGGTCATCGCCCTACGGGTGGAATGAGACACCCGCCAGTCGTCAATCGCGAGTCTCTGGTCACAGTCGGCAGTCTCAGTCGCGGGTCTCAGTCGCCAGCCGCGGTCGGCAGTCGGTCGCCAGTCCTGATCGGCAGTCGGCAAGCGGCAGTCAGTTCGGCCCTAAGAGTCAGCGGCGTCTTGGTCGTCGTCATGCCGGGCTCGGTGGTTCGAATCGCTCGCCGCCGGAGTCGCGTGCAAACCGCCGGGGATTCAAGCTCATCGACTTGACTCGGACGTCGACTGACGACTGAGACTGACGACTGAAGCTGCCGACTGAAGCTGGCGACTGAGACTGCCGACGGTGATTGCCGACGGTGACTGGAGACTAGCGACTGCCGACTGTCGACTGATATACGATCGCGCCACATGCTCCAGGCGGCGGCGATCATTGTTCTGTTGATCCTGCTGACGGCGCTGTATGTCTCGGCGGAGTTCGCTGCGGTCGGCGCGCGGCGCAGCCGGCTGCGTCGCCTTGCCGAGGACGGCAACACGCTCGCTGCGCGCATCCTGCCGGTCATCGAAAATCCCCGCGCACTCGACAGGTACATCGCCGCGTCGCAGGTCGGCATCACGCTGTCCAGCCTGATTCTCGGCGCATACGGTCAGGCCACGCTTGCGCCACGGCTCGCGCCTATCATCGCGCGGACCGCGTACATCGATCTCGAAGCAGCGGTGTCGATGGCGGCCGTAATCGTGCTGCTGGCGCTCACGATCCTCGCCATGATCCTCGGCGAGCTCGTCCCGAAATCGTTCGCGCTGCAGGATCCGACGCGCGCGGCGTTGTGGACCGTCCTTCCGATGCAGTGGTCGCTGCGGGCATTCGCCTGGTCCATCGCGTTGTTGAACGGCAGCGGCATCCTGATCCTGAAGCTTCTTCGGGTGCCGACCACCGGACATCGCCACGTTCATTCGCCGGAAGAAATCGCGCTGCTGATCGCCGAAAGCCGTGACGGCGGGCTCCTGGAGCCGCAGGAACAAGTGCGGTTGCACCGGGCGCTGCGGCTCGGGTTGCGCACAGCGCGCGAGCTGATGGTTCCGCGCGCGCGTCTCGTCGGCGTCGAAACCTCTACGCCATTCGAGGAAGTGCTGAAGCTCGTCGCGACGAGCCCGTACTCACGACTGCCCGTGTATCGACGCTCGTGGAACAACGTGATCGGCATCCTCCACACGAAGGACGTCGTCCTCGACTACATCAGCGGACACAAGGAGACGTCGCTCCGGCGTTTGTTGAGGCCAATCGTTCGCGTGCGGGACAGCATGGCTGCCGATCGACTCTTGTCGTTCCTGCGCGAACGACGGAGTCATCAAGCCCTCGTCGGGGACGATCAGGGGCAGGTGGCCGGGCTTATCACGCTAGAGGATGTCGTCGCCGAATTGCTCGGGGGTGTCTCCGACGAGTTCAAGACGACGCAGCTTCGTCCGATTCTTCTCGCCGACGGGCGCGTTCGGTTGCCCGGGTCGCTGCGTGTCGATCAGGTTGCCCACTTGCTGCCAAGCTGGCGTCCCAGCAGCGATACCGTCGCGTTCCGCGTACTGTCCCGATTGGGACGAGTCCCCGAGGCCGGCGAGTGCGTAACGATCAACGGTGTCGACATCGAAATCGAGTCGGTCGACGCTGGCATGGTCACATCCGTAATCGTTGGCGCCGCGCGGCCGCCAGCGGGTGAAGCGGCGTGACCGCGTTTCTCATCATCTCGGGGCTGATTCTCCTGAACGGCGTGTTCGTGGCCGCGGAGTTCGCCATCGTCGGCGCTCCGCGTGCGGCAATCGATGCGCGCGCTGCACGAGGCCATCGACTTGCGCGCGCCGTTCAGGCGGTGCTCCGAGATCCCCGCAAGCAGGATCGGTACATCGCCACCGCGCAGCTCGGGATCACCGCCGCCAGCCTCGGGCTCGGTATGTATGGGGAGCACGTGCTGGCCGACGCCATCTATCAGCAGATTGGCCGGACCGGCGCGCCCGCCTGGCTCCTCTCGCACGGTCTGGCGAGCGCTGTCGCCATCGCAATCCTCACCTATTTCCACATCGTCATCGGCGAGATGGTTCCGAAGTCGCTCGCGCTTCAGCAGGCCGAGCGCATGGTGCTGTGGATCACGCCGGTGATCCTGTGGGTCAAGACGATAGTCTTTCCTCTCGTCGTCGCGCTGAACGAGACCGGCAACGCCGTGCTCAAGCTCCTTGGCGTGAACCGTCAGGTGCAGACCGCGGAGCAGTACTACACGTCGGAGGAGTTGCAGTTGATCGTCCAGGAGAGCGAGGAGCTCGGCGCGATCCGTGCCGAGTCGGGGAAGATGCTCCAGGAGCTCTTCGAGTTCGGCGACCTCACTGCCGGCGAGGTCATGGTGCCTCGCGTCCGGATCACCGGGATTCCCGTCGGCACCGGTCCGGATCAACTTCGTGAGTTGATCGGCCATTCGCCGCACACGCGTTATCCAATCATGGAGAACGATCTCGACCACATCGTCGGCATGATCCACATCAAGGACTTGCTGCGGCTTCTCATCAGCCGCGAAACCATCGGCGCTGCACACGCGCGTCCGCTGCCGCTCGTGCCCGAGACTGCACCGCTCGACAGCGTGCTGTCCACCATGCGCCGGGAAAGAACGCAGATGGTGATCGTCATCGATGAACACGGTGGCACATCGGGAATCGTGACACTGGAGGATCTCTTCCAAGAGGTCATCGGCGAGATCGATGAAGGCCCGAGAGACGCGCCGGCCGCCTACCGGGATTCAGACGGCCGCTTGCGCGTGCGCGGCACGATGCGCATCGACGAGCTCGGAAGCGAATTCGATCTCGAGCTCGAGCACGAAGAGGTCGACAGTGTCAGCGGACTGATTCTCACGCTGCTCGGACGCCCGCCGAGAGTCGGCGACGTGGTCCGGTACGATCGACTCGTGTTCGAAGTCACCGCAGTCAAGGGGCATGGCGTCGACGAATGCGCTGTCACGCTCACCGAAAGTCCGAAGTAAGAAGTACGAAGTTCGAAGCTGGCGTCGAAATCGTCAGATCTCGCCACTGGCCGCGGCGAGCTCGAGCTCGCGATCGCTCGCTTCGGAAAATTCCCCTTCCCACTTCGCGACCACCACGGTCGCCAGGCAGTTGCCAATCACGTTCACCATCGTCCGCGCCATGTCCATGAGCTCATCGACGCCGAGGATGAGCGTGACGCCTTCGAGCGGCAGGTTATAGCTGGCCAATGTGCCGGCGAGAATCACGAGCGATGCGCGGGGTACGCCAGCGACTCCTTTGCTCGTCAGCATCAGCGTCAGCAGCATCGTGATCTGCTGGCCGACCGTGAGCTGAACGCCGGCGGCCTGCGCGACGAAGACCGACGCGAGCGACAGATACAGCGTCGTGCCATCGAGATTGAAACTGTATCCGAGCGGCAGCACGAATGCGACGATGCGGCGCGGGACGCCAAGCCGCTCGACGACCTCCATCGCTCTCGGCAGCGCGGCTTCGCTCGATGTCGTCGAGAACGCAATCACCGCAGGCTCCTTCACCGCCTTGATGAACTTGCGGATCGGGACGCGGAATGTCAGCGCGACGGGAAGGAGCACGATCAGAATGAAAAGCGTCAGCGCCAGATAGAGGGTGGCGACGAGCCACGCGAGATTCCACAGCACGCGAAGCCCGCCATGCCCGACCGTGTACGCGATGGCGGCGCCGACACCGATCGGCGCATAGTGCATGACAATGTTCGTGAACTTGAACATCGTCTCGGCAACCGCTTCGCACCAGACGACGACCGGCCGGCCTTTCTCGCCGATCATCCCGAGCGCAATCGCGAACAGGATGCTGAAGACAACGATCTCGAGGACGTCGCCGTCGGCCATGGCCTTGATGACCGATTCGGGCACGACGTGCAACAGGATCTGGTCCCAGGTTTGAGCGGTCGCCGAAATCTCAGTGCTCTTGGTCGTCGGAAGATTGACGCCGACGCCGGGCTTCATGACGTTCACGGCCGCCAAGCCGATGATCAACGCCAGCGTCGTGACGATCTCGAAGTAGACGATCGCGCGAAAGCCCATTCGGCCGACGACCTTCACATGTCCGGCGCCGGCAATCCCGGCCACCAACGTCGCGAAGATCAGCGGTGCGATGATCATCTTGATTAGGCGAAGGAACAGCTGGCTGAATGGGCGGAAGTACCGGGCGGCGGCGGGATTGTACTCGCTGACGAACCAGCCGGCGACAATGCCAATCGCCAGGCCGACGAAAATCTGTTGTGTGAGCGTGAGACCTCGACGAGGAAGGGGTTCTGCCTGCGCGTGTGTCATCCAGCCGGATCCTCCGGGCGCTCTCGGTATCGAGAGGTCGCCAGCATCCGGCGATTCTATCTGAAACGCTCGGTACCCCCGCTGTCAGAGCAGAGCATCGTTCAAGCCGACGGCAGCATCGAGCCGGTCGCTCGGTAATTCGGTCGCTCGGTAGCTCGCCCAGGTGCCGGATTTGGAATTCGGGACTCGAGTTTCGCAGTCCGCGTGCATCTGCGTGAATCCGCGTCTCGTGAGAACGGGGGATTCGCGTGAATCCGCGTCTCGTGAGAACGGGGGGATTCCGCGAATCCGCGTCTCGTGAGAACGGGGGGATTCGGTGAATCCGCGTCTCGTGAGAACGGGGGGATTCGGTGAATCCGCGTCTCGTGAGAACGGGGGGATTCCGTGAATCCGCGTATCAGCTGGCGACCGCGTCGCGCTTCGGCATCGACACGAGCGACTGCCGCATGGGACGCGCAGGCACGCTGGCCACGCGGACGCAGTTTCGTCCGGCGGCCTTCGCCTGGTACAGCGCGTGATCGGCAGTTTCGATCAGCGCATCCGCGCTGAGCTCGCCGCCAAGCGTCGTGCACACGCCAACACTGATCGTGACGGCCACGCGGTGCCCCGATTGCAGGACCTCGACCTGTTCGATCTCTCCGCGCAGCCACTCGGCGACACGCGCCGCGCCTTCGCTGTCGGTTTCCGGGAGGAGGATCACGAACTCGTCGCCGCCATACCGGCAGCGAAGGTCACTCCGGCGGAGCACCTGACGAATCTTCTGGCCGACCGCCGTCAGCACGGCATCACCGCACTGATGCCCGTGCTCGTCGTTGATGCGTTTGAAGTCGTCGACGTCGAACATCAAAATCGAGACCGCGCCTTGCGTGCGTTTCGAACGGGCGAGCTCGGCGTCGATCGTCTCGAGCGCGTGCGCGCGGTTGTAGCAACCGGTCAGCGTGTCCTTCATGCCGTTGTCACGGACTTCTGCGAAGAGCTGCGCGTTTCGAATCGCAACCGCGACGAGCGCCGCTGCTGCGCCAATCTTCCTGCGCACGTCGAGGGTAACGACGTCGACGTGTTCCGATGCGGATCGCGGTGCGCACACCGAGCGAGATCGAGAAATCTGTCCCGAGCTGCGCGCAGGGAGCTTCGCGGGATCGGAACGAGGAGCTGTCACGCCCACGACGCCGATGGGCCGATCGCCGACGAGCATGACGAAACAAATATGGCCCTGGCATTCGCGGCCCACGCCCTGGGTTGGTCCAAGGTCACGGTCCTTCAACAGTTGATCGGCGGTGAGCTCGATTTCATTGGCGGGCCACTGCACGCGAGCGGTATCCGTCAGTCGCTCCCAGCCATTGTCGTGACGGAGGAGCACCCACGCCTCGGCGTCGGCTGCCAGTGTCGGCAGATGCCGCCACAGGGTTTCTCTCAGCGCATCGATCGTCAGCGCGCGCGCGAGCGATTGCCCGAAGAGCATCAGGTTCTCGAGCTCCGCTGCGCGCGCGTGCGCGACGGCCGCCTCGGTCGCGGCTGCCGCAGCTTCCGCTCGCGCTTCGCGGCGGTTTGCGGCCTGATGGAACACGAACATCACGCTCAGAATCAGGAGGGCGGGAAGGAGAGCCACGCCGTACGCGTGCTCGATGTCCTGCGCCACGGTCAGGGCGTACCGGATCGTCCGCTCGAAAACCACGAGCACGGCGACAGCAAGCCCCGCTAGCAGAAGGGGGTCGTGTCGGCCGACGAATCGAAGGCGCATGCACGCGGGAAAGCACTTTACGTGCCGGCAAAGGGGCCATCCTGGCAGGGTGACGTGCACGAAATTCGGTGAGAAATGGTCGATTCAGCGGCCTGTTCGCGTTCAACGGCCGTTTCAGTTACAGCGTTGTTGACTCGATGACGGATTCGCGATTGTTCAGTCGGCCAATCGATCGAGGAACAGCGTGCGCGCCGTGAGCTCTTTCGGTTGAAGGCCTGCGGCCTGCGCGAGCTCCCGCTGCAACGCCGGGAGCGCAGCTGCAAATCTCCACTCGTCGGCACGCCCTCCAGCGTGCTCGGCGGCGCTTCTCCAGTCATCCCACCACGACGCGCCACGACGCGCAATCGGCTCGACGACCAGCACTCGCGCACCACGCCGGGGCACCGCCAGGAACTGTTCGAGCAGCGACGCTCGGAAATCGTTCGACAACTCGTTGATCGCGTAGGCGGCCACCATTGCCGTTCCTGGATTGCTGCGAAAACGCCATCGACCAACATCGGTCTGAATCGCGCGACCACGCAGCCGGAAGTGCCGGTACGTCCGGTTCGCTTCCGTCACGGCCCATGGCTGCCGATCGATGCCAGTGATGCGTGCGGCGCCGGACTCCACGGCCCATGCAGCGCCGGCGGCGCCGGTGCCGCATCCAAGGTCCACGATGGCCGTAATGCCATCTCGGGCGCCGAGCGCGCGAACGATCTCGCGAGTGATCATCAGGTGAATCGGCCCGTAGAACAGCGCGAACGCTGCTCGCTTCCCCGCCGTCTCCAGCGCCCCGCCAGCCGCGAGTTTCGACCGGCGCTCGACGTAGCACGACGAGAGCGCCCGCAGCGCGCGACCAACCTCACCGACCGTCAGCTCGGCGAGGTAACGTTTCTCCAGGGCTTTCAACCAGCGGGCCACGGGATCGTCGGTCATGGAAGCGAAACCGATTGACTGCTGTCCACCAGGCCCATCGCTTTCGTTCTGCAGACAAAAGACACTCCTGCGGGAGACTCGCAGCTCGTAAGTTCTAGATAATCAACCAATTGTGCTGGACGCATCGCTTGCAGTATCGTTTCCGCGCATGGTTGCGTCGCGATTGGTCCTCGGCTTGTTCCTGCTCGCACAGGTGTGCGATGGGATCTTCACGTACGTGGCAGTCCGCGCGGACGGCATTGCCGCCGAAGGCAACATGCTGCTCGCGACGTGGATGACGCTGGTCGGCCCGGCGCCGACGCTGCTCTGCGCGAAGATGATTGCCGCAGGGTGCGGCGTGCTCCTCTACGCGCGCGGCGTGCATCGAACCCTCACGGTGCTCACGATCCTCTACGCGGTCGCCGCGGTCGGCCCCTGGATGCTCGTGCTCGGCTTGTTCTAAAAGCCGAAGCAGCGCAGATCGCGTGAATCCTTTCGTGCAATAAGTCGCTCGGTCGGGCTGTCTCTGACGCCGAACGTCATCCGAAAGCCCGACTGTCGTAACATGGAACGTGCGCCGAATCCCTCTGCGAGCAGAGCGGAGTGGGCGGAGGGCCCCACGGAGCGTAGCGAGCTTGGCGGGGTGCAGGGTCCCCGCCATTCAAAAGAGGAGAGGTGGCCGAGTGGTTTAAGGCGGCGGTCTTGAAAACCGCTGAAGTCGGAAGGCTTCCAGGGGTTCGAATCCCTTCCTCTCCGCCATCCGACCATGAAACATCCGAACCACCGACGATTGACCTCGCAGCATTTCCCAGTCCCAATCGTTGATGGAGGCGGCGTGCACGGATTCGCGCGGACTTTAAGAGATGTTTCTCGGCTAAGGCGAGCTCTTCATCCAAGCTTATCCGAGGGACGCCGTCCCCCCGATCCCCTCACACGCTCGCTCGCGGGCACCCCCAAGCCCCCGGTCCGCTCGCGTGGCTCGTTCGCTTCGCTCTCTCGCCTCCCCTCGCGGCGACGCCGTGTAGTGTACGCTGGCAGTCATGCGGGGATCGATCTGCCTCGGGGCCCTCGTCATTGGAGGCGCCGCGGCGCTGACCGGTGTCGTGCTCTGGGTTGCTCCGCATCCACCAGCGCCGCGCCACGTTCTCGATTTTCAGCGGTACAGCTTCGGTGTCGCGCCGACTGAATTCGATTACGACGCCACCGGCTCGCACGGCCCGGCGCTGGCCGCGGGCCGCCCGATGTGGCGGACCTACACCGATCTCTTCGCTCCTTCGCCCAAGCTCGCCCTCATCCAGGCCTCGGCGGTGCCCCGTCTCGACCACTTTCCCATCGCGCTGCTGCGTGAGATCTCCGCAGCTAATCTCATGCTGTTCACCTACATCAAGCCGATGGGGGGCGATCTGCGGCAGAGCGCCGGTCTGATCTGGCGCGCTCGCGACCGCGACAACTACTACGCCGCGCTCCTCGACGCCCGCGAGAGCCGGCTGCTCGTCCTGAAGATGATTCGAGGCCGCCCGCAGGAGATTGCTACTGCGCCCGCCCCAATGGAGGTGGAGTTTCAGCGCAGCACGCCAAGCCCTACACGAGGCTGGTACACGCTGCGCGTCGAGTCGATCGATGACCGGATTCGGGTCTGGGTACAGGGAGAGCGGAAGCTCTCCATTCGAGACAGCACGCTCCAGGACGCTGGCCGTGTCGGACTGATCACTCAGGCTGACTCTGTGGCGCTCTTCGACAACTTTGAAGTGCAGACGGGCCGGCGCGGCTTCATCGTCCCGAATCCGCCGTCCCGGCCCGAGCCGACACCGGCGCCGACGTTGCACGTCGCCGAGGTCGTGCCCACCGATGCGCTCTACCGGAGGCCGGCGCGTGCCTTCAGCTCCGGAGATGTCTACTGGCGCGTCTCGATTCGCGACTCGCACGACAACCCTGTACCCGCCGCACGCGTCCAAGTGGACGTCGTCGGGCCGGACGGCACCGTTCACGCGCGGCTCGCGACAATGACCGGAAGCGATGGTCTCGCGCTGTTTCGGTACTCACTCCGGGAGCGCGAACACGCAGGCGTATTCATGGTCAGGGTGAATGATGTGTCACACGCTGATCGCGACGACGCGCGGTACGATGCCGCGACGAATGTTGCGTCGTCGGCGACGTTCCTGGTGAGCACGGAAGCAGGGACGGGAGGCCGCAATGGCGGCGAATCGCGTTGAAGCTCAACCTGAACTGACGCGCCAAGCTCCTCCGCGCGTGGGTTTGGGCTTCTGCGGGCCTTGAACTCGGGTGGATAATGGCGCTCTTGAGGGAGGGTGGGATGAGAGGGATGAGGCCGGCTCTGGCGATCGTCGTCTGGTTGCTTCCCGTCTGCGCGCATGCCACCACGTACTATCTCGATTGCGCTGCCGGCAGCGACAGCAACATCGGCACGAGCCCGACTACCGCCTGGCGCTCGATCGGTCGAGCCAATCAGGTCGTGTATCAGGCGGGTGATGCGATCCTGCTCAAGCGGGCATGCGTATGGAACGACGAGCCCGGCTTCAAGGCAGGTGGCAACGGAACGGTGTCGGCGCCGATCACGCTTGCCGACTACGGCAGCGGTACGCTCCCCCAGATAGTCGCCGTGGGCGAGCACGAGCCGGCGGTCCTGCTCCAGAACGTGCAGAACTGGATCGTGCGCAACCTCGATCTCACGCAGGACGGTCAAGTGCCGCAAGGAATCAACGACAGCGGCAAAGACGTGGACCCCAACTCCGACGAGTACATGAGGGCGGTCGTTCACATTCTGGCGCTTGGTCCTCCCGGCGTCCGGAACTGCGGCGAACCGTGCACGGTCAGGAACATTCGCCTCGAAAATCTGACGGTGCACGGCGGGTCGTGGAACGGCATCTACTCGGGAGCCGGCTATTACCAGCTCGGGACGGACACGTACGGATACGTCGACAATGTCGTGATTGCGAACGTCGAGAGCAGGAATCACCACAAGTCGGGGATCGATTTCACGTCGACGTACCACAAGACGCGAATCTACCCCACGACCCATGTGCAGGTGATCGGTTCGTTCCTGCACGACAATGGCGCAGACGGCGTGGTCATGGGACCTGTCCGACACGGTCTCATCGAAGGGAACGTATGTGCGTTCAACGGGCGCCTGCGCGACGCACGCCTCGGCTGCTGGACGTGGGATTCCGAAGACACGACGATCCAGTTCAACGAGTCGCATCACAACATGACGCCCGAGAACGGCAGCGGCGCCCGAGATGGTGGAGGATTCGACTGCGATCTGGGATCCGAGGACTGCCTGATAGCCTACAACTGGTCGCACGACAACGAGGGCGAGGGCTTTCTCTTGATGCAGTGGCCAATCGGCTACGGCTTCCAGCGAGGCGACAGCCACAACATCCACATGCGCTACAACATCGGCGAGCGCGACGCGAAGAAGCTCGCCGGCGCGATCGAGATTTTCGGCGGCCCCAATCCCGCGTTCATCCACAACAACACGATCTACTACGAGCCGAACCGCCTCTCGGGCTCGGTCATGTTCGAGAAGGAGGGCGGCGTGCTCACGAGCAGCACGTGGGCCAGGTCCGGAACACCGACGGTGTTCGTCTACAACAACATCTTCATCGCAAACGGCACGGTCAATCCAGCGGCGGTCAGCAACCTCGTTCGCAACGATGCCGCCAAGGGCACCTTCTCGTTCGACAACAACCTGTGGTGGCGGGTCGAAGGCGGCGTGCGATTTCAGTGGGGCAATTCGATCATGACGACCTTCACCGCATGGCGGAATAGAGGATTTGATCCGAACGGCATGAATCTCGAACCCATGGTGATCGGGCCACTCGGAGGAGGTCCTGCGGCGTACGCGCTCCTGCCCTCGTCGCCTGCAATCGACAAAGGGACGGTCGTCACCGGCACGCTGCGTGGGATGGGCACGCGGGACTACATCGGGACCCCGATCCCGCAGGGCGTCGCCCACGACATCGGCGCGGTCGAGCGGCCTAGCTCTCCTTCCGGCGAGATTTGCTCGACCGAGTTTTCGGACAATACGCCGTCGGGAATTGTTCCCTATGGACCGAGCCTCAGCCTGAGTGCTCGGCCGTCCAGGACCGCGTCTCGAGTACGTCCACTTCCTCGCGATTAGCTGCCGGTTGCCAGCGGAGAATCGTGTCCGGCGTGACAACCGTCGCGACTTGCGCCAGAAGCCGCCGGCCGAGCGGCGCACCGAGGCGCGCCAACCGTCGCCGTTGGTGGTCGGTGAATCGGATCCGTGAGGTGCGCAGCTGCGCCTTGAGTACGCGGTTCTCTTCGCGCAGGTATTGGATGATCGCGTGCTGATCGCGCTCAAGCCAGCCGAGAAGCAACGCCACGAACAGGTGCACCGGAACCACAGCGCCGAGCTACGCCAACACGGTCGGCGGAGTTTTCGGACACTACGCGGTCAGTTTGCCGATAGCCTCCGCGCAAATTGCGTGCGGGCGATCGAACGCGAGTGATCACTGGACGGGAGCGGGAATGAGGTTGACTTCCAGCGTCAGCTTGGATGACTCGACGATCCGCGCACGCTGACCCAAGTGCTCGAACCGGCGCACGAAGTCCGAATCGAAGTATGCGAAAGACTCGATCGCTTCCCACGCAAAGACTTTGTACTCACCCGTCGCAATCCCTCGGATGAAGAAACGGCCCCGCTGGTCTGTGGTGGCCGTCCGATAAAGATCGATTCGACCTCGGTTCGCGTCCGGAACGAGCACGGCTTGAACGCCGGAAACGGGCTGACGACGATCGTCGACGACGACCCCGTCGATGCGGCCGCCTTTGGAGCTGAGCACGACATTCAACGTGCCGGCGACGGCACCTGTGACAACCAGCGGCCGATCGAGCACGTCGACCTGCTCCAACTGCGCCTCCTTGACGTAGTAGTCCGCGGGCAGCGGCTGCGCCGTCACGAAGTACTCTCCGGGCACCACATTCTCGGCTGTGAACGCACCATCCTCTCTCATGCGCTGCCCGCGCGCGGGATTCATCAGCATTCCCGGTGTGGCGGGTCTCAGAGTCACTTGAATACGATCGACGCTCCCGACCGCGGCGAACGTTCCCCCTTCGACGCTCAGACGGCCGCGTATCGTCACTCCTGAACCGAGCGACAGCACGAGATTGTCGACGTCCGAACTGACATCAACTGCGACTTGGGATGTCTGCCGATCGCCGAAGACAGCGTCCAGAAAGAAGTCGGACACCTGGCGACCCGCAGCGCTTGCCGGGACTACTGTATCCGCCGAATTTCCCGACACGATCGCGCGAACCCAATACGCGCCAGGTGGGACATCGCCGAGGTCGAAGGTTCCGTCTCCCGGGTTGTAGGCGGGAGCAATGCCGAGGATAGGGGGCGCCGCCGCCGGCCCGCGTCGCACGATCGAAACGGAGGCGGAACTGGGCGGCTGCCCCGTGCTCGGATCGATCACGCGGCCCCTCAGATGAAACAAGTCTTGTTGAGGGATGAGGATATCGGCGTTTACGTCGGCGCCGGCATGAACCTCGATGACGGATGCCTGCGTCACATCGATCGTTCCGGGATAGAACGTGGTTGGATACGGCCGCTCGACGGTCTCATTTGGGCTGCTCGAACCGATCAGAATCACAGACGCATGCGCAGACGCGGCTGGATTGACGCTCAGGTAATAGCGTCCTGGAGTGACCCAGTACACTCGGTACTCTCCGCGATCGTTCGTTCGATCGCTGCCGACCGCTTGAAAGATCCTTTGCCCCGCCTGGGTGTAGCCGACCTTCAGCAGTTGAACCTGGCAGCCCGCCAAGGGCTCGCCGGCGGGATCTTTCACCACTCCGCTCAGGTTGCCCGCCGGTAACAGTTCGAATGCGATCTCTTTAATCGTCTGACCCGCGTCGAGCGTGAGGATTCTCCCCTGTCCGCCCAACAGCCGCTGGTCGTACTCCTGGCGCACGTATCCATTGCGAGCCGCTGCAATCCGGTATGACCCGGCTTCCACGTTCGCGAAGATAAATCGCCCACTGCTGTCGGTCTTCACCGATGGGTGGGACGCGCGAAAGATGTCTCGACCGGTCACCCGTTCGGCAGCCGACGCCGCACCGGCGCCTCCCGTTTGCGTCGCGATCAGCGTCACCTGCGCTTTCGCAAGAGGCTCACCGGTCCCCGCTCGCACTACGATGCCTTCGATCGTAGCTTTCGCGTCCTTCTGTTGTTCCGAGTGAATGAACGGCGACGGCAGGACGAGCACCAGCGCTCCGATCGTCGCGAGTTTCATATCGATCTGCTGGCTAGGAACCGGGAACTCGAAGGACGGCTCTCGCTCCCTTGCCGAAGGAGCGAGAGCCACCGGGGCCTAGGACTACGGGTTTAGATTGTGACAGTTCGCGTGAGCCGCGAAATCCGGGTCGGGCACGACCAGCGGGCTCAGGACCAGGGCGACTCCAGGTCCAGCACCGTTGGGGATTACCTCGTCGTGCCCTGCCGATTTGAACTTCGAAGCAGGAATCGTGGGATCGAAATGGATCACCACCTTTGTTGGATCCGACGAGTCGATGGACGTAATGAATCCCGTCGCCATCAGCGCTCTGATGAACGCTTTCGAATCGGGACTGGACTGGGCGGGCGGCTGCACTTCTTCGCCACCCGCGCGGCACATCGCGGCGATGATTTCATGGATGAACGCCTCAGCCGGCCTCGGAGTGACCAGATTCAAAAACAGCGCGGCAAACAGGGCTATCGCGCCTCCCGCCGCCAAGTTCCTGGTGCGCATATCCAATACCTCCGGTTTTTGCTGGGTTTCGATGGTGGCGAGCTTACTCCAGTTGACTGCGAGCGATCAATGACTCTTGGGAATGGGCCGACGGCTTCGTAATTGCTGGGTTTTCACTCACCGCTCGCGTTTCGTAATGACCTTCTCGCCACCCATGTAGCCGCGAAGCGCCTCCGGAATGACCACGGACCCGTCTATCTGCTGGTAGTTCTCCAGGATCGCAATCAGCGTCCGACCGACCGCGAGCCCGGATCCGTTCAGGGTGTGCACGAATTCCGCTTTCCCGGTGCCCTCGCGCCGGAACTTGATGTTCGCGCGGCGTGCCTGGAATGCTTCGGTGTTGCTGCAGGAAGAAATCTCGCGATACGTCTTCTGGCTTGGCAGCCACACCTCGATGTCGTACGTCTTCGCGGACGCGAAGCCCATGTCGCCCGTGCAGAGAGCCACCGTCCGATACGGAATGTCCAGTCGCTTCAGCACTTCTTCGGCATTCGCCGTCAAGCGTTCGAGCTCGTCGTAGGACTGGTCCGGCGTGGTGAACGTCATCAGCTCCACCTTGTCGAATTGGTGTTGCCGGATCAGCCCGCGCACGTCCGCGCCGTACGAGCCGGCTTCGCTGCGGAAGCAGGGCGTGTAGGCTGTGTAGCGGAGCGGGAGCTGACGGCCATCGAGAATCTCGCCGCGGTGAAGATTCGTCAGCGGCACTTCCGCCGTTGGAATGAGGAACAGATCCCAATCCCCTGCAATCCTGAAGAGATCCTGCTCGAATTTTGGCAGGTTGCCTGTGCCTCGCAGTGCGTCGCTGTTCACGAGGAACGGCGGCTCGACTTCCGTGTAGCCATGTTCACGTGTGTGCAGTTCGAGCATGAAGTTGATTAACGCGCGCGCGAGCCCGGCGCCGGCACCGACGAGCACCGAGAATCGCGCGCCGGACATCTTCGTCGCCCGCTCGAAATCGAGAATCCCGAGCGCCGGGCCGAGATCCCAGTGTGGCTTCGGCTCGGAATCGAATGCGCGCGGCTCGCCGTGTTGACGGACCTCCAGATTCTCGGATGCGCTGTTGCCCACCGGCACACTCGCGTGCGGCAGGTTCGGCAGCGTCATGAGCAACGCCGTGCGCTGTTGTTCGACCTGATCGACCTGGATCTCGAGCTGGCGGATCTGTTGCGCGCGCGCCTTGTTGGCCGCCATGATTGGCGTGGCATCGAGACCCTGACGTTTCGCACGCGCCACCTCGTCGCCCGAGGCGTTCTGCTCGCGCTTCAATCCTTCGAGCTCGGGAATGAGACGACGACGTCGCGCCTCGAGCGTGGCGAGCTGCTCGAGCTCCTTGTCGGGGGCGAGCCCGCGGCTTCGGAGGGCGGCGCGTACCGCCTCCAGGTGGTCGCGCAGGAGTGCAGGGTCGAACATCGTTCAATCCTATAACGGTGTGACACGACGCCCGCGGCTGGCCTGGAAATGCGCCGATGCTCCGGCATCGGCATTCCCGGCGGTTCCTGGGATACGATCCCCGATGGCTTTCGCCTGAACCGCGCGATCTGGAGTAACCGCATGAAGAAGATTCGCAAGGCCGTTTTCCCGGCCGCCGGGCTGGGCACGCGGTTCCTGCCGGCGACGAAGGCGCAACCGAAGGAAATGCTCCCGCTCGTCGACAAGCCGATCATTCAGTATGGTGTCGAGGAAGCGGTCGCCTCCGGCGTCGACAACATCATCCTCGTCACGGGCCGCGGCAAGAACGCGATCGAGGATCACTTCGACGTGTCGGTGGAGCTCGAGACGTTCCTCGAGTCGCGCGGAAAGACAGCACTCCTGGCGGAAATCCGCAAGATCTCCAATCTGATCAACTTCTCGTACGTCCGTCAGGGTGAGCCGCTCGGCCTCGGGCACGCGGTCCTCGTGACCCGCTATCTCGTGGGCGAGGAACCGTTCGCGGTAATCCTCGGAGACGACGTGATCGATGCGGAGCCGCCGGCGCTGCGTCAGATGATCGACGTGTTCAACGAAGTGCAAGGTCCGGTGCTGGCCGTCGAGCGTGTACCGCGTGAGGACGTCAGCAGCTACGGGATCATTGACGCCGATGAAGTGCGCCCTGGCGTGTACCGCATTCGCGATCTCGTTGAGAAACCGCAGCAGAGCGAGGCGCCATCGGATCTCGCGATCATCGGCCGCTACATTCTCACGCCGGATATTTTTCCCGCGCTCGAAGCCACGGTCTCCGACCGAACCGGCGAGATCCAGCTGACCAACGGGCTGCGCCGGTTGCTGAAAGACCGTCCCATTTACGGATGCCGCATCGACGGCGCCCGTCACGACACGGGCAACAAGCTGGGATTCTTGCGCGCGGTCGTCTACTTCGCGCTCAGGCGACCGGATCTTGCGCAGCCGTTTGCCGACTATCTCAGGAGCATCGACCTGACGGACACGAAGGTCAGGTCTCGACGCTAGCTGGGCTTGGCTTCCGTCTTTGCTGCCGTCGGCGTCGAGCCTGAGCTCTCGGAACTTGCCGAAGAAGTAGAGGAATCCGACTGGGTCGTCTCGGCTTTGGCGTCGCTCTTCGACGCGTCACCCTTTGCGCCGTCTCCCGAAGACTTCCGGGCGTAATCCGTGATGTACCAGCCCGATCCCTTGAACTGAATCGCGGGCGACGACAGGAGCTTTCGCACGTGGCCGCCACACGCGGGGCACGTTTCGATCGGAGGATCCGAGAACTTCTGGATTCGCTCGAATCGGTGCGCGCAGGCTTCGCACTGGTACTCGTAAAGAGGCATAGGGTCTATTCGATCATCTCTCCGTTTTGCTCGCCAAGCATCAACGCGCGATGCAGCCAGATCGGTACGGTTCCATTGCCGAGCAACTGGTCGTGGAACCCGCGCAGCGAGTACTTCGCGCCGGCTGTGACCTTGTAATCGGCGCGCAGCTTGAGGAGCATCAGCTTTCCGGCCGAGTAAAGAATGTACGCCGGATCGAACGTGCCGCGTTCCGCTTCCCGCCGGGCGTTGACTTCTTCGAGGAACGCCTCTTCCCTGAAGAACCGGACACCTTGCTCCACTGACATGTCCTCGCAGTGGAGCCGGATGCCAACGATGAACCGACAGAGGCGGATGAGGGCTTCAGCAAGCTGCCCGAGGCGGACGACCGGATCCGTCTTGCGGAACCCCTCGTCGATCATCATCTGCTCGCAGTAGTGCGCCCATCCCTCGACCAGTGCGGTCGATGAAAACAGGATCGATTTCCGCAGCTTCGCGTCGATCTGACGCAGATGCTGATAGTGGAGGAAGTGTCCGGGGAAGACTTCGTGAATCGAGATCGACCAGAGCGCGCCGTAGTTGAAATCACGGAGATGCTCGTCCTGGCGCTCCTCGGGCCACGCCGGATCGACGTCGGTGATGTAATAGAAGGCGCGCAGCGCGCGAGCCTCGAACGGCCCCGGCGTCCACATGCTCGCCGACGTCCACCGGTAGAACCTGGGCGTCGGCGCGACGGCAACTGGCGCTCCCTGCGGGATCGTGACGAGGCGCTCGCGGTTGATGAAGTCCACGAGATCCGCGAGCTGCTGCTGCGCCACCGGCACGAGCTGGCCCGCGGCGGGATGATTCCGCTTCGCGCGCTGCCAGGCGGCGTTGGGATCGCTGCCGTTCAACCGGCTGGCGACGCGGCGGAACTCCTCCTGCGTCGCATGGAGCTCGCGGTGGGCGATCGACAGCAGGCGATCGGGATCCAGGCTGATGCCTTCGTCGAGCTCTAGCTTCTGCCGGAACCTGTCGCGTCCCAGACGGAATGACCCTTTGCTGCGAGGCGCCAGATCCTGCTCGAGGTACTCGACGAACTCGCCAATCGCGGCCGACGCTTCGGTCGAGGCGTCGGCGAGGTCGCCAAGGAGATGGAGATCCCCGAGATCCCCGAACGCTCGCGGCAAGTCGTCGGTGATGAACCGGAGCGTGCCGCGCAAGCTCTCGAGGCCAACCTTCACGAAGATGCCGGGCGGATCCTTGACGTTGTCGCGTGCGGCCTGAATCAGCCGAGGCACCTGCCGCAGCTTCGACAGGACGCGGCGGGCACGCTCGGCGAGAGGCGCGTAATCGAAAAGCGCCTGGCCTGCAAGACTGGTGGCAATGATATCTGAGTAGTGCTGGAGGCTGCGTTCCCAGGTTCGGACTTCCTCCAGCTCGAACACGCGCGCGCGAATGCTGGACTCGAGCGCCGGACGCTCGAGGCGCTCCACCTCCGTCAGCCGATTGGGATCGATGGCCGCCAGCCGCCGGGCGAAGCCACCAAGGGCGCGGATCTGCGCGTCAATCGCTTGACGGCTCAAATCCTCGAGCAGGTCGTCGTGAAGGTGGACTCCGTCGAACGTGGCGTTGGTCGGGTGAACCTCGTACAGATACGAGAGGTATTCGTCCACGAAGTGCGGCAGGGGCTCGGCTGAGTACATTTGGTACAATCGGGTCGGCAGATCATGCCCGGAATCCTCTACGTGGTCGCCACTCCCATAGGCAACCTCGAGGATGTGACGCTACGGGCCCTCCGGATTCTCCGCGAAGTCGACTTGATCGCGGCGGAAGACACTCGCCGGACGACCAGGCTCCTTCAACACTACTCCATTACGACCCCCACGACGAGCCTTCATCAGCACAATGAGCACCGGCGGACACCTGCCATCATTGCCCGGCTGAAAGCCGGAGAATCCGTGGCGCTAGTGACGGATGCCGGCACGCCGGTCGTCTCGGACCCTGGCGCGGATCTCGTAGCCGCTGCTCACGCGGACCATATTAAAGTGGAACCAATTCCCGGGCCGACCGCGCTGACGGCCGCGCTTTCGGCGTCCGGCTTCCGAGCGGACCAGTTTGTCTTCGCCGGGTTTCCACCACAGCGCTCAAGCGCCAGAAAACGGTGGCTGGCTGCCCTGACCGACGAGCCTCGAACGCTCATTTTCTACGAGGCGCCGCACCGAATCCAACAGACGCTGGCGGACATGCTGGAAGTGTTCGGCGACCGCCGCGCGCTCCTCGCTCGGGAACTCACGAAACTGCACGAAGAATTGGTCGTAAACCCTATTTCAATGCATCTCGCCGGTGTTGCCGTTGCCGGGCCCCGGGGAGAATACACGATCGTGCTCTCAGGCGCTGAGGCGGGCCAAGAAGACCCAAAGGAAGTCCCTGGAGAAGAGCAACTCGCGCGCGAATTCTGGCAATTAACAGAAAGTGGCTGCATCGAACGGCGCGCCGCGATCCGAGAGCTCTCAAAAAAGTACGCCTTGCCCGCAAAGCAGATTTACTCAGCCGTGCACAGGCGACCAATTCCTACTGATTAACCAAAAAATATCGGCGCTCCGATGATGCGCGATGTCCGCTTGACCCTTCGGAACCCGATTTGTTACTGTCTCTGCCCGACGGGAGCCCGGACAGGAGCGGCATGGCAGGCAGCACCAAGAAGCGCCGGGCGGCGGCTACCCGGTCCGTTGCGAGACCGAAGCACGCAAGTCGAAGTCCCGTAAAGACCACGCGTCCGAAAGAGGCAGCCCCCGTACCTGACCCGCCGTCGTCACCGGCTCCAATGTCGGCACGCAAACCGACGTTCTACAAGGCAATCGCCCTATACGAGAGTGGCGTCCGGGCGCTTCAGCGCCACGACTACGATGCGGGGGCCCAGGCGTTCCGAAGCGTCCTCCAGCGTTATCCGGAGGAGCGCGAGCTGCTAGAGCGTGCACGGCTGTATCTTCGCGTCTGTGAGCGGGAAACGGCGCAGCGCCCGGCAGGCCCGCAGACACCGCAGGAACGCGTCTATGCCGCAACGATGGCGCTGAACGCCGGTGACGCGGATACGGCGCTCAATCACCTCCAGCGGGCTCTGGACCAGGATCCCGAGAACGATCACGCACACTATATTCTGGCAGTAACCCTAACATCTCGCGATCAGCCCGAGAAAGCCTTGGAGCATCTGAGACGTGCCGTTACGCTGAACCCCGATAATAGGTCACTCGCCAGACAAGACCCCGACTTGGAAGGAATTCGCGGCCGCCACGAGTTCCGGACGATTCTGGACTCAGTGCCCGTCGCTGCCAACCGTCGCTCTCGCGGCCGGCGGTAAGTCGAGCGGCCGTCGGGTTGTCACACTACAATTTACTGTCCGCGCTTTTCACAGCCGCCAGCTCGAGCGTGCTGACCGAAAACCGCCCCCGATGTCCGATCTCCACATCGTCATTCTCGCCGCCGGCAAGGGGACACGAATGCGATCGGCGATTCCGAAGGTCCTTCATCGCGTGGCGGGGCTGACGCTCATCGAGCACGTCCTCCGCTGCGCGGCCGCAGCGAAGCCCAAATCGATCGTCGTCGTCGTCGGGCACCACGGTGATATGGTCCGGAGCGAGCTCGCGCGGTGGGCCGACGTCAACGTCGCGGTCCAGGAACCCCAGCTCGGGACGGGTCACGCCCTCCTTCAAGCCGAACCTTTTCTGGCCGACGCGCGCGGCACGGTCGTGATGCTTTCTGCGGACGCGCCGCTGTTCCGGCCGCAGACGCTCGCGGCCCTGGTCCGCCGGCATGACGAGCAGACCGCAGCTGCGACGGTGGTCACCGCGATCGTGGATCATGCCGACGGATACGGGCGAATCGTGCGCGAGAACGGCGAGATCGCGGCAATCGTCGAGCATCGAGACGCGTCGCCGACGGTGCGGGAGATCCGCGAGATCAACAGCAGCATCTACGCCTTCGAGCTCGCGCCGCTCTTCGATGCGCTGCGCAGTCTCGGGGCGCAGAATGAGCAAGCGGAGTACTATCTGCCTGATCTCGTCAAGATTTATCGAAGCCGTGGACTACGTGTGGCAACGCTGACGCCCGACGACGCACGCGAAGTCCTCGGCGTGAACAGCCGCAAGGAGCTGGCGGACATGTCGACGATGATGAATGCGACGAAGAACGATGCGCTCATGGCTGCCGGGGTCACGATCATCGATCCGGCGACGACCTGGATCGAACCAGATGTCATCGTCGGCTCCGACACGATTATTCATCCGAACGTGTACCTCGAAGGCAAGACGACGATCGGGTCCGGCTGCGAGATTCATTCAGGCGTGCGCGTCGTGAATTCCGTCGTTGGCGATCGCGTCGTCGTCAACAACTACTGCGTGATTCTGGAGTCACGGGTGCTGGATGGCGCGCAAGTCGGGCCGTTCGCGCACGTGCGCCCCGATTCGGTGATCGGACAGGATGTCCGCATCGGCAACTTCGTCGAGCTCAAGAAGACCGTCCTCGGCAGAGGCTCCAAGGCCAACCATCTGACATACCTCGGCGATGCGACGATCGGCGAAAAGGTGAACGTGGGCGCCGGAACGATCACGTGCAATTACGATGGCATCGCCAAACACAAGACGATCATCGAGGACGGAGCATTCATCGGCAGCGACTCGCAATTGATCGCGCCGGTGCGTGTGGGTCATGGCGCGTACGTTGCCGCCGGGTCGACGATCACGGACGATGTCCCGCCAGGAGCGCTGGCAATCGCCCGCAGCAGGCAGGTGAACAAAGAAGGACGGGCGAAAGCGCGAAAGAAGAAATTGTGAATTCTAGGTTCGGAGGCAGTATGTGCGGGATCATCGGATACATCGGGACCAAACAGGTCGTTCCCGTTCTGATCGACGGACTGCGGCGGCTCGAATATCGCGGCTACGATTCCGCCGGCGTTGCCGTTGTTCGTGACGGCACCATCGAACTGCGGCGGAGCGCGGGCAAGCTGTCGCGGCTCGAGGAAGTCATCGCCACGAACCCGGTGCAGGGAGAGTACGGCATCGGCCACACGCGCTGGGCGACTCACGGACGGCCCACCGAGGAAAACGCTCACCCGCACCGCGACTGCACGGGCCGCATCGTCGTCGTCCACAACGGAATCATCGAGAACTACCTCGATCTGAAGCGTCAGCTGCAGAAGGAAGGGCACCGCTTCGTCACCGAAACGGATACGGAGATCGTCGCACATCTCGTCGAGCAGGAGATGAAGAACGACGGCCTCGAGAACGCCGTGCGTCGGGCACTGCTCTACCTCCGCGGGCTTTTTGCGATCGTGCTGATTTCCTCGGACGATCCGAACAAGATCGTGACCGTGCGCAACGGGCCGCCAATCGTCGTGGGCCTTGGCGACGGCGAGTTCTTCGTGGCGTCAGATATTCCTGCCGTGCTCAGCCACACGCGGGACGTCGTGTTCCTCGGTGACGAAGAGATGGCGGTCATCACGTCGGACGGGGTCGAGTTCACGGATTACTCCGGCCGGGCAGTCTCGAAGAAGAGCACACGCGTGTCCTGGGATCCGGTCATGGCGGAGAAGGCCGGATACAAGCACTTCATGCTCAAGGAGATCTTCGAGCAACCCTGGGCCGTACGGGAGACGGTGCTCGGCCGTGCGTCGGTCGAATCGGGCAGGGTCTTTCTCAACGAGATCGAGATCCCGGATCAGGTGTTGAGCGAGATCGATCGCGTGGTGATCCTGGCCTGCGGGACGTCGTGGCACGCGGCGCTCGTCGGCAAGTTTCTCATCGAGTCGCTGGCGCGATTGCCCGTCGAGGTCGACTACGGGTCGGAATATCGGTACCGCGATCCAATCGTCGCGATGAACACGCTGGCGATCGTGATCACGCAATCGGGGGAAACTGCCGACACGCTCGCCGCCCTTCGCGAGGCGCGAAAAAAGGGCGCGCGCAGCATTTCCATCTGCAACGTCGTCGGCAGCATGGCGACACGGGAGACCGATGGCACGGTGTACACTCACGCCGGCCCGGAAATCGGCGTCGCTTCGACGAAGGCGTTCACGTCGCAGCTCGTCGCGCTGCACCTGTTGGCCATCTCCCTTGGGCAGATTCGCGGCACGCTGACGGCAGACACGGCACGTCCGCACCTCGAGGCGCTGACGCAGCTTCCGCTCCTGCTGGAGCAGACGCTCAAATGCGACCCGCTGATCGAGGAGATCGCCAGGCGGTTCTACCAGCGGAGCGACTTCCTGTATCTCGGACGCGGCATCAATTATCCGATCGCTCTCGAGGGTGCGCTGAAGCTGAAGGAAGTCTCGTACATCCACGCCGAAGGGTACCCGGCGGGCGAGATGAAGCACGGACCTATCGCGCTCATCGACGAGCAGATGCCGGTCGTGACGATCGCGCCGCGCGATCACGTATTCGAGAAAATGATCGGCAACGTGCAGGAAGTCAAAGCCCGCGGCGGATCCGTCGTTGCCCTGACAACCGCTGGAGCGGACGGCATCCACGATCTGCTCGATCCGGCACATGATTTCGTGCTCACGATCCCGCAGTCACACCCGCTGGTCACGCCCGGGCTGATGGTCGTCCCACTGCAGCTGCTCGCGTATCACATTGCCGTTCGGAGAGGGTGTGACGTGGATCAGCCGAGGAATCTGGCTAAGAGCGTGACGGTGGAGTGAGAACTACGCGCCGGTCGCTCGGTCGTTCGGTAGCTCGTGAGTCCATAATTTGCGCAGTAGCCGCTTGCACGCCCGGCAGAAGCAGAGTGGAGTCGCGCCAAGCTGAGAGGACGTAATGCCAGCGCCGACGCTGAGGCACCCCGGACCCAAGCTACCGAGCTACCGACCCACCGAGCGACCGGCGAGCGTCAGACGCCGTGTCCATACCCACTTTCAGCGGGCGTTGACGTAAAGTCCTGCGGTGCCGGAACGCCGGCAACCGCCATCGCCGTCGTGCCTCGCAAGCGCGCGATGATCCTCGAAAGGTCACGATCGCTGACGATCTTCTCGCGATCGCCGAGCTCGATGACGGCGCGGTAGACCTCGTCGAGCTCCTGCCGATTCAGTGTGGCGCCCAGCTGCTCACAGCGGCGCTGGACTGCGTGGCGTCCCGAGTGCTTGCCGAGCACGAGCGTCGCTTGCGGCACGCCAACGTCCTCAGGACGCATGATCTCGTACGTCCGTCGATCCTTCAGCATCCCGTCCTGGTGAATGCCGGCCTCGTGCGCGAACGCGTTGCGTCCGACGATCGCCTTGTTCGCCTGAACGCCCTCACCGGTGAGGGCCGTCAGGAGCTGACTCGAGGGATAAAGCTGGCGCGTGTCGATGGCTGTGTCGAACGGCAGCCGATCCGAGCGCACGCGTGTCGCCATCACGACCTCCTCGAGTGAGGCGTTGCCCGCGCGCTCGCCGATGCCGTTGATCGTGCACTCCACCTGACGAGCGCCCGCGGTGACGGCAGCCAACGTATTGGCAACGGCGAGCCCCAGGTCGTCGTGGCAGTGGGTGCTGAAGGTGGCGAAGTGCGCGTTCGACACCCGCGTCTGGATCGCGGTGAAGAACGCGCCGATCTCGTCGGGCGTCGAGTAGCCGACCGTATCCGGCAGATTGACGGTCGTACAGCCCGCGGAGATGACCTCCTCGACGACGCGGCACAGGAAATCCAAATCGCTGCGCGTCGCATCCTCCGCTGAAAACTGCACGTCGTCGGTATAGCGGCGCGCGCGGTGGACGGCGGCGACCGCCGCATCCAGACACTGCTCCCGCGAGATTCGCAGCTTGCGTTCGAGGTGCAGATCGGAGGTCGCGATGAACACGTGAATCCGCCGCCTCGCCGCGGGCTGTAGCGCCCAGCCGGCGCGATCGATATCCGCGGGCGTGCACCTGGCCAGGGCGGCCACGACGGGGCCGCTGATGTGTGTCGCCACCATGCGAACTGATTCAGCGTCGGCATCCGACGCGATCGGGAATCCCGCTTCGATCACGTCGACGCCGAGCACGGCGAGCTGCTGCGCGAGCTTGAGCTTTTCGTCCGTTCGCAGCGAGAACCCCGGGGCCTGCTCGCCGTCACGCAGCGTCGTGTCGAAGATGGTCAGCCGCCTGGTAGACATGAATCCTCCCAAGTTATGTTGTAGCAAGCGGGCTGCTGCGAGTCCAATTTATAGTTTTAGGCTTATGATAAGTGCAAATTATGAGCCGTCCGGGTCGGCCGCGGCGTCGCGGAACCTCGTGCGCCGTGGGAGCCGCGCTCGTCGTGGGCCTCTCGACATGCAGCTACAGGATCTGGGGACATTCTTGGCCGTCGCGATGGAACGCAGCTTCTCCGCCGCCGCGAAGAAACTGCATCGTACGCAGCCCGCGGTCAGCCAGGCGATTCGTCGTCTGGAGGAAGAGCTCGGCGAGCGGCTGTTCGACCGGTCGTCCCGGACGGGGACTCTGACCGAGGCCGGGAAGCTCCTGCAGGACTTCGCGCACAGGCTGATGCGGCTGGCGTCGGACGCGGAGCTGGCCATCAGGGAGTTGCAGCAGGTGCGCCGCGGCCGCGTCGTGATCGGCGCCAACGAAGCTGGCGTCCATTCGCTGCTGCCGTTCCTGGAACGTTTTTCGACACAGCATCCCCAGGCGATCGTGGAAGTGCGGCGGCTCCCGTCGCGCCAGATTGCCTCGGAGATTCTCAACCGAAGTCTCGACTGCGGGGTGTTGACGTTTCAGCCCTCGGAACGCGGCCTCACGTCGGTTCCGCTCGGTCGAGACGAGCTCGTGATGCTCGCGCATCCGGCACACCCTCTCGCAGCCCGGAAGCGCGTCTCGCTCGAGGAAGTGGGGCGCCAGACGGTCATCGCGCACAACGATCCGTCGCCTGCGCGTGAGCGCGTCCTGCGCGTCTACGAACGCCGCCACGCGCCGATCAACATTCAGGTATCGCTGCCCAGTCTCGACGGCATCAAGCGCGCCGTCGAGCTGGGCCTCGGCGTTGCGGTGCTGCCACGACGCTGCGCACTGACCGAGATCTCACGCGGTCAGCTCGTCGCGATCAATGTGCCGGGGCTCGGTTCACCACGCACCGTACGGCTCGTGTATCGGCGCGCCGGCGAACTGTCGCGAGCTGCAGAAGCGTTCCTTCAAATCGTTCGTGGTGAATAGAGCCGGGGTTCGGGATTCGTCGTTCGGGATTCGGAGCGTCGAATACGATGGCGTTTCCTCTAAGTACTCGTGAGCGAGCCCCGAATCCCGAGCCCCGAACCCCGGCTATCTCCATCCATCGACGTACGGCAATCGCTTCGCAACCCCTTCCACTTCTTCGAACCGATCGAGCAGCAACGCAGTCGCATCCCACGTGCCTTCGAGAAATGATTCGCGGGCCGCGGCGGAAAGTGAGATCGCCCAGGACTGACCCGCGCCCGATACGTGCATCGTTTTCAAATCGACCGTAATGACGGCATCGGGTGACTGCTCGATGAGTGCCATCAAGCGGCTCATCGTCTCCGGTGTCGCGGTGACGCAGGGCATCCCGAGCGCAACCGAGTTGCCGAAGAAGATTTCGGAGAACGATTCGCCGACGATCGCACGGAATCCGCGGCGGCGGATCGCCTGCGGCGCGTGCTCTCTCGACGACCCGCATCCGAAGTTGGCGTTGACAGCCATAATCGACGCGCCGTTGTAGGCCGGGTTCGACAAGGGGTGCGTGCCCGGCCCCTGCGCGTCAGCCTGGGCGCGGTCGTCAGCGAACAGATGCTGCTCGAGACCCTCGAACGAAACGGATCGCAGGAATCGCGCGGGGATGATGCGATCCGTATCGATGCTCGCGCCGCGAACGGGAAGGGCGGTGCCGGCGATTCGATCGATTCGCTCAATCGCCATTGTTGCTGAACGTCCGAATGTCGACGACTTCACCGGCGACGGCGGCAGCAGCGACCATCGCCGGGCTCATGAGCAGCGTGCGGCCGACCGGGCTGCCTTGACGGCCTTTGAAGTTGCGGTTCGACGACGATGCGCAGATCTCGCGGCCTTCGAGACGGTCCTGGTTCATCGCAAGGCACATCGAGCAGCCTGCGCCCCGCCAGTCGAATCCGGCTTCGATGAAAGCGCGGTCGAGGCCTTCGCGCTCGGCGGCTGCCCGGATCGCC
>Ga0114129_10001598_pt1 | contig 30789 bp, 30 predicted proteins | sample RhiMetdeltSRZDD1_FD_80071 | JGI IMG/M metagenome (GOLD analysis project Ga0114129, IMG submission 80071) | Populus rhizosphere microbial communities from Tennessee, USA - Rhizosphere MetaG P. deltoides SRZDD1 (version 2) (version 2) | ecosystem: Host-associated > Plants > Roots > Rhizosphere >...
ATAAGACGAAGACAGAAAGCTAGTGTAAGAGTCTGCGGGCTCCGTGAAAGCCGTTCTCTTTGTCCGCGCGTGGCCGCCAGCCAGAAAACGGCTGCCGACGGCGGCAACGAGCTGCACGATTGCTACCATCGGCAGCAGATTGGGTAAATCGATGCCGGCCGCGCCGGCACGCTCGACGAGCAAACCGCCGATGACTCCACCCAACGCCGCACCACCGGCCACTCGGCCCATCAACTGTCTGGCGGTATACGGATCGAACCGTTCGCTGAACAGCGACCAGAATCCTGAGACCAGAACCGACCCGATCACCGTCGTATGAACAAACACTGCCAGAGCAGCCAACTGTGGCCGTTGATGGCTGATCATCCATTCGACGATCAACAGCAGCGCGCTCGTCGTCGCTGCCAGCGGCGAGACAATGGCAGGTCCGAACCGGGCCATCATTCGCGCGAGAAGAGGCAGGAAGGCGACCGACAGAATCGAGGACATGATGACTGCGCCGGGCAGCGCCGATGCCGGATGGTTCGCCAGGAAGAAAGCGTCACGGGCGGCGCTGGCTGCGACGTGCTGCGCGATGACGATCGCCGCAGTAACCGCAGCAATCGCCGCGGTTGCCTGTCTTCGAAACGCGGTCATGCAGTGCTCATCCTCATGCTAGCGTGCTTCGGAGACGAGGGGATGAGAACCGAGCACCCGGGGCGGTGCTGCAACGCCCTTGGCGGACGATGCGTCATTTGGGGAGGGGTAAGATCCACCGTTGTGACCGATGAACCTGTCGAAACCGTGCGAGACGGATGGCTGAGCGGCCTCTATCGGTGGTTCAAGGGCACGGCCGCGTCGCGATCGACGCAGGATCCCGGGGTTGCCGACCTGGACACGATCCCGTCGCGAATCGCCCACTACGCGATCCGGCAAAGACTCGGCGCCGGCGGAATGGGCGTCGTGTACGAAGCGCGCGACGATCGTCTGGAGCGCAGCGTCGCGTTGAAGATGATGCTGGCGCTCGAACACGACGACACCGCACGAAAGCGGTTCTGGCGCGAGGCGCGAGCGGCCGCCAGCATCAATCATCCCAACGTGTGCCAAATCTACGAGGTCGGCGAAGCAAGCGGCCAGTTGTTCATTGCCATGGAGCTGCTCGAGGGCGAGCCGTTGACCGAACGTCTGAAGAACGGCCCGGTCAGCGTCGATCAGGCGGTGCCAATTGCGATCGACATGCTGAATGCGCTCAGCGCGATTCACGCGCGCGGGATCATCCATCGCGATCTCAAGCCCTCGAATGTCTTTCTCACGCGTCACGGGGTCAAGCTGCTCGATTTTGGATTGGCTCGAGTGGAATCGACGGCCGATTCAGTCATCGGCCTCACCCGCACCGGCATCGCCATGGGAACGCCGCGATACATGGCGCCCGAGGCCGTGACGGGCGAGCCCGTCGACGCGCGAAGCGATCTCTTCGCGGTGGGCGCGATCCTGTTCGAGATGCTGGCGGGACGTCCGGCGTTCATCGGCCGCACAATCGCCGAAGTCCTCAACGCCACACTGACAGAGCAGCCCCCGGCGCTCACCGGCTCCCCGGCGGTGACGGCCGCCGATCGTGTGATCCGCCGTGCTCTGGCGAAGAAAGCGTCAGGGCGTCCCATTTCCGCGAACGCAATGGCCGAAGAGCTCACCGCCGTCCGCGACCTCGACGGTCATGAGACCCGTGGGATGGCTCACCCGCTGACGCGTGTCGTCGTGCTCCCGTTTCGCGTGCTGCGACCGGATCCCGACATCGACTTCCTCGCCTTCGGGCTTCCGGACGCGATCACAACGTCGCTCGCCAGCATCGGGTCGCTGGTTGTGCGATCGAGCGCGACGGCCGCGCGATTTGCAGGGGAGGCGCCCGACATCAAGGCTCTGGCCGCCGAAGCAGACGTCGACCGCGTCGTCATGGGAACGCTCCTTCGTTCGGGCGATCAGCTGCGTGCCTCCACACAGCTCGTCGAGGCGCCCGGCGGAACGCTGTTGACGTCGCACACCGTGCAGTCGGCGCTCGGTGATCTGTTCCGGATGCAGGATGATATCGCACGCCAGCTGGTCGACGGGCTCGCGCTTCCGCTCGCCGGCGAGCGGCCGTCACCGTCTCCAGACGCTCCCCATAGCCCGGCGGCGTACGAGCTGTATCTCAGAGCGAATGGGCTCACCCGCACCTACGACGGCATGGCGAATGCGCGCGCGCTGTACGAGCAGTGCCTCGAGCTCGACTCGACATTCGCTCCGGCGTGGGCGCACCTTGGGCGTTGCCATCGCGTCATCGGCAAATACATCGATCCAACACCTGACAGCGACGCCAGGGCGGAGGAGGCGTTCAAGCGGGCCATCGCGCTGAACCCGAGGCTCTCGGTGGCGCACAAGTTCTACGCGAATCTCGAGGCCGATACCGGTCGCGCGCGCGAAGCGATCGTGCGGCTTCTCGGTGAGGCCACGCGCAAGGGCAATGATGCCGAGCTGTTCGCGGGACTCGTGCACGCGTGCCGCTACTCGGGTCTGCTCGAGGAGTCGCTCGCCGCCCACGCCGAGGCGCGGCGTCTCGACCCGCACATCCCGACCAGCTTCCAGCAAACGTTGCTTATGCAACGCGATATCGAACGGCTGCTCGCGACCGAAAGCTCGGACCGCGACCCTGGCGCGGACGAGGGAATCCACGTCATCGGATTGGGCCTCTCAGGGCGCCGCGATGAGGCCCGCCAGGCATTGGCCAACATGGGACAGAGACCTCGCCTCCAGCTGTTTCAGAAGTGGACAGCGCATCTCAATTCGTGGATCGATCGACGCACCGACGATATGGTCTCGACCCTCGCGTCGTTCGAGTCGTTGAAGATCTTCGACGATCCGGAAGCGATCTTTCAGGAAGGTTTGTTGTTTTGTGATGCCGGCGATCTCGAGCGCGGCCTCGAATACCTGCAGCGAGCGGTCGGCAGAGGATACTTTGCGGCAGCGACATTGAGGCAATGGCCACAATTTGACCCGCTCCGTGGCCTTCCCGAGTTCCACGCATTGCTCGCCGACGCCGAAGCCGGACGAGAACGGGCCCGCGCCGCGTTCCGAGACGCCGGGGGCGACCGTCTCCTGGCGCGCTGAATTCGCCATCTTCGGTGATCGTTCGGGCCGTTCAGAAGGGCGCGCATCACGAGCCGGGACGACGATTCGCGTTGGAAGCCGTCAACGATCGTGACACCGCGAAGGATAAAGTGACGTCATGCGGACCAGAGATCGTCAATTAGGCTCGAATGGGCCATCCGTGTTTCCGCTCGCTCTTGGTTGCATGGGAATGTCCGGCATGTACGGACCAGCCAACGAGGAGGAGAGCATCGCAACCATTCACGCCGCAATCGATCGCGGCGTCACCCTTCTCGACACAGGCGACTACTACGCGGCAGGACACAACGAATTACTGATTGGGCGGGCGCTTCGCGACCGCCGCGACAAGGCGCTGCTCTCCGTGAAGTTCGGCGCCCTCCGGGGACCTGACGCCGGATGGCTTGGGATGGACACGAGACCTGCTGCCGTGAAGAACTTTCTCGCGTACAGTCTCATGCGACTCGGGGTCGAACACATCGACATCTATCGCCCAGGTCGGCTCGATCCAGCCGTGCCCATCGAGGACACGATTGGCGCGATCGCCGATCTGATTCGAGCCGGGTACGTGCGGCACATCGGCTTGTCCGAAGTAGGGCCGGACACCATTCGGCGGGCTCGCGCCGTCCATCCGATTGCCGATCTGCAGATTGAGTACTCGGTCATCAGCCGTCGCCCAGAGGCAACCATTTTTCCGACACTCGTCGAGCTGGGAATCGGTGTAACAGCCTACGGCGTGCTGTCGCGTGGCCTGCTGAGCGGATCGAAGCCGTCGTCGCGCGGAGACTTTCGTGCGCATCTTCCGAGGTTCAGTGGTGCCAATCGCGTGCAGAACGATCGGCTCGTCGCGCGCTTGCAGGCGATCGCGCGCGACAAAGGCGTGACTGGCTCGCAGATAGCCATCGCCTGGGTGGTCGCGAAGAGCCCAGCGATCGTTCCGGTGATCGGAGCACGGACTCGGACGCAGCTGACCGAATCGCTGGGTGCGCTCGATATCGATCTCTCACCAGCTGACGTGGCACGGATCGAGGAGGCTGTGCCTGCAGATGCGGTCGCCGGCACAAGGTATGGCGAAGATCAGATGCGCGTGCTCGACAGTGAGAAGCCAGCCTGAGGTCTGACGGGTCGCTGGTCGATTCTCGTGACGTTGATCCCGATCAACCCTGCTGCGCTCCCGTGGATTGTGCAGCGGAGGCGGAGGCCGCTAAGATGATCGCTTTTCGGAAGTCTGTCACCTATGCGTAACCCTGGAATCCCGATCCTCATTGCCGCTGTGGCGTTGGTTATTGGAGGCGTCACATCCGTCAGCGCGCAGGAGCCAGAAACGGCGACGCGCGCGGCCGTCATCGAACAGGAGCAGTCCGAGAAAGCGAAAGACCTTCAGCCGTACGTGCCAGGCAAGTCCGAAGCACTGCTCAACAAGTTCGAAGCCATCCTCACGGGCGGAGTGCCGAAATGGCATCCCTTTCTCGACAGTGCGTACTCGGGCGGCGGGTTTACCCTCGGCCTCGGGTACTTGCATTTCGTGAGTCCGTACAACCAGATTGACCTGCGCGGCAGCTACTCGGCGTTGGGCTACAAACGAGTCGAGGCGGAATTCAGCGCGCCCCGTCTGTTCCACCGCCGCGGGGAGTTGACGGTCCTCGGCGGCTGGCGCGAGGCGACGCAGGCGCGTTTCTACGGGATCGGCATGGATACGTCGCAGGACGATCGCACCAGCTACGACTTTCGACAGCCGCGCGCCTCCGCGAGCCTGACGTTCTGGCCGACGCGACGTCTGTGGATGCTGAACGGCGGCGCGGAGCTGTCGCAATGGTCGCAGCGACCCGGTGAGGGCAATAATCCATCGGTCGACGTCGTGTACACGCCTCAGGAGCTGCCCGGCCTCGGAACCACGACGACCTATCTGCACACACAAGGGACAGTTGGCTTCGATTGGCGCCCCGCAGAGGGCTACGCCCGGCGCGGTGGTTTTTACGGCGTCACCCTCCACGACTACGCGGACAACGATGAGAAATTCGGCTTCCGTCAGATCGACTACGAGGTGGCCCAGCATTTCCCGATCCTGCGCGAAGCCTGGGTCATCTCGCTCCACGGTCTCGCACAAACCACCTACACCAAGAACGATCAGCAGATTCCCTTCTTCATGCTGCCCTCGGTCGGCAGTGGATCCACGTTGCGGGGATTCAAGAGCCAGCGCTTCCGAGATCAGAACAGCCTCCTCCTTCAGGCGGAGTGGCGCATTATGGCCAATCGATTCCTCGATACCGCCGTGTTTTACGACGCTGGGAAAGTCACCGCCCGGCGGTCGGATCTCAACCTCGACGGGTTGAAGAGCGACGTCGGCTTCGGGACGCGCTTTCACGGGCCTTTCGCGACGCCCCTGCGGATCGAGGTGGCGCACGGCAGCGAAGGATGGGCCTTCATCTTCGTCACGCACCCGGCCTTCTGAGTCATGTCGATGTCGAAATCACCCTATACCGCACGTTTCTGGAGTGCCCTGTTGACAGGGTCCGTATGCGCCCTCGGCCTGCTCAACAGCGCCGTCTCGTCGCAGAGCCTGCATTTTTTCAGCGACGACCCGATCGTCCGCGAGCCAGAGTCGCAGGACGCGTCGAAGGCGCAGCCCTATGAGATCGGCTCGCTGTACGAGATGACGCACAACCTGTTCGTGACGTCGGGCTACAAGCCATCGGGGCTGCGCGCGAAGGACATCAACACGATCGACGAGGTGCCGGACTCGAGCTGGTTCACGAACCGGATCGGCACGACCACGGTGACGGTGGACGACATCGCCCGCGGCGCGAATCGTGGGGCGCCGCCGGATCCTTCGCGCTGGGTGATTCTCAGAGAGAAGACCTCCGGTTCACATCCGGGGTTCACGGCACGGGACGCGAAGGGCGAGACTTTCTTCCTCGAATTCGATCCCCCCTATTTCGCGGAGGGAGCGACCGGAGCCGTGGCTGTCGCGACCAAGATCTTCTGGGCGCTGGGCTACAACCAGGTGGAGTCGTACCTCACCACGTTCGATCCGAAGCGCATCGAATTCGACCCCAAGGCGACGATACGCCGACCCTCCGGCGCCAGGACGCGATTTACTCAGGACGACATCAATTCGATCCTCGAGCGCGTCGCGCGAAACTCAGACGGAACCTACCGCGTAATCGCAGGTCGGCTGCTTCCCGGCAAGATTCTCGGCGGGTACCATTACGAAGGCACGCGTCCGGACGACCCGAACGACGTGGTTCCACACGAGCACCGGCGCTCGCTGCGTGCGCTGCGTGTGTTTGGCGCGTGGACGAACCTGACCGATCTCAAAGCGCAGAACACGCTGGACGCGCTCGTCACGGAAAACGGTCGCTCGACCGTCAAGCACTATCTGCAGGATGTCGGCTCTACCTTCGGCATGTGCAATGACTTGTACGAGTGGGATCTGAGCTGGGAATACTTCTATCAGGCGGATACGACGATGCGCCGGCTCTTTTCCTTCGGCTTTGCCCTGAGCCCATGGCAGACCGCGGACTACGTCGAGTACCCCTCGGTCGGCAAGTTCGAGGGCGATCGGTTCGATCCGAGGCTGTGGCGGCCGCAGACACCAACGACGGCCTACATGGAGCTGCGTGACGATGACGCGTTCTGGGCGGCGCGCCGTGTCGCCTCATTCAGCGACGAGTTGATCAGGGCGGCCGTGCAAACGGGCAAATTCAGCGATCCCAACGCGGAGAAGTACCTCGCCGACGTGTTGATCAAGCGCCGTGACAAGATCGCCAGCATCTACTTGAACGCGATCAACCCTGTCGTCTCTCCGCGCCTGGACGCGAGCGGCCGGTTGACGTTCGAGAACGCCGCGGTCGCGGCTGGAGTGGCGAGCGGTCCGGCTACATACCGGGCGTCCTGGTCTCGCTTCGACAACGCAACGGGCGCTACGCAAACCATCTCCGACACACAGAGCCAGACGACGATGATGGAAGCTCCGGCCGGCCTGCCAACGACGCCTGGCAGTTTCGTCGCCGTGAACATTTCGATTGAGAGCGCAGGACACCCGTCGTGGCAGCGACCGATTCGCACGTATTTCCGGCGGGGAAGCGATGGCTGGACGCTCGTAGGGCTCGAACGCTTGCCCTGAACCCCGCGCGCCAGCGCTCTCGTGTCTATTCGCCAGCGCGCACCAGCGCGAACATCATGCCGCCGCGCAATGGCACCGGCTGAAGGGCGTACTGGCTTCGCCCGTGGCGGCCGACAACGGTCCATCCCACCGCCTCGCCGAGTGCCGCGCCGAAGACGACATCACTGAGGAAATGACGATTGTCGACGAGACGTGACGTTGCGACGTAACTGGCCACGGCGAGCGCCGGCCACGATGCACGGTACCCGAGGTGTCGCTCCAGCACTGACGCCATCGCGAACGCGCTGGCGGCATGGCCGGACGGAAAGGCACAACACTCGCCGGTTGGCCGATCGCGGCGGACGGTTTGCTTGACGCCCAGCACCAACGTTTCCGTGACGAGCTGCGCACGCATGAGGTCGAACCCGAGATGGGAGACCTTGTTGGTTCGGACCCCACCCTCTCCAGGCGGCAGCACGTAGCGCCCCACAACCCAGAGCCCCACCGCTGCGCCTGTTTCCACGTACGAGTTGCCGACCCACTTGCCGAGCTTGAACGCGTCGTTCGCACGCGGGTTGCCGACGATATGCCTCTCGACATAGTCGTCAGCGGGATGCACTGCCAGGGCAGCTGCGCCGCCGCCTGCAAGCATCATCCACGTGGACTTCCGCTTCGGGAATGCGAGGAAGTCACGCCCCGTGTCTTTGACGAATGTGGCCCACCCGGTGTGTGGCGGAAGAGGGACGGTATTCTCAACCTGTTGGGGAGATTGACTGGAAGCGTCCGCAGGTGTGGTTTGGCCCCGCGCCTCGCTGGTCACGAGGACGAGAGCAACGACGACGATCACCAGACACTTCACGGCCATGAAGGTTACGCGTGGGGCGGGTTCCATCTCGGCATAGTAGTGGGCCGCGCATGAACAATCAATGAATGGGTCTGATGTGGTTTCACCTCCGGCGCGCGTCCGCTCGTAACGTCGGCAGTAGTGACGTATAGTGCTTCTTTGTGCGTGTTGGCTCCAATGCAGACGTGCCGTATCGGTTCCGGAACTGGTGAACATCGTGTCCCGAGCCAGCCGCTTGTCCAGGCCATTCCGCGTGACCGACGGGCGAAATTTCCGGTTACGCGATGTGCATCCCGGCAGCACAGGCGATCTGAAATCGAAACAGGAGGCCGATGGCTGGTTGGAACGTGATATTGCTCGGCTCAGTCGACTTCAGGAGAAGCTGTATGCCGAGAGTCGGTGGGGCCTCCTCCTCATCTTTCAGGCGATGGACGCCGCCGGCAAAGATGGCACCATCAAACATGTAATGTCGGGGATCAACCCGCAGGGTTGTCAGGTCTACTCATTCAAGACGCCGTCGCGCGAGGAGCTGGACCACGATTTCCTGTGGCGCACCAGTCGGTGTCTTCCCGAGCGTGGGCGCATTGGGATCTTCAATCGCTCCTACTACGAGGAGACGCTCATCGTCCGGGTTCATCCCGACCTTCTCGACAACCAGAGGCTCCCGTCGACGGTGGTAACGAAACACATCTGGCAGGAGCGTTTCACCGACATCGTCGCATTCGAGCGCTACGCGACTCGGAACGGCATCGCCATCTGCAAATTCTTTTTGCATGTGTCGCGCGATGAGCAGGAGCGACGCTTCAAGAGGCGTCTCGAGCTTCCCTCGAAGAACTGGAAGTTTTCGTCGGCGGATGCAAAAGAGGGAGAGTACTGGCCGAAATACATGGGCGCTTACGAAGATATGATCCGGCACACGAGCTCCCCGCACGCCCCGTGGTACGTGGTGCCCGCCGACAACAAATGGTTTACCCGGCTCGTCGTCTCGGCAGCCATTGTCGACGCCATGGAAGAACTGAACCTGGCGTTTCCCAAGTTGGACCCGGCACAGCGCAAAGAGCTCGCGGCGGCGCGGGCGGCGCTCGATGACGCTGAGCGCCGGAATAGTCATCACAAGCGGAAGAACCGTCGTGGCAACCATCTCTGACCCACTACCTTCGTTGACCCATACGGACGCCGAGCTCCCTTCGGCGCCTTCTGCGGCCCGCGTCCGAGTTGGACCGCAGACGGCCTCACGCGCCGAGAAGTCGCACACGCTGTCGCCGGAAATCATGGCCGAGGCGGCTTGGCGTCTCGGCTGGCTCGGGATGCTGTACGCGGTAACCACCATCCTTGGCTATTACGGTCGTCGGGTCCTCATCGGTTTGTCGACTCCAGAGGGACTCACGCCGCATGTGGAAGACTGGTTCGGCCTCGCCTCGATCGCGCTCGGAATCGGCATGTACGTCGTATCGCGGCGGGGCGGCTTGTCGCTTCCGCGATTGCTCGACCTCGGCCTCGTCTTCGAAGTCCTCGCGACCTTCTGCATCTCGATGATCGAGTTCTGGCGGCCGGTTCCGTTGGACTTTCAATTCATGTTCCTGCCGATCGAGTGCGCCTGGATCATTGCGTTTCCTCTCGTCGTCCCCAATACGCCCCGAAAGATCCTCGTTTCATCACTGGTAGCAGCCTCCACCGGCCCGTTGGCCGTCGTCATCGCCAGCCTCGCGAACGGACGCGGCATCGACCGTCCGCTTGCCTTCGCCGCGTACTTCCTGACCAGCACGTATCTGTGCGCGGTCGCGGCCTTCGCGGTCGCGCGGATGGTGCATCGGTTCAACGTGAGGTTGAGGCACGCGCGGGAGATCGGCAGCTATGAGCTGATCGAGCGGATTGGCGAGGGAGGGATGGGCGAAGTGTGGCGGGCGAAACACCGCCTCCTGGCGCGGCCGGCGGCCATCAAGCTGATTCGAGCTGACGTGCTCGGATCGAACATTCGATCGCGCGACGCGATTATCAAGCGTTTCGAACGGGAGGCGCAGGATACGGCGACGCTCGGTTCCACCCATACCATCGACGTCTATGACTTCGGTGTCACCGAGGAAGGCGATTTCTACTACGTGATGGAGTTGCTCAGGGGAATCACTCTGGAGCGATATGTTCAGGACTTCGGTCCGATCGAGCCGGCGCGGCTCGTTTATCTTCTCCGCCAGGTCTGTCACTCGCTGAGTGAGGCGCACAGCCGCGGCATCATTCACCGCGACATCAAACCCGCAAATATCTTTGTCTGCCGTCTTGGGCCAGACGACGATTTCGTGAAGGTGCTCGACTTCGGACTCGTCAAGCACTTCGAGACGCCGCTTCCTGGAACGATGCTCACCATGGAAGGCGTGACGGCCGGCACGACGGCGTACATGGCGCCTGAAATCGCGCTCGGCAAATCCGACGTCGACGGTCGCTCGGACATCTACTCGCTGGGCTGCGTGGCGTATTACATGCTGACAGGCCAGCCGGTCTTTTCAGGTGATACTCCTGTCGCCACCGTCCTTGCACATGTGCAGAACGCGCCCGTGCCCCCACGCGAACGATCCGAACTCGAGGTTCCGCGTGCGCTCGACCAACTGATTCTCGAATGCCTTGCGAAAGATCCGGCTGGCAGGCCTGCGAGTGCGACCGAACTCGGTGAGCGACTCGCCGCCACGGTCCCCGTCGATGCCTGGACACAGCAGAACGCCCACGCGTGGTGGGAGCTCCATCGTCTGCGATTGCTCGAATCCGCGCCGTCCACACCTGAACGGGTGTCGCCACAGGACGAATCGGTGCACCCACATCGGCCACGGCGACTGTGTCGGCCGCGATTGGAGGGAACGCCGCTCGGTTGATGTTGCCGACCGACGAGGCCGCGATGGTAACCACATCCACATCCACAACCACATCCGCTCCACGCACACTCATCAGCCACCCCGAGACGCAATCGCATCATTCCCTGCCGGTCTTCAAGGTGATCGGCGAGGCTCCGCGAAGCGCGCTCGAGCGCCTGCTTTCACTGTTCGCGGACGTCCGCGCAGGCGAAGGCGTCAGCACGATGCTGCTTGCGCTCAACGTCTTCCTTCTGCTGGCCGGTTACTCACTGATGAAGCCGGCAAGGGACGGTCTGATTCTGACGGAAGGAGGTGCCGAAGTCGCATCGTACTCGGCGGCGGCGCAGGCCGTGCTGCTGATGGCTGTCGTGCCGATCTATGGCTGGCTCGGGACCCGATTCGTGCGCGTCAAGCTGATCTCGATTGTGATGACGTTCTTCGCGGCGACGCTCATCGGCTTCTATGCCGCCGGCGTTGCGGGCGTGAGAGAAGGCGTAGCGTTCTACATCTGGATCGGCTTGATCAACGTGTTCATCGTGTCGCAATTCTGGCAGTTCGCGAACGATATCTACACTGAAGGCCAGGGACGCCGATTGTTTCCGCTCATCGGGGTCGGCCAGTCGCTTGGTGCATGGGTCGGTGCGGCGGCGGTGACACCACTGGTCGAGGGGCTGAACTACACGCCGTACACATTGATGTTTCTCGGCGCGTGCGTGCTGCTCGTAGCCCTCAGTACGACGCTGGTGGTCAACGCGCGCGAGGCCAAACGCGATCGAGCGGATGCACAGGCGGCAGCCGTGACCACCCTCGGGCCGCAAGGCGGCTTCGAGCTGATCTGGCACGACCGTTATCTCTTGTGGATTGCCGTCCTGATCGTGCTCCTGAACATCGTCAACACCACAGGTGGCTACGTACTGAACCGCCTCATTGTCACGGAGGCGGCGTCTCGATTCGGCACGGGCGCGTCCGCGGTCGCTGAGAGTCGTCAATTCGTGACGGCCTTCTCAGGCTCGATCACCGCGGCAGTGAATCTGGTTGGACTGTTGCTGCAGTTGTTCGCGACGTCGCGAGTCATTCGCCTGTTGGGGGTCCGCGGCGCGCTGTTTGTCCTGCCTGTCATCGCACTCGTCAACTATTCGATCATCACGATTGCGCCGCTGCTCGCGGTCGTTCGCGTCGGCAAGATCCTCGAAAACAGCACCGACTACTCGATCCAGAACACGCTGCGGCAGGCCGTATTCCTTCCGACGTCGCGCGAGGCCAAATACAAGGCCAAGGCGGCGATCGACACCTTCTTCACGCGCACCGGTGACGTCGTGTCGGCCGGTTTCGTAGGACTTGGGCAGGTTGTCGGCCTTGCCACGTCGGCCTTCGCCGCCATCAATGTGGCGTTGACGATCGTGTGGCTCCTGGTGGCTCGCCAGATTGCGAAGGAGCATCGCCGGCGGACCGTGTAGACGCGATCAGCGCACGGAGGCGTCCCAACATGTGTGGCGGCAGGACCTGATCGAGATATTCGATAGCCAACCCTCGGACGCCGGCATTAGGCGAGCGGATACCGTCGACCGCCGCGTCGAGAAGCTCGCGCGCGAGAATCGTCGAGAGCAGGGAAAAGATGTACTCCAGATGACGGGTGCTCTCGGCCTCGGGTGGTGGGGTCTCGGACGGCTCGGCGGCGTCCGGAAGATCCAGCAGACGATAGCCCCGCCAGATCTGCGGTGTCACCGAGAGCGCCTCGTCCACGATTGCGAGCATGCGGTCGCGATTGACCGACAGCTCGTGATTCTTCGTCAAAATCCGATTGATCGCGCGACTGCAGTGGTAGCGCACTTCGAATCGTGCATCGTCGAGCCCGCTCATCAAGCCGTCGAGGCTCCGAGCAGAAGCGACCGTGCCAAGAATGCGAGGCAGGCGTCGGCGAATGGCGAAATCGGTCGAAGGCTCGACCAGCGCGTCGATCAGCAAACCGAGATGGGCCGGGGCGACCGTCTCGAGCACGTTGCGGACCGAAGGCAGGACGTCATCCCACGCCAGAAGATTGACGATCTGAGCGACGTGCATCCCCGAGAGGTTCGACACGTTGGCGAGCGCCGCCGACACGCGGGCCGGGTCCGGTGAGCGCAGCGCGAGGAGCAGCTCCATCGAGGGATCAAGGTGCGGGACCGGCACGGGCTTCACCCCGATCGGCGATGCTTCGGCGCTGCTTTCACCGGCGACATCTTTCGGCAGCTGCACGATGGTCCATCCGGCCTCCGACACCATGCTCATTGACGGCGGCGTGGATCGGTACTTCAGCAGCTGGTCCTCGACGACGTTCAGATACAGCTGATCGAGGCGGCGTCCGAGCCACAGCGTCAGCGCGGCGAGGACGAACACCACCATTAACAACCAGCCGCGCGCGAAGGTCACACCGGCGATGAGCATGGCTTGCACGATCGCGGCGCCAGCGGCTTCGCCGGCGCGATCGCACGTCACATCGAGACCGGTTTTGACCCGTTGGCGTTCGCTGGGATCCATCGGCACGAACAACAGCTCGTAGCCGCTCCTGAAGAACGAGGCGCGCAGTACCGCTTCAATTCCGCGCAATGCGATCACTGACGGCCAGCCTTGAAACAGCAGGGCCATGAGGCCCGCGAGGCCAACACCCGCAGGCAACGTCGAGATAGTCCTCCGGATCCCGAGGCGATGTGTGAGAGCGCCGGTTTCGGTCTGAGCGATGAATGTCAGCACCTGCAGCACGCCGTAGAACGCCGCAAAAAAACGCAACAGGTTCGGCCCCGTTCCCATCGACGCGCTCGCCTGCGATTTGAACAGGAAGTCGACGATCGCCGACCCGGCCGACGTCAGCACCACGGTGGCCGCGATGGTGGTCACGTACGGTGTGTGAAAGAGCACGCGAACAGCCGGCGTCGTGCTTTCGGAGCTGGCGGGGGCCGGCAGAAGCGCCGGCGCCCGTTTCAGGATCATCAGTCCGCCGGCGCAGAGCAGATGCAAGGCCGTCAGCAGCAGCAGCACGGCGTCGAGACCCACCATAACGGCCACGCGTTCAGCGGCGAAACTACCGAACACACCTCCTGCCGTGCCTGCCGCGGAGATGCGGCCATACGACGCCCGGGCTCCTTCCGGATCGAAACGTTCCGCGATCAGCGACCAGAATCCTGACAGTAGCAGCGCGGTAACGCCGGCGAGATGGAGGTAGATGACAACCGCAATCAATCGGCCAGGGCCGAAATAAATCCACTCGAGGCCATGTCCCACCGCACTCACGGCAAACCCGGTCGAGACGACGGCGAGCGGCGAGAATCGGGTGAGAAGGCGAGAGAAGACCGGAACGAGCGCGACGCTGAGCGATGCGGTCGCAAAGATCATGAGGGGGAGCGCCGTGGCCGGCCACGCGGAGAGAAAGGCCGCGTCACGGAAAGCCTTTGCAGCGACCTGATGCGCGAGCATGATGCCCGCGGTCGTCATCGCGACACGCGTGAGATTGCGGTTCACTCAGCGATGCCCGTGGGCGTCAGCGATATCCAACCCAAGCAAAAGTCACGTCGCATACGGTCAATGTAGAGGATAGCTCGATCATTCGGGTGAAGTCGGCTCGCGAAGATGAACCTGCCCGAACGGGTGACGTCGTCAGCGTTATCACGCGCTAAGATCGCGTCAAGGGGAGGGGTGATGGCTGCCGCTGATTCGTCTTTCAGAACGCACTGTCTTTCCCCATCGCGCGTTCAATTCTCGCCAGGTTCCGCAACCGGTCCTGCGCGATACGCACGGATGTTCCCGGAACTGCCGTCGTTCAACGCGGACGAGGCGTTTCTTCATACACTCGGTCGAGCCGGTGGTCTGTGCGATTGCGGTGATTCGGCTGATAGTCCCGGTTCGCTTGGAAACGCTGCCGCCGGGTGGCCGTTCTTTGGGCAATTCGTGGCTCACGACATCACGGCTGACCGATCGCCGCTTCAGAGCCATGTCGATCCTCGCGCTCTGCACAACGCGCGCGCGCCGCAACTGAATCTCGAATGTCTGTATGGGGACGGCCCGATTGGACATCCATTTCTTTACAGACGTGATGACCCGACGAAGTTCCTGCTGGGCGTTGAGGAGGCGGATGTCCCTCGGAACAGCGAAGGCATCGCGATCATCGGCGACCCACGGAACGACTCGCATATGTTGATGGCGCAGATGCACCTTGCGCTGCTGAAGGCCCACAACGTCTTTGTCGACGACGCGCGCCGGAGCGGTGTCCCGGAAGCCGAAGTCTTTCACACCGCGGCGCGTCAGACACGATGGCACTATCAGTGGGTCATCCTCGACGAGTTTTTGCCGTCGCTCGTCGGTCGACAGCTGGTTGATGAGATCGTCACGGATGGTCCCCGGTGGTTCGCGCCGAAAGATGACGTGTTCATCCCGCTCGAGTTCGCGGACGCCGCCTACCGATACGGGCACTGCCAGATCCGCCAGCGGTATCAATTGAACGAGACGACGGCGCCACTGCCGATCTTTCCTGACTTGCTTGGCTTCCGCGCCGTGCCGCGCGAGTACTCCGTCGATTGGACGCTCTTTTTCGATGCGCCCGGCAGGCAGACTGCCCAGCGGGCCAAGAAGATCGACGGGCGACTTCCCGCGTCGTTGATCCATTTGCCGGTTGCGATTACTGGCGAAGGCGTGATCGAAGAGTTCCATTCACTGGCTGTGCGTGACCTTCAGCGCGGTCAGGGTGTCGGATTGCCTTCGGGAGAGGTGGTGGCGCGACACGTCGATGTTCCGGCGCTAACCCGCGATGAGATCGGTTTGAAGGCCATGGGATGGGCCGCGGAAACACCGCTCTGGTACTACATCCTCCGTGAGGCGGATGTTCGTAGCGGCGGCGATCAACTTGGCCCCATCGGCGGCCGCATCGTGGCGGAGGTCATCGTGACGCTGCTCGATCGCGATCCAGGCTCGGTCCGATTCGCTGAGGAGAGCTGGGAGCCGCGCAGCGCCCTGATCGATTTGCTCCTCGCGAGCGCGGCGACTTCGGTGGTGTGACGCGTGACGTTCAGTCAACACTCGGAACGATCTGAGCGGCGCGGGAACATCCTGTGAGCACAATCGAAGGGGTGGCTGTGTCATGTGGCCGTTGATCGTGGCGATAGCATGCTCCGGTCTTTTTGCTGGCGCCGCGATTTACATCAACGCGGTTGAGCATCCCGCGCGCCTTTCGTGTGGCACCGAACTCGCCGTCCGAGAGTTCGCGCCAAGCTATCACCGGGCCACCATCATGCAGGCTCCATTGGCAGTCATAGGCTGCATCGCGGGTTTGTGGGCCGCGTGGCTCTTTGGCGATCCATTGTTGGCCATCGCGGCGATTGCGCTGGTCTCTGTCGTCCCGTTCACGCTCGTGGCGATTATGCCCACCAACAAACGTTTGCTGGATCCCGCTCTCGATCCACGCGGCAAACGAGCTGCCGAACTCCTGATTCGGTGGGGACGACTTCATGCCACGCGGAGTCTGCTGAGCAGTGCGGCGTTTGTGCTGTTTCTCGTTCGTCTCGGCAAACTGTGAAGGGCCGCTTATCGGGGCAGCCCCATGAGCTTGAAAAATCCGAATGTCGCGAATCCCAAGCGGGCGAAACGCGTCGCCATCGTGCTGGCAAATCCAGCAGTGTCAACGACGACGGGGTTCCGAAGACTTTGTAGCCCCGTTGCGCGAGCAGTCGAGCGGCGGCCTGTCCAACGCCAGACGAGGCTCCGGTGATTGGCACGACGTTTTGATCGGGCATTGTGAATCTCCAATATCGCCGGAATTTGTACGAGTGTGCGCCGACGTCATCGACGGGTGTCAATCCAGTACCGCCGCTTCAGTTTGTCGAGGTCGGACGCGCTCACGATGTTCTCCAAGATGCCGCCGTTCTTCTCGATGGTCTTGATCGAGCCAATGTTGTCGTCATCACACGTCACCAGCACCTCATCGAGGCCCAGCCTGTCGTGAGCGAATTGAAGCGTCAGGCGAAGAATCGCCGTGGCGTGGCCCTGCCGCCGGAATTCGGGAACGACCACATACCCGATGTGACCGCCGATGCGCAGCAGAACGTCGTTGAGCGTGTGCCGTATCGACGCGCGCCCGACGATCCGTTCGCCGTTGAACGCAAACAAGAATGTCGAAGGAACGTGATGCGGCGGAAGATTCACACCTCGCTCCCGCTCGTCGAGGACTTCGAGATAGCGACTGAGGGACATGCCCTCTTCGTAATAGTGGAGAAAATTCGGAACTTCTGGTGCGGTCGCATGGTACGCGCGCAGGAACTCCTCGTTTTCGTCCTTTCTCGGCCGGCGAAGCACGAGCATAGGTGGAACACCTAAGCGGGGAGGCGTTTCGAATCGTAACCCGATCGCATATATGTCACATTTCGTTGTCGGGCTTCGTTATCGCAATGCCGCGTGAGGCGGCGTTGAACGTGAGGCTTCGTCAGATTGGGGTTGTCCGGTCGCGCCTGAAGTCAGCGAGGAACGCGCCGAAACAAGGCGACGAGGGCGCCCCCGACGCGTGGCTCGAGGTGCGTTCGCGGTTTGTCGACGCGATCCAGGGAATCAGCCGCGGCGACACGATTATCGTCGTGACATGGTTGCACCAGGCTCGTCGCGACGTGCTCAGGGTTCACCCACGTGATGACGCGCGGAATCCGCTCAGAGGCGTCTTCGGGACGCGCTCGGCCGATCGGCCGAACCCACTGGGTCTCCACACGGTGGCGGTGAAGCGGATCGACGGAAATCGCCTGCGGATCGGTCCCATCGAAGCGATCGACGGCACCCCTGTCGTTGACATCAAGCCAACGTTCCGCACGCGGACGAACCGGTCGCGGTAGCGTGTCGAGTCCAGCGCGACCGCGCGCATCATTCAGTTCGCGGAGGCAGAGACCGCGGTATGACGCAAGCGGCGCTCTGTCGACGGGTTTCGATGTCGTTCGCGCCCGGCTCCGAAACCAATTACTGTCCGGCGGCGGCTTGAAGAAGCCAGACGACGTAGTGCGCTGGATGGGCGCCGTCCAGGCTCAGGAGTACACCGACACAAAATGGGCCCTGGCGCTGCGGATGCGTCAGGCCACCGATGCGACGATCGAGCGCGCATTCGCGTCGGGCGCTATCCTGCGCACGCACGTCCTGCGGCCCACGTGGCATTTCGTGACGCCCGCCGACATTCGTTGGATGCTGTCGTTGACAGGACCTCGAGTCAACGCCGCGATGGCGACCTACAACCGCCGGCTCGAACTCGACGCGGCAGTGTTCCGGAAAAGTCAGCGTCTGATCGCCGAGGCGCTCCGCGGGGGTGCACAGTTGACGCGTCAGGAGATCAAGGCCGTCCTGAAGCGAGGCGGGATCCAACCAGACGGCGCTCAGCGGCTGGCGCACATTGTGATGCAGGCCGAACTCGACGGCCTGATCTGCAGCGGTGCCCGCCGCGACAAGCAGTTCACCTACGCGCTTTTGGACGAGCGCGCGCCCGCTGTGCCCGTCTTGTCTCGAGATCAAGCGCTCGCGGAACTCACACGGCGCTACTTCACGAGCCACGGCCCCGCCCAGTTGCAGGATTTTGCCTGGTGGTCGGGGTTAACCGTCACGGACGCCCGCGCTGGTCTCGAGATGGTTGCGTCGACACTCACGCGAGAAACCGTCGATGGTCGAACGTACTGGTTGTCTTCTTCCACCCCGACCATGCGCTCGCCCTCGCATGTGGCAGCCTTGCTGCCGCTGTACGACGAGTATCTGATCGCCTACAAGGATCGAAGCGCCGCACTGAATCCGGCGCGATGGAATCCATCCGTGGCACGCGACTCTTTCATGGCGCCCATCGTCGTCGAAGGAAAGGTCATTGGCGGGTGGAAACGAGCGGTGAAGAACAAGCGCCTTGAAATCAGCCTCAGACCGTTTGTCCGTCTCGCGGGCGCCGCTCAGCGAGCCGTCACGGCGTCAGCACACGCGTATGCCGAGTTCTTCGGCGTGGACAGCGCGATCACCAGCCTCCCGAGCCCGTGACCAACGAATCTCACCAGTTCATGTTTCTCGCTTGGCAAGTGTCCGAATACCGAGCACGCACATGTCGATGCCGAATTGAAAGAGCGCATCTTGCGCGTCTTCGGTCAACGCATCAGCGAGAGCGACGATCGTCGGATATTCCTGCGGAGGCAGTGATTTGAACTGTCGGCGCGCCTCAGCGAGTATCTTTCGCCGACTCGCTCCCGGAGTGGCGGCGTAGGCGGCGAATCGCGCTTCGTCAGCCGCAAATTCCGTCACGAAGTTGTTCAAGTGATAGGCGGCGCGTGCGGCATCGCGGTCGCTGAGGCCCGTTGCCCGCAGCGTTCGCAGGACCGCCTCTATATGTTTCAGCCGACGGGGCCCGACGGGTGGCGTGTTGGCCAGGACGCGGGCCGCATCGCGGTGCGTGAGCAGGCCGCGTCGTACGTTCCACGCCATCTCCGTCAGCTGCTTCGACCATGACCCCGCGGTGTTCGTCAGCGGGATTTCGCCGCTTATCTCATCACCAAGCAAGGCGAGCAGTTCGTCCTTGTTGTGGACGTGTCGATAGAGCGATGCGGCCTTGACGCCCAGGTGCTCGGCGAGCCGACGCATGGTGAGTGCGTCAAGGCCAATCTCGTCGAGAAGCACGAGCGCGGCGCGCACAATCTGGACCTGATTGAGGGGCTGACGCTTCGGGAGACGGTGCGGTTTGCGAAACGGAACGATGGCCATGGTCAGGGGCGTCCGCATGCTAGCAATACCGGGTTGACACATCAACACCGTTGGCAATACGCTAACAACGTTAGCTCAGTGATAACCACGGTAACTACCGTAGCAGGAGTCGAGGCGCCATGACCACGAAAGCGTATAAGGGACTGCCAATGGAAGGTGCGATCGCGACGTGGTACGCGAGAAACACCGCTCGGGACTCGCCCAGATTCATAGAGATAGCCCGTCTGGTGGCTGGCCGCGTTCGCCCTGGTGGCGCGGTGCTCGAGGTCGCGCCAGGTCCGGGATATCTCTCGATCGAAATTGCCAGGCGCGGTTATGCCGTAACCGCACTCGATATCAGCAAGTCGTTCGTGCGCCTCGCCAGCGAGAACGCCGCCCGGGAAGGTGTAGCCGTCGACGTACGTCTTGGAAACGCTGCCGCGATGCCATTCGCTGCAGAGTCATTCGATTTCGTGGTGTGTACGGCGGCATTCAAGAACTTCAGCGAGCCGATCGCCGCGATCAACGAGATGCATCGCGTTCTGAAGCCCGGCGGAGAGGCGTTGATTATCGACCTGCGGAAGGATGCGTCGTTGCGCGATATTGCTGACGAGGTGCGCAACATGCACCTGTCCGCCTGGAATGCGCTGGTAACCCGATTCATTTTCAGGCACGGCCTGCTGCGCGCGGCGTACACCGCCGATCAACTCACCGAGATGGCATGCAAGAGCACCTTTGGCGGCGGTGAGGTTACGCCACGAGGCATCGGGTTCGAACTGCTGTTGACGAAGACAGGGTAGAGATGCGGTGACCTACTGCTGACGAAGATCCCCTGCCGCCGTTATGGTACCCAGCCGCGCAGCTCCGACGCCTGCTGAATCCAACTCGCCACGAGCTCCTCGTCGAGTTGGTCGTCCGCGTGGATGTCGAGGTAGCGCACTTCCTTCTGCTTGGACTCGCCGGGTGGGAGGGGCCGCAGCGACGCGCCTCGGAAGAACGCCACTTTGACGTACTTCGTGAAGCAGTGAAAGTTCAGGAACCAGCCCTGGCCCTCGACGCCATAGAAGGGCGAGTTCCACTTGACGGCCTTGCGCACGTCGGGGACGGTGCGCATGATGAGCGCGTCGAGGCGGCGGCCGACGTCGCGTTTCCAGCCGGGCATGGCGGCGATGTAAGCCTGTACGGGGGCATCGCCGTCAGCTTTCGCGATCTGCGGGTTGCCGCCGGCGAGAAGGGCCGGCTTAAGACTTCGCTTTCTTCGAAGGCTTCGACTTGCCAGCCCTGTTGAGGGCGACCGCTTGGCGAACGAGCGCCTTGAACGCGGACTCGTCAACTTCTTCTCCTTCGTGGATGTCGATCGCGCGGCGTACGTTTCCGTCGAGGCTCGCGTTGAAGAGACGGGCTGGATCCTTCAGGGACGCGCCCTTGGCAAAGGTAAGCTTCACGGCCTTCTTATAAGATTCGCCCGTGCAGATGATGCCGTCGTGCGACCAAACCGGTGTGCCGGGCTGTGTTGTTTTGACCCACTTCCACTCCTCAACGACGTCCGGATCGGCGGCCTTGATGAGTGTGCGCATCCTGCCGAGGGTTTTCCCACGCCAGTCCCGGAGTTCGGTGATTCGCTTCGAGATGAGGTCTGATGGCGATTGGTCGTGGCTCGCGCCTGACTTTTTCATCTTCGTATCCTAGAACCGGGTCACCAATACTTCTCGGCCGGTCGGATCTCCACCGCGCCGCCCAGCCGCGCCGCTGGGATCCGCGCCGCCAGCGCGATCGCAGCCTCGATGCCATCGGCTTCGTACACCGCGTACCCCGCCGCGCCCTCGGCCAGATACGTCCCGTTCTTGACGTGTGTCTTTCCGTCCCGCACTTGCACCGTCCTCGCCGCGTCAGGTAGTCCTAGTGGAAGCCCTGGCGCGACACCCTTGGTCTTGTTGAGCTCGGCGTAATCTGCATAAATCGCCTTCTGTTCCGCCTCCGTCAGCGCCTGCCAACTATCCGAACCCGGCAAAGGTGTGGACCCTTGATAAACCAGCAGCACGAATTTCATGTTTCCCTCCTGCTTGCCCGCCACAGCGGTCCGTTCGGACCGCTCAATTCAGCACTGGCTAGTCGGTTGCGTCGCAACCCGACGCGCGAAGGCGGGTTCTGTCACATCATCGATGTTTGGTCCGTCACTACCATGACGGACGGCGAGGGAGGAATGTGACCGATGCCCACACATGAGGAACACCGTCAAGGCGTTCCGGGAGAAAGGGAGCGACTCGCCGAAGAGTTCGAACGGCACCGCGCGCATTTGCGCACGGTGGCGTATCGGATGCTGGGGTCGGCAAGCGAAGCAGAGGATGCGGTCCAGGAAAGCTGGATTCGACTCGGCCGGACCGATGTCAACGACGTCAAGAACCTGCGTGCCTGGCTCACGACCGTCGTCGCGCGTGTGTGCCTCGACCTGTTGCGGACTCGGACATCACGCCGGGAGGATCCCTTGGACACGCACGTTCCCGACCCCGTAATCACCCGTGCCAACGGGGATCCGGAGTCCGATGTGGTGCTCGCGGACTCGGTCGGACTCGCGCTGCTCGTGGTGCTGGAGACGCTCGAGCCGGCGGAGCGACTCGCGTTCGTGCTGCACGACGTATTCGGCATGACCTTCGACGAGATCGCGCCGATCGTGGACCGCTCCGCCGTTGCGGCGCGTCAGCTCGCGAGCCGTGCGCGACGCCGGGTTCAGGGTAGAGCTCCGCACGCAGACCGCGACTTGCGTCAGCAGCGCCGTGTGATCGATGCCTTTATGGCAGCCGCCAGTAAGGGCGACTTCGAAGGTCTGGTCGCCGTCCTCGATCCGGATATCGTGCTGCGCGCTGATGGCGGTGCGCTCACGGCATTATCGCGGGTCGTCCGAGGGGCGAGCGCCGTCGCCGCACAGGCCGCGACGTTCTCGAAAAGTGGTCTGTCCAACCAGCTTGTCCTCGTCAACGGCAATCTTGGAGTTGTGTCGCGCCGTCCCGACGGCCGGGTATTTTCCGTCGTCGGCTTCACGATCGCGGGCGGTAAGGTCGTCGAGATCGACATCCTGGCTGATCCAGACCGTCTCAGTCGACTCGATCTGTCGGCCGTCGAGGGTGAGCGCTGAGGAGGAATCTATTCCGTCACACAATCGCCGCCCTGATTTCCCGTATCTGAGCCGTATGCCGTCCTTCGTGGGCAGCGAGGAACAAGAACCACTGGTACCCATTCAGCGGACCCAGCGCGGGATGCGGCGCGCTGACGTCGCACAACGCCACGCCATCCACTTCACGCAGGGTGTCTTGCGTCACCTGACGCGCGCGCTTCAGACGCATCCATGCCTCCGCTGCATCGATCTCCCCGCGCGGTTGCACCGCGTCGCGGGCGACCCTCTTCTGGCGCCGATCCAGGACGAATGCCGAATTGAATGTCTGCGCGATTGAGCTGGAGTCGTGTTCAGCACCGAGGCCGTTCGCGCGTTGGTCCGCCACCAGCCGCCTGACTTGCTTCGCGACGTTCTCCTCGACCAGCGCGAGATGTTCAAGTACTTCGGCGACGGACCAGCGGTCCTCTGCCGGACGACGATTCCGAGCCTCTGTGGGGACCTCATTCACGGCACCCGTCAGCTCAGCATGCCGGCTGTCCAGCGCTTCGATAAGTTCCTCGATACGCGGATGCATGACCTGATGCTATCCCGATCGGGAATTGAACGGGCGAGGCGCTCAAGATAGCGCCTCGCCCGAGAGGCAGATCTGTTCCTGGGACGTCTACAGACCTGCTCCGGCGGCGGTCTGTTGCTGCTGCGCCGCGGCAGGAGCGACGGTCCGCTCGAAATCGGCGTGCGAGCTCGGATTCCCGTGAATCGGCACGTGCTGCGTGACATCGAGCTTCAAACGCTTGATGTTGTTGTAGAGCGCGACCGAATTCGCATTCACATTGGCGGCTGGCGTCCCTGGCGCGGGTGGTCCCATGTCCGCGCTGACGAGGATCTTCGGCCCCGGAAGGTACACGATCGCCATGTCACCGGCGTGATTCAGACCCTCGACGTGATAGCTGATCACCGTCTGTGTACCATCGGAGATCGCATGCCGCTCGGCGAACGTCTCGAGCTTTTGCGGGCCGGGACCGGTCGTCGCAAACGGGAACTTCGAGAGCCGGTCCGGACTCAGGCTACGCGGCTGCGGTGCCAGCACGATCCGCTCGTAGAAGTCCTTGTTGCTTTCCTGCGTCACGATGGTCGCGCCCTCCGCCGCAAATGCCCGGATGCCGCCCGAGTGATCCCAATGATGGTGAGTGTTGACGAGATACCGGATTGGCTTGTTGGGAATCACTCGCTTGGCCGCTGCAATCACGGCATTCGAACGCTCGTCGTCCAGCGGACCTTCGATGACGGTGATGAAGTCGCGGAACTCGACCGCGACGCTGTTGTGCGAGCCGCCGGCCAGGAGCCACACCCCTGGAGAAAGCTGCATCGTCGTCACGTTGACGACGGGCGGTTTCGCGGTCCGGACAGCGTCGGGCACCGCTTGCCCCGCATTCGCGGCATTCACCACGGCGTTGCTGATAGCGAGGTCCATCAAGTTCCGGCCACCGAGGAACGGATGGTCTCCCTGGTGCATGTGAATGTGGAAGGGAAACTTGGCGCCGTTGCCGACGTCCTTGTACTCGGTGTAACGGATTTCGACCTGCATATCGCCCATCACGGGGCTGGGAATCCAGGTCACCACGCGTTCGAGGAGGTTCTGGTCGTTGAACTCGCCGGTCGCCCGATACTTGCCCATGGTGGTGAAGCCGATCACCTTCAGCGTCCGTCCGTTTCGGACGAAATGCCGATCAGTGACGCTCACGTTCGGATCCTGCTGCGCGGCCTTGACAAAGCCGTGCGGTGTGACCCACAGCATGAACTGACGAACTTCCGCCTCGCCTGTCTGCGCCTGTGGCTGCCCTTGCGCGTTCAGTGTCCACGCGATATTGCCGCTGACGAAGTTCGTCGTCCGTGGGGCGCCGACGATGGGAAACCCGGCCCCGCCGCCGATGCGCGGGTTGTTTCCCTGAACTCGTACGTACTCTTCTCTTGCCGACTTGCTGGCGTAATCGATCGTCGCCGCGTAGCTTTGCAAGTCGACGCGGTTCCAATCCTGGTCCGCCGTGAAGTTCTGACCGAGGAAACGGATCCATCCGGTGGCGTTGTACTGGACGGAATTCACCGCGCTTGCACCGATCGCCTTGTCGGCCGCCTGCAACAATCCTTTTGCATCCTGAGCGGCCGGCGACCCCGCCATCAGGATCGACAACACGAACAGTGTCGCCCCGAGTTTGTACTTCATAGCTGTCCTCCCTTGCCGCAGGCGAGGAATACTCCTCGAAAACGTCACCGGATTGCAACGGCGAGATGCGAGCAGGCGGGACGAATGTCCGGTCGGAATTAATCAGTGAGCGCAGCGGTTGCTGACGATGTCGTCGCGTTTCTGATTGAAAGCAGCAATCCAGTTGTCGACGCTCGCGCCGCCACGCCGGCGATCGACCTGCGCCACTTCAAAGAGGTCCCGGACCTGTTGGTCGGTCAGTTGGACGAGAAGATCGGCGAGAAATTTTCGACCGGCCTCGCTGATGCGCGGGTTGCCCAGGGTGCCCGTATTCGACTTGCTCAAATGGCCGATACAGGCGTCGCGGTCCTTCCATATGGGCGTCTTCGCCCACTCTTCGAAGTTGACGCTCCCCGTGCCCGAACTATTGAGCGCGTTCGCGCGACCGAACGTCAGACCGACGTCGTGGAGGAACAGATAAGGCTGATCGCAGGTCCCCTCGGCCGGAGCTGCGGCCGACACACACAGAAGGCGCTGTTGCTTCGATTTCGTATCCGTGTGCTGCATGAACACGGCGAGCAGTTTCAGTGCATCCCGTTGTTCCGGAGGAGCGCCTCCGAGATTGGCGTCGACGTCATTCAACTCCGGCCACGCCCAATCGGCTTGCTTGTCGCCTTCCCACACTTCCTGGCCGTGGGGCTTCCGTTCAATAACAGCCGGATCGAATTCGTGCGTTCCCTTGTCAGTCGCGTGGTCCTTCCACGGATCCGCCGAGCATCCGCGACAACTGATCCGAACCGGATCGACGCGATCCGCGACGAACCCCAGCGCCCACAGCAGACGCGTCGCGAGCACCGACCCCTGAACTTCGTGATTATCGGCGCCATATCTGACCTTGACGACGTCGCCGTCAGGCAATGCGCAGTAGAACTTCCTCGACGACCCTTGAAGCCGCCTCGGCGCATAGTCGCACGTCACCAACTGATTCGGTTGAAAGGCTCCGACGCCGGCGGGACCGCTGCGAATGTCCATGAGTGCAACGTCGGTGGGTTTCCAGACCTGAGCGCGGCGGATGAGCGCGAGACGCTCTTCCTTTGTCACGGTCAAGTGAGCATCCACTGACGGCAGAGCGCTGGCCAGTACCGCGAGCAAACACAGCACGTTGAGGCGCTCCACAGGCATCTACGTTCGCAACTTGCCTGCCGACAGGGCGAAGCGTCGATCTGCAGGAACACACGGAACGCCTCACGGCATTTCGTCAGCCAAACCGTATCGCCCCATGTCTCATCAAGACGGAGTGCTCACCTCGAGTGGCCGTTCAATTGCTGGCCGCTGAGGCGACTCGAACACTTGCGTTTGTCATGGAGGCATCGATGAGCACTATCACTGTCAAGGATGGAACAACCATCTACTACAAAGACTGGGGCAAGGGCCCCGTCGTGACGTTCTCGCACGGGTGGCCGCTGAACGCCGACGCGTGGGACGGCCAGATGCTCTACCTTCAACAAAACGGCTTCCGCGTCGTTGCGCACGATCGGCGTGGCCATGGCCGATCGAGCCAGGCGTCTTCGGGAAACGACATGAACGGGTACGCCGACGATTTGGCCGCCGTCCTCGAGACACTCGACCTCAAGAATGCGATTCTTGTCGGCCATTCGACCGGTGGCGGAGAAGTGGTGCGCTACATCGGACGCCACGGCACGAAGCGCGTAGCGGGAGTTGTGCTCATCGCCGCGGTGCCGCCGCTCATGTTGAAGACGTCGGCCAATCCCGAGGGTTTGCCACTGGAGGCGTTCGATAGCCTTCGCGCGGGCGTCGCTGGCGATCGATCGCAGTTCTACAAAGACCTTGCAGTCATGTTTTATGGCGCGAATCGGCCCGGCGCGAGAGTGTCAGAAGGCACGCTCGATCAGTTCTGGCTCTGGAGCATGCAGGCCGGCGCGAAGAACTCGTACGAAAGTGTCAAGGCTTTCTCGGAAACGGATTTCACCGATGACCTCAAGAAGATCGACGTCCCCACGCTCGTGATGCACGGAGAAGACGACCAGATCGTTCCCGTAAAGGACTCGGCGAAGAAATCGGCGCGGCTGATCAAAGGCGCCAAGGAGATCTACTATCCCGGCGCGCCACACGGCCTTACCTCAACGCACCAGGATCAGATCAATCGAGATCTGCTGGCCTTCCTGAAAGGGGCGTTGGCAGCGGCGGCATAGACGCACGAGCCCATTTGTCGCGGTATACGCGGCCTCGGAAAGGAGATACGATTCTGGGGCCGCGAGCAGCAGCCCGCAGCCTTCAACGAGTGGGAGGACGTGATGAAAAAACAACTCGCGATTGTCGCCGTCGTAGTACTCGTGCTCGCCCACGACGCATCGTCCCAGGGTCCTTCCTATCAGCTCGTCGAAGGCTTTTTCAAACTTCCCGCCGGTCGAAAGATCGGGTCCACCGCCGGGATCACCGTCGATCGCGACGGACGGAACATCTGGACCTTCGATCGCTGCGGCGATCAGTATTGCGCCGGCTCGGATCTGGCGCCGATTCAGAAATTCGACGCGTCGGGAAAGCTCGTCACAAGCTTCGGCGCAGGCATGTTCGTGCGGCCTCACGGCATTCACATCGATCGCGACGGCAACGTGTGGGTGACCGACGGCGAGGGGCCGGACGGGAAGGATCCGCGCAGGAACGGCAAGGGGCATCAGGTCTTCAAATTCGGTCCCGACGGCAAGCTCCTGATGACGCTCGGCAAGGCCGGCGTTGCCGGCGACGGTCCCGATACGTTCAACATGCCCTCGGCCGTCTACGTGGCGCCGAACGGCGACATCTTCGTCGGCGATGGACACGGCGGCAACTCCAACGCGCGCATCGTCAAGTTCTCGAAGGATGGCAAGTTCATCAAGACGTGGGGGAAGAAGGGCACCGCTCCCGGTGACTTCGACGCGGCGGGACCGCACGCGCTCGCGATGGACTCACGCGGGCGCCTGTTCGTCGGCGACCGCGGCAACAACCGTGTCCAGATCTTCGACCAGGACGGAAAGTTCCTCGAGGAGTGGCGCCAGTTCGGCCGGCCCAGCGGGGTGTTCATTGACCGGAACGACACGATGTACGTCGCCGATCACCAGTCGAATCAGCAGACGAATCCCGGCTTCACGCCAGGCATTCGCGTCGGCAGCGCGAAAGATGGCAAGGTCACCGCGTTCATTCCGGATACCGCGGCCGAGCCGTCGCAGGAAGGCGTGGCCGCCGACGCGGCCGGGAATATCTACGGAGCGCTGACCGGAGGAATGGCGCTGCGGAAATATGTCCGAAGTGATCGCCTTGGCCCGTCCGGCACCTCCGGGCCGACCACTAAGTAACGAAAAGCGGACGGAATATTTGGCGGCCTCTCAGGATTAGGTATCCGTGAGGAGGCTTTTCATGCATTTCGTCCGTTTCGCTTTTCTTGTCATGGTGTCCGCGCTGCTGGTGGCGTGCGGTGGGTCCGATGGGTCGACAACCACTGCGCCGTTGCCAACGTCGCCAACACCGTCACCAACATCCCCAACCCCGTCCAATGATCCGTCGACATCGGTCGCGATTCCTGCTGGCGCACAGTCGCTTGGAACCCGGGCGTACATGCCCGACGAGCTCAGTGTCGCGACGGGATCCACCGTGACCTGGATGAACACCGACACGGTGTCGCACACGTCGACCTCGGATGAATCCGGATGGAACTCGGGAATCATCGCGCCCGGCGGACGGTTCACGTTCACCTTCGAGCGTGCCGGTGCGTACAGGTATCACTGCACTATTCATCCGGGAATGGTCGGCACGGTGGTGGTTCGATGAAGCCGCAGGTGAGCGACGCCGACGAGACGTCAATGACGTTTGCACGCACGGTGTTCACGTGCGCGGGCATCTGGGGTCTCGCGGTCCTGACGCCGCTCTATTTCGGCTTCGGCCTCGTCGGGCGGTTCTATCCGCCCGCGATCACCCACCCGGACTTCTATTACGGCTTTATCGGGGTGGTGATCGCCTGGCAAATCGGATTTCTTCTCATCGGACGCGATCCCGCGGGTTTGCACACGATGATGATCCCGGCCATGCTGGAAAAATTCGGGTACGTGCTCACGTTGAGCATCCTGTACGCGCAGGGCAGTTTGCGTCTGGGTCAATTCGTCGTGGCCGTCCCCGACATCGTGCTCGGAATTCTGTTTGTGATCGCATTCCTGGAGGTTGACGCGGCCCGCCGTTTCCCTGAATCGTTTCTCGATTATTCAGGTCTCTTCGGCGAGCGGTGACGACGAGCAAGCTCAACGATGCCGCATACGGAGCCGGACGATTGAGGACTCGCTCCGTACGCGGTTGCCCAAACGTGAGGCAACTCGGGCGTCGGCCAAAAAATTTACATTTGTAACGTGCGTGCCGGAGTCATACTTTCGTCTTTGTATGTACACACGCCTGTTACGTAAGTCCGTGCACACCAAGAAGTTCACGATCAGCCACGATCAGCAGGAGGGTTGGGAGGTCTCCGAGGAAGAGGACAGCCGTTTGGTGTTATCGGTTCGTTACAAGGATTGGCATCGAGTCGAACGGGCGATGCAGACATTCGCTGAAAAGGCGAAATCGCTGCGGCAGCGTGGTTGGGCCGACTATGTCGTCACCGCCGCGATCGAGCGTCCCTCGGAGCGACCCTCAGCCGCGTTCCTGCTGTCTCGAGAACCCGCTCACAAGTTCTGATGCATCGCGAGCCCCCCTCCAACCAAGCACGATCACGTCCTTACCTTCGAGCGCCGCGGCAGCGACCGTGAATTGCACGCACTCGTCGCGGATCCGTTGAGGGATGTCGTCTATCTTCGACCATCCGCTCTCACGTCGCGCCGCCGTCGGCAGCGCAATGAGGCGGTCGTTGCGAATGCGTCGTGAGCGGTCGAAATTCACCGCATTCTGCTCGACTTGAAGTAGCCCGAGCGGCCGACATTCCAGAACGACACCAGGAAACGACGCCACGTCCCACATCACGAAGGCGTCGACGGGATCGCCATCCGGACCGCGAGTGGATGGGACGAATCCCCAATCGAACGGGAACGTCAACCCGACTGGCAGCGGCCGCGAAATCCCCATCGCCTCCCAACGCGGCTCGTACTTGAGCTTGAGGTGCGAGCCGCGCGGCGATTCGACCACGACGTGGATCGTGTCCCGTGTTGCGAACGCCGGGATCGTCAACAGGTTCACGTCCACGATCGTAGCGTCGAACGGTCTATCGCGCCGTAAACTGCTCCGTCAGTTGAGCGTGAACATCGGAACAATCACCCCTTCCGTCCGAGGCTGTGAAAATCTGCCGGAGCTCGCACTCGCCATCACCAGCGACTTTCAGGAATTCTTTCGCCAGGCGGACGGCTTCCTCTTTCGAGCTGGCTTCGAGGATGGCGAAGCCGCCGATGACTTCCTTTGATTCGACGAATGGGCCGTCGGTGACGCTCAGCTTGCCTCCGGACGAGCGAACACGCGCGCCGAGCGCGCTCGGCAGGCAACCCTCCGTTGCCACCAGCCAGCCCGCCTTCATCCCTTCTTCAACAAGCCTCTGCATCGTGGCCATGTATTCGGCGGTAGGGGGAACGCCGGTTTCGGCGCTCTTAAAGATTGACAGAAATCTCATCGTTGCCTCCTCAGGTCTTGGGCCTGTCCCATCCCTTCATGAATATGTCGAACGAGCCTCGCTGGAATCGACAACCTCAAAAATCCGTTGGGCCGGCTGAAGCCGGCCCCTACGTACAAGCTGAAGCCGCCCCCTGCGTACAAAGGCTATTCACTCTCAAGGGGGCGAATAACCGTAGAGAAAGTCGAAATAGTCGAAATCATCGGGTGACCGCTTCTGAAGGAGCGCGTTGC
>Ga0114129_10001600_pt1 | contig 30778 bp, 23 predicted proteins | sample RhiMetdeltSRZDD1_FD_80071 | JGI IMG/M metagenome (GOLD analysis project Ga0114129, IMG submission 80071) | Populus rhizosphere microbial communities from Tennessee, USA - Rhizosphere MetaG P. deltoides SRZDD1 (version 2) (version 2) | ecosystem: Host-associated > Plants > Roots > Rhizosphere >...
CTCATACAGGGCATCAACGACTGGCAGGTAACCTTTGAAAAGGCCGGGTTTAAAAATGCCATCTTTGGCAGGGAAGCACCTGTTAGTGATTCCACCTGGAGTCTTGAAGATGCACGGCACTCCGTGCTGGTTTACAAACCTTCCAATATTCCCAACGCCAGTGGCCCCTGTGTGACCGATCCGCGCAGCGGCGAAATCATAGAAACACACATCAACTGGTACCACAACGTAATGGACCTGTTGTACAAATGGTATTTTATACAAACTGCTGCTGTAGACCCGCGTGCCCGCAAACCCCGTTTCAACGATTCACTGATGGGGCAAATGATACGTTTTGTATCCTCCCACGAAGTAGGTCATACATTGGGGTTACGCCACAACTGGGGAGCTTCCTCTACCGTACCCGTTGAAAACCTGCGCAACAAAGCATGGGTAGAAGAACATGGTCATACACCTTCCATCATGGATTATGCGCGCTTTAATTACATAGCGCAACCCGAAGACAACATCAGTGAAAAAGGACTGTTCCCTCGTATTGGCGATTATGATAAATGGGCCATTGAATGGGGGTACCGGTGGATACCTTCTGCCCGTAAAGCCGAAGAAGAGAACGATAGCCTGAATGCATGGGTTGTTCGCAAACTGGCTTCTGGCAAACAATACTTTTTCGGTGCTGAACAGGAGCACAATGACCCGCGCTGTCAGAACGAAGACCTGGGCGATGATGCTATGAAGGCTGGCGCCTACGGCATCAAAAACCTGAAACGCATTGAACCCCATTTGATAGAATGGACAAAAATAGCTACTGACGGATATGATAATGCGGGTAACATGTATAAGGAGCTTTTTGCACAATATGAACGTTATATTGGCCATGTGCTGAAAAATATAGGCGGTATTATGACAACACCTAAAAGTGTTGAACAACCAGGCGCGGTGATCGAATTTGTGCCGGAAGTAAAGCAGCGGCAGGCGATACAATTTTTACAGGAGCAGTTGTTTACTACACCTACATGGCTGATAGATAAAAAAATGTACAGCCTTGCGGGCATTGGCGATTATAGCTCCGTAGGCAAAGTGCAGGCTGGTATTTTGGTGCAGCTGCTGTCTATTGAACGGTTAAACAAACTGGATCAGCAACAGTTGTTTGACCCCGGAAACGCATACACACCCTCCGAAATGCTGAGCGATTTGTATAAAGGCATCTTCAGCGAATTATTCGCACATAAGCCCATCGATATTTATCGACGCAACCTGCAAAAGATGTATTTAGAAGATATTATCCGGCTTATTGCAGGAAGCAGCGGCAGTGGTGGTGGTATAACAATATCAGTAGGCGCTGCGCCCACTGCCGATAAAACCAGTGATGCAATATCGGTGATAAAAGCACATATAAAAACCCTCGCTGCCGAAATCAGGGCTTCCATACCGGCTGCCCCTGACGCCGCCACTCGTATACACCTGCAGGACATATACGAGCGATTGGATGCAACGGTGTATAAAAAAGGCTGAAAGCAATAATGATACAGCCTTTTTTTACAGATTTATTTAAATATCAGCAACTTAAATTTATACAAAACGCTCAATTCCTCCCGCCCGTCACCTTCAAAAAGTACATACCTGCCGCCAGTCTCGACAAATCAATCCTATTTCCACTCACGATCGGTGAAACAGTCAAACTAACCGTCCTGTATTATGGAGCGAGGAGAAGAAAGACAGGGTATTTTCTTTTCCGCCTTATCTGGTCTTATAAACAACCCTTACATACCATTTCGCTGAAGAAAGCCTAATAACCGCGATAATGATTTTAAAGAAGTTTTTCATCTGGATAATGAACGGGAATTGACAGAAAGTTAGGGGGCCGGTGAAAGGAGTGCCTCTTTTCAACATATATTTCGACATACTGCTGGCTGTTATACCCCACTTTGCAATAAAAGTGTGGTAACCCATGTTATGTTTCACACGATTCACAGAAACAGAAGTAAAATGATATACACGGCTTTTTGCCACGCCTTTGAATAAGCGTACACCAGCATTCCACAACTTCATCGAAAAATCAGGATCAGAATACATGCCCGGAGAAAATTCAATGCTGTAACCACCTACAAGATCCCAAATATCTTTGTGCACAATATTAGGAGCCCATGTAGCGCCGTGCCAGTCGCTCATAGGCAACGAAGCAAATTCGTTAAGCAGCGTTGCTTCATCAAAGTTACCCAGTGAAGTCCCATAGTTTTTTTCAATAGAACATAAACTTTGTGCACGAGGTTCAATGGCAGTAGCTGAAAAGAAAAAATATTTATGCGGTGTGTTTTCTATCTCTTCAAACAGGTATTTGTCCCAGCCAGGGCACACGTACATGTCGTCGTTCAAGTACAGGATATAATCAGTACTCGCCAGGGTTCGGCAGGTATTCAGGGAAAAACAAACACCTGCATTCGTTTCACTGTGCAAATATTTGATATCCGATTGAGCAGCTATCCATTCAAGGCTTCCGTCTGTTCCTTCATTGATATGCACAATGATCTCATGTTTAAAAGTTGAATTTGCACGGATGCCCTCGATGCATTTTTTCAAATAGGGCAGGTTGTTCCAGGTTGGGATCAAGATGGAAAATTTATGGTCAGATTGAGGGGAAAGCATGTTTTTTCCTGTAATTATTTTCGTTTTGGTTTGACGTTTTAAAACAGGTATGAAATTGACAGGCTGGCATGCAGATTATGCACATTGGTAGAACCTTCGTTCTGTAAGGCAGAGTTACCATTTTCGTATTTCCATTCGTAATTGTAAGTATATATCCAGGAAAGATTGCCGTTATACAGCCATCTTTTCCGTATCACCGAATAATGGCCGTTCAGGGAAAGATCCACCCAATGACTGCTAAAATTATGTTTGCCTGCAAAAAGCGCATAATAAAAATCGTTATTCCGTACCACCCTCTCAAAAAAAGCACCGTATTGCTGCTTTTCTTTGAACCAGCTCAGCCCGATGGTCTGGCTATTGGATCCCGGGCCAATGCCTGCACCAACCACCTGTCCGTAGTTGGTGTAACCATGCTTCACGAGGGAATGGATATACCAGGTAGGGCTATCTCTCAATGTATTGGTAGAAGGGTTTTGCAACTGCGTAACTTCCATCATCAACTCAATATCGGTACCCTTTGCGTTTTTGAATAATTTTTTGCCTCCAATAATATAGGCTCTGGCATGCTCCGGCTCCATCGCCAGATCATCCAAATTCTGCGAATGATCGTTTCTTCCATACTCTACATACACTTCGGCCTGCTCATTTGGTAACCTTAAGCGGAAAAAAACAGACGATAGCTGATCTCTACCGAACGAACTTTCATCCAGGCTGTGGCCTTTAAACATAGCGCCGAAAACCGGCAGCCAGCCATTCAGCGAATGAGGAATATTATTGCTGTATTGATAAAAGACCCTTGAAAATCCCAAATGCAATCCTTTTATCCATTTGGGTTGCCAGGTAATTACCATACCATTCAGATACCTGTCCCCGCCGGGTTTGGGGTTATATAGCTTTTGTCCTTCAAAAGTCCTTCCTGTATCAGGTGGCAGAATGCCGGAGCCTTTCAGCGTACCGGCAATCAGTTGCCATTCAAAGGCACCGATGAATGAATTAACCGGTGAGGTGGTATTAAATGAAAGATGTCCAAAACCAGGTGCATTGTTGCTCATTAGCAGGGAGTTTCTTACGCCAGGTCCCCACCACAGGTTTTCCGTAGATACGCCCAGAGAAAGTTTTTTATAATTCAGGCGAATACTGCTTTGCCCCGGAAAAACTTTGACATACCTGCCATTGCCAAACCTTTCAGGATTGTCAACAAGATTCAACACCGTGTTATAGTATGCAGCCCAAACACTATCTGTTTGATGGGTAGAAAAAGTGCGGAAATCGCTATTCTGTGCGTATACCACTTCAGGCCGCAGTTGGATCGTAAGCGGCCCCCATTGAGAGTAAATGCCGCCGGAAAATTGATGCTGGTACCCTTTGGCAGGGATCATGGAACCGTCATTCCAGCCATAAGGGTGATGGGTGTTGTATTGCTGAGTGCTCTTAAAAGGTAGCCATTTAAAGAAAGATCCGGATTTTAAGGTATTAGATGTTCTGGTTCCCGAAGCAGAAACGGAATATACTGAGTCGAGCGTAATTAAAGGCCGGATACAAAAAGAAGCATTGGCATCTTTTTCACCTTTTAACTGCAAAATCCGCCACCTTTCTTCAAAAAAAGGAGAACCTACAGGAAGTGTTTGCCCTAAAGCAAAAGAGTTGATAAACAATAAAAGAAAAAACAAAATATGCCTTTGCACAGATAGCTGTTTCATGTCACAGAAGTATAAAGTTCATTTGCGTCTTAAAACACATTCTCGTTCACCTTCACCATATTTACAAGGGTTTGAACAATAATCTGAAGGTCATGCCAGAAGGTCCAGTTTTCCATATACCATACATCTGCTTCCACCCTTTTTTTCATCTGGCCGGGATCGCTGCTGGTTTCGCCGCGGTAACCTTTTACCTGCGCCCAGCCTGTAATACCCGGCTTTACCCAGTGCCGCATCATATAATTCTGAACCGAATTTTTTGAAATGAGGTTTAACGGTACCGGATGCGGTCGGGGCCCGACTACCGACATGGAACCACCTAACACATTAAAGAACTGCGGCAGTTCATCCAGGCTGGTCTTGCGGAGAATTTTACCGATCCTTGTAATACGAGGATCATGTTTCTTCGCCTGAAGGTAATTCCCATTTTCATCCACGTCATTACTGCACGCTACCATGGTACGGAATTTATAACATATGATTGGTCGGTTATGCAGGCCCCATCTTTCCTGTTTAAAGAGCACCGGACCTTTGGAGGTCAATTTGATCAGTAGGGCGATCAATGGCATTAGCCAGCTCATCACCAAAACGATCACCAGCAGGGAAAATCCTATATCAAAAGCCCTTTTATAAAACTTATTCTCGATGGCGTCCAGCGGCAAAGAACGCAAGGTGATGAATGGCATATCCCCTATCTGGCTGATGTGCATCCGGCCCTGTCCCAGGTGCTGGTAATCGGGAATGATGTGAATTCGTTTGCCTTCTTTTTCACCTACTTCCACAATGCTTTGCAGTTCGGTGCCGCCGGTAAGCGGCGTCGTAATCACAATGTCATCCAGTTCATGTTCGGTGATCACGTTTTCCAGGTCGGAAACGTTACCCAGGTAATGACCATTCAGAGAGGGATGCGTTTTTTCATCCAGGAAGCCGGTCAGTTTATAACCAAACTGATGATTTTTAACAAACTGCCGGTAAAAATCCAGGCCCGTTTCTCCTGTACCAACGATCAGTACTCTTTTCAGAATGCTTTCACTTTTCCTGATATTTTTAAGAATGACCCGTATGAGCAATTTCTGTATGGGAAAAACCAGGAATATAAAGGTAGCATGCAGTCCTACGATCCACCGGATATACAGCAGCGTTTTATAGAACTGGAAGGAAATAAATGAAATAATGAGGGTATAAATGAGGAGTGTTTTTATAAAAAGCACCCACTCATAGGAAAACGGTTTTACGCGAAAATCCTGGTACAGCCCGAATGAAACACCCACCAGCAGCCAGGAAACAATGGCTAAAAAACTGAGGGAAACACTGTACCGCGTAAACAGAGCAACTTCGCCTCTATTGAGTATGTACCCAATAGCGAAAATGGAACCAGCCAGTAACAATAAGTCAACTGTGAGCTTGGTTCTGGTTGAAAGGGTAAGAGCCTTGTGCATAGATCAGGATATAAAAGGTTTTTGATCACTGGTAGTTGGTTAGTATATGATAACAGGTATGTATTTGACCAATATTTTTCAACAACGTTGCACCTGGTAGCACAATTAATTCTCGCGCTGCTTTTAGGATAGTGGATGAGAGGAAGGATAAAAAACGTATTACTTAACTTAAGCCAAATTGTATATCTTTTGAACCTGTTGATTGGTTATTTTAATATCAAATTTTTGGGTGTCAAGAGAACTGACCTTAGTCAAATTTTCAAGTTCGGCGGGATGATCTGCATAAAAGTTCAAATCACCAATCATTTTGTCTAACTGCGCAGGATCATATAAAAACCCATTCCTGCCATCGGTAATTATATCTTTAATACCTCCAACGTTTGTTGCAAAAGCAACTTTTTTATGTGCCAACGCCTCAAGCAACACATAACCAAACGCTTCATTTTTAGATGGCAGTATTACAGCATTTGCAACTTTGAAGTAAGGGTCAATATTTTCAGTAAAGCCCAAAAAAAATATCTGATCTTTAAATGGAAGTTGTTCTACTATGGCTCTTATTTCCGATTCCAAAGGGCCATCGCCTGCAAGTAAAATTTTTATATGTGGCTTCAGGTTTAATTGTTTTTCCAGAAAGGTGCCAAAAAAGTTAAGATGGCCTTTAGCTTCAAGAAATAAAGCGGGGTAAAGAATTACAAAGTCTTCTTTGGATGTTAAAAACCTGTTTTTAAATATATTAAGTTCTTCTTCAGCTATTTTTTCAGTATAATTAGCAGCTGTGAAATTTATACCATTGGGAATCAAAAATATTTTGGAATGGTTCACATTCAACAGACTGGCGATTTTAATTTTTTCATCACCCGATACTGCCACAAAATAAGTCTTCGATGTGTTTAAAGCTTTTTCTATAAAAACATAAATGCCCGACTTAAAAGATTTGCTTATTTTATGCATTACTCCTCCATGCGGAGAGTAAAATATTTTTCTTATTCTTTTAGTGAATAAAGCGGCGATTCGTCCTAACGCACCGGCTACAGCACCATGAAGATGAAGAACTTCACTCCGATTTGCCCTTAAAATTCTTATAATCTTTAGTATACAAAGTATGTTTATTGGATTATAAATCGTCTTCGTCATTGGCAATTCGATACAATTCACCCCAATTTCTTTTAAAACAACAATATCTTTTTTAAATTTTTCATCGCATCTCTTCCGTGAATATATATATGTAACATTATACTCTTTTGGCAAGTGTAGTATTAAGTCAGTGACATGTTTTCTTGTACCACCAAGAGTCGCTTCTAATATAATAGTGATGTTCATTAACGCAGTTCTACCGAGCTGTTATTAAGAAGAAATTCCCGAAAACCAAAAATCATTTTCAAGATTGGTCTTGGTATAAAAGATAAATAATACCATTTTTTAACCAGGCTCCACTCGTCTTTAATTGTTTTATACTTCTCTAACTTATTTTTCACCTCGCTTGTACGGCCTTCTTTCAACAGAACCTGAGCAATTGTCTTATCATACTCACTACTATTCATTTGCGTTCTGTGTATTATATCTTTTACCTCCGGCGTGTAGCTGTCATACCAGTCTTTCTGACCTTTTCTCCGGGCAATTGCCATTTTTTTCAATTCGGTTATTGCTTCTAACTGTTCACTTTTCCGGGCTAAAGTATACCCGCCGGTATTTAACTTCCAAACGCCAAAAACACTGTCAATTTTTGCAATGGCAGCCACTTCACTAATCCTTAACCACAGATCGTAATCTTCGGCACCCTTGAACTTGCCTCTATAAACGATATTGCCTGCCAGCTTGTCAAGAACGTCTTTTCTAAACATAACATCACTTTGTTGATAGATACAGCGATTGATAAGCGTTTTATGAGGATTGTTTGGTGTAATGTTTCTGCTTCCAATTATCCGTCCTGTTGAATCAGTTATATGACATCCTCCTCCTACTAAACCTATATGCGGATTCGCTTCCAAAAAAGACACCTCCTCCTGCAATCTGTGTGGATACGATATATCATCAGAGTCAAGCCTTGCGATATATTTACCGGAACAATGGTTAATGCCGTTATTAGCGGCGTTGGCGGTACCCTGGTTTTGCTGATCTATAACTTTGATCCTTTTATCACTTTGTTTGTATTGTGATAAAATAGTACCTGTACCATCGGTAGAACCATCATTAACAATAATGACCTCAAAGTCCTGAAAAGTCTGGCACAGGATGCTATCGATTGCTTTACCAATATTAGCTTCATCATTATACACACAGATCAATACAGATACCGTTGGCATCACAATTAATTTACTTGAATTTTATTAAAAAGATCGTTAAACCGATTCTCCCAGGTATGATTGTTAATAGATTTTTGATAGGCGTTCTCTGCAATCTTTCTTCTTAATGTGTCATTTTGCAGGTAGAAAACACATTTGTCTGAAAGCTCTTCAAAATCATTGAATGTCTCAATCTCTTTACCTATTTCGAAATACTCTTCAATTTCATTGGTATAGCCTGTTAAATAAAATGCCCCGCACATTGGGATTTCAAAGTCGCGTAGCCTTACGTGAGACATTACTTTTGAATTATCTCTTCCGTTAAGATAAACATTCGAAAAACCGAGGTTAATTTTCGATTGGCTAAATAACTGCACCATTTCATCATCAGAAAGTATTGGCCCTACATGACCTTTCAATATTTCATTTTCTTCGTTTATCTTTCTTTTATCCGTGATCTTTGACGCCATTGCTTTAACACCAGATAAAACGCCCTCCCTTTTCATGATAGTAAGCAACTTGTCAAGTTTTTCAGGCAACGTATGATTTCCTACTTTCTCTCCGTTTACATCCCATCTTGGACCAAATGCGTAAACATTTATTCCCTTTTTGATCAAATTAGCCAATGTACGTCCCCTATCAGCATATCGCTGCCCAATAAAAGCAACATCATGTATATAAGACAATTTCCTTGGATAATAGAGGTCAGGATTCGCTGCCATCTGCATATGAACTGAATTGGCCCTAATTTTATCAAATGATACTTTTGCTTCTTTCTCGGTATAGATGGCATAGTTGGCCAGCTTACTTATTTGCTGTACTAAATGGAACTGATGTACATTATTGCAACTATAATTTAAAACAGGCACTCCCTTATCTTTTATTTCCTGTATTACTCCCAGATCAATAAAATCATCACATAAATAGAAAAAACAGAAATCAAATTTCTTTTTTGTGTGCTCGACTATAAATTGTTCATATATTTTCTGAGTGAAGGTTTTACGTCGCTCCTTCAGCCAAACCTGATTTTCAGCATGCACAAAAAAATCATCATAATAAAAATCCAGCAATACAACGTCGTGACCCATGTTAACCAATGACTGATAAAGATTTTTCTTCCATATAGAACTCTTTGTTTTTGCTGAAAGAATAGTGCCTCCATCAGGAATGACCTGGTATATTCTATATTTCTTACTTGTTTTATTCATCATGCCCAGAAATCATAATTATAATTAAATAAACTCGTTATCCGTTTACGTTGTTTTTTGGTAAAAAGAGATTTAAAAAAAAACTTAACTACATACCGTGACCAATACTTGATAAATAGTAATAACCTGTTTCCCTGTGAATATTGAGCTAAAATCCGCTGAAGATATTTTGCCTGCCTGAAACTGAGATCCGACTTTATATTCCCTGCAAACCACTTTGCCCGTCGGAAGGGATTGCGAAAACTAATGGGATCCCTGCTCTTATCACTTCTATCGTTCCATACTTTACTTTCAGGTACTACATAAATCAAAACACGTTCGCTTTTCATTCGCAAACAGAACTCCAGTTCCATATTTATTTGAGGAAATCTGATCTGATCGAACTTTCCATATTTTTTTATTGAAGTAACAGGGATTAATACGCTATACCCGGGTGTGGCATCTACGCTGTAAGGGCCCGAAACCAATTCATGCACTTTTCTTTCGTTCAGGTATCCTCTCGTTTGAGCCTTTTTATAATCAAACATGATCCCACTTGACAAAATTCTTTCCGGGTCACTTTGATACAATACAAGAGATGATAAGATTTTATTATCAGAAGAATAGCTCATTAGCCTTTCCAGGAAATCAGGATTGCAGACCTGGTCATCATTATAGGTTAATACATAATCGTACCCATTTTCTATTGCATAATCAATTCCTTTGTTAATGGCTCCAGCCCACCAAAGGGTTCCATCCCCTCGAACAACAACGGCCTGAGGAAAATTGGATACTATATATTCATATGAACCGTCTGTTGAGCCATCATCAATAATCACAATTTGAAAATTGCCATATGTGCTGGCAAAGAGTGCTTTCAGACATTTATCTATGTTGTCTTTCCTGTTGTATATTGGAATCAGAATGGCAACTGATTTATTTGAATCCATAAAAGTCAACGGTTAATTCTTAACGAAGCAATAAATATTATCCACAGTTTCCATCAATGAGAGGCCAATTGATTATCAGGTTAGAATATCAATTACCTGATTTACACGATGTTCATAAAGATGAAACTTTTGTATTTTCTGTTGCATTTTTTCTATCATAGCAACCCTCACCTCAGGGTTGTTCTTATAAAACATAAGAAGGTCGTTATAATCTGAAGTTTCACCCGCTATCGCCAATTCGTCCTCAGCAAAATACTGCCGGGCTAAAAGGTTATCACATATTTGAAATCCTCCCTGAAATGATGAGGAAAATACTCTTTCGTTCAGAAGAATGCTGTGTTCCAACTGCGCTTTTGTATGTACATTAATGGCTATTTGTGCATTACTATAATACTTCTTTTCAAAAATCTGATTTGGGCTGATAGGGTTATACTCAGTGAACTCAACAAAATTCGAGGATGCTTTCTTAAGTGGCAATATTACCCTGTTGTAAACGTCCTTCCTATGCCCCGTGTTTCCTATCCATATAAAGTCAAAAACAGGTTCACTAACGGGTCCTGCAAACTGATTTTTATCTGCACAATGAAGCAATTGAACAAATTCCAGTCCAAGCTCATTTTGATAACCTTTGAAGAAACGTTCATTAATTATGTCCGAATGCTGAGACCATATTAATATTCTGTGTTTATCTCTATACCTGATCAATTTATTTTTAGTATCCCGGCTAATAGCAACAATTTGTTTTTCAAAATCGCATGGTTCATAGAACTGCCCCCATAGCACCAGGTTACAATTATTTAATTTATCTAAGGGTAAATAATGAATATTTTCGACTGATGTAAAAATAATGTCAGGGGCAAAAGCAATAATATCTCTTTTTGCACCTGTAACGAAGCTTAATTTCAACCTTGTTATATCAAAAGTTTTAAATTCAAAGCCCATTTCCATGAAAGCGTTTGCAAAACCCTGTGCTACAGAAATGGCTGCATAATTCTTTCGGAAACCCTGGTTATATACGTATGCTATTTTCTTCAACGGGTAAAGTTTTTTCATTAATCCGGCTTTTATCCCTTATAGCCACAACCAGTACAAACAGGAATGAAAAAATCAATAATTGCTTTTCAAAAACATAAAATGGAGGCGCAAAGATCGAAGAAACAAAATGCCCTGTCATAAAACCAAATACCGCTGCGGCTGCATACTTACATCTGAAATCAATATGCCGGATTTTTACCGCGCTCCAACCTATTTTTAATGTTTTATAATAGTAAACCAGGATAAAAATAAATCCTAGTAGTCCTAATCGAAGCCAAAAATGCAAAGGTTGGCAATGGACTACTGATGAAACGATGAAGTCTTCATTCTTCGCACCCGATGTTAAAGCCACGCCTGGACCTATTCCTTTAAAGGGGTGAATTAATATTTGATTGAACCCTAACGCAATATCCAAAGTATGACCCAGGTTGCTTGATTGGGCCAATTCGTACGCCTCAGAGTTAGGATCAAGCAATGCTAAAAAATCGTACCTGGTTCCAAAAAAACGACCAGAGAAAAACCATAAAACCAGTCCTAATACTGAAAAGGAAATGAACTTAATTTTATTTCTCTTAAAGAAGAAAAGGAACAAAATTGCCAAAATTGAAAACAGTATTAGAAGTATAAATCCTCTACGCAGGGTTAAAAAAATGCATAGCAACAAAAAAACAGAAATACCCAGTGGTATAATCCTATTATTCTTTTGTATCAGAAAGCGGCAAAAAAACAGATTGAAAGCAATACACCACAGATATATAATAGACGATTCAAACATGATGCTTTTGCCATAAATATCCACCGAAAACAGCTCTATCGATAGTAAATAGAGCAACAAAAATAATAGGGCGGATACAACTCCCAAAAGCTCAACTACTGAAATCATCTTTCTTACCGCCTCCAGGCTATGCAGGCATATAGACCACAGATAAAGGAAAGTAATAAAGTTAAGAAAGGCTCTTAATTCCAAAAGGCCACTTCCTTCACTCATTGCACCACTTTGACCTATGAAGCTCAGGAAATATGCTACAAATAATACAATAACAATTTGCAGGATCAATTTCTTTACTTCATTACCCAAAACACCCGCTCTGGCCGACATAAAAAAAACGGTTCCGGCAATTAAACTTATTATTGTTAAAATACTGAATCCAAGAAATTTCTGAAATAATATGAATGGCGTTTCAAAAATGGATCCATATGTATCTTCAATAAAGAAAAAACAAACCACTAAATACAAAAACAGAAAAAGCATTACTGCTTTTCTAATTCGAACGGACCTCATTTTTTGATAAATAGTTTATTACATCAAACGACACTTTCTCCGGCGGTATATCAGTAACACAAACCGGTGTTCCCATCCTGCAGTTCCATTGGCAGCCATAAAAATTACATCCCGAAATATATCCTTTCAAGTAATTATTGGAAGGATATGGAAAGAATCTGCCATAGTGCCCTCCTCCATATATCACAAATGTCATCTTCTTTAGCGCCAGTGCAATATGGGCAGGCCCGGAATCATTTCCAATAAGAATATCACAATTGCGGATAGTATAAAATAATTCAGACAAATTGGTTTCTCCTGAAATATTGTGAAACGAAGCATTTACCTCATGCACAGAAAGCCTATCGAAATAATGATTTTTCTCAGCGCCGATAACAAAAAAATGTAATGCAATAGAATTGTCTATCTGATTTTTAATTGCTTCAATTATTTTCTCAAAATTATCGAACCCATAAAATTTCTCCTTAAATGAAGCATCAGGGCATATTAAAATCTTTTTGCCCCCTGTTTCCTGAAACAGGGATTGCAGTTTTTTACCAACCCGTTCTGATTTATTTTCCCATAAAGCGGGAATGATCTCTTTATATTGCGAAGTATCAAAAAGGTTATTCAAAAACAAGGCATGCAGTTCAAGTTCATGCTTACTATTGTTGCTTTTGATAGTTTTAGTATAAATATCAATGGCAGCGTCTATTTCCCTTACCGTTTTATCTTCACTTAATTCGGCACAGAAACCAGCTTTTTGCTTTGCATTAAAGCAGTAAGTAATTAAATCTGAAAAAATAGTTCTGGAATAATTAAAATTCGCAACAATCTTCGAGTTAATAAAGGGCAGTTTTATTAAGAATCGAATTAAGTATAAAAAATCATTCTGCCTTTTTTTATCAAAATAAATTGCTCTCTTAATATATGGGCACTCATCTATATATTCCTGTAATGCTTTGTTAGCGATTAAAATAATTGATTCTTTCCGGTGATAAACCGACAATTCCTTTAATACCCCTGAAAAAAGCACAAAATCACCTAAATGATCAATTTTGATTAATACTATATGCGGCTCAGATCTTTTAAATGAAAATCTGGCGATAAATTTAAATATAGATAAAACTGATACGAGAGAACGATAAAAAAGATATTTTAAAAAACCTCTTTTCAACCTTTAGTTATTTTATATGATTCGCGCATAGTATAAAATTGCTACCTGCTTCTTTACCTATTCCATATTCCTTTTGGATTTCCTGAAACAATTTTATAATATTGAATAGGCGACCAGATGGCGCTAAAAAATAAACATACACTCGTTGCCCAAATAACTCCATGAGGCCCGAATTCTTTCGCAAAATAGATTGATAATGGTATATTTAATAAACCAGTGAACAAGCTGCTCACCAACTGAAGTCGTATTTTGCCTATGCTGTTTATGAACGTGGCATAGATCATATTCCAACTTGCTATCGCTGCATATACCAACATTCCTAAGTTCATCTCATGCCCAATGTTCAAATCCCTACCCAACCATAAAAAATAAATTTTGTCGGCGAAAAAAAACACAAGAACAGCTCCCAGAGAAAACGAAAGCCATAATAAAACCAACAGGTTCATCTTTTTTTTGATCCATTCAAAATTTCCAAGATTATAGGCTTTGGATATGGCCGGCCAATACGGAGTAAGAATAACATTAATAACCATAGGAACAATACCGAAAAACCTGTACGCTATGTTATATTTAGTTACCTCTTCAGGGCCAAATATTGAAGAAATAATTACATTATCAGTGGAAAAAATTATTAAGGCAGAAAATTGAATCAGAAAGAAAGATACACTTAGCTTAAAGGCATCTTTGGTAAGCTTAAAGCTTATATACTTAACCCTGGGAATTAAAAACGAGTATTTATTTTTTAAAAGGATAATGGCGTAAATACCTGATATGAGAAACGGAACAAAAGAGAAAATAAATGAAAAAGAAAACAATCCTACTTTGCTGTTTAAAATACTCAGCAGGAACACAATAATGAATAAAGAGAAATTCGAAATGAAGCTGATATACGTTGTATAAGAAACATTTTGTTCCGCTACTTTATACGTCTGTATCAAATCAGTAATCGCTTTAGCTATAAAAAAGAAAACCGAAATGAATAATATCCAAAATAATGTCTTATCAGATATGGAAGTCTTTAGTACTTCACTAAGATCCACACTTAAGGATATACATGAGGCAATAAGCAGTACAATAATACCCATTATGCTCATCGTGAAAACAGATGAACTAATGTAGATGCGTATCAACGAATACTTTCTAAATAAAAATAGTTTTACAAATTTGGTCTTAAGTCCATTTGAAAGGCCTAAATCCATAAATGACACCCACGAAATAACGGAGCTAATTGTTAGCCAAACCCCATAATCCTTTGTATCAATTATATTTAACACAAAAGTTATAATGAGGTAGTTAAGAACCATCGAGAACCCTTTAAATAAAAATACTCCAAAAAGATCTCTATTTAAATCATCGAGTTCCAATATTTTACCTCTGACCTTACCAATCATGCTTGTTAATACACCCATCTGCATTTAGGAAATCAGGTATTTAAGGAAAGTAGCTGCTATGTAAAGCGACCCCGCTACAAACGAAAAAACAAGCAATAGCAAAAGAATGCCTATTCTGTTGTCTTTTAACAAATGGGCCGGTGTATCCAGCAACTGAATCACAGGGGTTTCCTGTGAAAGCAATACTTTACTCGCCTCCAGGTTCTTAACTACTTCAGCGTACATAGTTGCCAATACTGTTTTATCACGCGAGGCAATTTCTGCCGGAACGATGGCTGTCTTTATTCCGGGATTTACGTCTAAAAGCTGGCTGGCAGCGGTACTATATGTCTTACTGGTTAATAAATGAAGCAACGAATCAGATTCCCTCTGCATCTGCCGGATATTTTCCTGTGCTGTTCCAATACGGATATCCATATAAAGCTTTGCAGCTTCATTCACCAATCGCTCCGACATTAATCGCGCAAAAGGACCATCTGCCGCTGATATCTTAACCCTGATGACAGAACTTTGTTTGCTTAATCGTTCAGTGACCAGATGTACCTTAGTTATTCTTTCATAAATCACATTCAACACACTGTCCTGCAGCGGAGTTAATTTATTTTTTATATTGCCAAAGTTAATGTCGGCAAGCGCCGGCTTTTTTTGCCAGTTCTTTCTAGTGCCTGTGAACTCTAAATAATAATCTGCCAGGCTCAGGCTGTTATTTGAGCCACTGTCGGCCTCGCTTAGTAATACCTCTTCTACTATTTTTTTTGACTTCAGGATAACCAGAATATTGTCCCCCGCAAAAATACTCCCGCCACCACTCATTCCCCCCAGGCTAAACCCAAACTGCGAAGCCAACCCAGCCAGTCCATTTCCACCTGCTGATTTTTCTTCCAAAATAAATGTCGTCACCGCCTCATATTTTGGCTTCTGGATATAGTAATATATTATGCCCAATCCAGCACCTGCAAGCATTGCCAGCGCCAGCCTCCACCATCTTTTACACAGATATTGCAAAAAAGATTTTATATTTTTCACAATCTCTCCGAGGGAATAATAATCTTCCTTTTCCTCTTTCATTATTCAAAGAATTTTTTAAATTCAATCAGAAACTGGCAGAGCTTCGCCTCCTCAGTCACACCAAGTTCTTTTTTAAGGCCGTCTTTTTTGTTTTCAAAACTTTCCGGCTGGTTTTGAAAACCAATATTTTACAGATGCTCCACGCTTCACTATTACACAGACCGGATAAAAATTTGTAATAAAACCGGTGTCGTTTACCTATCTACAGGTTCGTTTATTTCACGATCAGCGAAATACCGTAGATCACTGCAGTAAGGGCCGACACAAGGATACCTGCTTTCGCTACATCCAATCCCTGGCGTTTGGGCCGCTGCGGCACAAATACCTGCGATCCCGGTTGCACCCTGGGGTAATGGGGAAATATCCCCAGCACCCTGGTGATCTTGGCCGAACTGCCATTGGGATATATTACGAAGGTTCTGCTCTTGTTGGCCAACCGTGTAACACCTCCCGCGCTGGATATATAGCTTTTGACCCGCTTACCTTTTTCATACATTATATCCAGGGGCCGATACACCTCGCCCATTACGCTTACGGTATTGTTTATCCTTGGTATCACCAGCTCGTCGCCTTCTTCCAGCGTAATATCGTTTTCACTGCCTGGGTGCTTCAGTATTAATGCCAGATCAATGGCCACCTCCGCGGTATTTTTCTTTACCTGTTCAATAACAGGAAAACTCGATGTATCTTTCTTCAGCGACGAGAACAGGCGTTTGATCTCGCTCGAATCCACTACTTCCACTTTTTTCTGCCTTATCAGCTTGGCACCATTTATATTGGCTGTGTATAACAATCCCCCCGAACGGGCGATCAGGGAGCTTAGCCGTTCTTCGCGGCTTTGCAGCGTATACACCGCCGGCATCATCACCTCCCCGCTTACCTTCACGCTGATCTGTTTTTTATAAAAAGGGTCTTCCTTAACCGTTACAATATCGAATGGTTTCAATATCACATCGGCGGCATCATCCGAAAGATTCTTGTCGCTGTTTATTGTCATCAGTTCTACGATGTTGCTGCCGGGCCGGTTCTGCACATCTCTTTTACGGCGCGAAATTTCAATGCCCGTTCCAGTAGCATTATCAGCAAAGCCCTGCGCTTTCATGATTAGTGATTTCAATGAAAGACTATCTTCAAACCGGTAATTACCCGGGTTTCTAACCGCCCCGTTGATGGTGATCGTTGTAGTATCCCGCAAATCAAAAATGGAAGCCACATGCAGGCTGTCTTCTTTTTGAAGCAACAAACCCGATTTCCCGCCCCGTATCAAAGACTTCAAATCCACTGATACATATTCTTTAGTAAGATCAGGACGGGTGCGCACCAGTATCGCCCTGCCATCAAATCCATCTTCTTTCAGTCCCAGGGCCTTATCGATAAGGTCTTTAACCGTCATAGGAGGTTGCAGCGCATAAGCCCCTGGTTTAAGTACAGCACCGGAGATCATTACCCGGTTCTGATAACGGTTGATGATGGAATCAACCAAAAACTCATCGCCGTTCTGTGGTTTGAAAAAAGCCAGCGAGTCGCCCGGAACATCAATCACACTTCTCTCAAAATCCGCCACCCTTCGGCCGGTGATACGTCCCCGAAACGCCCTGCTCTTAAAGTTGCCGGCATATTGTATGGCATTGGCCAGGGTTTCATTAGGATGTAGTTCAAAAATACCCGGGCGGTTCAATTCTCCGTCCAGGGTCACCAGCAAACTGGCATAGGGAACCCTGATCACATCGTTCTGCTCAAGGCGAACATTTCCTTTTTGAATACCTTTTACCAGAAAATCGTACAAATCTGCCGTGGCAATTACCTTGTTGTCACGGATCAACTCTATATTTCTGAAAGAGCCGTTCTCTGCAGGACCGCCACTAACATATAATGCATTGAATAAAGTGGCCAGCGAAGGCAGCGTATAGGTACCGGGCCGGTTGATGGCGCCGATGAGTATTACCTGTATGCTGCGGATATTCCCCAGCGATAGCTCCAGCTTCGTTTGGCCGCTGCTCAAAGAAGGATAATAGCGGGTCAACCTGGAACGCAATAAGGAGGCAGCTCCTTCAATGGTAAGCCCGCCCACAGAAACAATACCGGCATATTTCACGTTTATCGTTCCTTCGGGACTTACCTTCAGCGTTTGCTGCGAAAGGTTTACACCATAAATATTAAGAATAAGCTGATCATCCGGACCAATCACATAATCCTTGGGAGTAGCCATCCGTAAATCAGGCTCGAAGCTTAGCCTGGCATTGGAAAAAAGCTCTGCACCAAAAAGGCGGGGCGTTTTTTTAGCTAATAACAATGGTTCGTATTGTTGGGGCCGGGACTGATTTCTTTTGCTCCCGGAAACAGGGTTGGAGGAAGTATCAACGGAAGTGGCCCCGCCATCCGCCATCCGTATCCGCTGAATACGTGATCTTAACTCATCCAATTCCGAAGGCGGCAGGCCCCTGCGTAATAATTCCGCTTCCACTTCCTGATCGGTAAGTCCGCGGTCAGCAGCCTGCTGCAGGTATTGCTTAAGCTGGGCTTCTGGAATTTGGGAAACTTTGACTTGGCTGGCATCAGTAATAACCTGGGCCGAAGCAACAACAACAGACAGTAATAAAACCAGCAACAAAACAGGTCGGTAAAGAATCATATATTAGAATTGGTGTAACATTATCATTGCCGTTAGCCCGTTGGTATGGTAACTGCAATGAAAATGTTTCAATATTTTAACAGGCTATGCGGATTAAAACAAATACATAGATAATTCAGACCTGTAATCTATTTCAGTAAAAAGATAATGCTGTCCCATGAAAAGGCTTGCAAATGAATCAAATCCTTTGATGTTCCCGGTTTTATTGAATTGGTATGATAGCAGGAAGCGCCTTCATTTTTGGACGAACATAGCCTACCCTGCAACGCTTTACTGTAAAGCATTTTACTCGATTTTTAGTGGATGTTACCCTGTAAAAGGGGAATAATTGTTTACGTCCTTTGACAATCTTCCCTCGCCTTCTGTTGTATACGCAGATAAATTTTGATCCGGATTCACTCGGATTCAAGCTGGTCACTTCTTATATTAAAATATTTTCGCCTATGTTATGATAGGTTAGGATACTAAAACGCGTGCAATGTATTCAATTTTTTACTGCCTGCGAATTAGATAATGTTAAAAAACATTTTAAGGCAAAACAGCCACCTCTTGAAAGAGGATCGTTTTTTTATAGCCAGTAAACGATTTCTATAGCGGAAAAAAATCAGCATACGCAGGTAATCATTAAATAATGAATAATTCCCATATGCCTTTGCCAGTTTTTGCAAAACTATTCTTTCCTCGCCGTTATGAACTGCGCAATTTCTGGAGAATGCATACATGCGAAATTTTATACTGTTTGCCCGCGATTTATTTGACTCCCTTTTCTTTTTCCTGCCTTTCACGTTTATTGCGCCTACATAGTTTTGACTGTGCTGTCTGTACTGCACCAGTACTTCATTGATATACCTTATTTCACTGTGTTGAACTGCATTAAAAGCGAGCCACCAGTCATGAATAATTTCCACTGGAATCGGAAGTGCACTTGACAGCAGGCGCCTGCTAAAAACAGCAGCATGACCGGAAACAGCGTTGCCAATGGAAAAAGCCAGACAATCTTTATAGCTGCCAAGATTTTTTATATCCGAAAGCTTTCTACCCAGGTCATTGCCATTTTCATCAATGAAACCTGAATTGCAATAAGCCATATCACAAGGGCCAATAATATCCATTATTTTTTTAATCTTTTCAGGCATCCATACGTCATCCTGATCGCAAAGTGAAATATATTCCCCGGCGCTTAAAACCATGCCCTTTTCAAAGTTTTTTACAGGACCCAGAACCGCTTCGTTTTGATAGAATTTTATATGTCCATACTTTTGCCGGTACAACTTTATGATATCAACCGTTGCATCTGTAGAACAATCATCAACAACTATTATCTCCAGTACAGGATAAGTTTGGTTTATCAGTGAATCCAGTTGCTCTTTCAGATAATTTTCCCCGTTATGGGTTGCAAGAACGATCGATACAAGCGGGGTTTTCATTTTCGGGGCGGTTTAATTTATCCGTCAAATATAAATCATTTTACTGCGCTTGCCGGGGTCACCTGGCCAGACTTGCCCGGATTTACCAGATTGAGGCCCTTTTGAATGAAAAACTAAAAGTGGTAGTTAAGACCGTCATCATAGGCACTTTTGTTTTTAACGAATATATTTACGGCTCAATGGACCTTGTGCATGATTAAAACTGTAAATATTGCTGATTTCCTTTCAAAACCTGTACTTATACCCATAGCGGATGTACGCACACCCGCAGAATTTCGGCAGGGACACATCCCCGGAGCCTTCAATCTGCCATTATTTAGTGATGAAGAAAGGGTACAAGTGGGAACTACCTATAAACAAGTGGGTAGAGAAGCTGCTATTTTGCTGGGTTTTGATCTTACCGGCAATAAATGGTCGGGTTTTATAAGGCAGACATTGGAAATAGCGCCAAATAAAAAAATAGCAGTGCATTGCTGGCGGGGTGGCATGCGTAGCGGGGCAATGGCCTGGGCGTTGAATTTATATGGATTTGACGTATACCTTATAGAAGGTGGTTACAAGAAATACCGGAGATGGGTGCTTGATCTATTTGAAAAAAGCTATCAGCTTTGTATACTGGGCGGCATGACAGGCTCAGGGAAGACTTTGCTGCTACAACAGCTTCGGTTAATGGGCCATCAGATAATTGACCTCGAAGACCTGGCGCAGCACCACGGATCAACCTATGGCAGCCTTAACAGGCTGGTTCAACCTACACAGGAACAATTTGAAAATAACCTGGGGCAGCAATTGAATATGCTGGACAGTCAGAAGCTGACATGGGTAGAGAATGAAAGAATGTCAATCGGGAAACGATTTATACCCAAACCATTCTTTGAACAGATGCTGAAAGCGGTAATGCTTGATGTGCAAATTGACCATCAGCAACGTTTAGAAAGTCTTTTGAAAGAATATGGAACGCTTGATAAAGAATTCCTGATAGAATCCACGCAACGAATTGGCAAACACCTGGGACCTGAGCAAACCAAACATGCCATTGCTGCGATCCGTGAGGACCGCATGCAGGAATTCATTCGGCTATTACTGGTATACTACGATAAAACGTACCGCAATGGCATGAATAAGCGTACAACGGGCCTGACCTTTCCGGTACCGCTAAATAGCAACGACATTGAGCACAATGCTACCCTCATATTACAATTTGAAAAAGAGATACAGGAATCCTTGTTAAAACAATCAATCAATGATGCAGACTAGTACAGACAATATTAAGCTAACACAATATTCCCATGGTGCCGGTTGTGGTTGCAAAATAAGTCCGGCTATTTTAGATAAAATATTGCACAGTTCTGTAGCTATTCCTCCTGATGCCCGATTACTGGTGGGTAACGACAAACGGGATGATGCCGCAGTGCTTGACCTGGGCAATGGCACCGCCCTGATCTCTACGACTGATTTTTTTATGCCAATAGTAGATGATCCCTATGACTTTGGCCGCATAGCATCAGCGAATGCTATTAGCGATGTTTATGCAATGGGAGGAAAGCCTGTACTAGCCATTGCGATATTGGGCTGGCCAATTGAAAAACTTCCCCCGGAGGTTGCTCAAAAAGTATTGGAAGGTTCCCGGTCGGTATGTGCTGCAGCCGGAATTACATTGGCGGGTGGGCATAGTATTGATTGCCCGGAGCCGGTATTTGGTTTGGCAGTGAATGGTATGGTCAATATCCTTCACTTAAAGCAAAACTCCACTGCTGTTTCAGGTTGCCGGTTATACCTTACGAAGCCTTTGGGCGTAGGCATTCTTTCTACCGCTCAAAAAAAGGGGCTATTGCGGGAGTCAGATGCGGCTATTGCGCTTGAAAGCATGGTAACGCTTAATAAATTGGGAGAAGTATTCAGTCAGCTACCCTATGTTAAAGCCATGACGGATGTTACCGGCTTTGGATTGCTGGGCCATTTGGCAGAAATGTGTGCCGGCAGTGGTCTTTCTGCTGTGCTTGAATTTAATAAAGTACCGATCATAAATACACTGCCATTTTACCTGGAACAACGTTGCTTTCCGGGTGGAACACAACGCAACTGGAATAGTTATGGTCACCGGATTGGTAATCTTACTGATGAGCAGCGCTATATCCTCGCCGATCCGCAAACCAGCGGAGGATTGCTTGTTGCTGTGGAAGAAGCGCATACAACAGCCTTTGAACAACTTTTGAAAGATCAGGGTTTACCAGAACATTTATGTCGTTCTTTCGGTACCCTTCATGATCAACATGGAGGCCCTTTAATACAGGTTATTTGAATTAAGAAACAGTTTCCGGAATCCTGCTGTGTTTGTGTTAGCCTCTTTTGGCCGTTATCCTGAAGGAACCTCTTTGATTTATTCCGTTCTCAAACTCTTCACCGGGTTGGCAATTGCTGCTTTTATTGCCTGGTAGCTAACTGTAAGCAATGAAATCAAAACAGCTATTATGCCGGTGCCCGCAAACACCCACCACTCAATGCTTACCCGGTAAGTATAGCCCAAAAGCCATTGGTGCATGGCATACCACGCAACTGGCGATGCAATAACAAATGATATGATCACCAGTTTTAAAAAATCTTTTGACAGAAGTGCTGAAATGTTCATTACGCTTGCGCCAAGCACTTTACGCACACCGATTTCTTTTATGCGGTTTTCAGCCATATATGCAGCAAGTCCAAACAAACCAAGGCATGAAATGATAATAGTTAACCCCGCAAACAATGCAGCAAGTGTGGCAGTGCGTTGTGTGTCTTCAAATTTTTTGGCGTATTCTTCATCAACAAATTTCGGGTTGAAAGGATATTGCGGGTTGTATTGCTTAAATACCTGTTCTGCCAGTTTCAAATCTTCTGAAACAGGTTTTGCAGGATTCAGTTTGATGTGAATGACGTTAAACCATCCTGTGCCGGGGCCGTTGATCATTAATGGCGAAACAGATTCGTAAGGAGAGCCCAAAATAAAATCTTTTACCACACCAACGATCTGCATTTTTTCATCCCCACTGATAACAAACTGCCCTATCACGGGTTCTTTCAGGCGCATTTTTTTTATAGCGGTTTCATTTAGCATGATTGCGGTGGAATCTCCCGGATACTTTCTTACATCAATATCTCTTCCTTCAACAAGTGTAGTGCCCATTACTTTCATAAAATCGCCGTCTGTACTGAATCTTCCAAAGTCAAGTTTTTTATCGTCTTCTGTGCTGCCCTGCCAGGAAAAGCCCCAACTATCACTCCATTGTTGTGTAACAGGGCTCATCGATTTTGTTACGCCAACAGCGGCACCGTTATCAAGCAATGATTGTTTTATAATATCATAATTTTTGGCAACATCACCCTGAATAAAAGTGTAGATAATATTGTTTTTATTGTAACCGGTTTCCCGCTCCTGTGCATACCTTATCTGATATACTATAATGATGGTTGATGTGATTAAAATGATGGCAAACGTAAATTGCAATACCACCAATACTTTGCGCGGATTGATCACTGCATGCGCTGCCCGGAATGTGCCCTTTAAAACTTTTACAGGTTTGAACGACGAAAGGAAAAATGCAGGATAGCTGCCCGCAATAACACCTGTAAAAATGATGAATGCAAGTAACTCTAACCAGAAATAGCTGTTGCTCCATTCAAGGTAGAGTTGCTTATCTACAAGCCTGTTGTAAAACGGCAATGTGAGTTGTACAATTATTATAGCAATAATACCTGAAAGCACTGCAAGCAAAATACTTTCGCCGATGAACTGGGCTATCAAAGAAAGTTTTTGTGCACCAACTGCTTTGCGTATGCCTACTTCTTTCGCACGCTTTTCACTGCGTGCCGTAGAAAGGTTCATAAAGTTGATACAAGCAATCAGCAATATAAATGCAGCGATAACGCCAAACAATCTCACTGTTACTATACGTCCTGCAACCAACTGCCCATTGTCACTTTTGCCATAGAGATATGTTTTGTTTACAGGATAACTGAACACTTGTGTTGTTGAAGGAAGACCCTTGTTTTTTGTATGGTCAATGGTGATGCTTTTTACTTTGGCATTAAACGCACGCTGCGATGCATTTGGTTTTAGCAATATGTAGGTGCTTAAAGAATTATTATCCCAGGAATCATCATCCTGCTTTAACTTTTGCAGGTAAGCCCAGGGCAGTAAATAATCAAACTGGAAAGAAGTAGTGTTCGGCAAATTTTTCATTACGCCTGATACGGTGAAAATATCAGTACTGTCAATCTTAATGGTTTTGCCCATTGCATTTTCATTGCCGAATAATGCTTTAGCCAGTTTTTCTGTAAGTACAATGTTGTAAATGCCGTCCAGTGCTTTGGTCGGGTTTCCATAAAGCATGGGAAAATCAAACATGCTTAGAAAGCCGCTGTCGACGATAAAGCCATGTTCAATTAATTTTTTTTCGCCAACAGTAAACAGATAGTTTGCACTATGAGAATTTACACGCACAGCATCTTCCACTTCGGGATAATCTTTCTTAAGTGTTGGTCCCATTATCTTGGGCGTTGTGCTCCATGCCCAGAACTGCCCGCTGAATTTATCGCGGTTGTACATAAGGTACAGCCTGTTGGATTTTGGATATTGCCTGTCGCGCCTCATTTCATTTTGAATCCACAAAAGAATCAAAATAGCCACCGCCATGCCAATAGCAAGACCTGTAATATTGATGAAAGAAAAACCTTTATTTTTCATCAGATTGCGCCATGCGATGTTGAAATAATTGCGGAACATGGGAGATGGTGATTTTTTAGTTAAAAACATCGGGAACACACTTCAGGCTCGCCCCAATCCGTGTTGTCAATGGCCGTGCCAATCCTGAAACCCGTTGTGGAAGCGGGCTTCAGAAACACCACCGTCTTTGGGTGTTCGAAAGCGGACAGTTGACTGTACGAATTTGTAAAAAATAGCCAGGGGTGAATAAAATCAAATCGCATTAAATCTATCGAAAACAGACGTGATATATATTCTTATGATAATATAAAAGTAATCGTCATGGGTAAAATTTTTTTCTGGCTGCGGTCAATTTATTTAAAACTCTTCTTACCCAATCATGCGGAATAACCTGCCGGTCTTTCCATTTTCCGTTTCTCAACATTAAATAGCCGATCCTTGCCATGTCGCGGGTTGAAAACCACATGTGGTAAGCCCTGCATCAACGGATTATTCTTAAATTACATGGGATTCGTGCTCATTTCAGACCTTCAAAACACCTTAAAATAGTACCACATGAGGCAACAACTGTTTATAACGTTGCTATGCGCCACTCACTGCTGCTTTGCTCAACAGCCCTATAAGGCAACCTATAATCAATTAAAAGAATATGAAGGCTTGTATGAATATACCAACCACAGCACGCTTAAAATAGCCGCATCTCCGGCCGACACCTGCTTATATGCGATCCTTAACGAAAGCAGGTATAAACTTTCGGCTTTCGATAAAGACCTGTTTGTAAATATGTCGAAAGAAAAGGTATTGTTCATCAGAAACAAAACCCATGCAATTACCGGTTACACATACAATAAAGACACGTTTCGCTTATTAAGCAAAAAGGTGGTCTTTCCGCGTTCGATGTGGTATCCGAGATTAACTGCTGAAAAGTATTTTGCGTATCAATACCGTCAGCCGAAAGACCTGAAAGATGGTTTACCAACCGGTAGCATTATAAAATCGGGGCTCGCGAGGCTCGACACAGCCTTGCTGGCTCAGATGATGCGGAAAATTGTAGATGGCACCTACCCCCGCGTACACAGTGTTTTAATTATCAAAGACGGCAAACTGGTTTTTGAAGAATATTTTTATGAGTACAATCGCGATAGCCTGCACGAACTTCGTTCTGCTACCAAAAGCTTTGTATCGGCACTCACCGGCATCGCCATTGATAAAGGCTTCATTAAAGACATAAATACTCCTGTACTTTCTTATTTTCCCGAATACAATTTCACCAATAGCTCTGATTCCAAAAAACGCATCACTATTGAAAACCTGCTTACCAATCAAAGCGGACTCGATTGTGATATCTCGAACGATAAATCAACAGGCAATGAAACGCAAATGGGCTATGCCGATGACTGGGTAAAATTTACGTTAGACCTTCCGGTAATTGATACACCCGGTGGCAAAGGCATGTATTGCTCGGGCAATGTTATTGTGGCCGGCCGCATTATTGAAAAAGCAACAAAGCAGCCTCTGCCTGAATTTGCGCGAAACAATTTGTTCGCACCATTGGGTATTAAAAATTTTAAATGGAATTTCAAGCCCGATCCTTCCAGTGCAGAAACTTTTTGCCAGCTGTACCTGCGTCCGAGAGATATGGCCAAATTCGGATTGCTTTTTTACAACAAAGGCAAATGGAACGGAAAGCAAATTGTTTCGGCCGATTGGGTACAACAATCGTTCATGAAACATTCCGTTGTGCAAAACGTTGACTATGGCTACCTCTGGTGGATCAAATACCTCGATGCCGATGGAGTAAGATATTATGGCAGGGCGGCACAGGGCAATGGAGGTCAAAAAATTTACATCTTTGAACAACAGAACCTGATCACGGTTATAACAGGCGGCAACTATAACACACAATCGCCTTCAGACGAACTGATCAGAAAATACATTTTACCGGCGTTCAATAAAAAATAAACGTCCCGGAGTTATTGCTCGCTCAGATTTTTCATTAATTCAAGGGCAACATTCCAGTAAAAATAAAAATGTTTGTACGATACTTCTGTTACAAAATTAGTTTGTGTAAATGCAAGGGTGGTTTGGTCATTGACTGCAATTAACCGGTAGGTAATTACAGAATAATTTTCAGGCACATCTTCATGTTGCGATAAGGAAGTCCAGAAATTATATTGAAGGAGTTTTTCCCGCTCACATTGTAATACAGTTCCTTTCGAATCATAAATAATACCATGCAAATTCCCGCAAAAAACCACCGGGCTGCCGGGTTCCCAGGTTGTTGTTATATTTATTTCCGAATCAGATACCCACAACTTCATTAATGCAGGATCAGTCAATGTATTCCATACTTTTGATGCCGGCGCATTAATGTGAAGCGTTTTTTCAATATCCATCATATTAATATCTTTTTTAATTGACCCGCAAAAACGACATTTTACCTGATACGGAAAAAGTGCTTTTCAACCTTATTGCAGAAGGCGATGAAAAGGCTTTTGAATCATTGTTCAACCGTTTCCTGCCAAAATTATATCCATTTATTATAAAATTTACAAAGTCGGAAACGGCTGCACAGGAAATTATCCAGGAAACTTTTATCAGGGTATGGTTAAACCGCGATAAGCTGGCCGGTATTGAAAATCCCGGCGGCTGGTTGTACAAAGTTGCATCCAACGAATGCCATACCTATATGCGTAAAATGGTGTTGAATAAGAATTTTTTCAATCCCATTACTGCAGAACCCGATCCGGTGAACGCCACCAGCGAAACACTCGACTGGAAAGAAATAAACCGGCTTATTGGCGAAGCTGTGAACAAATTGCCGGCACAACGAAAAAAAATATACCAGATGAGCCGCGATGAGGGTAAAAGCATTCCTGAAATTGCCGGTGAATTGGGCTTATCGCCTCATACCGTTAAAAATGCCCTTGTTACTTCCTTAAAATTTATTCGTGAATACCTCGGTAAATACGGCATTATTTTTTTCATACTTACTTATTATTGGTTGAAAAAATAAAAAATATTTTTAGTACCGATAGTCCTAACCGCCTGCTCATGCTTCTTATTATAGAATCCAAATGAACAAACACCGTTTAACATACTTATTACAGCGGCACCTGGCCGGTACAGCTATAACAGCCGAACAGCAGGAGCTGGCTGATTTTGTAACCACCAACGCCAACACGCCCTTGTTTACCGACGTAATGGCCGAACTGATGCAGCATGAAACGCCTTTGCAGCCTGCTAATGCCGGTCCCTGGCAAAAAATGGTGCAACAGATCATTCAGATCGATAAAAAACCTGTTACCTCAAAAACCCCGGTTATCAAATTATACCGGTGGGCAGCTGCAGCCATAGTGCTTTTGCTGGTTAGTGCGGCATTGTATTTTTTAAACAATCCTATATCAAAGAATTCGCTAACTGTTACTGAAAAAAACAGTCCGCGTATTTCCGTTACACCTGTCAACAAAAATGTGCTGATACTGGCCGATGGCTCGCAGGTGTTTCCTGATGAAATGCCAAATGGTCAAATAGCCGTGCAGGGAAAAACGATCATCACCAAACACGATAAACAAATTATCTATAATGCAGGCGAGGCAAATGCTTCCATCGCTTACAACGTACTGTCAACGGCACCAGGCAGTAACTATGAATTGTTATTGCCCGATGGCAGTCATGTTTGGTTGAATGCCGCCTCGTCGGTTCGCTTCCCCGCTGCATTTACAGGCAGCGAACGGTCGGTAGAACTAAGCGGCGAAGCCTGGTTTGATGTACAGCATGCCGATAAAATTCCTTTTACTATTCAATCAGGCGATATAACTACCTCGGTTATGGGCACTGCATTTGATATCAAGGCATATCTCGGTCAGCAAAGCATGATGGTGTCGGTACAACGGGGAAAAGTGAAGGTGCAAACAGGCAACAAAATATTGGCCCTATTGGAAAAAGGACGGCAGGTAAGGATAAACAGCGATGCTACCGGCACACAAAGAAATATCGATACGGCGGCTGTAGCAGCCTGGAAGCAGGGCAACCTGTATTATAAAGATGAAATACTCGCCGATATTGTTGCCGATTTGCAAAGAGTTTTTAACAGTTCTATACAAATACAACGCGCTTCGCTGAAAGAAGTAAGCACCACAGCTTCTTTCAATAAAGATATTGGCATTCAAAAAGCCCTTGAAATTCTTTGTCGTATAACAGATGCAGGCCTTTCTAAAAACAACGGAATATATATAATAGAATAAGCAACCTATAATAAACACATCTTATGAAACAAATGATACCGGTTATGGTATTCATAGGCAGTATGCTGTTTGTAACCGGTGCTGTTCAGGCGCAGGATGTAAGCAAGGTGGTCATTAGCATTGAACTTAAAAATGCTTCGCTTGAAGACGCTTTTTTAAAACTCGAAAACCGTACACCTTTTAAGTTCAACTATAAAACCAATGATATAGCAGGCATAAAAGGCATTCACTACAAAGAACATAATGTATCTGTAAAAAAAATACTGACTGATCTTCTATCCAATACATCATTGCAGTATGAACAGGTGCAAAATTATATACTGATTAAAAAAATTAAAACACCGGCCGCACCTAAGGTTGCCTTATCCGGTTTTGTTACTGCCGTTAATTCATACGAATCGCTGGCCGGGGACAGCTGTTACATGCAGGCCGTAACCGTAACATCGGGTAAAAAAAATATAGTAAATAAGGTTACAACAGGTAATCACCGGTTAACGGCCGGCGCTATAAAAAATATTGCTATGGCAGGCGGCGAGCCGGATGTATTAAAAAGTTTGCAGTTGTTTCCGGGCATCCAGTCATCTGCCGAAGGCACCACCAACCTGTCGGTACGCGGCGGATCGTATGACCAAAACCTGATGCTGCTCGATGAAGCCCCTGTATACAACCCCACCCACACACTGGGTTTCTTTTCGGTATTCAATACCGATGCGTTAAAAGATGTTTCTATTTACAAAGGCGTATTTCCGGCTCAATATGGCAGCCGGTTGTCTTCGGTTGTTGATATACAAATGAAAGAAGGCAATAAAAAGCAGCAAACAGTTACCGGTGGCATCGGTTTACTGGCAAGCCGCTTAACCTGGGAAGGACCGGTAAAAAAAGAAAAGTCTTCGTTTATGGTTTCGGGCAGGTACAGCAACATCGGCACCCTGTTGAATTTATATCATATATCGAACATCATTAAATTTCGCGTTACCAAAAGCCGTGTTTCATTTTACGATCTCAATGCCAAATTCAATACCATCTTAGGAAATAAAGACCGGTTGTATGTATCGGCTTATACCGGGCGCGACAAATTCTTTCTGAATATATTAGACAATTCATCGCTGATGAAATGGAGCAACAGCACCATCACCACCCGGTGGAACCACATTTTTCATGCTGATCTGTTTGCCAATACATCGGTATTATATAGTTATTACGATTATAATTATACGCCTATGACCGATAGCCGCAATTTTACCTGGCACGCCAGTCTGCAGGAAATTACGGCTAAAACAGATTTTGACTGGATGCTGAATGCAAACAACCAGGTAAAATTCGGCACAGGCATCACCTGGCAAAATGTATTACCGGGCAAGGTTACGCCAGATGGAGCAAATGCAACCGCACAAACAGTTTCGTTAAACAACCGCAGCTCGGCTCAATTGTTTGCCTATGCATCGATTGAACAAAAAATAAGCAGCCGCTTAAGCATCTCTTACGGACTGAGGGCAACCGCCTTTGCCGCCCTTGGCGATGCCATGGTGTACCGGTACAATGCCGATAAAACGGAAGTGATCGACAGCACCTTTTATAAAAAAGGTAAAATTGTTACATCGTATTTTGGTGCAGAGCCGCGTATAGCTGTAAGAATGTTA
>Ga0114129_10001601_pt1 | contig 30764 bp, 26 predicted proteins | sample RhiMetdeltSRZDD1_FD_80071 | JGI IMG/M metagenome (GOLD analysis project Ga0114129, IMG submission 80071) | Populus rhizosphere microbial communities from Tennessee, USA - Rhizosphere MetaG P. deltoides SRZDD1 (version 2) (version 2) | ecosystem: Host-associated > Plants > Roots > Rhizosphere >...
AATGCGCGAAACACCGTCGGCGGACTGCCCGTGTGGCGGTGGAACACCATCGAGAAATGGCTGCGGGTTCGAAAGCCGACCGCGCGCGCGATGGCATCGATGGACAGCTGCCCGTCGAGCAACAACGTGCGCGCGCGGTCGATACGCCGCTGCACGACGAAGCGATGCGGCGGCACCCCCGTGCTCTCCTTGAAGAGCCGCGCGAAGTGATACTGGCTCATGTGGGCCTCGGCGCTCAGCTCGGACAGTGGCAGCGCCCGGGTCAGGTTGTCGTCGATGAATTCCGTCACACGCCGCAGTTGTGCCCCTTGCAAGCCGCTCATCGTTCTCTTGTCCTCTCTGTCACCGCGGCGGCCGAGGGCAGCTCGGCCGTGTTCCAGCCGCCACCGAGCGCCTGGACGAGCAAGACGGTGGCGGTCATGCGCCGGCCGAGGACCTGGACCGCGGTGACTTCGTTGGCCAGCGCAATCGTTTGGGTGGTGATGACGTTCAGGTAGCTGACGATCCCCGCCCGGTACTGGGTGGTGGTGAGCGCGACGGATCGCCGGGCCGAGTGAACGGCCCGCTCCTGGACGTCGGCTTCGCTCTCGAGAATCCGCAGCGCGGCGAGGTTGTCCTCCACGCCCTGGAACGCTGTCAGCACGGTCTCGCGATAGTTCGCGACGCCGGTGTCGTACGCGGCACGGGCCTGATCCGTCTGCGCGCGTCGCAGCCCGCCGTCGAAGACGGTCTGCTGGATCGACGGCCCGACCGCGAAGAAGCGGCTCGGCCACGTGAGCCAGCGCGCGATGCTGCTGCTCTCGAATCCCCCGGACGCGCTGAGCGTGATGGTGGGATAGAACGCCGCGAGCGCGACGCCGATCTGGGCATTGGCGGCAGCCATCCGGCGCTCGGCCGCCGCGATGTCGGGCCGTCGCTCGAGCAGCTGCGACGGGATACCGATCGGAACGACGGGAGGCGGAGCGGTGAGCGGCACCGCGGGAAGCGTGAGCGCGGAGGGCGGCTGACCGATGATGACGGCAATGGCGTGCTCGAGCTGGGCACGCTGCACGCCGACGTCGATCGCCTGCGCCCGCGTCGTCTCGAGCTGCGTCTCGGCCTGCACGACGTCGACCTGGGAGGCGACGCCGCCGCGGAAGCGGGTGCGCGTCAGCTCCAGCGATTGCTCGAAGGCCTTGACCGTCTCGTCCAGGAGCTTCTTCTGGGCGTCGAGCGTGCGCATCTGGAAGTAGTCCTGCGCGAGCTCGGCCTGCAGGCTCAGGCGCGCCGTGTCGAGATCGCCCGCGCTCGCCTGCGCGTTGCCCTGGTTGGATTCGACCGTCCGGCGGACCCGGCCCCAGAAGTCGGGCGTCCAGGTAACGTCGATCGGCAGCTGGAAGAAGTTCGTCGGTCTGCCGGTCGTGCTCGTCGCGACGCCGCCGGTGAGCGCGGCGGCCGTGGCATTGGCATTGGTCCCGCTGGACGTGATCGTGGACGACACCTGCGAGCGCGTGTAGCCGGCGCCGATGGTCACCGTCGGAAAGAAACCGGCGCGCGCCTCGCGCACGAGCGCGGTGGCCTGACGATACGTCGCCTCCGCGGCGGCGAGCGTCTGGTTGGCCGCGCTCACGCGGCTCTCGAGCTCGTTGAGCGTCGGATCGCCGAACAGCTCCCACCAGGCGCCGCGCAGCGTGAGGTCGCCGGGCTCGGCCACCTTCCAGCCGTCGAGCTCCTTGTAGGCCTCGGGCATGATCACCGGCGGCCTCTTGTAGTTGGGGCCCACCGCGCAGCCGCTGAGCGCGGCGATGACGACGGTCACGAGCGCGCCCACGGAGCGTGCGTGCCGGCTCATCCGTGCAGCCCCTCGGGCGCCGTGACGTCGCGGTGCACGTGCGTGACGTGCGCGCGGACGCGCTGGAGCCACCGCTGCAGATGGTCGAGATAGAGGTAGACGACCGGCGTCGTGTAGAGCGTGAGCAGCTGACTGACGATGAGGCCGCCGACGATCGCGATGCCGAGCGGGCGTCGCAGCTCCGCGCCGACGCCGGTGCCCAGCGCCAGCGGCAGCGCGCCGAGCATCGCCGCCAGCGTCGTCATCATGATCGGCCGAAAGCGCAGCAGGCACGCCTGGTGGATCGCCACCTGCGGCGACTTTCCTCGGCTCCGTTCGGCCTCGAGCGCGAAGTCGATCATCATGATCGCGTTCTTCTTCACGATGCCGATCAGCAAGATGATGCCGATCAGCGCGATCACGCTGAGCTCCGTGCGGAACAGCAGCAGCGCGAGGATGGCGCCGACGCCCGCGGACGGCAGCGTCGACAGGATCGTCAGCGGATGGATGTAGCTCTCGTAGAGGATGCCGAGCACGATGTAGACGGCGAGCAGGGCAGCGAGGATCAGCATCGGCTGGCTGGCGAGCGAGGCCTGGAACGCCTGCGCCGTGCCCTGAAAGCTGCCGCGGATGCTTCCCGGCAGTCCGAGCTGCCGCGAGACGGTCTCGATGGCGGCGACGGCGTCGCCGAGCGAGGCGCCGGGCGCCAGGTTGAACGACAGCGTCACCGACGGAAACTGCGACTGGTGGTTCACGGCCAGCGCCGTGGACGTCGGCTCGTAGCGGGTGAACGTGCTCAGCGGCACGCCGGCGCCGTTCGGTGCCTGGACGTAGATGGCCTGCAGCGTCTGCGGCCGCTGCCAGAAGGCCGGGGCGACTTCCATCACGACGTGGTACTGGTTCAGCGGCGTGTAGGTCGTCGAGACCTGGCGCTGGCCGAACGCGTCGTAGAGCGTGTTGTCGATCAGCGCCGGCGTGAGGCCGAGCCGCGACGCCGTGCCCCGATCGATCACCACCGAAGACTGGCGTCCCTGGTTCTGCTGGTCGCTGCTGAAGTCCACCAGCTGCGGCAGCGCACGCAGCCGCTCGGCCACGCGGGGCGCCCACGCGTTGAGCTCGTTCACGTCCTCGCCCTGCAGCGTGTACTGATACTGGGCGTTGCTCGCGCGCCCGCCGACCCGCAGATCCTGGACGGCCTGCAGAAACGTCGGCGCCCCGGGGACGCCGGCGAGCTTGCCGCGCAGGCGCGTGATCACCTGATCCGCGGTAACGCCTCCGCGCTCGTCCTGCGGTTTGAGCGCGACGAACATGCGCGCGGTGTTCACGGTGGCGCCGCCGCCGCCGGCGCCCCCACTGAAGCCGATGACGTTGTCGACGGCGGGATCGTCGGTAATGATGCCGACCACCTCTGTCAGCTTTTCCTGCATGGACTGGAACGAGATGTCCTGCGCGGCCTGAATCGCCCCGGTTAGCCGACCGGTGTCCTGCTGGGGGAAGAACCCCTTGGGCACGACGACGAAGAGATAGGCATTGACGGCGACGGTGATGAGCGTCACCGCGAGCACGCCGCGCGGGTGGCGCAACGCGAAGCCGAGCGTGCTGTCGTAGGCGCGCAGCAGCGTGTCGAATCCCCGCTCGCTCCACCGATATACACGGCCGTGACGGCCGTCATGCTGGCGGCGCAGCAGCGTCGCGCACATCATCGGCGTGGTGGTCAGCGACACCACCATGGAGATCGCGATGGCCGCCGACAGCGTCACCGCAAACTCGCGGAAGAGGCGGCCCACCACGCCGCCCATCAGGAGGATCGGAATGAAGACGGCGACGAGGGAGACGCTGATCGACAGCACGGTGAAGGCGATCTCCTTCGCGCCGAGCAGCGCAGCCTCCAGCGCGCCGTGCCCCGCTTCGCGATAGCGCGAGATGTTCTCCAGCACCACGATGGCGTCGTCGATCACGAACCCGGTCGCGATCGTCAGCGCCATCAACGAGAGGTTGTTGAGGCTGAAGCCGAGCAGGTACATGGCGGCGAAGGTCCCCACGAGCGAGAGGGGCACGGCCACCGCGGGAATGAGCGTGGCCCGCACGCTGCGGAGAAAGACGAACACGACCAGCGTCACCAGCACGACCGAGATGACGAGCGTGCGCTCCACGTCGTGCAGCGAGGCGCGGATGGTCGTGCTGCGATCGAGCACCACGTCGACGTTGATGGCGGCCGGTACGGAGGCCCGCAGCTGCGGCAGGATCCCGCGGACGTTGTCGACGGTGTCGATGATGTTGGCGCCGGGCTGGCGCCAGATCACGACCACGATGGCGGGGCTCTTGTTCGACAGGCCGACGTTCCGCACATCCTCCACGGAGTCGACGACGTCCCCCACGTCGGAGAGCACCACCGGCCGGCCCGAGCGGTACGCGACGATCAGCGGCGCGTAGTCGGCGGCCTTGAAGAGCTGGTCGTTGGCGAGGATCTCGCTCGCGCGCTCGCCGTTGGCGAGCTGCCCCTTGGGCCGATTGACGTTGGTGGCCGCGAGCACGCCGCGGACCTCCTCGAGGCCGATCCTGTACTTGTTGAGCGTGAGCGGGTTCAGCTCCACCCGCACGGCGGGCAGCGCGCCGCCGCCGACGATGACCTGCCCCACGCCCGGCACCTGCGAGAGCTTCTGCTGCAGGATGCTGGAGGCCGCGTCGTACATCTTGCCGCGGCCGAGCGTGGTCGACGTCAGCGCGAGGATGAGGATCGGCGCATCGGCCGGGTTGACCTTTCGATAGGTCGGGTTGTTCGGCAGCGTGGTCGGCAAGTCCCCGCGCGCCGCGTTGATCGCGGCCTGCACGTCGCGGGCGGCGCCGTTGATATCGCGATTCAGATCGAACTGCAGCACGATCGACGTCGAGCCCAGATAGCTGGTCGACGTCATCTCGGTCACGGCCGCGATGTGGCCGAACCGGCGCTCGAGCGGCGCCGCCACGGAGGTCGCCATCGTCTCGGGACTGGCGCCCGGCAGCGCCGCCTGCACCTGGACGGTCGGGAAATCGACCTGCGGGAGCGGAGCCACCGGCAGCAGACCGAACGCCAGCGCACCGCTCAGCGCGAGCGCCACCATGAGCAGCGTCGTCGCGACCGGCCGCCGGATGAACGGCTCGGCGATGTTCACGGGCGCGCTCCCTCGGCGCGCGGCGCTTTCTGCACCCGGCGGGCGAGGCGGTCGAAGGCGAGATAGACGACGGGGGTGGTGTAGAGCGTGAGGACCTGGCTGACGATGAGACCGCCGACGATGGAGATGCCCAGGGGGCGCCGGAGCTCGGCACCTACGCCCTCGCTGAGGGCCAGCGGCAGCGCGCCCAGTAGCGCGGCGAGCGTCGTCATCATGATCGGGCGAAAGCGCAGCAGACACGCCTGGTAGATGGCGTCCACCGGGCTCTTGCCCTGGTGCCGCTCGGCATCCAGCGCGAAGTCGATCATCATGATCGCGTTCTTCTTCACGATGCCGATCAGCAAGATGATGCCGATGAGCGCGATCACGCTGAGCTCGGTGCGAAAGAGCAGCAGCGCGAGGATGGCGCCGACGCCGGCCGACGGCAGCGTCGACAGGATCGTCAGCGGATGGATGTAGCTCTCGTAGAGGACACCGAGCACGATGTAGACCGCCACGAGCGCCGCGAGGATCAACAGCGGCTCGCGCGAGAGCGACGCGCGGAACGCCTGAGCCGTTCCCTGGAAGGCGCCCTGAATGCTCGCCGGCAACCCGAGCTGCTGCGTCGTGCGCTCGATCACGCGCACCGCGGCGCCCAGCGAGGCGTTCGGGGCGAGGTTGAACGACAGCGTGACGACCGGAAATTGCCCTTGCCGAGTGATGGCCAGCGGCGCGGTGACCGGCTCGGCCTGGATCATCGTGTTCAGCGGCACCACGACCGGCTGCCCGCCGCTGCTGCCGCGCACGTAGATGTCGCGCAGGCCGGCGGCGGTCTGGCGAAACGCCGGCTGCACCTCGAGCACGACCCGGTACTGGTTGAGCTGCGTGAACATCGTCGAGACCTGCCGCTGGCCGAACGCGTCGTAGAGGGTGTTGTCGATCACCTGCGGGCTGATGCCCAACCGCGACGCCGTCGCGCGATCCACGATCAGGCGCGTGCCGAGACCGGCGTCCTGCTGGTCGGTGCTCACGTCACGCAGCTCGGGCGCCGCCGTGAGCGCGGCGGCGAGCTTCGGCGCCCACTCGCTCAGCTCGCGCCCGTCCGGATCCTCGAGGCTGTACTGGAACTGCGTGCGGCTGACCCGATCCTCGACGGTGAGGTCCTGCACCGGCTGCATGAACAGCGTGATGCCGTCGACGCGGGCCAGCGCCGGCTGTAGTCGTCGGATGACGTCGCTCGCGCTCACGCGACGCTCGGCGAGCGGCTTGAGATTGATGAGCAGGCGCCCGCTGTTGAGCGTCACGTTGGTGCCGTCCACGCCGATGAACGACGACAGGCTCGCCACCGCCGGATCGCGCAGGATCAGGCGGGCCAGCGCCTGCTGGCGCTCGGCCATCGCGGGGAACGAGATCGACTGCGGCGCCTCGGAGATGCCCTGGATCACTCCCGTGTCCTGGATCGGGAAGAATCCTTTGGGCACCACGACGTAGAGCAGAATCGTCAGCGCGAGCGTGGCGGCGGCCACCACCAGCGTCGCCGGCTGGTGACCGAGCACCCACCGGAGGCTCGTGCCGTAGCGCTCGATGACGCTCGCGAACACGCGCTCCGACCACCGATACACGCGCCCCTGGCGCTCGGGCGGGGTGTGACGCAGCAGCGTCGCGCACATCATCGGCGTCAGGGTCAGCGAGACGATCGCGGAGATGATGATCGTGATCCCGAGCGTCATGGCGAACTCGCGGAAGAGCCGGCCGACCACGTCGGCCATGAACAGCAGCGGAATCAGCACGGCCACCAGCGAGATCGTCAGCGACAGAATGGTGAAGCCGATCTGCTCGGCGCCCTTGAGCGCGGCGGCCAGCGGCGGCTCGCCCGCCTCGAGGTAGCGCGCGATGTTCTCGATCATCACGATCGCGTCGTCGACCACGAAGCCCGTGGCGATCGTCAGCGCCATGAGCGACAGGTTGTTGAGGCTGAATCCGAGCAGCACCATCGCGCCGAAGGTGCCCACCAGCGACAGCGGCACCGCGACGCTCGGGATGATCGTGCCCGCGAGCGTGCGCAGGAACAGAAAGACGACCATGACGACGAGGGCGATCGAGAGCATCAGCTCCCACTGCACGTCCTGGACCGAGCCGCGGATGGTCACCGTGCGGTCGGTGAGCACGGATACATCGATGGTGGACGGCAGCGACGCCTGCAGCTGGGGCAGCAGCGCCTTGATGCGGTCGGCCACCGCGATGACGTTGGCACCCGGCTGCCGCTGCACGTTGAGGATCACCGCGGGCCCGGCGTTCATCCACGCGGCCTGCCGCACGTTCTCGGCGTCGTCGATCACGTTGGCGACATCGGACAGGACGACGGGCGCGCCGTTGCGGTACGCGACGATCAGCGGCCGATAGTCGCGGCTCGTGAGCAGCTGGTCATTGGCGCCGATCACCGACGCCTGCCGCGGGCCGTCGAAGTTGCCCTTGGCCTGGTTGACGTTGGCGTTCGCCACCGCCGCGCGCAGGTCTTCGAGCGTGAGCCCGTACGCCGCCAGCGCGGCCGGATTGGCCTGCACGCGCACGGCGGGGCGCTGGCCACCGCTGATCGTGACGAGGCCCACGCCGGGCAGCTGCGCGATCTTCTGCGCGAGCCGCGTGTCTGCGAGGTCCTCCACGCGCGGCAGCGGCAGCGTCGTCGACGTGAGGCCCAGCGTGAGGATCGGGGCGTCGGCGGGATTGACCTTGCTGTACACGGGTGGCGCCGGCAGATCCGGCGGCAGCAGCGTGAGGGCGGCGTTGATGGCGGCCTGCACCTCTTGCTCGGCGACGTCGAGCCCGAGCGTGAGCACGAACTGCAGCGTGACGACCGAGCTGCCGCTCGAGCTGGTGGAGGTCATCTGGTTGAGCCCAGGCATCTGTCCGAACTGCCGCTCCAGCGGCGCAGTGACCGAGGAGGCCATGACATCGGGGCTCGCGCCGGGATAGAACGTGACGACCTGGATCGTCGGGTAGTCGACTTCCGGCAGCGCGGAGACGGGCAGAAGCCGATAAGCGAGCGCGCCGGCCAGGAACAGGGCCGCCATCAACAGCGTCGTGGCGACCGGTCTGACGATGAACGGACGCGACAGGTTCACGACGCCCCGCCGGTTGCGCCGCCGCCGTCGGCGCGCTCGGTGACCGTCGCGCCGTCGCGTAAACGGTCGGCGCCGTCCACCACCACCCGCTCGCCGGGCGCGAGCCCGGCGTCGATCGCGACGTCGTCGCCGTCCGCGACACCGGCGGTGACGTTGCGCGCCGCGACCTTCTGTCCCTGTGCGATGACGTACACGAACGTGCCGCGCGTCGTGCGCTGCACGGCCGCCGCCGGAATGACGGTGGCGTTGTGCTTGACGTCCAGCCGTAACCGCACGTTGACGAACTGGCTCGGGAACAGGCGGTTGTCGGCGTTGGGAAAGACGGCCTTCAGCCTCACCGTCCCCGTGGTCGGGTCGACCTGGTTGTCGATCGTCAGCAGCGAGCCCGTCGCGAGCTTGTGACGCTGCTCGCGGTCGTAGGCGTCGGCGGCGAGTGGCACACCGTGCGAGAGCCGATCGAGCACGGACGGAATGCTGTCCTCGGGGATCGTGAAGATGACGGTGATGGGCTGCAGCTGGGTGACGACGACGATGCCGTTGACGTCGTTGGCGTGGACGATGTTGCCCGGGTCGAGCGCGCGCAGTCCGACGCGGCCGGCGATCGGCGACGTGATGCGGCAGTAGACGAGCATGACCTTCGCGCTGTCGATCAGCCCCTGATCGTTCTTGACGGCGCCCTCGTACTGGCGCACCAACGATTCCTGCGTGTCGAGCTGCTGCTTGGGCACGGCGTCGTCCGCGACGAGCGTTTGATAGCGCCCCAGGTCCAGGCGTGCGTTGTCGAGCAGCGCACGATCACGGGCGAGCTGGCCCTCGAACTGGGTCAGCTGCGCCTCGAAGGGCCGCGGGTCGATCTCCGCCAGCAGATCGCCGGCTCGCACGAGCTGTCCCTCCTGAAAGCGCACGCCCATCAACTGGCCGTCGACCCGCGAGTGGACGGTCACGGTACTGAGGGGCGTGACGGAGCCGAGCCCCGTGAGATAGACGCCGACGTCGCGCGCGGCCGCGGGCGCCGTCACGACCGCGATCGCGCGCGGCGCGGCGCCGGCGCGCGGCTTCGGTGGATCGCCGCGCGCCTTCACGACGACGCCGTAGCCGGCCGTGATCAGCAGCGCCGCGGTCCCGAGCGCCGCCCACCACCGCCGCCGGCGCTCAGTCACCGCCGCTATCCGCCGGCTCGGTGTCGGCGAGCACTCCACGCCCTCCCGGTCATGGCGCCTGGATGTGGGTGGAGAGATCCGGCTCCTCGTTGGGGCCTGGCGGCGATGCCAGCGTTCCCTCGAGCGTGACGGAATGCTCGACCGAGCCGGTGTCCGAACCCGACGGCGCCGTGACGTGGGACCGCGGGCCGCTGGTGCTGAACTCGGTATCCGCAGGGATGCGTGAGCTGCCGAAGCCCGTCGTGCCCATCATGTAGCGGCGCGAGGTGTCGCAGGGCACGGGGCCGGTTTCCGGCGTATCGGTGCGGCCGTCCATGTAGATGCAGACTTGATCGCTGCGGCCCGCGGGAGCGGGCGCCGCGGACTCATCCGCCGCGAGCGCCGGCGTAACGAGCATCAGCGTGGCCGACAGGAACATCACGAGCCGAAGACATCTCGTGCGCATTGGGGCGTACCTCCTGAGCCCCGGTGTACCGGGCGCAGAACGCCCCCGCAGTTAAGAGTTCGAGAAGTTGCGAGAAGAATTGTGAACTTGCTGTGGCTAGGCGGACCGGGCGGGCAGCGTCAGCTCGACCACCAGGCCATCGGGGACGTTGACGGCACAGACAGCGCCCTCGTGAAGCCGGATGGTCCGATGCACGATGGTCAGACCGAGACCGACGCCGCCCGTACCTCGTTCGCGGGCATCGCCGACCCGGTAGAACGGCTGGAAGATGTACGGCAGGGCCTGCTCCGGGACACCCCCGCCGTGGTCGCGGACGCGAATAACGACGCTCGCCGGCGCTTGTCGGCGAAGGCTGACCTCGACCGCCGTGCCCTCCCGGGTGTGGCGGACGGCGTTGCGTACGACGTTCTCGACCGCGCTGCGCAACAGCTCCGGGTCACCCGCCACGAGCGCCTCACACGTCTCGATGATCTGCACGGTGCGCCCACGGCTCTTGGCCTCGAAGGCCGCGTCCTCCACGACCTCGTGCACGATGGCCATGAGGTCCAGCGGCTCCCGGACCACCGTCGCGACGCCGCTTTCCATCCGGGCCAGCATGAGGAGCTGGCCGATCAAGAGATTCAAGCGCTCGGCTTCGCGCTCGATGCGGTCCAGGGCGCCCTGGTCGGCGCCCGTCTGCTGACGCGCCAGCCCCAGCGCGACGTTGAGGCGGGCCAGCGGCGAGCGCAGCTCGTGGGAGATGTCGCGCAGCAGCCGCCGCTCGGCGGTGACGAGGGCGTCCAGACGGCCGGCCATCCGATCGAAGTCACGGCCGAGCTCCGTGAACTCGTCCGCGCGGCGGCCCATCGTGGATCCGACGCGCACCGCCAGGTCGCCCTGGGCCAGCGCCCGCGTGGCGCCGCGCAGAATCGTCAGCGGCCGGGTCACGTACCGGGCGAGGCCGTAGCAGGCGACCGCGGCCGTGGTGAGGACGGCAAGGAGGCGAAGCCCCTGCGCCGTCGGCCCGTCGTGGAGCAGCCGCATGAGCCCGATCGGCAGCGACGCCACGAGGACGTAGCGGCGGCCGTCGTTCACCGTCACTGCGCGCGCCTTGATCGCCGTCTGCCCGTCCGCTTCCATCTCGGTCTGGCCGGTCTCGAGGGCGCGCGCGGCTACGTCGACGGCCTTGGGCGTGACGGGATGGCCCGACACGTCGTGCAGGTCCGGGTCGAGCAGAACGGCGTGGATGCGGGTCGCCCGCTCCAGGTTGCGCAGATGGTGACCCACACCGACCGGGCCCTTGCGATCGAGGATCGCCACAGCCTCACGCGCGCGGGCGCTCAGCACAGCGTCGCTGAAGCGGGCGACGCGCACCTCGACGGGCGTCGAGGTGGCGGTGATGGTCAGCTCCAGCGCCAGCGCCACGAGCACGAGCGCTCCCCAGAACCAGAACAAGATCTTGACGAAGACGCCGCGCACCATTCAGCGCTCGCTCGGCACGCCCGCGCGTGTGTACAGGTAGCCGACGGCGCGCAGCGTCGCGATGCGCTCGCCGCCGTCCGGCCGCGGGCCGAGCTTCTTGCGCACGCGGCTCACGTGCACGTCGATGCTGCGGTCGAACGGCAGCAGGCTGCGGCCCAGCGCGCCGCGCGCCAGGTCGTCGCGGCGCACGACGGTGCCCGCGGCGCGCATCAGCAGCTCGAGCAGGGCGAACTCCACCGCGGTGAGCTCCACCGCCGTGTCGCCGCGCCGGACGATGCGGCGACCGACATCCACCAGCACGTCGTCGATGCTGAGACGCTCGCCGGCGGTGCGCGCGTCGAGCTGCGTTCGCCGTAGCACGGCGCGGATGCGCGCGACGAGCTCGCGCGGATTGAACGGCTTGGAGAGATAGTCGTCGGCGCCGAGCTCGAGCCCGACGATGCGGTCGACCTCGTCACCTCGCGCGGTGAGCATCAGCACGGGAATGCGCGACGTCGCCCGGATCGAGCGCAGCACGTCGAAACCGTTCACGCCGGGGAGCATCACGTCGAGGACGACGAGCTGATGATCACCCGACATCACGCGGTCGACCGCGCGCGTGCCGTCGGCCTCGGCCTCGAGCAGGAATCCTTCGCGCCCGAGATACTCGCCGACGAGCTCAGCCAGCTCGGCGTCGTCGTCCACCAGCAGGACGCGCGTCACCGGGCTCAGGGCGTTGAGCGACACCACGGGCCCCATTGAACACCCGGAGGCCCACCGTCGCACGTCACGGACGGTTAAGAAATGTTAAGGCGTCAGAACGACACGGGCAGAGCTTTCAGGCCGCGCAGCGTCAGGCTCGGGCGATACTCGGGCACCTCCGTGGTCAGCGCGACCTTCGGCAGCCGGCGCAGAAGCGTGTTGATCGCGATCTGACCCTCGATCCGTGCCAGCGGGGCGCCCAGACAGAAGTGGATGCCCCAGCCAAACGCGATGTGGCGATTGTCGGAGCGCCCGATGTCGAGCCGGTCGGGATCGGGAAACTGCGCGGGGTCGCGGTTGGCAGCGCCCATGAACGGCATCACCATCTCGCCCTTGGCGATGGTGTACCGGCCGAAGGTCACGTCCTCGCTCGGGATGCGCGCCGTGCGCTGTACGGGCCCGTCGAACCGCAGCAGCTCCTCCACCGCGCTCGTGATGAGTCCCGGGTCGCGCTGCAATCGCTCCAGCTGATCGCGGTGGCGCAGCAGCGCGAGCATCCCGTTGCCGATCAGGTTGACGGTCGTCTCGTGGCCAGCGATCAGGAGCAGGATGCAGGTGGCGAGCAGCTCCATCTCGTTGAGCTTGTCGCCCGCTTCCTCGGCGGCGATCAGTCCCGAGAGCAGATCGCTGCGCGGCGCCGCGCGGCGCTGCGCGATGAGGCCGCGAAAGTACTCCGCGAGGGCGTGCCGCGAGGCGACGCTGCGCCGCCCCACGTCGGAGTCGGGGCCGAGCCAGATGAGGTCGAGACCGCGCGCGATGTCGAGGCTCCAGCCCTTGAAGCGCTCGTGATCCTCGATCGGCACGCCGAGCATCTCGCAGATGACCGCCACGGGGATCGGATACGCGAACTCCTCGATCACATCCATCGAGCCGCGCGTGGCGACGCGGTCGAGCAAGCCGTCCACGATGTCCTGGATCCGCGGCCGCAGACCCTCGACGACACGCGGCGTGAACGCTTTGCTCACCAGCCCACGCAGACGCGTGTGGTCGGGCGGATCACGATCCAGCATCGACAGGCCCATCGCGGGCACCGGCGCGCCGAAGCGCGCGGCGACGAACGAGGCGATGGCCTCCTTGGCCAGCCGCGGGTCGCGCAACGCGGCGACCACGTCCTCGTAGCCCGTGAGCACCCAGAAGCCGAGGGGGCTGTGGTGGACCGGATCCTCGGTTCGCAGCCGGTGATACAGCGGGTAGGGATCCGCGATGAACTCCGGGTCCATCGGATTGAACTGAAAGTCGGCCATCAGCGCACCTCGTAGCCCGGCGCGACCTCGGTCTCCATCGCCGATGGCGGGACCGCGCGGCCGTCGAAGAAGACCGCGATCTGATCGCCCAGCGCTCGCTTGCGATTGATCCGGACGACGATGTTCCACTCGTCGTGGGCCCCGGCCGAGTACGCGGCGGAGGCGCGCATCGCATAGTAACGGACGAATGCGCGGCGCGCCTCGACTTCGTCGGCCGCGCGGCGCAGCGCGGCGTCGCCGGCCGCGTGGCTCGTCAGCCAGCGTTCCAGACAGCCGGTCACGTCGTCGGCACCGCAGCCGAAGAACGCGCGCATGTCCTCGGGCCCGGTGAAGTGCACCATGTCGATGTCGCGCCCCGCGCCGTCGTCGCCGCCGAGCACGCGCGTCCACATCACCATGTACTCGCCGCCGCCCGGCGCCCTGCCCTCCACGCTCGGCAGCTGGTACGCGCCCGGATCCAGCACCCACCCGGCGCCGCCGAACGTCTTCTCCAACCGCGCCTTCACGGCGGCCGCGATCTCCACGTTGACCTTCTCGACGCCGCCGCCGCGCGGGCTGATCGGCGTGCTCGCATAGATGACGAGGCGTCCGGCCTGCCGTGCCGCACGAACGTCGGCGCGGATCTTTTGCACCTGCGCGGCAACGACGGCGTCGAAGGCGGGATCCGCGCAGTACTTCATGCCGACGCTCGTGTCGACGGGCACGCGCGGAGCCCGGCACGACTGAGCCGCCGCCGGCGCCGCGGCCAGGAGCAGGACGGCGAGCACGAGCGCCGCGCGCCACGGCGCTCGGATCATGGCTCGGCTCCGAGCACCCGAACGGCGGTGACATCGCACGCGACCCCGACCCGCGCGCCGACTTCGACCACGCCGCGGCGCGTGGGATCGTAGGCAACGACCTGCAGCAGCGCGCCGGCGGCTTCCACCGCGTACTCGACTTTCTCACCGAGGAACGTGCGGCTGCGCACGATCCCGGGAACGACCACTTCACCCTCGGCGGGCTTGGCCGATTCCGCCACGAGCGCGAGCGACTCGGGTCGCAGCACCAGCGACAGCCGCTGACCGACGGCGTAGCCGTCGCCGCCCGGCACGCTGAGCGACGCATCCCACAGCGCGACGGCCACGCGGCCGCCGCTGCGCGCGAGCACCCGGCTCTCCACGAGATTCACGCGGCCGATGAACTGCGCGACGAACGTCGAGCGTGGCGCGCGGTAGAGCTCCTCCGCCGTGCCGACCTGGGCGAGCGTGCCCTGGCGCATCACGGCGATACGGTCGGAGATGGCCATCGCCTCCTCCTGGTCGTGCGTGACGTACACGGTGGTGATCGCGAGCTGGCGCTGCAGGCGCGACAGCTCGGCGCGCATCTGCACGCGCAGCTTGGCGTCGAGGTTGGACAGCGGCTCGTCGAACAGCAACAGCTGAGGCTCGACGACGACCGCGCGCGCCACCGCCACGCGCTGCTGCTCGCCGCCGGAGAGCTGGTTGGGAAAACGGCGCTCGTAGCCCGGGAGGCCGACCAGGTCCAGCACCTGGCTGACGCGGGCGTGGATCGTCGCCTCGGGCAGCCGCCGCACGCGCAGACCGTAGGCGACGTTCTCGAAGACCGTGAGATGCGGGAACAGCGCGTAGTTCTGGAAGACGAAGCCGATGCTGCGACGATAGACCATGAGCTCCGTCACGTCGTCGGCGCCGATGTAGATCCGCCCGGCATCCGGCTGCTCGAAGCCCGCCACCATCCGCAGCGTGGTCGTCTTGCCGCAGCCCGACGGGCCGAGCAGCGTCAGCAGCTCGCCGGGCTCCACGCTGAGCGTGACATCGTTCACCGCCGCGACCTCGCTCTGCCCCTCGCGCCGAAACCGCTTCGTCACATGCTCCAGCGTCAATCGTTGGCCGCGCTCGACCGTCATCGCCGCGTCCCGCGGTCTCGATGGTGCCGGTGCGATGTCATCCGCCCAGCAGCGTGCCGGCCTGGCCGAGGCTGCCGGCGTTGAGGCGTCGCATCGTGAGACTGGCCACGGCGACGGCGAGATAGACGAGCACGATGACGAGCACGGAGAACGCCGAGGCCTGGCCCAGCTCGAGATTGGTGATGCCCTCGAGAATCCGCACGGTGACGAGCGACCAGTCGAGCGAGACGAGGAAGATCGTGGCGCTGATCGCCGTCATCGCGCGGATGAACAGCACGGTCATGCCCGCCAGCAGCGCCGGGCGCACCAGGGGCAGCACGACGCGGCGAAACGTGAGATCCCGCCGCGCGCCGAGGCTCGCGGAGGCTTCCTCGATGGACGGATCGATCTGCGCGAGCACCGCGCTGGTGGCGCGGGTGCCGGCCAGGCTGTAGCGGAACACGTAGCAGACCACGAGGATGAACGCGGTGCCCGTGAGCGCCAGCGGCGCGTCGTTGAACGCCACCAGGTACGCGATGCCGACGATGGTGCCCGGCAGCGCGTAGTTCATCATGGCGGCGAACTCGAGCATGCGGCGGCCCGGGAACTGCGTGCGCGACACCAGAAACCCGAGCACCACGGCGAACAGCCCGCCCACGGGCATACAGATGACGGCGATCACCAGCGTGTCGCGCACCGCCTTCAGGCCGCCGCTGAACACGTGGGCGTAGTGCGTGAGCGAGAGGCTGTTGTCGGCGCCGAGCCCACGGACGATCGAGGCGGCGAAGATCAGCAGATAGCAGACCAGCACGAGCGCCACGACGAGGCCACAGACGACGGCAAGCGCCGCCACCGCGGCGGGCGACAGCGTCTTCACGCGCGTGGCCGCGCCGACCTTGCCCGTCACCGTGACGAACGAGCCGCCGCGGCGCTCCGTGAACCAGCGCTGGCCGGCGAAGATGGCGAGCGCGGGCACCAGCAGCAGGAAGCAGAGCGCGGCGCCGCCGCGCATGTCGTAGAGCCCGGTGATCTGCAAGAATGCCTGCGTCGGCAGCACGGGGAACTTCGTGCCGCCGAGGATCAGCGGCGTGGCGAAGTCGGCCAGCGAGGCGGCCGAGACGAGCAGGAACGCGTTGGCGACGCCGGGTGTGGCCAGTCGCAGCGTGACGGTGCGGAACACGCGCCAGCGACGCGCCCCGAGGCTGAAGGCCGAGTCCTCGAGGTTCGGATCGACGTTCGCGAGCACGGCCTTCAGCGTGAGGTAGGCGATCGGGAAGTAGGTCAGCGTCTCGGAGAGCAGGGTGCCCCAGAGCCCGTAGATGTTCACCCTCGTGAGCCCGAACACGTGGTAGGAGATCAATCCGCGCGGGCCGAGCGCGAAGATGAGCGCGATGGCCGCCGTGAACGGCGGCGAGATCAGCGGCAGCAGGACGACGGCGTCGAGGCCGTGCGCGATCCATCTCGGAAGGTTCGCCCGCACGGCGAGCAGCGCGAAGGCGAGGCCGAGCGCCGTGCCCGCGACGCCGACCAAGGCCGCGAGCAGCAGGCTGTTGACGAGCGCGGCCCGATGCGTCCAGTCGCCGGCGAGGCCGCGCACGGCGTCGAGGCTGGGGCCGCCGTTCCAGAACGTGAGGACGAGCAGACGGCCGAGCGGGTAGAGCACGAAGAGCGCCACCGCCCCCCACACGACCAGCACGGCGGGGGCGAGAACGGGATCACGCTTCACTCCTTGATGACCTCGTTCACCCAGCGCTCGACGAGCCGCTTGCGATTCTTGCCGACCCAGTCCAGATCGACCGGCAGCAGCTTCGCTTCCTTCATCAGGCTCTGCACGCTCGGCTCGACGCTGGCGCCCGGCAGCGTGGGCAGCATGTAGACCTGGTTCTTGTCGAGCAGGTCTTGCATGTCTCGGCTGAACGTCCAGTCGATGAACTTCGTCGCCGCGTCGCGATTCTTCGCGCCCTTCACGAGCGCCACGGCCTCGATGACGGCGGCCACGCCCTCCTTCGGGAACGTCACGACCATGTCATAGCCCTTCTTCTTGGCCTCCATCGCGTCCGGCAGGTGGGCGATGCACACGATGGCCTGGCCGAGCGCCGCGGGAATCGTGCATCCGCCGCCACTCTTGGTGTAGACCTGCACGTTGGCATTCAGCTTCTTCTGATAGTCGAACGCCTTGTCCTCGTCCCGCCCGAACGCGTAGTAGATCGACAGGATCCGCGTGAGCGCGGTGCCGGACGTGCGGGCGTCGGCCGTCTGGATCTGACCTTTATAGGCGGCATCGAGCAGATCGTTCCAGGACGCGGGCGGCTTGAGACCTTTTTCCTTGAGCAGCTTGGCGTTGGACATGAACACAAGCGTGTTCTTGGCCACGGCCGTGTAGTACGCCTCGCGATCCTTCAGCTCGGCGGCGAGCCGATCCCACGTCGGCGGACGGTAGGGCTCGAGGATCCCGGCCTCCTTGGCCGCCGCGAAGCCGTCGCCGGGCGCGCCCCAGATGACGTCGGCCCGCGGGTTGTTCTTTTCGGCCGTCGCGCGCGCGACGAGCTCGCCCGTCGACAGCCGGATGAAGTTGACCTGTACCCCGGTCTTCGCCGTGTACGCCTTGAAAATCGGCTGCGAGAGCGATTCCGGCCACGCGGTGTAGACGTTGATGGTTTGGGCCGTCGCCGGGCCAGCGAGCCCGGTGATCAGCAGCAGCGCCACGCCCACCGTCACGCACCCATTGCGCATCGTCCCCTCCCCGTACCGTCGGCCGGCCGGGACACTCTACACGATCGACCGCATGGCGGTATGCTATGCGCCAAGCCCGAGGAGGCCACCATGGCGAAGATCAGGCACATCGCAATTTCGTCCCAGGACCCCGACGCGACCGCCAAGTTCTACGTCGACGTGTTCGGCCTCAAGCAGGTCGGCCGTATCGACAATCCGAACACCAGCGGCTACTACCTGACTGACGGCGACATCAACCTCGCCATCCTCAAGTTCAAGAACGACAAGGTGGCCGGTGTCGAGCGCGGCAAGGGCTGGTCCGGTATCCATCACTTCGGCTTCCAGGTGGACGACCTCGATGACACCACCGAGCGGCTCGCGGCCGCCAACGCGCCGCGCCGCGACGACATCAACGAGGCGCTCGGCGTGGGCGGGCACCACGATGACGGAGCCAAGCGCTACGGCAACGTCGAGGTGAAGTACACGGGCCCCGACGGTGTGACCGTCGACGTCTCCGAGACCGGCTGGGTCGGCACGCAGACCTTTCGACCCGAGTGAGTCCCGCGCGCGCCCGGTCGCGCAGAGAGGGCTGGCCATGGCAATGACGCTCACGATCGAGCGGGTGATGGCGTTCATGGGACTGGACGTCCTCGTCGCGAGGGACGAGGGCCTGTTCGAAGCCGAGGGCCTCGATTTGCGGATCGTCGCGCTCGCCCCGGATGAGATGCGTTCCGCGGCCGAAGGCACGCCCGACAAGCCCGCCACGAACCAGGGCAAGCTCATGGCTCGCGGCGACGCGGAGATGTTCCAGGCCTGAGAGTGCGGCAATAACCGCCGGGTGGCGGTGAGTCCGGTCGGTGCGCGGCAGGTCGGGCGACGGGCGATGATCGTGTGTGGAGCTCTGGTGGTCGCGCCCACCTCTACCGTCTACACACCACAAGAGCTCGCCGGAAAGCCGGTCGCCCTCGACTACGGCAACGGCACCGCGTACGCCGGGCTGCAGATGCTCGAGGGCGCGATGCCGCGAGCGGCGATCACCACCTGCGCGGCGGCGACGAGCCCCGCGGAGCGGTTCGCCGGGCTGATGCGCGGCGACTTCGAGGCCACCGTGCTTCAGGAGCCCTGGATCACCGTGGCCGAGAAGGCCGGATGTCGTCTCGTCTCGACCACGTTCTTTCACGGCACATGGGTCGCCGCTCCGGGTGTCAGCGCCGAGGCCTACGCCGCGCTTCTCCGAGCGCTGAGGCGGGCGGTCCGGCGCATCAACGCCGACAAGCGACGATACGTCGGTTATTTCATCCGCGACTGGTCCACGCACTCCGAGGTGACGTCACTCGCTCCCGACGATTTCAACCTGGGTCGTATCCAGCTGAAGGAGCCCGGCCCCATCCCGGAGGACGAGGCGCGCTGGGCCTGGGATTGGATGGCGAGCTGGGGATTGCTCCACGGCGCGTTCGACGCCACCGCGCAGATCGATCGGCGCCTGGAACAGCAGGCGCACGAGCTCGCGGTCATCTGACGCGCGACGGAGCTCCGGTCAGCGCAGCGTCCGCCGCGCGAGGCCGTCGCGATAGGCGCGCTGAGCCTCGAGATACGCGACGGGATTCGTCGCGCGCTCCCGGGTCAGCTTGAGGTTGCCCCGCGCCTCGACGTAATCGGGCTTGATGCGCAATGCCGCCTCGAAGTGGTCGAGGGCCTCATCGAACCGCCACGTGTTGCCGAGGGCGATGCCCCAGTTGTTCTCGGCGTAGTAGTTGTCGGGGCGGAGCCGGATGGCCTCGCGGAAGTGCACGATCGCCTCTTCGGTCCGTCCCTCCTCTTCGAGCAGCACTCCCACCTTGGCATGCGCGATCGACGACGGGCTGACCGCGAGCGCGTGAGTCCACAGCGTTCGTGAGTCGTGCCAGACCCGACTCTGCCGCCACGTGAGGACGCCGAGCACCGCGATGATCGCGATGGCCGTCACCATCGCCGCTCGCGCGGTGGCCACGGACGGCGCTCGCAACACATGCAGCGTGGCGCCGCCGGTGAGCAGCGCGGGGACGAGGCCGGCGAAGTACGTGTTGCGATCGGCGACGATGTGCACGCCGAAGTGCAGCAGCCCGAGCGTCGGGAGCAGCAGCACGACGAACGACGCGCCCGCTGCTGCGAGGCCGGGCTGGCGCCGTCGCAGCAGACCGAGCGTGGCCGCGGCGGCGGCGGCGGCCACCGCGCTGCCCGCGAACCACGGTCTCAGCGTGGCGTAGTCATAGGGCGCCTCGTAGAGCGGCGCGAGCCCGGTCGGCACGAGCGTCTTCCACGCATAGACCACGAGCCCGTAGCACGTCAGCCCGAGGCGGTCGACGATCCCGAGCGCGTGCAGGTCGCTGAGCGTTCCGACCGAGCGCTGGGCCACGATGGCGACCACCGCCGCCGCCGCGCTCAACGCGACGAAGGGAATCTTTTCGAGCCACACGTCTCGCCGATTCCATCGCCCCGGGCCCAGGCGCCGCAACGGATAGACGTCGAGGATGAGCAGAATCGCCGGCAGCGTCACCGCCATCGCTTTGGACGAGAGCGCCATGGCGGCCAGGGCCACCGCAGACCAGTACCAGCGGCGGGACCGTAGCGTGCCCGGCTCGACCGCGCGCAGATAGCAGAGGACGGCGAGCAGGAAGAAGAGCCCGCACAGCACGTCGCGACGCTCGGTGATCCACGCCACCGACTCCACGCGGAGCGGGTGCAGCGCGAATACGAGGGCGGCCACGGCGGCGCCGACGCGAAGGGCGGCGCGTGGCTCGGGCGCGACGGCGGCGGCCAGCACGCGCAGCGCGACGAAGTAGGTGGTGGCCGCGGCCAGCGCGTGCAGCAGGACGTTGACGGCGTGATAGCCGGCCGGCCGCATTCCCCAGAGCACGTAGTCGAGCCCGTGGCTCAGCCAGGTCAGCGGCATGTAGTGACCCGACATCACCGTGAACATCCAGGAGAGGTGTGCGGGCCTGAGCCCCCGGTAGTACGGGTTGCCGAGGAAATAGGTGTCGTCGTCCCAGGAGACAAAGCCGGCTCGCAGCGCGGGAAAGAACGCGATGATCGCCAGCTCCACGACGACCAGGGCGATCAGGCCGTCGATCAGCCACTCGCGGGTCGAGGCGTCCCCGGCGGTGCCTCGGACGGTCGGCGTCACCCGATCATCGCATCATGCTCGGCAGCCAAAGTGCAAGAAACGGAAAGGCCACCAGAATAGCGAGGCGCACCACGTCCGCCCACATGAACGGCAGGACGCCGCTGAAGATGGTCGCCGTGCTGAGCTCGGGAATCAGCGTCCGGAGCACGAACATGTTCATGCCCACCGGCGGGCTGATCAGGCCGATCTCGACCACGCACACGATGATGATGCCGAACCAGACCGGGTCGAAGCCCAGGTGGGTGACGACCGGGAAGAAGACCGGGATCGTCAGCAGGATCATCGACAGCTCTTCCATGGCGGTCCCGAGCACGACGTAGACGGCGCAGATGGCCGCGACCACGACCGTCGGTCGCACGTTGAAGTGCGTGACCCAGGCCTTGAGATCGGCCGGCATGGTGGTGATATTCACGAACTCCGCGAAGATGAGCGCGCCGATCAGGATCATGAACAGCATCGACGTCGTGCGCGCGCTCTCCAGCAGCGCGGCGTAGAGCGTCCGCCACGTCAGCGCGCGGCGCGCGAGGGCGAAGATCATCGCGCCGAACGCCCCCATCGCCGCGCCCTCGGTCGCCGTGAACAGGCCGCCGTAGATGCCGCCCATCACGAAGAAGAAGAGCGCGCCGACGGCCCACACGTCCTTGAGGGCGCGCAGGCGCTCGCCCCAGCTCGAGCGCTCGCCGCGCGGGCCGGATGCGGGGTCGCGCCAGGTCATGTATTGCACCGCGAGACACAGCAGGATGGCGCCGACGATGCCGGGCACGATGCCGGCGGCGAAGAGCTTGCCGATGTTCGTCTCGGTGAAGATGCCGTAGATCACCATGATCGTCGAGGGCGGAATCATGATGCCGAGCGTGCCGCCGCCGGCGACCACGCCCGCCGCGAGGCGGTCCGAGTAGCCGAATTTCTTCATCGACGGATACGCGACCTTCGCGAAGGTCGCCGCGGTGGCGATGGACGACCCGCAGATTCCGCCGAAGCCGGCCGAGGCCCAGATCGTCGCCATGGCGAGGCCGCCGCGCAGATGGCCGATGAACGCGTACGCGGCCCGAAACAGCTCCTGCGACATGCCCGCGCGCGTGACGAAGTTGCCCATGAGGATGAACAGCGGCACCACCGACAGCGTGTAATTGCGGCCCGTCTCATAGAGCTTCGTTTGCGTCATCGCGAACGCCACTGTCCAGTTCCACTCGCGCATGTACGCGTAGCCCGCGATGCCGACGATCGCCATGGCGAACGAGATCGGCACGCGCAGGCAGCAGAGCAGCATCATGACGGTCAGGCCGACGAGGCCCTCGATCACCGCCGCGCCACGACCTTTCCGAGGTGGATCAGACCCGCGAGGGCCAGCGTCACGGCCATGAAGTACACGAAGGGGCCGTAGACGATGCGCAGGACGTCGGTGGCGTCGCGATAGGCCCAGATGCGGTCGGCCTTGAGCCAGGTGAGCCACGCGAGCAGGAACATGAAAGCGGCGCTGGCCGCCTCGACCGCACGCCGCAGGATGCGCCGGCCGCGCGGGCCGGTCACGCGGTCGATGAAGTCCATCACCGCGTGCTCCTCGGAGAACGAGACCAGCGGCAGCCCCGCGAAGATGAGCACCACGAGCATCAGCTCGGTCACTTCGAACGCGCCGCGCACCGGCCGGCTGAAGACATACCGCGCGATGACGTCGACGACCGTCAGCAGCATCATCGCCAGAAGGATCGCGGAGGCGGCGACGCCGAGCAGCGCGTCGGCGCGCGGCTTGCCGCCAGGGCCGACGACCGTCGGTGGGTCGGCTACAGCCACGGAAGGACCGTCTGCGCGAACAGCAGGGTCCCCTCGGAACGCGGCGCATCGGCGAAGTTCACGGTGAGCCGATGCGCGCCCTGACGGACGATGCGCTGCAGGGTCTCCGTCACCTGTGCCGGCGTGCCGGCCAGTTGGATATCGGTCATCGGCCGGATGCCGGGCGCGGTCTTGAGGCGCTCGACCTCGCGCTCCGTCTCGGCGATCAGGATGCCGACGCGCACGACCTGAACGATCGACCCGTAATCGCGGCCGACGTCCTTGCAATGCGCCCGGAGGACCTGCTGCTTGTGGGCGTAGAGGTCGTGCTCTCGGAAGCCGTAGTTCCACCAATCGGCGTGGCGGGCCACGGCGCGCAGCAGATACTTCTCACCGTGCCCACCGATCATGATCGGCGGGATCGGATCGGGGCGCGGCTCGCAGTGCGCGTTCGCGATGCGGTAGTGCTCGCCGGCGTACGACGCGGGCGAGTCCGTCCACATTTTCCGGATGAGCTCGATGGCCTCGCCGAGCTGGGCGATGCGCACCGGCGTGGGCGGAAACGGCCAGCCGTACGCGAGGTACTCCTCTCGGTTCCAGCCCGCGCCGATGCCGAGGATCACGCGACCACCGGAGAGCGCCTGCGCGGTGGCGACCATCTTCGCCGTGTGCGCGGGATTGCGGAAGCTGTTGCAGAGGACTTCGTGGCCGCACGTCTTGTCCGCGTAGCGGGCCAGCGCCCACGTCAGGAGCGTCCAGCCTTCGGCGACCCGGTGCCCGTTGTATTGCACGTGGTCGGGCAGCCACAACGACTCGAACGGCGCCACGGTGCGGTCGAAGTACGGGAACGTCGCTTCGACCAGCCGCGACCAGACGTTCAGGCCGACCGGAACCGTCACTTGCCGGCGGCGGCCTTCTTCAGCTCCTCGTGGAACTCCTTGAGGATCTTCCCCGCGTCGATGCCCTTCGCGCTCGCCTTCGTCACCCAGTCGTCGACGATCGGCGCCGAGCGCTTCTGCACCTCGGCCGCGAATGCGGGGCTGGCGTGCACGATTTTCACGCCGGACTTCTTGAGCGCCTCCATGCCCTTGGCATCCGCGTCGTCCCACGATTTTCCGGCCAGGCGCGCGATGTGCTCGCCCGAGATCTTCTCGATCGCCTCCTGATCCTGCTTCGGCAGACGGCTCCACTTGTCCTCGTTCATGAAGAAGCCGAATGACGACGAGTACATCCCGCCGGGGAAGAGCGTCGCCTGCTCGAGCACGGTGTCGAGCTTGAACGAGATGATCGACTCGAGCGGGAAGAAGACCCCGTCGGCCACGCCGCTCGAGAGCAGCTCGTAGGATTCGGGCGCGGGCTTCACGAACGCGGAGGCGCCGAGGGCCTTGGCCACCTGCTCCGCGATCCCGCCGCCCGTACGGATCTTCAGTCCCTGCACGTCGGCGATCCCGTTCACCGGCTTCTTCGTGAACATCTGACCGGGACCGTGCGTGAACACGCCGAGCAGCTTCACGCCCCGGTACTCGCCGAGCTTGTGGAAGTGCTTCCAGTAGATGCGCGAGTACGCCACGGAGTTCGCCAGCGCGGTGTCGCCGGCGCCCGGCAGCTCCGCGATCAGCGGCAGGATGTGGCGCGCAGGCGTGTAGGACGCGGTCACGAACGAGAGGTCGACGAGCCCGTCGCGCACGGCGTCGAACGTGCCGGGCGGCGCCGAGGGATGCTTGGGCAGCATCGTGAACTTCACGCGACCGCTCGTCGCTTTCTCGACTTCGTTCGCCCAGCCCTGCAGGACGTTGGCCGTCAGGTGATGCTGCGGCGAGACCCAGGACGACATCGTGAGGGTCGTGGTCTGCGCCCGCGCCGGCGGGGCGGCGCCGAGCGCGCCGACCAATAGCGTGACCACGAGCGTAATGCGCATCGACATGAGCGCTCCTCCAGTGGGGGACCGGCGGGTCCGTCGGTAGTGTAACGCGTGTGGTACGCTTCCGGACCACCATGCCCGACAATGTGATCCGCGTCGGCGACGTCGAGATCATGGCGCTGTCCGACGGCACCCTCGAGTTCGACCTCTGCAACTTCTTCCCGACGGTTCCCGAGAACGAGTGGCAGCCGTACGAGTCGCACCTCACGGACGAGCACAAGGTCCGCTTCAACCTCGGCTCGTACCTGATCCGCGCCGACGGCCGCACGATCCTCATCGACACCGGGCTCGGCCCGCGGCCCAAGGACACGCCCGACGTGCCCTGGGGCGAGCTGCTGCGCGACTTCGCCGCCAACGGCGTGCGGCCCGACGAGATCGACATGGTGGTGATGACGCACCTGCATCGCGACCACGTGGGCTGGAACCTCACGGACGCGGGCGGACGCTGGGTGCCGACATTTCCGAAGGCGCGCTACTGGGTGAGCACGAAGGACTGGGAAGCGTGTCACGCGCCGGACATTCAGCCGACGCGCTTTCCCAACGCGCCGACGTGCGTGTGGCCGCTCGCCGATCTCGGCCTCGTGGAGTTCATGAAAGGCGAGCAGAGCCTGACCCGCACGCTGACGGCCGTACCGACGCCGGGCCACACGCCGGGCCACATGTCAATTCTCATAGTGTCGCGCGGCGAGCGCGCGCTCGTGCTCGGCGATGCCGCCCACAGCCCCGTGCAGCTGCAGGAGCCGGACTGGGTGTCGCGCGCCGACATGGATCCTGACGTGACACGGCAGACGCGCCGCGCTCTGCTCGACCGGCTCGAGCGCGAAGAGATCGTGGTGGCCGCCGGGCACTTCGAGGCGCCGGGCTTCGGCCGGATCGTGCGGCTCGAAGGCCGGCGCTACTGGCGCGGGCTCTAACAGGAGGCTCCATGCGATACGAGATGATCTCCGCCGACTGCCACCTCGATCTCTGCTGGCTGCCCACCGACCTGTTCGTCTCGCAGGCGTCGCCGGAGATGCGCGACCGGATGCCGTACGTCGAAGAGACGCCCAAGGGCAAGCGCTGGATCACGAAGAAGGGCGCCAACCTCGGGCTCGTCAACGGCATGGGCTCCGCGGGACGCGAGTATGTGCCGGGCCGGATCCATCGCGCGGATCGTATGGAGTCGACCGGGCTCTACTCCGACGGCAAGAAGGGAATCCGCCGGCTGAGCGATCCGGATCTGCGGCTGGCCGATCAGGACCGCGACGGCGTGCAGGCCGAGGTGCTCTACGGCATCCTCGGCGCGACGAGCCGCATGAACGACCCCGAGGCCACCGTCGAGGTCATGCGGATCTACAACGAGTGGCTCGCCGATTTCTGCTCGACGCATCCCGAGCGCTATGCGGGCCTGGCCTCGATTCCGAACAACCCGCTCGACGCGGCGATCACCGAGGTCGAGCGCGTGGCCAAGCGCGGGGCGCTGCGCGGCCTGGACATCGCGAACTCGCCTGATCTCAAACCGTTATGGGATCCGTACTGGAATCCGCTGTGGGAAGTCGTCAACGCCTCGGGGCTGCCGCTGCACTTCCACACCGTGGGCGGCTACGTGCCCGACCACATCCGCAAGATCGTCTTCGTCGGCAGCGATCCCTCGCGCGCGTCGCTGCCCGACGCGCCGGCTGTGGAGCTGCCGACGGCGCGCGCGGCGTTCGCCACGAGCATCACGATGTTTCAGGTCAACATGGCCAACATCCTCGCGTCGATGATCTTCTCGGGCGTGCTCGAGCGGAATCGCGGGCTGCGCCTGGTGCTCGGCGAGTCCGGGATCGGCTGGATCCCGTACATTCTCTGGCGCATGGACGCCGAGTGGGAGGACCAGTTCAAGGACCTCTCGCTCACGATGCCGCCGAGCGACTACTGGAAGCGCCAGTGCTGGGCGACGTATCAGACCGATCCGATCGGCATCAAGCTGCTCGACGAGCTCGGCGTCGACAAGATCATGTGGGGCTCGGACTTCCCCCATCCCGACGGCGTGTGGCCGGACTCGCGCGAATACGTCCAGCGCGAGATGGGTCACCTGCCCGCCGCCGTTCGACGCAAGATCGTGTGCGAGAACGCGGCGCACCTCTACGGCTTTGCGCTTGAGGAGAGCGCGCGATGAAGAAGACCTGGCGTCTCTACACCGGATCCGACGGGCAGTCGCACATCGAGGCCATCGACATCGAGCAGAAGGCCGACTGGCTCAAGGGCCTGCCGACCTCGCAGATCTCGTTCCGTGTCTGGCCCAAGGGGCAGTTCATCGACTGGCACCCGGCGCCGCGCCGGCAGTTCGTCATCATCCTCTCGGGCCAGCTCGAGATCGGCTGCGGCGACGGCGGCAAGCAGGTCTTCGGACCGGGCGACGCGCGGCTCGTGGAGGACACGACGGGCAAGGGCCACACCACGCGCGTGGTGAGCAGCGAGCCGGTCCTCACCGCCACCGTGCCGCTGGCCTAGCCATGAGCCCACAGGCCGCGACCGCCCAGCCGACGAAGATCCTGTTCGCCCCCAAGCAGGACGCGGGCGTCACCGAGATCGCGAAGTCGCTCACGCCGCCGGGCTTCGAGCTCATCATGGCGGACTACGGCACGCCGGAGTTCGTCAACGTCGCCGCCGAGGCCGAGTACTTCATGGGCATGGCGCGCAACATGGGCGGTGAGTTCTTCCGCTCGGCGCCGAAGCTCAAGCTGGTACAGCTTTTGAGCGCCGGCTACGACCGCGTGGACGTCGAGTCCGCGCGCAAGGCGAAGGTGCCCGTGGCCAACAACGGCGGCGCCAATGCCATCGCGGTGGCCGAGCACACTATTCTATTGATGCTCGCGGTCCTCAAGCAGCTCGTGAAGTTCCACCAGGACGTCGTCGCCGGCCGCTGGCGGCCGCCGGCGTCGTCGGATGCGCCGGTGTACGAGCTCTCGGGCCGCACGGTCGGCGTCGTGGGACTCGGCAACATCGGCAAGAAGGTCGCGCGGCGCGCGCGCGGCTTCGAGGCGCGCGTGCAGTACTACGACGTGCTGCGCCTGACCGAGGCCGAGGAAGACGCGCTGGGCGTGCGATTCGTGCTGCTCGCGGAGCTTCTGCGCAGCTCCGACATCGTCACGCTGCACGTGCCGCTGACCGACGTCACGCGCGGCATGATCGGCGCGCGCGAGCTCGCGCTGATGAAGCGCGACGCCATCGTGATCAACACGTGCCGCGGGCCCGTGGTCGACGAGGCGGCGCTCTACAAGGCGCTGCGTGATCGGCAGATCGGAGGCGCCGGCCTCGACGTGCTGATCGAGGAACCGCCGGCCAAGGACAACCCGCTCTTCACGCTGCCCAACGTGACGCTCACGCCGCACTCCGCGGGGCCGACGTGGGAGAACTGGGTCGCGCGCTTCCGCAACGGCTTCGACAACATCGAGCGCGTGGCGGCGGGGCGCAAGCCGCTCTGGATCATTCCGGAGCTGATCGAGCCGCCGAAATGATCACGAAATTCGCGACCGTCTATGCCGGTCACGTGGACCTGCCCGACATGGGCCAGGACGCCACACCCGCCAACGAGCGTCGCTTCGGGAACGAGCATCTCGCCACCGTGTTCGAGAAGACCGACGCCATCGCGAAGTGCATGGACGACGCCGGCTACTACGCGATCTGGCTCGCCGAGCATCATTTTCAGCACGAGGGCTACGAGGTCATCCCGAATCTGCTGATGCACGCCGTCCACCTCGCGCACGTCACCAGGCGGATCAAGATCGGCTGCGGCTTCAACATCGCGCCCATGTGGCATCCGCTGCGGCTGGCCGAGGACTACGCGATGGCCGACATCCTGACCAAGGGCCGCGTCATCTTCGGCGTCGGCCGCGGCTACCATTCGCGCGAGGTCGAGACGTTCGGCGCTCCCATCCTCGATCAGGAGGCCAATCGCGAGCTGTTCGAGGAGCAGGTCGAGATCATCTTCAAGGCGTTCGACAACGAGCGGTTCTCGCACCAGGGCAAGCACTACACGCTGCCGCCGGCCGTGCCGTACCGCGGCTACGAGCTGAAGGACATCACGCTCGTGCCGCGTCCGATCCACCGGCCGGTGGAGTGCTGGCAGCCGATCGTCAGCGCCAAGCCCCGCGCGCTCGACTTCATGGTGCGCCACGGCATCAAGGGCATCATCGGCGGCGGCGCCGCGACCATGGCCGAGGGACCGTTTCACGGCTATCGCGAGGCGGGCGCACGCGCCGGCAAGAATCTGAAGCTCGGCGAAAACCTCTGCCTCGGCATCTTCATCCACCTGGCCGAGACGCGCGAGAAGGCCATCCGCGAGATCAAGCCGTTCTACGAGGAGCACGTGAAGATGTTCGGGCCGCTCGGCTTCGTGCCCGGTATCACGCCGTCGCAGCTCGAGGCCTCGACGAAGCGCGGCGGCTGGGACGCGGCCGGCGTGCCGACGGTCGAGCACTACATGAAGAACGGCGCGTGGTTCGCGGGTCCGCCCGAGGAGCTGACCGCCTATCTGAAAGACATCGAATCGCGGTATCCCGGGCTCGAGTACGTCAACGTCAGCATCAGCATGGGCACGCCGAAGGCGGTGATGCTCGAGCAGCTGCGCGCGTTCGCGACCGACGTGATGCCGAAGTTCACCGCCCGCGGCTGAGTCGGCGCGGGCGCGCTACGCGCCGACCGTGGGGCCCGGCGCCGTCGTCTTGGCCGGCGGCTGGTGCACGACGATGCGGTTCATCCCGGCCGTCCGGGCTTTCAGCAGCGCCTCCTCGGCATCGCGCAGCACCTTGAAGGGATCGGCGCCGCCCCCGTGAGCCTCGGCGATCCCGACGCTGATCGTCCCGGCCACCGTGCGCCGAACGACGCCCGCCTTCGCGCCTGACTTCGTCTTCTGAGTGACCGCCACGTCGAGCGTCGACTTCTCGATGGCGCGCCTGACGACGCTCATGTGACGGGCGACGATCTCAGCGGACTTGCGTCGGAACACGACGACGAATTGATGGTCGCGCATCAAATAGAACACGCGGCCGCCGCCGCCGACCTTCCTCAGCGCCTGCGCGACCAGCCGCAGCATGCGGTCCGACACATCCGGCCCCTGCTCGGCGCGGAACGCCGTGAAGTCGTCGATGGTCACGCAGGCCAGCGCGTAGTGGCGCGGCAGCCGCCGGACCGTTTTGTTGAATTCCAGGCTCGCCGGTAAGCCGGTCGCCGCGTCGAGGTGGAGGACGGCGCGCGGCTCCAGCACCGTGCCCAGCGCCAGCAGCATGCCGGCGGCCGCGAAGTGGAGATCGCCCGGGCCGCCGGCGCCGGCCGTGTCGAGCGCCAGGAATGAGGCGACCAGCGCCCAGGCGGCGGCCGCGTGCAGCGGGCGGCGGTCGCGAACGAACCATACGAGATGCAAGCCCAGCATGACCGCGAAGGCAAAGAGCGCAGCGTGTGGCAGCGGCATCCATGCGCTGGCGTCGGCGTCGCCGAGCGAACGTGCGATGGATGCGCCGAGCGTGCCCGGGCTGAGGAGCTCGATGATGCCGACGGCGCCCGCCTGAAGCAGGATCACGCCGAGCCACCATGCGCCGCGCGCCGAGAGCGCGCGCGTCTCGCCGAGCCACGCGATGAGACCGAGGTTCACGGGAAGCAGCAGCGCGACCACGCGAAAGATCGTGCGACTGCCGGAGCTGATGAGCGCGGCCATCGTGAGGGCCAGGACGAGGACGCCGAGCAGAAGCCGGCCGCGCCCGGTCACGATACCCAGCAGCGCGCAGCCTGCGAGGATGATCAGCGGCGTCGCGTGCACGGCGAGCGAGTCACGCAGGCCCGGACTCAGCGAAGCGACGGCGGCGACCGGAAGCAGCAGGGCCGGAGCGAAGAGCGCAGCCGACTGCCTGATGGTGGCCTCCCCTGGGCGACCGTCACGTGGGTGACACCTCACGCCCCGGCCAGGAAGGAGCAATGGCGGTACCAAAGGCGGAGACGCTTTCAGGTCGGTCACTTGCCCGGACGCGGTGGGTCGGGATGACGATTTGCACGACGTCGTGACGCGTGGCTGACGCGTTGACCAGCCGCGGCTACAATAGCGGCCGGGAGGAATCAGGCATGGCGATGTACTGGCGGGAGATCACGGTCAACTGGGGAGAGTCGGATCCCTTCGGCCTCGTCTACTACCCGCGGATCGTCGCCTGGTTCAACGACACCGAGCACGAGCTGTTTCGGATCA
>Ga0114129_10001602_pt1 | contig 30753 bp, 15 predicted proteins | sample RhiMetdeltSRZDD1_FD_80071 | JGI IMG/M metagenome (GOLD analysis project Ga0114129, IMG submission 80071) | Populus rhizosphere microbial communities from Tennessee, USA - Rhizosphere MetaG P. deltoides SRZDD1 (version 2) (version 2) | ecosystem: Host-associated > Plants > Roots > Rhizosphere >...
CATACACATTATTCGATTCAGTCGCAGCGATGACCATCGGTCTGCCGCCCGGACCGCCTTCGATGTAGAGCGGCTGTGCGTAAACATTGCCAGCAATTGCGCCGTCAAAGTTCAGGTCTCGCGTCAAGCTGGGCGCGGCGTCTGGCGTGAATGCCGGGTCAACATAAAGGCCGTCCCGTGAATCATGGTTGTGAAATTGTGTAACGTTCACCTGGGCATTCGCTGTGAGAATTGGGTTCAGAGTAGTAAGGCACGATCCGGCGATGACGAGCGAACAAATGCGACTTGGAAACTTCATAAGTGACAGCTTGACAGCGGCAGCCTGCTTCTACCACAACGCGCTACTTTCTTGTCAAGCCCTTGCTTGACGAGTCAACTCATCCAATACCAATCCCGAATGATCTCAGCATTCCGTGTGCTGGCTTTGGGCTTGACAAGTAGAGGCGAAATGATGCTAAACGACTTCCATGATCGTTCGCGGTCGTCGACTGCAAAGAATTGCTTCTGAAGTTAGACGGAAACACCGACATGAAAAAACAAATCGCCCGGCACCACGGCCGCGGCCCACGCCATAGTACCCGCGACTACAGGGATTCGTTCCTATGGCTGGATTTGGTCAGTCCAAAGGAATTGCCATGTAGCCAGGGCATTGATTGCGACTGACAGAGCGAACAGTGAGATTTCGGGCACAGATATTTTCGCAGGCCCATTACCGGTCAGGAGAAGGAACATCCATGGAAGCAGGATCATGGCGTAACGATAGGAGAATTGCCAACTCCCAGGATTTCCATGTAACCAAAGCACGAGTGTTAAAACGCTGATAGCTATCCAGGCTACCACCTTGTGGCGCCCGCCCTGGCGAAATAGGAGACATAGGAAAGGGCTGGCAAGGAGGATCGAGCAGCCAAAGCCGTTTGGCGCGATGTAGGGAAAATAAGAGATGCTTTCAAAGCCTTGAAATAACATGGTGTAGACATTCCAGGGAATAGCGTGAATCGAAAACAATCCGTGCTTATACCAGGGTTCCTGGGCCACTTCCGGGATGTGGATGTAACCAAAATCGAAAATGGAATGGAAACGCGCGAAGTTATAAGCAGCAGTCGCAAGTGCCAGTAGCGCAGGCAGGCTGAGAAAACGGATAAGCATCCGGCGATTTTCCTGGATTCCTCGCTTTAGGCCCTTCCAAGAGAACACTCTTTCGTTGGGAGGGTGCCAAAACAAACCAAGGTAAAGAGGGGCTGTTATAAGGAGCTCGGTGCGGTTCCCAAAAGCCAGGGCAAAGAACGCTCCTGCAACAAACGGGGATGGCCGGACCAAAGTGAAAAAAAGAGCTGCGGCTTGCCCGAGCACAGCCAGGCCAAGAGCGATTTGCCAGGCGCCACCGAATCCGAGGTTACACCATGTCCAGGTTCCAAAAATGGGAAACAGAGCCAACAGGATCCTGCGAGCTAATGGCCTGCTTTTGAGGCTTGAGTAATCGTCTCCAAATGCTTTCGCGAGTCGAAAAAAGAAGTAAACGCACAAGCCGGCAATCAAGGCTGCCAATAGACGTCCGGGGAAATTCTGGACCAGGCCCATTTTTCGCAGGAGAGCTACGGGAAGCATGCTGAGCACTGCTCCCAGTGGGAAAGCCGAGTAATATTCGCCTTTCCAGGGAATCATCTCGTTAAGCCAGTCAGGTGGTGTTTCCTGAAGACCCAGTTGGCCGCGAAGCAAAGCCGAAGCAATCTGACTTGTGTAATCGAGATCGTGCAGAGTTGCCTTGGTTGACAGATAAAAGGCGACTGCCGCAAACAACGATACTCCAATTGCAATCCAAAGATCGCGCCTATTGCAAGACGTTTGTAGTTCGTCGTCAGCCATCATAAGTCGTCACTTCAAGCTTCCATCGGAATTCCGACCTAACAGCTTTTTCCAGGCAGCTTTTGTTTCAGAGGGCACGTTTTGGTCGGCATTAAGTAGCCAGGAAACGGTTGCCAGCGAGTTGACGAGAACGGACAGAGCAACAAGTCCAGTTAACAAATGGCGCGACCAGGGCAAAGTTATTCCGCGTGAGCCGAGAAAGATGACCAGACAGAAGATCAGGAAAGGATAGAGATCGGTCGCGTAACGTTGAGCTAGCAGGAAATACGACAGGATGCAGACAGATTGGGCAAGGAGAGCCGCTGCGACGCCCCGCTCAAAGAGGTCAGCTCCTTTTCGGCGAACCAGATATGTAATTCCCATAATGGCTGCGAAAACGAGCCAACTAGAAGACCAGACAAGAGAGATATATACCTCGCTGTGGGGATTGGAAAAGAGAGAAGGATAGTTATAGAGATGTCGATTTGCCCTGAGGAACGGCGGCTTACTTTCGAAGCCTGGAAATTGCAGACTGAAGTAATCAGCAAAACTATAAGGAATGCGACGGAGAGCGAACATGCCATATTTATGCGCGAATTCGCTGTGAACCGGATTGGTGTAATAATCGTAGTTTACTCCCGTGACACTGCCGAATCTCGCGTAGCTTAACCAAACGTAAAACGCGAAGGCAGCACCAAGCGGGAACAGAATGGCCATCAGATTGGTTATTCGATTTTGGTGTCCTAGCCGCAGCACTAGAAGTGGGGCGATCAGGATAAACGGGATGCCAAAGGTGCCTCTGGAAAGTAGAGCGCCGGTGGCGCACAGAGAGAATCCCAGCAATGCACGTGTCAAAGCGGCGCCCTCAGACTGTCGCGAGCGAAGGGCGAAGTAAAGCGCGGCAAGCGACCATGACAAACCCCAGATGATCGCTTCATCGTAGATGGAAAGATTCCCAAGCAATAAGAGCAATGGCGAACCCAGCGCGAATCCGATAATGCAGGCGTTACCTGTCCAGCTCCGGGCACATGGAGAAAGTGGAGAGAAGCGCAGGGCTGTGCGCATCAAGCCTGCAAAGGCGGAGAGCGCAATGATTCCTGCGCAGAATCCCGAAACTCGGGACCACTTCCCATATCCCGCTGGGTAGATGAAATTTAATGGAATCCGAAGAAAAGCCGGGAACGGCCCAAAGTACATACGCACTTTGCCGTCGACGATCATTGCTTCATGGCCGATGGCCGCTATGTCGACATCCACATTGCCTTGCAGAAAATGTTCCGCCTGCGAATCGTACGCGCCGCCTAAGACTTCCTTAACAAAAACCTGTTTCCCGCCGGTCGTGGTGAAGACCCAAAGAAGGACGCTCAGCAGGAGCAGGATTGGCAGAAATCGGGGAGAGCTGTCAGAGAATCGCCAGGAGGCGTTCATCCTTTGCGATCGTTTTGAAATGCAGGAACACGCGCTCTGTTCCCAATCGTGCTCACACTCGAATTCCTAGAGCATGTGGAAGGGCCAGAGTGAGGAGACAGACTTACCTCTTAAAATCCAAGGCGCCTTTCTTAACTGCGTAAGCGTAGCCCACCATCAGGATCGTGATGAAACTGAGCATGCTCCAGAAAATGACGCTGCTCTGCCGAATGGCGTCGCGGTACACAACTGCCCACGGATACATGAACACGATCTCGATGTCGAACAGGATAAAAAGCATCGCCACGACATAAAACCTCACGCTGAAGCGCGGCTGGCGTTCACCCTGAGGGATCATGCCACACTCGTACGCGGTATCTTTGGCAGGAGTACGCTTTCCGGTTTTTCCAACGAGCACACTGACAACCAACGCAGAAGCGGCAAAAAGAATGGCTACGATGATTTGCAAGAGAACCGGCAAATATTCGCGTAGCATCCGGAATTCCCTGGACCTAGCAGGGTTCGATTATTTTACACCAGCGAGATGGCCATTCTGCTGCGCGATTGCGCTGGCCAAAGCCGACGGCAACCCCTTGTATTTCTTGCCGTTCTTCTTAACGGCGCCGCGCGCTACGAGATTTTGCAATTTCTCGTAAGCTCGCAAGCGTAGCATTTCCTCGCCACCGCTGGCAGCGTTCCGGGCCCGAAGATTCTCGTGCACGATGTCGAACAACTGCTTAAATTCGAACGACGAACGCCGTGAGAGGACAGCGACCAGCTCCTCAGTTACCAGATCAGGAACGCGACGGGAGAATGCATTTTTCTTTAGAATAGCCATAAGGGCGACAAACATAGCATGTTTTAGGCAAACTGCAGCACTTTTCTTCGTTTTAAGGCGTCTGAAACTCGAAGAGTGCCGAAATGGCGCAGGTCGTGGCAGGCTTGCCGACCGCCCGAAACGCAAACGGAACGCCCGCCGGTACAGCCTATGGAGTAGGCGAGGGGCTGGTCGTTGTCGGCTGTGGCGTGGCGCTCGACGAAGGTGCCAAACTGCCAAAGCCTGTTACGCCTTGCTGTCGTGCGGCCGTGCCGAGGCCGCTCAGGACGGCGAGCCCTATGGCCGCCTGGTCCAATGTGATCGGCCCGAGCGACTCAGCCACGTAACCATCGCGGTCATATCTTTGTGACGAGACAATCGGACTCAGGTGCTTTGTAATTACTTCTGGTGATGGGAGTTTGCTTAAATCAACGGAACGAGCGATTGCCGGCATAAAAGCCGCCGCCATTAGCAACATTGGACGAAGCGAAGCATCAAGCCGTGCGTACAGCAGCGCCGTATCGACATATGAAAAAAAATTCGTGGGCGCTGGCAGTAATCGCTCGGCTGCTTTGTAAGTTTGCGAATCAGCGAGCTCCGATGAGGTACCTGCGCTGCGTTTAACCGCTTCTTCTACTGACACGGGATTCAACCCCGCAATAAGAATCCGGTCAGATAGCGCGATCGTCGGAGTGGTTGCGACGAGTGTGGCGACCGATTGTTTCGAAAAATAGTGGACACCGTCCTTTTCTGTCTGCGTCCAGATTGCCCCTTCATCGGCGCGCGTAAACGCCTCGATGATGGTGCTTGCCCGGGACATATCCAGTACTGGCAAAGTTAGAAGTAACGATGGCCAGTGCCCACTGGCTGGCCAATCTGCGAGGGCTGCCAACTCGAGGCCAAACGCCGCTTTCCAATCTTCGGCCGCGATCCCTTTTGTGGCGAGGTCCTGGAAAACTTTCTGCACCACTCCGCCCAGCGTCGCAACCTGGTTTAGAGTTTCCATCTTTTCCCCGAGATTGAGCAGCGTCGCCAAATAGAAAAACGTTTCCTTTGTTCCCAGCGTTAGCGAAGAGCGTTTGAGCGTGGCGTTATTCTCGAGCTTTGGCATTCCAAGAAAAAAGACGTCGCGTATTTTTCCGTTCTCAAATCGCGTCGAAGCCGCAATACACCGCATTTTTTCAAACATCGTGGTTTCGCCGGGCGTTGGGCTTGATTGCACAGCAGCCCGTAGCGCGGCAAGCCGCTGGGAAAATGTTTTGGGCTGGAGATAGAGAAACGCTGCGTAATTCGATGGCCGATGTGAGATGGCTGTCCGGTACGCTTCGTCCTTGTCGAGCGTTTCTCCTGAATTTTGCGCGCGATGATCGACCCGATCGAGCAACGACTTTAATTCAGCGATATTGGTCGCGGCGAAGAACCAGGGGCGATCATACGTTGTTGCCACGGTAAAAGGGGTCGCCGTGACCACGTCGATTTCGTGGCCCTGATACTGAAGCTTCTCGGCCTTCGTTCCCGCGCGTTGTTCCAAAAGCATCGCGCGCCATTTGCCGATGACTCGCTCGGCGTCCTCCTGCGTTCCGCGAAAGCGAAAGCCGCCCACAATGGATGGAGCGTTATCGCTGATAGACGTCAAGGCGACGAAGACGTTTTTTGGGTCGAGCTGTTCGATTTCCTGCAGTCCGATGAAAGCTTTCGAAGTTGGCACGTTATCCAACGGCTTGCGCAGAAAATCCTGCACGGCGGGCTCGCGATAAAGCTGATAAATTTCCGACTGACGCCACTCATCGCGTGTCCGAATAAAGTCCGGCATGTGCGCAAAAAAAATTGTTTCCTTCGGCAGAATCCCGGCCACAGGAGCGCTCGAAACCCGCTGGGAAAAATTCCAATAGTACCAACCAGCGTATGCGGCAATGGCGCCGAGGATGATAAGCAACAGAATTCGTTTCATACCCAACGCCTCTCAGGCGCGGTTGCTCGATACTCGATGCTGGATGCTGGATCAAACGCAAAGTGATCGGGCATTATTGTGAGGTGCTTCTGTACCGGCAGAGTTGTTGCTTGCAATATTCAACTGCCGCAACCGACACGGCTGCCTCCACACAAGGTGAAACTAGGCTCGGGGATGAAATTGCCGATGCACAGCCTTTAATCGCTGTTGATCGACATGCGTGTAGACTTGTGTCGTCGAGATGTCGGCGTGGCCGAGCATTTCCTGGATGATGCGGAGATCGGCGCCGTTCCCCAACAGATGCGTAGCGAAGCTATGTCGCAAAAGGTGAGGATAGACGTTCTGTTCGAGTCCAGCGCGCCGAGCATGTTCTTTCACGATCTGCCAGATGCGCGCTGTTGTTAGTTTGGTGCCTCGCTCGGAAAGAAAAATTTCGCTGCTGCTGCGGCGCTTCACGAGCCTTGGCCGTTCGGTCGACAAATACGCGGCGAGCGCTTCGCACGCTTTGCGGCCGACCGGCACAACGCGCGTCTTGTTTCCCTTTCCCGTTACACGCACAACTCGCTCTTCGAAGTTGAAGTTCTCAAGACGGGCGTTTGCCAGCTCCGAAATACGGAGGCCACTCGCATAAAGCAGTTCGATCATTGCTCGATCGCGCAATCCGTGAGGAGCCTTTGTGTTGATTTTTTCCAGGAACTGCTCGATTTGTAATTCATTTAACGTTTCCGGGAGATAACGCTCGATCCGTGGGAGTGCCAACGCTTCAGCCGGATCGCGCTGGATCTTGCCTTGAGCGACGAGGAACCGGAAGAAGATCTTCAACGCAACCACGATGAGTTTGATCGAGGAAGCAGAAAGGCCGGCGCGCTTACGGTCTGCAAGATATTCGCTGATTGCCGGCAATGTCACTGCACGGGGATCTTCAATTTTTTTTCCGATGGAACACCAGCGCGCGAATTCGCTCAGCGACCTTTGGGTGGAAAGCTGGTAATTTTCGGAGAGACCGCGCTCAATTGCTAGGAAACGGATAAACGAATCAATCGCATCTTCCACTTTCCACATTGTAACGGCAGGGTTGTCGTCTGCAAAACCGGGTTGTGCCGGCAGGCTCGCCACGGGCCACCAGAGTATGGCCGCGATATTATTGACAAGGCAACCTTAAGTGTCCGATGTTTAGTTACCATGAGTTTGGACCTCAATACCATCCTGAAGGATTGGCCACACGAGAACGGCAATATCAAGGTGCGTAAGATTGCAGGCCTTGATGGCCGCGAAAAACTGCAGCTGCGAGTTGATCTAGGCGTGTTGCAAATGGAATTGGCCGGGCGACCGGATGGCAGGCGTCCACACAATTGTGATTCGCTTCTGGAATATCATCAGAGGCGGGCGACCCGCGCCGAGGCGAAAGGCGAAACCTACCAACTCACGCCTGAACAATGCGCTGAGCTTCAACAGGAAGGTATTCAATATTATCATCGTTACCTGAGCCTGTTTCAGATCAATGATTTTGATGGTGTGGTGCGCGATACGCAGCGCAATCTGGACCTTTTCACCTTTGTTTCTGAGCATACAGATCGCGAGGAATTCTCCTGGAGCCTTCAACAGTTCCGGCCCTACGTGCTTATGATGAACACGCGTGCCAAGGCGTCCATTTTACTGGGCCAAGGCAAATTTGCCGAGGCCATAGCTGAAATTGAGCGCGGTCGCGACGCGATTGTGGATTTTTTGCAACAATCAAACTTCCCGGAATTGGTGTCGAAGAGCTCCGAGATCGCGTTTCTCGACGAATGGCTTGAAGAAGTGAAAGCAAAGCGCCCGCTTTCCAAGCTAGAGATCATGCAGCGCGAGATGCAAACAGCGATTGCAAAGGAGCTGTACGAGCGCGCTGCGGAGTTACGTGACGCGATCCGGCTGTTGCAAGCGAAGAAGCATTAAGACCATCGCTCTCGCTGACAGACGCCGCTACCGGCTTTCGATCGGCTTTTCAATTTTCCCATAAAACTTAAGCGCCGATCAAATCGTAAAATTCCTTGCCCGTTTGGAGGCGCCGCCCGAAGTTTCGTTTCCTATGGCTACAGAATTCACGCAATACGCGCATCCGGAGGCGCTGGTGGAGACCGATTGGCTCGAAAAACATCTCAACGACGAAGGAATCCGCATCGTGGAATCAAACGAAGATGTGCTTCTTTACGATACCGGACACATTCCCGGCGCGGTGCATATCGACTGGCGTGCCGATCTGCAAGATCCCGTGGTTCGGGACTACATCTCGCCCGAGAAATTTGCGGAGCTCTGCAGCCGTAACGGCATCACACCAGAGACCACCTGTATTTTTTACGGTGACAAAGCCAACTGGTGGGCCTGCTACGCGCTGTGGGCGTTCCGACTGTTCGGACAGGACAAGGTGAAAATTCTGAATGGCGGCCGCGACAAATGGAAAGCCGAAGGGCGTTCCATGACGCGTGACGTTCCGGAGTACTCGAAGACAAATTATCCCGCGCCGAAGAAACGACTCGACGCGGAGATTCGTGCTTTCTTCGACGAAGCGCTTACGCAAAGCAAAGATGGCAAACCGCTGATCGACGTGCGCTCACCGGGTGAATACAGGGGCGAGATCACTCACATGCCCGAGTATCCGCAGGAAGGCGTGTTGCGTGGAGGGCATATTCCTGGGGCCAAAAGCATGCCGTGGAAAACGGCTACCAACGATGATAGTACGTTCAAGCCCGCTTCCGAACTGGCAAAGATCTATTTCGAGCAGTGCGGACTCAGTCGCGACAAGGAAACAGTTGTCTATTGTCGCATCGGCGAACGCTCCAGTCACACTTGGTTCGTGCTTACGTATCTTCTAGGACTCGACAACGTGCGGAACTACGACGGTTCCTGGACGGAGTGGGGCAATAAGGTCGGTGCGCCTATTGAGAAGAGCGCCTAAAACATTGTAGGGACGGCGCTCTGTTGCCGTGCGCTTGAGAGGAACGCCTCGACAGAGCGAGGCGGCTACAAGCAATGCTGCAAATCCGCTGGCGCGCCGCAGTACTTCCGATCTCGACAGACACGCGATTCTTTTGCCAAACTCCGTCTATATGAAATCAACGATACAAATAATTCTCATTGCGATGCTCTCTGTTGAGGTAGCTGGAACGAAAATTTACGCGATTGCTCCGCCGCCTGGTGATTATTATCCCGGGGCGAACACTGCGATAGGGCAACAGGCCTTCTTGTTTCTCACCAGCGGCCTGTACAACACCGCTGTTGGTTTCTTGGCGCAAGCGGGCAATGGCACTGCAAATTTTAACACGGCTGTAGGCGCCGGAGCGCTCCTTTCAAACACCGCCGATGGAAACACAGCTACCGGCGCCGGTGCGCTCTTAAAGAACACGACAGGCATTGAAAACACGGCCATTGGAGAGTCGGCTCTGTTCAGCAGCACCGACGGAGACCGAAACACTGCAGTCGGTGCCAACGCGCTCGTGAACAATATCGGAGGTGGCTTCAACGTCGCTACAGGTTTTAACGCCCTCGGTGACAACACCACTGGTGCCTCAAACGTAGCGCTTGGCCAGCAAGCGCTCGCCAGCAACCTAGTCGGCAGCAATAACACGGCTGTCGGCGCTCTCGCTGGAATTAACAGCACCGGGGACGGCAATGTTTATGTCGGCGCTGGCGTGATCGGCGTTGCGGGGGAGAACAACCACACTTACGTACGTAACATCAAAGATACCAGCGTGAGCGGTGTTAACACCGACACGGTAACGGTGGACCTTACTACAGGTTTGCTCGGTCACTTGAGCTCTTCTGCTCGTTATAAAGAAAACATCAAACCGATGGGCGACTCCAGTGAAGCACTTTACCGCCTGAAGCCAGTGACTTTTAGTTACAAAAAAGAGGTGGATCGAGGTCAATCGCCAACGTTTGGCCTGATTGCCGAACAAGTGGCCGACGTAAACGCCGATCTTGTCGCTCGCAATTCCACCGGTCAACCCGAGGCAATCCACTACGAGCAAGTGAACGCGATGTTGCTCAATGAATTCCTGAAAGAGCACCAAACCGTACTTGAATTAAAGAAAGAAATTGCCGCCCTCGCCGCGACAGTGAAAGAGCAGGCAGCGCAACTTCAGAAAGTGAGTGCATCGGTTGAGATGGATAAGTCCACCACGCGAATGGCTGTGAATGATAAGTGAAGCTGCGAGTAGCGGTGCTCGCTGCGGCGAGCACCGAACGATTTGTTAGGCGTTTGACACAAACGCCTCTACAAGAAATTTCAAATGCGTCCTGTTTTTTTCAACAGCGCATGGATCAACCGCATTCGCCTTTGCTCTTTGGGACTAGAAATTAGCTGCGCAATCGAGCGCCGGATTCGCCGTGTCCAATTCAGGTTGGCCTTAGTCCCAGGGACGTTGAAGCGGTATTTGCGCGCCAGCAGATCGGTGATCATGACAATGGCAAGCCATGCTTCGCTTTTGAAAAGGGCTTCCATGATCGCCCCGTAAAAATCTTTTTCGAAATCCATCTGATCGATTCTTGGATCGAAGCCGGCAAAAACGGCGATTTTCGCCAAGTCGAATCGTGATTGTTCCGATGTCGCTGTCGGATGTTCAAAGGCGTCTTCCCACAAAGCGCGGATCGGTTTGTGATCGTGCGTTGTATAAGTCGCGACGGAAAGCCGCTCGTATTCGTTTCCGAGCGTGACTTGTTTATCACGGATCTCCCATTGCGGGATCTTAAATCCCGCAATGCCGAGTGCGCGCAGATTGGGTCGTACGTAATCCGGAACAAGTCCGAGGTCTTCGCCGACCACTCGCGTGGCGCCTGCTTCGTCCAGCACGACACGCAGGTATTCTTCGCCTTCGCGTTTGTTCGCCTCCGAGTTTTCGGGGGTTCCGTCGTCGCGCGGAACGAAATGTGGTGCGCGGCCGCCGGTTTGTTCGAGCATTTGATTCCAATCGAGCGGGAAAAATTGTTTGTTCTTCCGTGGCCGCCACGGGAAGGCATAGATCCGGTAAAATCCAAGTACGTGATCAATGCGAAAGAGATGAAAAATGCGCCGCACAGCCCGGACACGGTCGCGCCACCACTCAAAATTGTCCGCGCGCATTCGGTCCCAGCGATAGAGCGGGATACCCCAGTTCTGACCCCATTTTTGCGTGAAAGCGTCGTCTTTGAAGTAAGGCTCGGGAGGTGCGCCGCCGCACCAATCGAGCACGAAATCATCCGGCCGCGCGAAAACGTCCGCGCTGTAATAACTGACGCCGAATGGAATATCACCCATCAGCGCGACGCCGCGTTCCTCAGCGAATAATTTGATCGCGCGCCATTGTTGGTGCGCAACCCACTGCACGTAAGAGAAGAAATTTTGACGGGTCACCAGCCTTGCCTGTTGATCCTGGGGAAGACTGCCTAACCAGTTGCGCGCTCTTTCTATTGACTGGTGTTGCGCCGGCCATCGATTCCAAGCGGCAGAATCATCATTCTCCTCCATTAGGGCGCGGAACAATGCGTAATCGCGCAGCCATCCGGCTTCTTCTTTGCAAAATGTTCGGAATTCCACCTGCCGTTCTTCGCTGCCGTTAGCGGAGAAATTCGCAAACGCCTTCTCCAGGATGCGCCGCTTTAGTTTTTTGACCTGGCGATATTTTACTTCGCCGAGACGAAGACTGCGAAGATCGGCACCGGCAATTGCAGCATCGACGTCTTCGCGTGCTAAATCTGGGGAAGAGTTTGGCGCTAGATGCAACATTGTTGGTTCAATCGCCATCGCGCTGATTGCGTTGTACGGGCTGTTGTCGGCTCCGGTCTCGTTGATGGGCAGTAGCTGAACCAGCTTAAATCCAATTTGTGCGACCCAATCGATAAATTCCCGGAGGGCGCCGGTATCACCGATTCCCAAGTCGTCTATCCCTCGCAACGCGAACAGCGGCACGAGAACACCAGCGATCTTTTTTTCCGGCGAGAGATCGAGCGTTTTAAAGATCATGTTGTGATGTCGAGCTAAGTCGAGACGTCTCTATTTTCAAAATCGTTTCATTAGAGAGCACGAGATTTGATTTGCTCACTTCCCGTTTGGCTCAACCTCCAGCCTTCCCGTCCATGTCGCGGCTCTTCAGTTCCTCCACTCTCGACTTTGGTGCGCTACGCTCGAAATGATAATTACCAAATTCAGCGCCTTGTCACGTGCCAGTCTTCTACGAGTTCGTTTGGAATTTCCTGAAGAAAACGTGAGGGACGCTGGAAGACATCGCCGTACCCCCCGCTTAAACGCATTTGCGGATAAGCGAGATAGAGCTCGTCCCGCGCGCGGGTGATGGCCACATAAAACAGACGCCGTTCTTCCTCCAGCGCGTCGCGTGTGTCGAGCGAGCGATTGCTCGGGAACATTCCGTCGGTGAGCCAGATCACGAAAACTGTGTGAAACTCAAGACCTTTGGCCTGGTGTACTGAAGAAAGGTTGACCGCCTCTTTGTCGCTTATCTGGCCTGGTGCGGCCTCTGCGTCGACGTTGCTGATCAGAGCCAATTGCGCAAGAAATTCGTTCACATCTTTAAACTGGCGGGCAAAGATCGCGAGCTGATTCAAATCTTCTCGGCGCAGTTCGTAGTTTGTGAAATTCGCCTTGGCGTAATCATCATAAATCGCTTCGACCACGGACGTGATCATTTCTGATGGCATGTTGAGTTGACCAGCGGGAGCAATTTCATCCAGCGTATGCGCGAGTTGTTCCCACGGCTTCTTTGATTTCGCCGGAACCGACATCGACAATAAGCGTTCGCTCCACGACGAACCTTCCCCTCGTTCGGTCGACAAATTGTCCCGGGTGCGCCAAAGATTTTCTGCAGTGCGATTACCAATACCGGGAAGTAGTTTCACCATGCGTTTGAATGCCACTTCGTCTCGGGGATTGGCCACAGAGCGGATGAATGAAGTCACATCTTTGATGTGTGCCTGCTCGAAGAATCGGATTCCGCTGGTGATTTGATAGGGGATTCCGCGTCGGGAAAGCTCCAACTGCAGCTCGACAGCGTGATAGTGGGCCCGATAGAGGACGGCGATCTCGTTGAGATCGACACCTTCATCACGCAGTTCCAGAATCCGCTGCGCGACAAACTGTGCTTGCTCTCCGCTGTCGTTCAGCGCCACCAGGGCCGGCTTCAGCGCTTTTGATTCTCGCGTCGCACTTAAATGTTTACGGAATTGCTGAACGTTTGCAGCGATAGCTGCGTTGGCCACGTCCAGAATTTCCGGCACGCTACGATAATTCATTTCGATCTTGAACACCTGCGCATCTGGATAACGCTTTGGAAATTCGAGGATATTTTGGAAGTTGGCGCCGCGCCACGAGTAGATCGACTGCGCGTCATCGCCGACCACCATCACGTTGTGATGATCGCGGGCGAGCAAATCAACGAGGTCAGCCTGGATTTTGTTCGTGTCCTGATATTCGTCGACCAGAATGAACTGAAACTGCCGGCGATAAATTTCCGCGATCCGTTCGTGCTGCTGAAACAGGGACAAGGTTTTTTGCAGCAAGTCGTCGAAATCCATCGAGTTTGTCGCTTTCTTCTTTTTTTCGTAGCGCCCGCGGACGTCTTGAATCTTCTCGAGCAGGGGCAGGAAATACGGAAACTTTTCCGCAAGTAATTCCTCCAGGGGATTCTCTGTGTTGACGACGAAACTGAAAATTTCCGCAAGCACATCGCCTTTCGGAAATCGAATCTCCTTCGGGTCGATTCCTGCACTGGCTACGACTGCGTCGATCAATTCTTTTTGATCTTCGCGGTCCATGATGGTGAATCCACTCGAATACCCGAGGGCACTGCCGTGCCGACGCAGAATCCGGTTTCCTATTGAATGGAATGTCCCGCCCCAAAGTCCGCTGGCATCGATCGGCAACAAATTGGCGACACGACCCAGCATTTCGCGTGCAGCTTTGTTCGTGAACGTGAGAAGCAGAATGTTTCGCGGGTCGATGCCGTTTTCGAGCAAGTACGCGACGCGGTAAGTCAGCGTGCGCGTTTTTCCCGATCCCGCACCGGCAATCACAAGAAGCGGTCCGGGTGGCGCGCTCACAGCCGCAAGCTGCTGTTCGTTTAGCTCGACCGAGTAATTGATTTGGATCGAGTTCGAGGCGGGACCGCGTTGCAGAGTGTATTGTCGGGACATGGTGCGATTGCGAAATGCGGATTAACAATTTCGAATTGCAAAGAACCGCAGCAACTATCTCAACGCAAATCTTTGCGCGAATCAGCCGTTTTTCGTTGGCGTGGAGCTTTTATTGCACGGTGAACGCCGATGACCCAGCGCGACCATGGTCGTCTAGGGCGGTGAGATCGTAACTGCCTGGAACCGCTTTCCATGTGACGACGTCTTGCGGATTGGTCCTGGCAATGAATGTGTTGCCCGCGAACCAATAAATTTCGCCCACATCGGCATCTGTTTTCGCTCGCAACGCGATCGTGCCGGCGGATGTCAGCACGATTTTTTGTCCTTCGACGGGCGAAATAATGCGTGGCGCATTTCCAGTGCGTGCGGTCAATTCGGCGGACGTTCCAGGCAAAAACGGCGGCGGCAATTTTCTTGGCACCCCGGCGCGGCGGAAAATCGACAACAACTCTGTCGGCCAAAATTCGTAAACTTCACGGCGGAGCTGGCGCGTTCCGTCATCTCTTGGCACCCGCAAGCCGCTTGCAGCATCGACGAGCACTTCCTGATGCACATCGCAAAGTTTGATCGGCGAAATGCCCGGAATAAACCATCCCTCAATTTGCTGCATGCAGTACGGCTCGGGCAAGTCACCCGAGACCGCGCAAAACGAGACTCGTTTTAAATTTGCACCGGCCGGCGGGAGATGCGGCTGGTTGGGTTCGGGCCAACCTGCACGCAAACTATCGATGATTTGAAACAACAGCGGAGCGGCGGCGATTCGGCCGACAAAATTCCCGTTGGCGCGCCCATCAAAATTTCCGATCCAAATCGCGAGCACGTAATGATTGAAGACAGCAACAGACCACGCATCGCGAAAACCATGAGACGTTCCTGTTTTCCAAAACACCGGCGCGACTTGGTCCGAGTATGCGGCGCTAATTTCGGGTCGCGGCTGGTTGAGCATCTCCAGCGTTAAGAATGCTGCTTCCGGCATGATAATGCGTCGACCGCGCGTCACGATTGGATCGCGCGACGTCCGGCGAAGGGGCCGCAACTCTCCGTTATTAGGGAGCGCAGCGTACATGCGAACCAGGTCCTCCATCGTGACCTCGGCCCCGCCCAACGGAAGGGTCAATCCATAAAGAGCTTCCGAGCGCGGTAACTTAACGCCGGCGCCGCGGAGAAATTCATAAAGCGTGGGATGACGCAATCGGGACGCGAGTTCAACCGCGGGAAGATTGCGGCTTCGCGCGAGTGCGTCACATGCGCGGATCGGGCCGACGAATTCCCGATCGAAATTTTCCGGATCGTAATCGCCAAAACTCTGCGGCGCGTCGGATAGGATTGACAACGGATGAATCAATCCCTGCTCCAGAGCGAGCGCGTAGACGAATGGTTTCAATGTGGAACCGGGAGAGCGCGGGGCCCGTGTTCCATCCACTTGTCCCTGGATTTCGGCGCTGAAGAAATCGGCGGAACCTACCTGTGCGAGCACGTCCATGCTTCGCGTATCGACCAACAGCGCCGCCGCGTTTCGGATTCCGCGGCTGCGATTCGTGCGAACGTAGTCCGCGATTCGGCGCTCGATCAATTGTTGCTTCGCCATGTCGAGCGTCGTCACGATCTCGTCGCGGCTTTTCTCGCGGTTCACAACTTGGTGGACAAAGTGTGGCGCGAGAAATTTCCGCTCCGTTTGCGCACGAGCGCTGAATGAGCGCGCGGAGAATTGCGGGTCGATTTTCGCCCGATCGTACCAGCCGCGCAGTGCCGAATCGAGCGAGCGATTGTTGCGGTCGGCAAACAAAGCGCGCCGGGTCGGGCTTTGCGGAATGACGCAGAGCGAGATTGATTCCGGTCTCGTCAAGTGAGCGGCGGTTTTGTCGAAATAAATCTGACTCGCTGCGCCAATGCCTTCGATGTTTCGTCCATACGGCGCGAGATTCAGGTAGGCCTCGAGAATCTGAGACTTCGAGTAATGCCGCTCCAGTTCGAGCGCCCGAACAATTTGAACGAACTTTCCCCTAAAAGTGCGGGTAGGGAGATGATAACGCAATCGCGCCAGTTGCATGGTGATGGTGGAAGCGCCGCTATGCGCCCCGCCCGGTCGCAAACTGAAGGCTGCCCGCACCAATGCGACTGGGTTAACTCCCGGATGATGCCGATAATATTTGTCTTCAAACTGAAGGGTGGCGTCGATCAGCGCGGGCGAAATATTTGCCAAAGAAGTCCAGACCCGATATTTCTGATCGGTGGTCAAGGTGACGCGAAGCAATTTTCCGTTGCGATCGCGAACGCATTGCGAGAATGAGATTCCATCGAGTAATGGCGGCCTGGGCAGCGCGATCCAAACGAAGGCGACAGCTGCAACGAGAATCGCGAACGCGAGCAGAAGTTTCTTGTAACGCCTGATCGTTTTCATTTTTTGTAACTCGAGGTAGCTACTCCGTCACGGCGATCTTTCCTCCAACGCCGCAGCCTTTGATGGCGCGCTCATACATCGATTCGGCAAAAATAGGCGGTACCGTAAACTCGCCCCGATTAGATGACTTAATTTGATAATTGATCTCGAGGACGCTGCCGGAAACGGTCCCGTAAAACACGGCACGATCTTCGCGAACATCGACATAATCGACGCCGGTAATTGTCGAAACTCCCGGTTGCAGAGATGACCCAACAACTTCGAACCCGCCGGGCAGAAGATCGATAATGGCAACATTTGTGACAGATTCATCGCCTACGCTTCGCGCCTGGAGACGGACATGAATCGGTTCGCCCAGTTTCGTCTGAGTGACCGGCTTATTATCCTTGTCGAGTAACTCGCGATGAACTTCCAATCCTGCGGTGACCGGCTGCGTCGGAACATGCCGATCAAACCCGGCTTCCACCACCTGGAAAAACGCGCCCGGGCCGCTGAGCTTTCCAGCACTGTTGAAGCGAAGAGCAATCGCGTCCTTCGAAAAAGCGGTCCGTTGCAACAATTTTGCGCCGCTCGTTAGGGCAACCTCGCGCTTGTCTTTGTGAATTTCAGCAATGCTGAGTACGGGCAGTGTGTGTGCGATGGCGTGTGAGTACGATTTCAGGGCCGAAACAGCATAAGCGGCCGAGAGCGTGTTGAATTCCCCGCGCCCGATCGGCTGCAACACTTGCTCGAATTCCGTCGCCGAGATTCCTTTCAGACGCGACGGAAACGCGTGAGCGAGCACGGTAATGTATTGCGCGTTTGCTCCGAGCGGTTGGCAGAAGTCGTCGTAATCTCCGCTCGAATCATTGGCGATCTTGTAGGCACCGATCAATTCGTCTGCATCTTTGTCTTTGTGCAGAAGTTTGAACGCACCCGCGAGATAAACCCCGGTCACATCATTTTGCCAAATGTCGGTCTGATGCTGATCGAGATAATCGCGCAGATTAAGAATGTAATTGGTCGTTACGACGCCTTCGCGTGTGAGCACGTAAATCCCGTAGGCGATGGTTCGCGCGTCAGCTAGAGACGATGGCTCAAGGGTGACCATTTTTTGCAAATAGCGCAATCCACTTGCGAACATGTCCGCGGGCGGCGCAAAGCCGGCCGTTTTCGCCGTGCTCAGGAAATCCATCACGTAAACCGAATTGAAGCTGATCTTCTGATCTGTCTCCGGCGCCCAATAACCGAACGCACCCTGATCGTTTTGTCGGCGGCGCAGAGTCGCGAACGTTTTTTCCAGCTGGGTGTTTACCTCCGCTCGGTTGAGTCCGAAATCGACCTCGTCCGAGAGCAGGAGCCGGCAGAATGCGCCGCTTGTGATTTGCTCGCTACAACCGTGAGGGAAATCTTTTAGAAAAACATACAGACCATGCGCGAGTCCCAGTGGTACTGCAGCGACGGCCGCCTCGCGTTTGGCGAACTCCGAATAGATCGCCCGTGTAATTTGGATGTCCACGTGTCCCTTTTTGAAATTACCGCTGCGAACATCAGTCGCGTAGGGCACGGCTGGACGAACGCTCAGCGTAGCGCGGCGGCGCGTCTCAATTCCATTTCGGCGCGCGACGAACTTTATTTCGCCGGAGCCGAGCACGTCGTTGACATGGAAGCGGAACTTCGCGCTTTGCTCGCGTCCTTCGGCGATTCGCAATTTCTGGGTTGGCGTTCCCAGAATAGACAATTGCGGAGATGTATCGGCGCGCAGCTCTACGTCGGCGTCAGCACCAGACCCTTCGACATTGTTCGCAACCGTGACGCCGGCCTCGAATTCATCGCCGGGAGCGGCCAACACCGGCACACTCGGCGTTACTACAAAAGGTCCACGAATGAGCGCGTCGCGGTCGGCTGATCCGGCTGTTTCATTTGAAACGCCAACCGCCATTATCTTTAGCGTGCCGTCAAAAAAGTCGGGCACATCATAGACAACTTCGCGAGTTGTCGTGTCGGCGTCGATAATGCCGGACCAAAACACCACCGGTTTTTCTGTGACGCGCTTGAACGGGTTCAATTTTTGAACTTCGCCACCGTCGCCACCAAACGCTGAGAGGGAACGCAGCAAGGAAAATTCCGGAATGATAAGATCAACGATCTGCGCCGTCTCCACGCCGAGAGCGCATTTTCGGAAGAGATAAGCTAGCGGATCCGGCGTTTTGTAATCGGTAACTTGCAGAATTCCCTGATCGACCGCGAAAATGACGATCTTGCTGGGTCGGTCGGTCTTGTAACCGATGTGCAACGGTTCGCCGGGCATCGTTTTCGCTGCAGTCTGGAGATCGATCTTGAGTCGGCGGTTTTCGATATTGGCCGTGAATGGGACAACGCCGTAGCTGAGCGGGCTGACGAAAATTTCTTTGGAGTCGAGTGCCCGCACAAACGCAACGTTGATATAGCCGCTGCCTTCAAAATTTTGAGGCAGGCGGATATGCTGGACGCTGCTGGCGGTGTTAGTCTGGAACCAGCTGTAGCCGTAAACTTTTTCTCGTTCGATTGTGATGAGACCGTAGCCGCTGTATGGCGCCGTCACGCTCACCGCAATGTCATCACCGGCGCGATACTCTTTTGCGTTGAGTTTGATCTCCAGCTCGGCGTTCTTCTCAAGAGCGCCAGTCATTGCGGCATGACCCACGACTGAGAACCGCAGCTTGCTCAGAGTGCGATTCTGATCGTCGCGCAGCTCGAGCACATAATTCCCGGGCTCCTCCGTCGGAAGCGCGTAATGATGACCGCTTGCCGCCACCGAGATTTTTTCTGATTTAGCAGGGCGCTCTTTCAGGACTGATTCATAAACGTAGTTGCCATTTTCCTGCTTCTTGAGCACGGAAACGTATTCCTGCGCGATGAGATTGAGGGTGATGTTTTCGATCGCGATGCGATTGAGTTGTGAATCGACTGCGACCAGATCGATGCTGCGGGGTTTGTTCATCTCGATGTAACGCAGGTCGCCGTCCGCTTTGTACCCAATCACGTAAGGCAAGGCGGAAACGAGTGCACTGACGTCGCCTGTGACGCTCCTCCCGCCTTCGCCTTCGAAACCTTCCGCAATGAATCGCATCGCGTAAGTTGCGTCCGCGAACCGTTCCAGCTGCAAATCAAAATCCGTGCGACCTTCGCCATCGGTTTTCTGTTCGCCGAGATCGACCGTTTGCTCCTGCCGAGTTTTGTTTTCATCAACCAGGGGATCGAAAAAGGTGAAGTCGCGAAACTCCGGAAATGAAAATGCCGCCGGCGCGAGCTCAACCTTACCAGTCACACGTCGATCCGTCGCAGGCGTGCCGTAAAGATTGGCCAGCGCAACAAACGCGTGCATTTCCTTGGGCTGAATCCAGCCGCGCGGCGCACCTTTGGAAAGGCGGGTCTCAATTTTCATGCGATCCGGCAGAAACTCTTTCACCTGTGCCGTGGTGGAACCGAGCAAACTCTCGCGCTTGTTATTTTTGATCAGATAAACGTTGAACGTGTAGAGACCGGTCGGCGATTCGTTCGCGGTCTGATAGCTGAGTTCGTTAAAGCCAGTCTCCGGCAAAGTGAGCTTCTTCGTTTGCACCGGCAGATCGCGCGCATCCACGACTTCGGTTTCAATGGGCAAACCTTTGAGGTTACCGCCCCAGCTTCGCTGCTTCACCACGAGGCCGATGTGAATTTCGTCTCCCGGCCGATAGACACCCCGCTGGGTAAATACGAACGCATCGAGCCCTTCCGGCGCGATGTTCTGTGCTCCTTCAATTTCGAAGCGCGAAAAATTCAGGACGCGGTCTTCTCGCGCGAACGGCATGAACGCGATGTCGTCACCGTTCCGTGCGACGTATGCGACGGGTGTTTTTTCGCGCTCCGATTTTTCGACGGAAGGGAAAGCGCAATGACCGTCCGCGGCAGTTTGAGCTGCCTGGATCGGTACGCCGTTCTTGCCCAGAATCTCCACCGTCGCGCCATTGAGCGGTTGGCCATTTTTGATCGACATCAGAAAAACGTCGCTGGTGCCGTCGGTATTTTTCTTCGTCAAAATTCCGATGTCGGTGACGAGCAAAAATCTGCTGTCCTTGGCCGACCTGATCGGTTTCTTTTTCACGGGGTCCCAGCCGCGAACGGTCAGAAAGAAAAGACCTCGCTCGCTCCCGCCGTCCGTCGGTTTGCGAAGGTGCTCGGCGAAATCGAAAGCCGAGTAATTCGCCTTCCATTTGTTTTCCATCGCGATCGGCTGCTGCTCAATTGCGATGCGAGAGATGTTCTCTTTGTTGAAATACTGTGGCGCCCGGAACTCCGGGTCTTCGAATTTGCCTTCGGTCTGGCTAACGAGATGGTTGATTTGAGCGGCGGCGACGCGCGCAACTTCGAATTCGACGGCTGGCAAAGCGCGTGAACGGATCGACAATTTCCTGTCGCCGCTTAGCGCCAGCAAACCGCCTTGAGCTTCGATCTGCACCTCGCGAGGAAGCTGCGGCACTCCGACGACGGCGTTGTAATCTTCCGCTAAAGGATATTCACCAAACGCGCGCACGCCTTTCGCGACACGAACGTAGAGCTCGCCTTCCGATTCGACGCGTACCTTAAAAACATGTTGTCGATCTTGCGCCCTTTCCGAGGGAACGACCGTGAATTCGATTTGCTTGGCTTGTTCGAGCACATCATCTGGCACGTCGGTCGGACTTTGCCATTTCGATCCTTTGTCAGATTCAGTGGTGTCGTCTACTTCTTCATCTTCAGACTCGGCGCTCTGCCGATTTTCGCCGGTTTCATTACTTTGATCCCCAGATCCCGAATCAGAACTTTCTGAACCGCCTTCTTCGCTTTTTTCAGCCTCACGCTTCGGTAGCAGCCGGATTTGAACAGCCTTAGCTAGTTGACTGCTACTGATGTCCGCAGTCGTGTTTAGAATCAAGACCTGCTCGGGCTCGCCATTCTTGTTCCGTGCGATGGTTCCCTCAACCGATTTGATCTGAAATGCGGTCCCATTCGAAGGAATCAGCAGCTTTTGTTCGGCCGCTTCCCGGGTTAGGGCTCCGCCTTGTGCAGTCCGAACGCCTTTGCTCAGCTCAAGCTTCATGAAATCCTCCTTGTCTGGCAGCGTCACGTTCGAACTGCGCAAATACGCGACACGCCGGTGCAATCCGTACGTCAGCGTAAAATGCGGTGCCGGATCAGAGGGAGGAAAAACGGCTGACCCGCCGATCATCGGCAGTTGGATGTGGCGATCTAACTCACCGGGCTCAACTGCGTGCGTCAGTTCCAAGGTCGCGGTGACCTGGCGCTGGGTCGGATTAGTCGGGTCTTGATACAGTTCAAGTTGCTTTATCGCGATTTCGAAAGGCGGCGTTTGAAACTCGTAAGTCAATCGTTCCAGCTTGATGTGCGACGGAAAAAATTTCTTGTCGAAGGTGACTTTGAATTTTTGGTCGGCCGGCCAGTCCTCCGTCGGTTTGAAGAACAAATGTTTGTCATTAGCCCACATCCATTTCCCATGCAGCGGAGGATCGAGCCGGACGCCTTGCAGAGCGGTTTTGTCCTTGTCTTCCAGGCGCGCCGCGGAATCGCTGAACCGAATGTCAAGCGTTGGGAAAGTCAGGTCCTTCTCCAACTTCGTCACTGGAACCTGCTCGATGATCACGCTTACGTAGCGGGGCTTGGGTCGGTGTTGATACCAGCGCCATGTCCAGGCCGTTCCGCATGCGAGCATAACGATGGCGATGATTCCCGAAGCCGTGATGAAGGGGTGTGCGCGACTGAAACCGGAGAAGGCGGCTCCGCTTTTTGAAAGCCAGCGCGGCGGACTCCATTCTAGCCGGCCAAAGATCGCGACAACGACCTTCTTCAGAAAGGTGAAAAGAAGCAGAAATGGCCGAGCAGCCAGCTGAAGTGATCTGGTGAGGAGGGTGGTATTCATAAGGAGGATACGCGAGTTCAGCAGGAATCTTTCAGAAAATCGATAGTAATTGCGCCTCACGGGCGGAACTACGTTAGAAGATCGACGAGAAGAACAGGTGATTTACTTCCTAGCCTGAAAAATGCGGCCCTGCGGCTAAGAGAATCTCTTAGGAAAAGCAATTGCAAACCGCAATCGTCGAGGTTCATAATGCCGTCCCCTTGCTCCGCCTCATTCCGTTTATATTCTTGCTGCCATTGTGCATCAGTCCTGTGTCCACGGGATTCGGTGCGGGCCCGGAAGTTTCGCCGTTGCGAACCCAGCTGGAAGCAGCCAAAGACGCCGCGGACAAACCCGCGATTATCGAGTTGAGCCGGCGAATTCTCGCCATCACTCCAAACGATTCCAACGTCTGGGATACACTCGCGCAAACCGAACTGGAAACCGAAGACTGGGATCGGCTCGCGCAAACGCTGGACGCTTGGCAAAAAGCAGTTCGACAGCCACCTGCGGGGATTGAGGATTTCCGAGGCGCCTTGTGCTTTAGGCGCAAGGATTATCAATGCGCCGAGCGGCATTGGCTCGCTTACCTCGCGTCGAAACCGCGGCCCGGAGATGCCGCGACCGAGTACGATAATCTAGCAAATTTGTGTGCGGCGCAGCAACGCTGGGAAGATCACGCGACCTATCGGACTAAAGCAATCGCCACCCAGGACTCGGCCGCGCGCCGGGTCGCGCGCGCAATCGCTTTCCTTCGCCTGCGCAAGTGGGACGCGGCTTATGAGGACATGGCAAAGGCGAATAAAATGGACGCCACCGATTCGGAAGTAAAGGAGTGGCTGCCGCAGTTCGAACGGTTGCAAGGATTCCTGCCGCGAATCAAAGCCCTCGACGCGCAGATTGCGAAATCTCCAAACGACGTTGGCCTGTTGCTCGAACGAGCGCGGCTTTTCACCCTGGCCGGACGGCCTTTGTTGGCCCTCGATGACGCAGAGAACGCATTGAAGCTTCAACCTGCATCGATGCGGGCGCGCATTCAGACGGCTGAGGCATTGCTTGATGTGGATCGCGTGGACAACGCGGCAAAATTGGAAATTGGCAGAGATCTCCGCCGTGGAGAGGACAAGCACGTTAGCGAGCAGACCCTGCTCGAACTCGGCGCGTTGGATAAGCGGCTTTTGGCTAATCCAAAGGACGAAGACGCGATTGTCGAACGGGCGAAAATTTTGAGAGAGCTGCGTCAATTCACTCTGGCTCTGGCTGACGCGCGCGCTGCACTCGCGGTCAACGATAAGTCGGCTGACGCGCACTTCGAGGCTGGCCGCGAGCTCGATGGTTTGGGTCAGCAAAAAGAGGCGCTCGAGCAGGCTCGCATCGCGACGGAGCTGGATCCGAGGAATCCGGAAAAATGGTTCTTCCGAGGTCTCCTTGAAAGACAGCGCGCCAATTTCACTGCAGCGATTGAATCGCAAACTCGTTCCCTTCAAATTGAGGAGTCGCTCATTGCATTAGCCGAGCGCGAGCAATGCGAACGCCGCATCGGAAAGACACATGAGGCCGACGCCGACCTTCGCCGGATTCGAGAACTGGCGCCAGAACACGAATGAAGCGCCTGTTGTGCGTGGGGATTTGGGTTCTTCTGGCCTGCGGGTTTGTCATTGGTCGGCCCATCACGGCGGGCGCGGAGGAAGAGCAGGAAGAGGAAACTTCAAATACCAAACCAGATGCCGGCGGCATCCTGATCGATCCTTCCAGTGGTGAAATCGCGGAAGCGAGTCAGATCACGATCGCCTTTCCGGTGGCGATGGTGTCCCCCGATCTCATCGATGTCGGCGAACAGCGTCCGCCGTTTGTTAGCCAACCGAAGCTCGACGGCACGTACTTTTGGAAAAGTCAGACAGAAGGTGTTTTCACCGTTACGGGAGTCGTCGCCGGCGCGCATCATCGGCTGACTCTCGCTCCCGGGCTAAAGGATGCGAAGGGGAAACCCCTGGTCGTGAAAGACTGGAGCGCCGAATTCACTACGCCGAAGTTCACCATCAGCAGTGACTTTGGTGAACGCGAGGAACTGTCTGCGCGCCCCCAAATTTACCTGGAATCCAGTTACACAGTTCAACTCGCCGAAGCTGCCGAGCACATCTATTTTCAGGACCGCGATTCACACCAGCGGTTTCCCGTCGAGGTCATTCAAAATACCGATGAGAAGAATGCAGGCCCGCCCGAAGGAACAGGATTCAGGGTAACGCCCCGACAACCGCTTCTCGTTCGTCGCACCTTCGATCTCATCGTGAATGGTGTGCTCGATGCAAAAAGCCGGCGGCCCCTTCGGTATCTGAAAGTGATCCCGCTCGGGAAAACCGAGCCGCTAAAGGTCGAATGGGTCGGCGCGTTCAATCATGCCCTCGGAGATTTGTCGATTCGCATCAAGTTCAACGACGACATCGATCCGATTGAAGCGACTCCGGAACGAATCCATGTCGAGCCTGCGGTACCGAAAATGAAACTTCTCGCGAGCGGCAGCGAAGTCGAAATCACCGGCGAGTTCAATACTACGCAGCGCTACAAGGTTACAATTTCATCCGAAATCAAGGGCGACCGCGGGTATGGGCTGGCCGCTGAATCGCGCTGGGGCGCGACGTTTCGTCCGAAGGAATCGTGCCTTGTCTTTCCGTCCTCGCAGGTTTTTGTGCGTGCACGCCAGGAGTTGCGGTTTGCGTTCTTCCAGGTCAACACGCCGCAGGTGACATGGAAACTCGCACGCATTCCTGCGGAAAAATTATCGGCCGTCACGGCGCGCGTCCGGGAATTTGAAAAGGACGCCACCGATCCTGTCACCGGTCAGGTCGTAATCGATCCGCGCACAGGCTTTTCGAAGCAATTCCAAACAGAATTGCTTGTCGACGCATTTCAATTGCCGGTATCAACCAGTGGCACATTCGATGCCACGAGCGGTGATATTGAAACCCGACGCGACATCCATTGCACGCCGCCGACAAACGAAGGATTCGCGGGCGCGTATCTTTTCGAAGCGAGCGCGACCTTGCCTGATGGCCGAATCGTCGGAAATCGATCGATCATTTGCGTCAACGATTATCTACTGACGCAGAAGCGGACGCCAACGACCGTTATCGTACGGCTGGCGAAAATGTCCGATGTGAGTGCCGCCGCTGGCGTAACAGTGCGCGCCGTTACGGAAGAAAACATCGAGCTCGCTCGAGCCGCGACCGACAAGAACGGCATCGCGCAATTCTCGAAGGATTCAATTTTGCCGAAAGCTCGTGATCCCAAGGTTCAGAATGCACACCTGTTCATCGCGGACACTGCGACTGGGCCAGCGCTTCAATTTGTCGAAGGCACTTCGTATCCATCCGGGAGCGACTACAGTCGACCGGACAGAAAACCGGCCGCAGAGATCATCACTGACCGCAATCTATATCGTCCGGGCCAAACCGTGAAGATGAAAGGGTTGGTGCGCGATGTGAGCGACGTGGCGCTCACCATTCCAGACGGGGCCGACGTGCGCTGGAGCGTAACTGAAGCCTACGGGAGCAGAATAATCGCCGACGGTAATGCGACGGTCTCGCCATACGGGGGCTGGGAAGCTGAATGGAATATCCCGGAAAAAGCAAAGCTTGGGAGTTACGAAATTCGTTGCAGTGTCGCCGGCCGCGATTACGAGGGCGTCAACAAAATCAGCGTTCAAGAATATCGCGTACCGCTGTTTTCGGTCGTTGTGGAGGCAACCAGCCCGGAAGTCGGTACGACCGCGCATGCTCAAGTCTCCTCCGCGTATTTCCACGGCGCGCCAAACGTCGGCGCGCGTGTCCACTGGAAAGCCACCTGGACGGCCTCGGCTGAATATGGCTCAGAAGAGGAGGGCTCTTATCGAAAGCGTTTTAATCCTTATCCCAAGGTGGGGCCGTACCTTGATCCCGATAGCGAGGAGATGAAAACAATTGAAGGCGAGACGAAACTCGATGCGCACGGCATGGCGACGCTCACGTGCGAGTCGCCATTCAAAGACAATTTCGCGGTTGGCCGGGCAAGCGTGATCTGGCGCGTGGACGTCACTTCGGTCGACGGCCAAACTCTTACGGGTGGTGAGATAGGGACACTGTTCTCGTCTGAAACGCGCCTCGGTGTTCGTGCCAACGAACAGGTCACCGATCCCGCCGGCGTAAAAGTCGAGATTGATGCCCTCGATCCGCAGGATCAAAAAGTCAGCGGCGTAATTGTCCAAGCCGATCTGTTCCATGTCACGACGAAAACGGTTAAGGAACAGATCGCGCCTTTCGTTTATCGCTATCGCAACACCGACGAGTTTGCGAAAGTCGCGTCGCAGGAATCAAAAACACCGGCCGACCTGGTTTTTTCGACGACCGAGACAGGTCGATATGTCGTTGCCGTCAGCGCACCAAAAATCAAAACGCCGCTCGTGAGTGACGAAACAACGGTGACCGGCGAAAAGCAGGCCGAGCTTCCGGTAATCAACGAGACCACATTCAAGATCGAGCACCGCGCCGAGCCGTTTCTCCCGGGCGATAAGGCTGCATTTACCCTGCAAGCGCCATTTGGCGGCGTCGCCTGGGTCTCGGTGGAAACAGATGAAATACTCGACACGCTGCTTGTTCCAGTGAGCGGCAACGCGGGCCGAATCGAATTGCCGATCAAAAAAGACTACGCGCCAAATGCGACGGTCTCGATTTATCTTGTTAAACCAGGCGGCGATAAAGCGCTGCCGCGAGAACGCTTCGCCTATAGCGACATCGAAGTCCGCCGGCCGGACCTTGAATTAAGAATCGAGCCACATCTTGCAACCGCGACTGCGAAGCCGGGTGAAACCGTGCGCGGCGAAGTGAGAGTAACCTCGGAAGATAAACCGGTTGCCGACGCCGATCTTCTGGTCTTCGCGGTTGATGACGCGGTGCTCACGCTCGGAGACTGGAAGCTGCCGGCGATCGGCGCCAGGTTCTATCCCAGGAATCCTTTCTCCGTGCGCACTTACGAGGCGTTGCGCGGTTACATCGACGATTTAGCCAAGCTCAGTCTGACACAAAAAGGATTTATTATCGGTGGTGGCGGCGAAGAAGAAGGCATTTCAAACACCAAAAATGTCCGTAAAGAATTTCGCACACTGGCGTATTGGCAGGGAAGTTTGAAAACCGGCACTGACGGCAAGGTAACATTTGAATTCACCGCGCCGGACAACCTGACCACGTATCGCCTTGTCGCCGTGGGTCAGACAAAGGCGAACCAGTTTGGCGGTGACGCGACGCAAACGGTAAAAGTATCGAAACCGCTCCTCATCGATCCAGCGTTGCCGCGTTTTTTGCGCGACGGCGATGAAGTTGAGCTGCGCGCTGTCGCCAGGGAAAACTTTACCGAGAACGATGAGATCACAATGCGTTGCATCACAGACGCAAACTTGAAATTACTGGGGGAGGATAGTGCGGTGCAGTCCGCTCATCGTGACGCGCCGACGGTGTTCCGATTCAAGGCGAAAGTTACGGACGTCAATCTCACGCCGGCAAAAATTCGCTTCGAAGCGGTCTCCAAATCCAACAGCAAGATGTGGGACGCGGTGGAGATCACGCTTCCTGTGCAACCGCCGACGATTGTTCGCAAGGAAAGCGTGGCGGGTTCGTTCCAAGGTCCACAGTTTAGTGCGCGCCGTGTGATGCCCGAGCCATGGAAACGTGGTCGTGGTCAATTCAGCACGACGATTTCGACCTCGCCCTGGCTACCCGAGATCATGGGGTTGCCGGTGATTCTCCAATATCCGCACGGATGCTTCGAACAGATTTCGACAAAACTCCTGGGCTACAGTTTGCTGGCAAATCTGCTGGAGTATTTGCCCGACTTAGAGGAACGCGATGTCGAATATCGCGCCACGTTGGAACGCGGGATGAAGCAATATGCCGATTCAGTGCTGAGCGATGGGACGCTTCCGTACTGGCCGGGTGGCGACACCGGCAATGGTTTCGTGAGCTGCCAGGCCTTGTGGTCGGTGAATGAATCAGTCAAGGCGGATTTTGAAGCGCCTCCCGATTTGCAAGAGAAACTCACCGGCGCGGTAACCAAAATTCTGAAAGGGCAGATTCCTGCGTCCCGATTTGAAAAATGCTTTGCCCTGTTTGTGCTCACGCAATCGGAGAGTCACGACGATTTTCGAAATGAATCGCAAGAACTCTATCTGCATCGCAATGAGGGCGGCGATGAAGAGAGGGCGATCCTCGCAATTGCGCTGCATCAGCAAAACATCATGGCGCGCGAGCAACAGCAACTACTGCGCGAAATCGATACGCCGATCAAAGAGCGCGCATTTAATCCCGCCACCTTTACATCAGTGACTCGCGCTGAGGCGATGCGTGCGTTCGCATTTAACGTGATCTCGCCGCCATTCTGGACGAAGCAGAGAAAACAACAGGCGCGCGACCGCATGGCAAAGTTGATGGACGCCGCGGGCTCGCTTTCGACGCAAGAAAATCTCTGGCTGCTGCTCGCGTTCAAATCGATGCTCGGCACCGAACCGGCACCGGCGTTGGCGACCGGGATCCAGCCACCCGGCGTGTTTTCAAAGAACAGTCGGGCGATCGCGTGGATTGACCACAAACTCGACAGCGATTTGGCAATTAAGGGACTCAATCAAGGCGCGCTCACATTTTTGCTGCAGGCCGAATATTCGACTAACGAAGTCGATACCGACCGAGTCGATCGCGGATTTCGGATCGAACGCGTGGTCAAAAATTTGACCGACGCGAACCGAGTCGGCACTTCAGAAGCTCCGTTTAAGCTGGGTGATCAATTGCTCATCACCTACCGGTTAAACACGCGCAAGCTTCAGAATTTCGTTGCACTCGAAGACGCTTTGCCCGCCGGTCTGGAAGTAGTGAATCCGAATCTCGCGCTTGTCGCGAAATTCTTCCAGCTTCCGCCGGCGGATCCGCAGGATCGAGTAATTGGATTGTCGTACTCCGAGATGCGTGATCGCTCGTCGCTCCTTTATTTTGATACAGTCGATCCAGGGTCAGGCACCTATTCGATTCTGGCGCGCGCCACTGCTGCAGGCGCGTTCCGCTGGCCCGCTACACAAGTGGCCCCGATGTACGACAGCCGTTTCTCGGGACTGTCCCCTTCAAGTTTATGCGTCATCTCCGCCGAGTGATGCGGGGTTTTGTCTCGGGAAGTGCACGCGTCACGCGTGGGCTACCCGAGCCTCTACGCACGCTTGTAATTGGTTCAGTCACTGTCCTAACAACATTGACCGTAATCGTTTGGTGGTTGCCAATCCCCAGTCAGCTGCAAACCCCGCCACCTGGAACGTTGACGCTTCTTGATTGTCGCGGTCGCGAAATTGCGGAGGTCGCGTCGCCTGAAGCGCGCACTCAATTCCCGGTCACCCTCGACAAAATGGGTCCGTGGCTGCCGCGTGTTACTGTTGCTCTTGAAGATCGGCGGTTTTACAAACATCGCGGTATCGATTGGCGTGCAGTAGCTGCAGCGAGCACACGTAATTTGCGATCGCGTCATCTTCTTTCCGGCGCATCGACAATTACGCAACAGCTGGTGAAATTAGCGACCGGTCGTCAACGACGCAGTTGGAGCGGGAAACTGTACGAGGCAATTGTCGCGTGGAAGCTCGAGCATCGGTGGAGTAAGAAACGAATCCTCGCCGAATATTTGAATCGCAGCAGCTACGGCAACCGGCGCCTCGGCCCGGAAGCCGCCGCTCGCGCATACTTCAATAAACCGGCCCGCGATCTCACGTTCACCGAGGCAATCTTTCTCGCCGGTTTGCCCCAGGCGCCGACGCGTTTTAATCCGTGGCGACATCCTGAGCAGGCAAACCGCAAATACAGTCGGTCGCTCAATCGCCTTGTAGAGTTGGGAGTAATCACGCCCGATCAGCAATCGTTGCTTGTACAGCCGCCGCAAATCGAGCGCGCCGAGCCGCCGCGTCTGGCGCCGCACTTTGTCGATTCAGTAGTGGCCCGAACACCTGGATTGCGCGGTGCAGTGACGACCACTGTCGATCTCGATTTGCAGACAACCATCGAACGTTTGGTTCGCTCGCATCTGTCGGCGTTGAATCGACACGATCTTTCGCAGGCTGCAGTGGTGGTAATCGAGAATGCGACCGGCGCAGTTCGCGCCATGGTTGGGTCGGAAAATTACGCGGTGTCCCAAATCAACGGTGCTATGCAGCCGCGCAGTTGTGGGTCCACCCTCAAGCCTTTTGTTTATCTTGATGCGATCGACAAGAGGCTGCTCACCGCTGC
>Ga0114129_10001604_pt1 | contig 30740 bp, 32 predicted proteins | sample RhiMetdeltSRZDD1_FD_80071 | JGI IMG/M metagenome (GOLD analysis project Ga0114129, IMG submission 80071) | Populus rhizosphere microbial communities from Tennessee, USA - Rhizosphere MetaG P. deltoides SRZDD1 (version 2) (version 2) | ecosystem: Host-associated > Plants > Roots > Rhizosphere >...
CTGGACGCCGCCGACGCCACCCGCCGGTCCGAGGAGCTGACCCCGAGCATGACCGTGATCGACCTGCTGATCTCGGGCGGCAGCGGCCTGGAGCTGTGCCGGCAGCTCAAGCAGCGCAGCGGGGCTCCGGTGCTGGCCATCTCGACCCTGGAGGTCAGCGACCAGGCGCTGGAGGCGGGGGCCGATGGGTTCCTGCAGAAGCCGCTGGACCCGCTCCAGCTCGTCTCCGCCGTCAAGGACCTGCTCGGCGCCAGCGCCTTCCTCCGACCCAGCTCGGCGAGGCCACGATGACCGAGCAGGTCGGCAGTGCCGGACGGGTGGCCAGCGGCAACCAGCGGTTGGACACCATCCTCGGCGGCGGCCTGCCGGCCCGCGGGATCAACCTGGTGGTGGGGCCGCCCGGCAGCGGCAAGACCGTGCTGGCCCAGCAGTATGTGTTCCACAACGCCACCCCAGAGCGGCCGGCCGTCTACCTGACGACCGTCTCGGAGCCGTTGGAGAAGGTCTTGCGCTACGGCCAGACCCTGGCCTTCTTCGACGTCGGGGCGGTCGGTCGGGCCGTCCGCTATGAGGATGTTGGCGGCCTGCTCGGCGCCAAGGGGCTCACCGCGGTGTTGGAGCGCGTGGACGCGCTGCTCAAGGAGCACCGGCCGAGCATCATCGTGATCGACAGCTTCAAAGCGCTGACCCGGTATGCGACCGACGAGGGTGCGTTCCGCCGCTTCCTCCACAACCTGGCGGGTCGGCTGAGCGCGTTTCCGGTGACGTCCCTGTGGATCGGGGAGTACGACAGCACGGAGTTGTCCACGGCTCCGGAGTTCGCGGTCGCCGACGCGATCGTCAGTCTGTCCAGCGACCAGATCGGCCAGCGGGAGCTGCGGTTGCTGCAGGTGCTCAAGCTGCGAGGGTCTGGCTTCCTGTCCGGCCGGCACGCCTACCGACTGTCGGAGGCTGGCATCGAGGTCTTCCCGCGCCTGGCCGACCCCATCGATGCCAGCGCCTACCCGAGAGCCCCTGGGCGGGTCTCGTCCGGGATCCCAACCCTTGACGTGATGCTGGACGACGGCTACTGGCCCGGGGCGGCGACGCTGGTCGCCGGCCCGACGGGCTCCGGGAAGACCCTCATAGGCCTCCATTTCATCGTCAGCGGCGCCCGCCGTGGCGAGCCTGGCGTCATCGCCACCCTGCAGGAGAACCCGACCCAGCTGCAACAGATCGCCCGGGGGTTTGGCTGGTCGCTCGGCGAAACCGGCATCGAGCTGCTGTGCCGCACCCCGGTCGACCTCTACATCGACCAGTGGGTCTATGAGCTCCTGGAAGCCGTCGAGCGCACCGGCGCCCGGCGGGTGCTCATCGACAGCCTGGGTGATCTCGCCTTCGCCGCCGGCGACGAGAGCCGCTACCGCGAGTACCTGTACTCCCTGGTCCAGCGCTGCTCCCGGCTGGGCGTGAGCCTGCTGATGACCTTCGAGCTGCCAGACCTGTTCCAGGTCACCCGGTTGTCGGAGATGGGCGTCTCCCACGTGTCCGACAACGTCGTCCTGCTGCAGTACCTGCGCCAGCCTGATGCCATCCGGCGCACGCTGACCGTGATCAAGACGCGGGCCAGCCTGCACCAGCCCCAGGTCCGGGAGTTCACCATCACCCCCAAGGGGATCACGCTCGAGGCGGAGATCCCCACCGACCCCGAGCCGGCGGTCGAGTCCTCGGCGACCGGGGCCACGGCCGCCGGGCGATCGTCACACTGAGCGCCGGGCCGGCCCGGACGAGACCTCAGAACGCGGCACCTCCCGCCCGGCGAGCCCGACCGGCGGGGAGTACCGTGGACCTGCGATGCGGCTCCGACCTGGCCGTGCCCGCCTGCCTGGCGGGTTGGTCGGGGCCCGGCAACCAGGCCAAGGGCGGTGAACCTCGTGAGCGGCCGGAAGCTCCGCCGGCCCGGGGAGATCACCATTCCGCCCGGCTCGGGTCTCGGCAAGGGCCATCTGTGTACCTGCTGGCCGACCCCTGGCGACTCCTCTCCGTGCACCCCTCAGACCTGCGACTGGGGCTGCCGAGCCTGCCACATCTACGGGCGGCCGTTCTACGGCCGTGATGAGCTGCAGTTTCTGGAGCACGGGACCGGGCCGTTGGCGGCCGAGCTGGCCCGGCTGTGGCGAGCCAAGGGGGCGATGAAGGTCCATCCGGCCCGAGAGGAAGCGGACCAGGAGGCTCCCGGGTGGCAGGCGTCGCCGCCTGGGGCAGCCGGGCTGGGGTCACGCCGCCGCTCCTCCCGCACGGTGACGGACCTGTACTACCCGGGCCTGCAGGACCGCCCACCGGGCCGTGACAAGCCCAACGACGGCAGAGGCCAGTAGCTGGGAGAGCCCCCGACCGGGTTCCGGCCGTCGGCGCCTGTCGCGCCGTGGGGCTACCTGCCAGACTGGTCCGGCCGCACGCCGCCCTCCAGGCTTGCCGCGCAGTCCGCATGACGAGGAAAGGGGCGCCCGTGGATGACATCTCTGACCGCTTCCTGGACGCCATCTCCAGCCTGGACGCGGTAGCCGACGCCCTCGGCCCGCATGACGCCTACCACCAGCTGGACGAGACAACCATGCAGATCTTCTGGAGGAGGTGGCCGGGCATCAGCTCGTGGGCGGGCTCGCTCTGGCGGCTGCTGAACGAGGAGTTCGTTGACCCGGCCGGCTCCGCACATCACCCCGACGCGGACGAGGTCGGCGGCAGCGACTGAACGGACTACCCGACAGGAGGACCGAGGCACGGTGGCCCAGCTCCGCGACATCATGACGACCAAGGTCGTCACCACCTCGGCCGAGCGGCCGGTGGCCGAGGTCACGGCCATGATGGTCAAGGCCCGGGTGGGCTCGGCCATCGTCCTCCAGGGCTCCTGGATCGCCGGCATCCTGACCGAGCGGGATGTGCTGCGGGCGGCCGCGTCCCGTTCCGACCTCACCGCCTCACCCGTCTCTCAGTGGATGACGAGGGACCCGGTGACGGCCTCTCCCGACACGACCACCGAGGAGGCCGCCCGCCTGATGCTGACGAACGGGTTCCGTCACCTCCCCGTCCTGGAGGGCCGGAGCCTCACCGGCGTGGTCAGCATCCGTGACGTCCTGGCCTCTGGGATCCGCCGTCGCCGAACACCGGAGTAGTGGCTTGCCGGCGGCACCGACGCGCTCGGCGGTGACCTGGGGAAGGGCGGTCTGAGCGGCGCTCAGAAGGACGCGAGCACCAGCAGCACGGCACCGATCCAGAAGAGCAGCAGCGGACGGCGATCCATGGAGCTCCTGTCGGACGTGCTGCCGCCGGCGCGTCGGTTGCGGCTTCGCAGCGAGCTGTCGAGGAGGAGCCCGGCCGTCATCAAGGCGATGCCGAGCACCTGGATGGCGCGACGCACTTGCCCTCCCCACGTCCCGGGCGGTCAGCCTGGCCGACTCCCCCTGCGGCGGCGCCACACGTCGGCCAAGGCCGGGGGTAGGGACGGGAGGCTACCGCACCGACCGACCCGCGGGGCCACCGGGAGCCGGAATGGGCGGGCTTGTACCGTCTGGTTATGGCATGCCCGCAATTGGCCGGTTATGGTAGATGCCCGCCACCGTCCTGGACGGCTTGGGTGAGGTTGCTCCTCGACACCGAGACCCGTCCACCGCAGGACCACCGGTCGTCTCGTGGAGGTGCCGCGTGACCCGCAGCAGTCGACTCCGCATCGTCGCCCTGGCGGCTATCGTCGCCCTTGTCCCTGTCCTCGCGGTCCCGGTCGCAGCGCCCGGCCTTGCCGCGCTCGCGGCTGCGGACAACGGAACCAAGCCGGCCGACCACCGTGCGGTCTTCTTCGCCTCGGATGGGATGCGCCAGGATCTGATCAGGAAGTACGCAGCCCAGGGCGTCATGCCGACCATGAGCGGGTTCCTCGAGAAGGGTGCCTCGGCGTCGGGGAACGGGTTGCTGACCCAGGCCCCGCCGAACACCGGCGCCGGCTGGTACACGCTCGCGACGGGCGCCTGGCCGGGGGTCCACGCCTCGACCAACAACACCTTCCACGTCAACGGTCAGCCGTTCGCCAGCTCGACCTCGGCGTTCGCTCCCAACGTCCTCAAGGCCGAGTCGATCGCCCAGTCCGCCGAGCGGGGCGGGCTCAAGGTCGCCCAGGTCGAGTGGGCCGGCGGGCGGAACGCCACCATCGACGGCCCCACGATCGACTTCCAGTCGTTCTTCTCCGGTCGCGGCGTCTCGACCAACTTCATCGGGAAGGCCGGCGACACACTGTTCGACGACGCCTCGTTCATCGCCGCCTTCGGGCTCCAGTTCGACACGCCGACCGGCTACGCCGGCCAGGCGCCGTTCCCCGGTGCCGCGCCGACGGCGGCGACCGGCTGGTCAGGCCCCCTTCCGGCGACGTTCAGCCCCGCCATGGAGATGCGGCTCCGCGTCCTCGACTTCGGCGTCGACAAGTACGGGCTGAACGCGTACATCTTCGACAGCACCGACGACCAGACGACCAACTACGACAAGGTCCTCTTCTCGAGGACCAAGGACGCCGCCGACGCCGTCGGCACCCTCGCCAAGGGCCAGACGGCCGACGTCAAGGTGAAGATCCAGGGCGGCGCGCTGAACGGCCTGACGGCCGGCATGCTGGTCAAGGTCGAGGAGCTGACCGGCGACCTCTCGCGCGTCCGCCTGTTCCACACCTCCGTCAGCCGCGCGACCGCCAGCTGGCCGACCTGGCCCGGTGAGCCCGGCTTCACCGGCGACTTCGCCGAGTTCCTGGCGCAGCGGTTCCCGACCTCGACCGCCGCCGACTTCGCGATCCTGGAGGCCGGCGTCACCAGCGAGGAGACCTACGTCGAGCAGGGCCTCTACTGGGCCACCGGCCACCAGCCCATGCTCGAGTACGTCGCCAGGACCTATCGGCCCGACCTCATGCTGGTCGGGGTGCCGACCACCGACGAGTTCCAGCACCAGTTCCTCGGGCTCGTCTCGCGGACGCTCCCCAACGGCGATCCCAACCCGGCGTACGACGACACCGATCTGAACGGCGTCCCGGACGGCCGGGTCGAGGCTCGAGAGGGCTTCATCCGCACCGCCTACCGGGAGGCGGACGAGACGCTCACCCTGGCCCGCAGGCTGCTCGGCGGTGATCCGGTGACCTTCGTCTCCTCCGACCACGGCTTCGCGCCGCAGTTCCTGGCGATCGACGCGAGCATGCCGCTGGTCGACATGGGCCTGCTGTCGAGGCCGCAGACGGCCAACTGCCGGCCCGCCACCGGCGAGACGATCGGCAAGGCGAAGGCCTGCTGGGCAGGCGGCGCCGTCCAGATCTATCTCAACGTCGCGGGCCGCGACCCGGCCGGCGGCGGCTTCACCCAGGTTCCCGCCGCGGACGTCGCCGCCACGGTCGCCGCGATCAAGGCGAAGTACCTGGGCCTGACCGATCCGAACGACTGGACCCACGACGGCCGGCCCGAAGGCTGGAAGATGATCGACCGTGTCTTCAGCAAGGCCGAGGCGAGGCACATCCCGAACGGCCCGGGCAGCACGGCCGACATGGCCCATCCGACGCGGACGGGCGATGCCGTGGCGTTCTCCTTCCCGCCCTACCAGTTCGACGCCGAGACGCCGGGAACGCTGGTCGCCCCGTCGCACTTCTTCGGCCAGCACGGCTATGTGCCGGACGTCCAGGACCTGGCCGACAACATCAACATGCGAGCCACCTTCCTGGCCGGCGGCCCGGGCATCGCCAAGGCCCAGGTGACGGCGAGGTCGATCGACCTGGCACCCACGCTCGCCTATCTGCTGGGCATCCCGGAGCCACAGCACAGCCAGGGCAAGGTGCTGCTCGACATCGTCAAGGGCGGCAACGCCGTCAAGCCGATCTCGATCGTGGGACTCAACGACTTCCACGGCCAGCTCGACCCGACCACGCTGGCGTTCGACGGCATCAACCAGAGCGTCGGAGGCGGGGCGTTCCTGGCCACGATGTTCGACGAGGAGCTGGCCTCGCTGCCGGGGCCGGGCCTGATCCTGGCCGCCGGCGACAACGTCGGCGCCTCGCCGCCGAACTCGCTCCTGCTCGAGGACAAGCCGGCCATCGACGTGGAGAACGCGTGGGGCCTGGACGCCACGTCGTACGGCAACCACGAGTTCGACTACGGCGTCGAGCGCCTGCTCATGCACCAGGAACGGGCACACTTCCCCTTCCTGGCGACCAACATCGTCGAGACGGCCACCGGCCAGCCGCCACCGTGGGTGACGCCGTCGAAGGTCTTCACGATCGATGGCGTCCAGGTCGGGGTGATCGGCGCCGAGCTCAAGAACACGCCCGAGCTCGTCTCCGCCGGGATGACGGCCGGCCTGACCTTCCTCGACGAGGCACCCCGGATCAAGGCCGAGTCGGAACGGCTGCGGAAGCTCGGTGTCAGGGTGCAGGTCGTGGTCATCCACCAGGGCACCAACGTCGGCATGAACCGGATCGGAAACGCCCCCGGCGCTCCCTGGCAGGGGCCGATCCTCGACATCGCCGACGCCCTCCAGGGGACGACCGTCGACGCCATGATCGTCGGCCACACGCACCGGATCTCGAACCTGATGCGCGGCCGCATCCTCATCACCGAGGGCATCAACGCCGGGACCAGCTACTCGGTCCTGCAGCTCATGGTCCAGGGCGGCGACGTCGCCTGGGCGGGCGGGGCGACCCGGGTGGCCAAGACCGTCGGCGTGGCGCCGCGCCCCGACGTCCAGGCGATCGTCGACGACGCCAACGCCCAGACCGCGGTGCTCCGCAACCAGGTCATCGGGACCCAGGCGAACGACATCACGCGTGCTCCGGACCGCCTCCACGAGTCGGAGATGGGCAACCTCGTCAGCGACGCGATGCGGGCCAGATACCCCGGTGTCGACGCGGCCTTCACCAACTCCGGTGGCCTGCGGGCGAACCTTGTCTTCACGCCGCCAAGTGACGGCGAGCAGCCCGGCGAGATCACCTGGGGCGAGGTGTTTATGGTCCTTCCGTTCGGCAACCGGACGGTGATCCTCTCGCTCACTGGCGACCAGCTCCAGACGGCGTTCCTGAACGGCTTCACCCCGTTCTGCGATCCGACCTTCGCCGGCGGGACCGGCCGGTTCCCGCAGGTCTCCGGCCTCAAGGTGCAGTTCCACTGCAACGGGACGACGCCGGTCGTCGACGGGATCTGGAAGGCACCCGACGGTGTCGGAGGCCCGCTCACGCCGGTCGGGCCGGCCGACACCGTCCGGCTCGTCACCAACGACTTCATGTTCGGCGGTGGCGACGGCTACACCGTCTTCGCCGGCGGCACCGACGTCGCCCAGCCGGGCGACGACCTCCTCCAGGTCGCCATCGACTGGATCTCGGCGCACTCGCCGGTCGATCCGGTCGTCGAAGGGCGGATCGTCGGGCCCTGAGCCACCGGCGTTGGCGTCGCCCCGGGCAGGAGGCACGCAGGGGCGGTGCACCGAACCGCCGTCGCTATCATCGCCGCATGATGGGTGGTGCGGCGCGGCGGGCGGGCTGGCTCGCCTGGCCGGCGGTGCTGGTGATCCTGGTGACGGCGTGCGGGCGGTCACCGGAGCCGGGCGGCGACCGGCCGTCGCGGCCGCCGGCGACCACCGCAGCGGCCCCGGCAGGCCTGCGGGTGCAGGAGTACCCGGTCCCGGCCGGGAGCCGGCCCCACGACGTCGCCCCGGCCGCCGACGGCCGCTCGGTCTGGTACACCGCGCAGGGTTCCGGTCGGCTCGGCCTGCTGGACCCGGTCGCCGGCAGGAGCCGGCTGATCCCGCTCGGGGACGGCTCGGCTCCGCATGGCGTGATCGTCGGCCCGGACGGGGCTCCCTGGGTCACCGACGGCGGCCTGAACGCGATCCTGCGGGTCGACCCCCGCACCGGGAAGGTCGACCGGTACCCGCTGCCGCCCGAGCGGGGACCGGCCAACCTCAACACCGCCGCCTTCCGCGGTGGCGTCCTGTGGTTCACCGGGCAGGCGGGAGTGCTGGGGCGGCTCGACCCCAGGGCCGGCCGGGTCGAGGTCTTCGACGCCCCCAGGGGCCCGGGCCCCTACGGCATCACCGCCACCCCCGACGGGCAGCTGTTCTACGCCTCCCTGGCCGGCAGCCACATCGGCCGCATCGACCACCGGACCGGTGCCGCCGAGGTGCTGGAGCCGCCCACCGGCGACCAGGGCGCCCGGCGGGTCTGGTCGGACTCCCGCGGGCGGATCTGGGTGAGCGAGTGGAATGCCGGCCAGTTGGGCCGCTACGACCCGGCCGACGGCCGCTGGCAGGAGTGGAAGCTGCCGGGCGCGCACCCGATGGCCTATGCCGTGTACGTGGACGACAACGACCACCCATGGCTGAGCGACTTCGCGGCCAACGCCCTGGTCCGGTTCGACCCCTCGACCGAGCGGTTCACGGTCGTCCCCCTGCCGAGCTCGCCGGCCAACGTGCGTCAGCTCCTCGGCCGGCCCGGAGAGGTGTGGGGGGCCGAGTCGGCGTGGACAAGCTCGTCGTGGTCCGCACCGGCTAGCGCGACGGCCACGCATCGCCGGCCTGCGGCGTGGCCCACACCGGCGTGCTGACCTACTCTGCCGGTCAGTGGAGGACCACGCCGCTCAAGGAGGTCGGTGCGACGATCTTCTGGACGACACCCCGAGGGGGTACCGATGCTCGACCTCAGCCCGGCACCTGGTGACCTTGAGCCCATCGAGACCGCTTCGCGGGACGAGATCACCGCGCTGCAGCTCCAGCGCCTCCGCTGGACGCTGCGGCATGCCTACGAGCACGTGCCGTTCTACCGCCGGCGGTTCGACGAGGTGGGTGTCCACCCGGATGACTGCCGGGAGCTGACGGACCTCGCCAACTATCCCTTCACCATCAAACAGGACTTCCGAGACAGCTACCCCTTTGGGCTCCTGGCGGTGCCGCGTGAGCAGGTGGCCCGGGTCCATGGATCCCAGCGGGACAACCGGCAAGCCCACCGTGGTCGGCTACACGCTACGGGACGTCGACACCTGGGCCGACCTGGTCGCCCGCTCGATCCGCGCGTCCGGCGGCCGACCCGGCGACCTCGTGCACGTGGCCTATGGCTACGGCCTGTTCACCGGCGGGCTGGGCGCGCACTACGGTGCCGAGCGGCTGGGCTGCACCGTCGTCCCGGTGTCCGGTGGCATGACCGAGCGCCAGGTCCAGCTGATCGCCGACTTCCGGCCCGACATCATCATGGTGACCCCCTCGTACATGCTCGCGCTGATCGACGAGATGGAGCGCCAGGGCCTCGACCTGCGGGCCAGCTCCCTGAAGGTCGGCATCTTCGGCGCCGAGCCCTGGACCGAGGACATGCGCCGAGAGCTGGAGCAGCGCCTGGACATGCACGCCGTCGACATCTACGGCCTGTCCGAGGTCATGGGGCCCGGCGTGGCCAACGAGTGCGTCGAGACCAAGGACGGCCTCCACGTGTGGGAGGACCACTTCTACCCGGAGGTGGTGGATCCGGCGACCGGCGAGGTGCTGCCCGACGGGGAACGCGGCGAGCTCGTCTTCACCTCGCTGACCAAGGAGGCCCTGCCGGTCATCCGCTACCGCACCCGCGACCTCACCCGACTGCTGCCCGGAACGGCCCGGAGCATGCGCCGGATGGAGAAGGTGACCGGCCGCACCGACGACATGATCATCCTGCGGGGGGTGAACCTGTTCCCCACCCAGGTCGAGGAGCTGATCCTGCGGATCCCCGGGCTCTCGCCGCACTATCAGTGCGTGCTGACCCGGCCCAACCGGATGGACGAGATGACCGTCCGGGTCGAGGCTCGCGACGCCCACACCAGCACCCAGGAGCGGACCGAGCTGGCCGCCGAGCTGGCCGGCCGCGTCAAGCACAACATCGGCGTCACGGTCGCCGTCGACGTGGTCGAACCCAACGTCCTCGGGCGCTCGTCCGGCAAGCTGAACCGGATCCTGGACGAGCGCTGATCAGCCGGAGCCGGGAGGCCGACGTGCCTGGGCGTCGTCCACGCTGGCCAGGCCGAAGAGCCGGCTGGTGTTGTCGCGCAGCACACTGCGGGCCGAGGTCGCGTCCAGCTGACGGGCGATCGACACCAGCACCTCGTTGTAGGTCTCCCGGCCCTCCACGTTCGGGGGCTCCCGGACGAAGTGCCACGGTCCGTCGACGGCGCCGTCCGAGCCGAACAGCACCCGGTCCGGGCCCACCTCGTCCACCAGCCGGAGCACCTCGCGGGAGCCGCACCAGGAGGTCTCGAGATAGAGGTTGGGCTGCCTCTGGGCGTGGCGCGCCGCCCGGCGACGACCCCACGGAGCTCCCAGGTAGGTGTGGTAGAGCAGGACCGGCACCGAAGGGAACCGGTCGGCCAGCCGCCGGATGAGATCAGGGTCGGCGTCCCCGGGTGCGCTGTGCACCGCCACGGGCGCCCCGACCTCCTCGGCCACCCGTAGGTACGGGTCCAGCCGGCGGTCGTCGGCGGGGAAGCGGTCGAGCGAGGGGTGCAGCTTCAGGCCGACGTGTCCGGCGTCGAGCCGCCGGCGGACCTCCGCGGGCGGCGTCCGTCCTGGCACCACCCAGACCAGCTGGCGCAGCCACCGGCGGCCGGTGATCAGCTGGTCGAGGGCCTCGTTGACCCGCCAGGAGATGATCCCGCTGCGGATGCCGGCTGACGACAACGCGGTCTCGAGCGCGGCAAGGCCCAGTCGGTCCGACCCGGCCTGCATGGCGTGCAGATGGCAGTCGATCGGCTCCCAGCCGATCCACAGGCGGTAGTCGGCGCCGTCGTTGTTGTCCCAGTCGGCGCCGGCCCCGACGGCGCAGTCGACCACCAGGTGACCATCCGGGTCGGGGATCTCCGCCACCGCCCGGCCGGCGTCGTCGAGCTCGAAGGCGACGTCCCGGACCGGCTCCCGCCAGCCGTCGAAGCCCAGGCGCAGCCGCAGGCCGGGACGGTCGGCCAGCCGCCCGCCGTAGACGATCGTCCGGCCGCGCGCTGCCCAACGGACCAGGCCGAGCCGCCCGGGAACGGCCGGCGCCGGCCGCTCCAGGTCCCGGTCCCGGCGGCGACGAGGCTGGCGGGCCGGCTGGTCAGATCGTGAGCGGCCAGCCCCTGCCGCCATTGTCATCCCACCTCTCGGCGTCATCGCCAGCCGGGCTGCCCAGTCGGACCAGGTGGAACACGTGCGTGACCGGCTGCCCCTTGACCCCCCACACCCGTCCGCGGAACACATGCGGTGCTGGCACGGCCTGGACGAACTCGTAGACCGGCGTGACGGCCTGGTCGTCGCCACCGGAGAAGGGCAGCCCGTCCAGGGCGGCCACGCTGTAGTTGGGATCCCGGGACCCCCCGACCGTCCAGACGACCCCTACGTTGGTGTACCGATTGTCCGCGTCGTCGTAGCGCACCTCGCGAGCCCCGATCTGCTCGGTGATGACCGGAGTGGAGGCCTGCCCCCCCGCCCCCGCGACGAAGAAGAAGGAGTGGAGCAGGAAGTCGGTGGCGCCGTCCACGAACCGGGGCAACTCCAACGCCGCGGCCCTCCGTGGAGGGGGGCCGGGGTCGAGCGGGGTCGCCACCGCCGTCTCCTGGCGCTCCCAGTCCGGCGGCTCGCCTGGCGGCCCCCAGGCGTAGTGGACCTCCACCAGGTCGATCCCGGGCGAGGGGTCGACCCACTCCTTGGTCAGCGCGAACGTCGGCCCCTCGATGACGCCGTCGGCCATCCCCATCGCCGCTCCTCCTCGGTGAGCTCTCGTTGGGCGTTCGCAGACCAGGCCATGTCAGAGGTGCAGCACCCAGTGGCCGCCGCCCGCGCTCGACGGCCCGTCGGGCCCGAGCCAGGTCTCGAAGGTCTCCTCGCGCGGGTACAGGTGCCCGACGTGGAACTGCTGCAGGACCGGCGCGCCCCGAGGCGCCCAGATCCGCGAGCGCCAGAGGTGCGGCAGCGGCAGCTGTCCCAGCAGCTGGCTCTTGAAATAGGAATAGCGATCCTTGTCCTGGTAGGCGTAGTAGCGCTCGGACGTGAACTCCGAGTCGCCCGGGAACCGCGGGTCCTCCATCGGGCTGTAGACCGGCGCCTGCCAGTCGTAGACCGACCAGTAGACGCAGAGGTGGGTGACCCATCCCTCGTGGTCCACGTACTCCATGTCGCGGTAGACGATGTCCTGGCTCTCGAGGTCGGTGTGCCAGTTGCGGCCGTGCTGCCACACCTCGAAGAAGAAGTGCAGGCGGTACTGGAGGCTGAGGCCGCCACCGTGCTCGTCGTACACCCCGCGGGGCATCCTGAGGACCTTCCAGCGGCGCCGGGGGAACCCACCGGCGTCAACCAGCATCCGGGCGTTGTGGTTCCGCTCCCAGTCCGGCCAGCCCTCAGGCAGTGACCAGGTGTAGTGGATCATCACGCTCTCGATCCCGTCCTCCTGGTCGACCCACTCCCTGCGGAGATACCACGTCATGGTGCAGCCACCTTCCCGCCACGTCCCTCGAGCAGGCTCGCGTCGCGGGCGCGCTAGGCGTTCATCCAGTCGAGAACCTCCGACGCACCCCCACCGGCGAGGGACTTGACGACCTCGTAGGTCCGGATGCTCGGCGTTCCCATCAGCAGCGGCGGAAGCTGCCCATAGAACTCCCTGGTGGCGTCGAGCTCCAGGTACCGCTGCATGTCCTCGCCACTCCTCCAGCAGGAGATGCCGAGGACCTGGTCGCCGCTTCTCAGCACCTGGACGAAGGCGATCCCCTTGGTCGCTCCGACCGCCTCGGCCTGCGTCTCGAACATCCTCGCGATCTCGTCCACTCTGCCCGGACGGGCACGACCCTCGAGGATCCTGAAGACGGCCATGCGCATCCCTCCCCGCGGTTGACGGCCGACGCCGATGGTAGCGACCGCTCCCCGCGGGTGATGCCGGCGACGGAGTCGCGGCTGGCACCCGACCCGCCGTCAACGCAGGCGGCGGAAGAACGCGCGCACGTCGCCGACGAGCAGGACGCGACCAGCCATTCCGGAAGGTCTCGTTCCGCGGTTGCTGGCATCCTTGGGGGATGCTGCAGACCTCGGCGCGACTGCTGGGCCTGCTGTCGCTGTTGCAGGCGCGGGCCGACTGGTCTGGCCAGGAGCTGGCCGACCGTCTCGGGGTGACCACCCGAACCGTCCGCAAGGACGTGGAGCGGCTCCGCGGCCTCGGCTACCCGGTGCACGCCAGCCCCGGCGTGGGCGGCGGCTACCGGCTCGGCGCCGGCGCGGCCCTGCCCCCGCTGCTGCTGGACGACGACGAGGCCGTCGCCGTCGCCGTCGGGCTCCGCACCGCCGCCGCCGGCAGCGTCACCGGCATCGAGGAGGCGTCACTGCGCGCGCTGGCCAAGCTCCAACAGGTCCTGCCGTCGCGGCTGCGCCACCGGGTCGACGCGCTGCAGGCCGCCACCGTGGAGGTCCCCGCGCCAGGACCGAAGGTGGATCCCGAGGTGCTGACCGCCGTCGCCGGCGCCTGCCGCGACCATCAGCGGCTCAGGTTCGACTACCGCGACCATGACGGTTCGGTGAGCATCCGCAGCGTCGAGCCGCACCGGCTGGTGCACGACCGCGGGCGCTGGTACCTGGTGGCCTGGGATGTCGACCGGGCCGACTGGCGCACCTTCCGCGCCGACCGCATCCGCCCCCGCGTCCCCACCGGTCCGCGGTTCGACCCCCGCGAGCCGCCCGGCGGTGACGTCGCGACCCACCTGCTGCGCGGGGTGGGGGCGGCGACGTGGCGCTACCGGGCCCGGGTGAAGGTGCACGCACCGGCCGCGGTGATCACCGCCCGGCTCCCGCCCGCCGTCCTGGTCGAGGCGGTCGACGAGCACACCTGCGTCGTGAACGCCGGCTCCGACACCCCCCAGATGCTCGCCGCCTACCTGGGGATGCTCGACGCCGACTTCGAGGTCGTCGGCCCTCCCGAGCTCCTCGAGCAGCTCCAGACGCTGGCCGACCGCTACCGCCGCGCGATCAGAGGCGGCGGGGAAGGGGCGGATTGATGCAATCCCGGGCCGCCCCGGCTCCTGTAGTACCTGTCGAGCGGGTTGTCGCCGCTCAGCAGACGAAGCGGAGGCACGTCATGGCCGACAAGGAGACCGGCTACGGCCGGCGATGGAGGAAGTGGCTGGCGATCTACGTGGTCGCCGGGGTGGTTGTCTACCTGATCGTCTACCTCGCGTTCTTCTACCACGGCGGTGGCGGTACCGCCGGTGGAGGAGGACTGTACTGACGATGCCCGACGGCGGCTCGGCGCAGGTCTTCCCGAGGCGGCGCGGGATCGGCGGTCGTCCGAGGAAGGAGGCTCCCAGGCTGAGGTTGCCGGTCGACCCTGCGGGAGCGATGGGCGTGGCGGTGGTGGGGAAGCTGTCGGATGAGTCGCTGCTCGCCGGCCTCGGGTCGGGCGATCCGGGTGCGGCCGCCGCCTTCGTGCAGCGCTTCCAGCGCCGGGTGTTCGGCCTGACGGTCTCGATCCTTCGCGACCGCGCCGCCGCGGAGGAGGCGGCGCAGGAGAGCTTCGTCCGGGCATGGAGGCACGCAGCGGCCTACGACCCTCGGCGCGGGACGGTGGCGGCGTGGCTGCTGACCATCGCCCGCAACGTGTCGATCAACATGCTGCCCACCCGGCGGTTCGACCCGATCGACCCCGAGGTCCTCCTCACCCTGGAGGCGGAGCGGCCACACGAGGACAGGACCCAGGCCCAGGTGGTGGACTCGGAGCTGTTGCGGGAGCCGTTGGCCCGGCTTCCCGGGGACCAGCGGCGGGCGCTGGTCCTGGCCGTCTTCTATGGGTTCACGGCGCGGGAGATCAGCGAGCTCGACAAGGTGCCGTTGGGCACGGTGAAGACACGGATCCGCTCGGCCATGCTGAAACGGCGCTCGCAGCTGAGGGTGTCAGATGACCAGTGAGATGGGATGTGAGCAGGTGCGGGACCTGGCACCGGAGCTGGCGCTCGACATCGCGGAGGGCGAGGAGCGGGACGCGGCCCTGCGCCACCTCGATGGCTGCAGCGGCTGCCGCCAGGTGGTCTCCGAGCTCTCCTCGGTCGGTGACGAGCTCCTGCAGCTGGCACCGGCCCACGACCCGCCGGCCGGGTTCGAGTCCCGCGTCCTGGCCAGGGTCGCCGAGCCGTCGAGGTCCGGCCGGCGCCGGCCGCTCGCCCACCGCTGGCGCTGGGTCGCGGCCGCCGCCGCCGTGGTCCTGGCGGCCGCGCTCGGCGCAGGGTCGGTGACCCTGGCCACGGCCGACGATCGTCGGCTCGCAGCCAGCTACCAGGCGGTCCTGAGCCAGGGGCAGGGGTCCTACTTCCTCGCCGCCCCGCTCCAGGGAACCCAGGGCCGGGTCGGCACCGTGTTCGGCTACCAGGGCAAGCCGCCGTGGGCCATGGTGACACTGCAGTCCCCGGTCCCACAGGAGGGCCGATTCCAGGTCCAGGTCGTGACCCGCGACGGGCGCTACCTTCCCCTGGGCGAAGCGGGCCTCGGCGGAGCCAGGAGCACCTGGGGCGGGCAGCTCCCGGTCGCCCTCTCGGCGGTGCACGAGCTCCGCTTCCTGGGGTCGGACGGACGGACGGTGCTGACCGCCACCTTCGACGCCGACAATCCCTGGGACTGACCCCTCCTCAGCTCACCGCCTGCTTCACGAGCGCGGCGATCCGTGCCTCGTCGGCGGCGGTCAGCTCCGTCAACGCGAAGGCGACCGGCCACAGGGCGCCGTCGTCGAGGTTGGCCGCGTCGTTGAAGCCGAAGGTCGCGTACCGCGTCTTGAACTTCTGCGCCGCCTGGAAGAAGCAGACGACCTTGCCGTCCTTGGCATAGGCGGGCATCCCGTACCAGGTCTTCGGCGACAGGGCGGGCGCGTTGGCCTTGATGATGGCATGGAGCCGCTCGGCCAGGACGCGATCCGGTGCTTGCATCTCGGCGATCTTGGCGAGCACGTCGGTTTCCCCGTCCGCCTTGGCCGCGCGCGAGCCGCGGCGTGTCTCCGTCTTCAGCTCGCGGGTGCGCTCCTTCATCGCGGCCCGCTCCTCGCCCGTGAGTCCCTCGAACTTCTCAGCCATTGCGAAGTACCTCCTCCGGTGCGGTCGCCGGACGGCTCAGCGGAGCTCCTGGATGCGGATCAGGTTGCCGGCGGGATCGCGGACGGCGCAGTCGCGGGCCCCGTAGGGCTGCTCGGTCGGCTCCTGGACGACCTCGGCGCCGCCGGCCGCCAGCCGCTCGAAGGTGCCGTCCAGGTCCTTGGTGGCCAGGTTGATGCCGGCGTAGGTGCCCTTGGCCATCATCTCGGCGATCATGCGGCGCTCGTCGTCGGTGATGCCGCAGGCCGGGGGGGCCGGCGGCTGCAGGACGATGGAGGTGCCGGGCTGGTCGGCCGGGCCGACCGTGATCCAGCGCATCCCGCCGTAGCCGACGTCGTTGCGGACCTCGAAGCCGAGGGTGTCGCGATAGAAGGCCAGGGAGGCCTCCGGGTCGTCGTGCGGGAGGAAGCTGGCGTGAATGGTGAGGTCCATGGCGTCAGGCTCCTCCCGTGCATGGTGAGGTCCATGGCGATCATGCTAGCCGCGGCTCGGGGGTGGCGCTTCTCGATTCCTGACCGGTCTGGTGGCCTGCGACCTCTAAGCTGTCCATGGTGCAAGCCATCGGGAGGAGGGGTCGTGGCCGGGCGGATCGCCGATGCCGACCGCGCGCGGGAGGCCGTCCGCCGGGAGTCCTGGGGCGAGGTGTACGAGGCGCTGCGCACCCACGACCCGGCCGGCATGGAACCGGGCGACCTGGAGGCGCTGGCCGACGCCGCCTGGTGGCTGTCCAGGTCGGACGAGTCGATCGCCGCCCGACAGGGGGCGTACGCCGGCTACACGGCCGCCGGGGAGGACCTGCGGGCGGCCTGGTGCGCGGGCCGGCTGTGCATGGAGCACTTCTTCCGCGCCGAGGCGGCGCTGGCGGCCGGCTGGCTGATGCGCGCGCAGCGGCTGCTGCGCGACCAGCCGGAGCGGGTCCAGCACGGCTACCTGGCGGCGGCCGAGTCGACCCTGGCCCGGGCCCGCGGCGAGACCGGAGAGGCGGTCGCGTCCGCGGAGCGGGCCACCGAGGTCGGCCTGCGCTTCGGCGACCCGGACCTGGTCGCCATGGCCATCCACCTCCACGGGCTGGGGCTGATCGACGCCGGCCGGGTCGCCGAGGGGATGGCGCTGCTCGACGAGGCGATGACCTCGGTCGTCGCCGGGGAGCTCGGCACCTTCTACACCGGCGTGGTGTACTGCGACGTCATCGCCGCCTGCCTCGAGGTCAGCGACGTCGGGCGCCTCGGCGAGTGGAACGACGCGGCCAGGCAGTGGTGCGAGTCGCTGCCGCCGGACGCCCCGTTCCCGGCCATCTGCCGGGTCAACCGCGCCGAGGCGGCCAGCCTCCGGGGCGCCTGGCCGGAGGCGGAGGCGGAGGCCACTCGGGCCAGCCGGGAGGTGCGATTCAACCCGCGGGTCGCCGCCAGGGCCTTCTACGAGACCGGCGAGATCCGCCGCCGCGTCGGCAACCTCCCCGGTGCCGAGGAGGCCTTCGCCCGCGCGCACGAACTCGGCCTCCAGCCGCAGCCTGGGCTGGCCCTGCTCCGCCTGGCCCAGGGCAAGCCGGTCGCCGCCCTGCAGGCGCTGCGGGTGGCGCTCGCCGACGAGCCGGCCGGCCGGCCGCGCCGCGCGCGGCTGCTGGCGGCCCAGGTGGAGGTCGCGCTCGCCGCCGGCGACCGCGACGCCGCCGGGCAGGCCAGCCGCGAGCTGGACGGGATCGCCGGCCGGCTCGGCACCCCGGCGCTGGACGCGGCGGCGGCGACCGTCGGCGGGGCGGTGCGGCTGGCCGAGGGCGACCTGCCCGGGGCCCTCGAGCGCCTGCGCGTCGCCTGCGCGACCTGGCAGGAGCTGCGGCTGCCGTACGAGACCGCGCAGGCGCGGATGCTGTACGGCACCGCCCTGCGCCGCGCCGGCATCGAGGAGGACGCCCTGCTGGAGCTGCGGGCGGCCCTGGCCGCGTTCGAGCGGCTCGGCGCCGCCGGCGACGCGGCCAGGACGGCGGCGCTGCTCGGCCGACGGGACGACCTGCCCCGCGGGCTGACGGCCCGCGAGGCCGAGGTGCTCCGCCTGGTGGCCGCCGGCAGGACCAACCGCGAGGTCGCCGCCGCCCTGGTCATCAGCGAGCACACCGTCGCCAGGCACGTGCAGAACATCTTCGCCAAGCTCGACGTCTCCTCGCGGTCGGCCGCGACGGCCTTCGCCTTCGAGCACGGGCTCGCCTGAGCGTCCGCGCGGCCGTGGTCAATTCTCACCACGGCCGGCGGCGCCGGGTTGGCTGGTTCCGGCGATGAGGCGCCCCGGCCGCGCCACCTACGCTCCGGGCAAGGGAAGCGCCAGCAACGAAGGAGCACACACGATGGACGGCAACCACGGCGCGGAGCGCTACGAGACGGTGATCATCGGCGGCGGCCAGGCCGGCCTCGCGACCGGCTACCACCTGGCGAGGCTCGGACGGTCGTTCGTGATCCTCGAGGCGGACCGGCGGGTCGGCGACGTCTGGCGGAGGCGCTGGGACTCGCTGCACCTGTTCACGCCCGCCCGCCACGACGGGCTGCCGGGCTGGAAGTTCCCGGCCAAGGGCTGGTCGTTCCCGAGCCGGGACGACATGGCCGACTACCTGGAGGCGTACGTCGCCCGCTTCGACCTGCCGGTCCGCACCGGCATGCCCGTGGACGGGGTCGCCGGCGCCGGCGACGGCGGCTACGTGGTCACCGCCAACGGCCACCGCTTCGAGGCCGACAACGTGGTGGTCGCGACCGGTGCCTACCAGGTCCCGACGATCCCCGCCTTCGCCTCCCAGCTCGACCCGGGCATCGCGCAGCTGCACTCCAGCGACTACCGGGGCCCGTCGCAGCTGCGCGACGGCGGTGTCCTGGTGGTCGGCGCCGGCAACTCCGGCGCTGAGATCGCCCTCGAGTCCGCCGGCGCGCACCGGGTGTGGCTGTCGGGGCCGGAGGTCGGCGCCCTCCCGTTCCGCATGGGCGGCCTGCCGTCGCGGCTGCTCCTGGAGCGGCTGGTCCTGCGGGTCCTGTTCCACCGGGTGCTGACGGTGAGGACGCCGATGGGCAGGAGGATGCGGGCGCAGAGGGGCTCGCGGGGCACCCCGCTGATCCGGGTCAGGCCCCAGGAGATCCCCGCCGCCGGCATCGAGCGGGTGGCCGGGGTCGCCGGCGTCAGGGACGGGCTGCCGGTGCTGGAGGACGGCCGCGTCCTCGAGGTGGCCAACGTCGTCTGGTGCACCGGGTTCCACCACGACTTCTCGTGGATCGACGTCCCCGGCCTGGGCGACGGCGAGCCGCCCCACCGGCGTGGGGTGGTCGACGGCCAGCCAGGGCTGTACCTGGTCGGCCTGCACTTCCTGTACGCCGTGTCGTCGGCGATGATCCAGGGGGCCGGCAGGGACGCCGAGCACGTCGCCAGGCACATCGCCGCGCGGCCGCGGAGCGCGCGGCCCGCGGCCAGGGAGCCGGTCGGCGCCTGAAGCCGCCCGGCCCGGCGACCTGGGCCGGGCCGCTCAGCCGGGCGGCTCGGCCGCCCCGGCGGCGCCTGCCGGGGCGAGGCGGTGGGCGATGGCGGCGGCCTCGACCCGATTCCGGGCGTCGAGCTTGGCCAGGATGTGCGAGACGTGGACGCTGGCGGTCTTGACGCTGATCACCAGCGTGGCGGCGATCTGGCGGTTGGTGTAGCCGCGGGCGACGAGGCCGAGGACCTCGGCCTCGCGCGGCGTCAGGCCCAGCAGCTCCCCGAGCCCGGGATCCTGGCCGGTCGGGTGCCCGGGCGGGGCGAGCTCCAGCCGGGCACGCTCCGCAAGCCGCTCGACCTCGTCCTGGAGCGGCCGGGCGCCCAGCCGCCGCGCGGCGGCGTGTGCGGCCCGGGCCGGGATGGCGGCGTCGGCCGGGGGGGCGCCGGCGGCGACGAGGGCCTCGGCCTGGCGCCACCGGCAGTAGGCGACCACCGCCGGCCGCTGGAGTGCCTCCCACGCGGCGGCCGCCTCCGCCCACGACCTCGGGTCCGGTTCCGCCCGGGCGCGGTCGTACTCGGCCTCGGCGACCGCCCGCCACGCCGCGGCGGTCGGGGTCACCGCCGCCGCCTCGACCGCCGCCGCACGCGCCGCGGCGAGGAGCCGGCGTGCCTGGTCGAGCCGGCCGGTGAGCACCCCGCGGTCGCGGCGCGCGCGGGCCAGCGCCGCCAGCTCGGCCTGGGCGCGCAGGCCCTGGACGCAGAGCCTGACCTGCAGGAGCCCGGCCTCCGGGCCCGCAGGCGCCGCAGGCCGTCGCCGGCGGCCCGCCCGGCGTCCTCCCACCGCCGTTCCCACAGGGCGAGCTCGGTGCGCGTGATGTCGAAGCCGGCCAGGCCGCGCTTGTCGTCGTGGACGGTCGCGAGCGCGGCGTCGAGGTCGGCGCGCGCCCGGTCGAAGTCCCCACGGCCGATGTCGAGCGCGGCCTGCTGGACGAGCCGCTGGCTCGGCCAGGCAGCGCCTCCGGCGCGGATCGCGGCGGTGCCCACGCGGTCGGCCTCGTCCCACTCGCCGAGGTCGAACAGCGCCTCCGCGTAGTTGACGGCGAGCGGCATGCTGCCGCCGTGCTCGCGCCCGTGCCTGCGGCCGAGGGCGATCCCGGCGGCGGCCACCTGCACGGACTCGCGCGGCCGTCCGAGCATGGTGAGCGCGTCGGTGAGGAGGATGTAGGCCCGCATCAGGTCGCCGGGGACGCCGCCGTCCTCGGCGAGGCGGAGCGCCTCCCACAGGCAGCCGAGCCCTTCCTCGGTGCGACCCAGGTAGACGAGGTCGGCTCCCAGGACCGACAGCGCGCGGAACTCCGTCCGCGGCGCGCCGACCCGGCGCACCAGCTCGAGCGCCTGCTCGCAGAGCTCGCGGGACTCGTCGTGGCGCCAGCCCAGCATCAACGCGTGGCCGAACGCGGCCAGCACGTGCACGCGCTCGGGGGTGATCGGCTCGGCGGGGACCAGGTCGACCGCTGTCCCGAACGCGTCCAGCGCGGCCTCGTGGCTCCCGAAGGCGATCAGGAACCGGCCGAGGCTCTCGTACTGCAGCGCGGTCCGTACCGGGTCGTCGCCGCCGAGGCCGATGGCACGGCGCACCAGCTCGATGGCCCGCGGTCCCGCGCCCGTCTGGTGTGTCAACTCCGCCGTCCACACGAGCAGGGCCGCCAGGTCGAGCCCGGCCAGCTCGGCCGCCCCGGGGACCAGGTCCCAGAGCTCGAGCGCCCGCTCCAGGTGCTGGGCCGCCTCGGCCAGCCCCGAGACGGCTTCCGCCTCGCGTCCCGCGGCGACCGAGGTGACCAGGGCCTCCGGCGCCCGGCCGGCCGCGGCCCAGTGCTGGGCGAGCTCCGCCATCACCGGGTGCGGCGAGCGCGCCAGCTCCGCGGCCAGGCGCGCGTGCAGCTCCTCGCGCTCGCCGGGCAGCAAGGTCACGTAGATCGCCTCGGCCAGCAGTGCGTGGCGGAACCCGAAGGCGGCGCCCGCCTGGTCGGCGACGAGGACGCCATGGTCGACGGCGCCGCGCAACGCCTGGCGCAGCCCGTCCTCTGGGAGGTCGGCCACGGACCGCAGCAGGGGATAGGGCACGTCGCGGCCGGCGGCGGCGGCGACGCGCAGCACGCCCTGGGTCCTGCCGTCGAGCTCCGCGACCCGCTGGAGCGGCAGGTCGCGGAGGACGTGGGGCAGGTCCAGGCCGGGGCCGCCGGCGGCGGCCTGCAGCTCCTCGGCGAAGAACGGGTTGCCCTCGGAGCGGGTGGCGATCGCCTCGGCCTGCCTGGGTGGGAGCGGCGACCCGCCGCGGCCGGCCAGCAGGGCCTCGAGCTCCTCGCGGTCGAGCGGCCCCAGCTCCAGTCGCGTCGCCACCCCGGCGCGCAGCAGGCCGGTGACGAGCCTGCGGAGCGGGTGCTGGGACGGCGGCTCGTCGCCGCGGTAGGTCCCGACCAGCAGCACCCGCTGGTCGGCGAGGTTGTGGGCGAGGAAGGCGACCAGGTCGAGGGTCGAGCGGTCGGCCCAGTTGAGGTCCTCGAGGGCCAGGACGACGGGTTCGGTCGCCGAGATCACGCCCAGCAGCCCGAGCAGCTCCTCCAGGAGTCCGAGCTGCGACGGTGACGGGTCGCCGCCGGGCCGCGGGCGCTCGTCGCCGAGGGCCGCACCCGGCAGGAGCCCCCGCAGCTCCCGGCTCGACCGCAGCAGGCCGCGGACGTCCTCACGGGCCGTCAGCGGACGCAACGCCTCGACGACCGGCAGGTACGGCACCTCGGCGCCGACGAGGTCGATGCACCGGCCGGTCAGCGTCTGCGCTCCCGCGGCCCGGGCCCGGGCGCCGAGCTCCCGCACCAGCCGCGTCTTGCCGATCCCGGCATCGCCGGCCAGCAGGACCGTCCCGCCGCGCCCGGCTGCCGCCTGCCGCAGCTCCTCCTCGAGCCGTTCGAGCTCGCGCCGGCGGCCGACGAAGGCGGTGCTCGCCCGGGCTGCCATCGGACCAGTATGGCGCCGCCCTCGCGCACCCGGAAGGTCACCGGTAAGGCGCCGGGCCGCCGAGATAGGGCACGGCGGCCGCCGAGATAAGGCCCACCACCCGACGCGCCCGGCTCGACGCGCGGTCACCATCGTCCCGACCGATCCGAGCCCGACCACGGAGGCGCACATGGCAGCGACGGCACCACCCACCCTCGACCAGGAGGCTGGTCCACGGGCGCTCCTCGCCTTCGCCGAGGACGCAGGCCGTGGGCTGCGGGGACTGGACGCGGGCCGGTGGCGTGACCGGCTCCAGCGCCGGTTCCAGGAGCTCGAGGCGGCGTTCGACCGGCTGCTGGCCGGGGGCCACACGCATGACGCGCTGGCCCTGGCCACCGCGCTCGCCGATCTCCTGAGGATCACCGGCCGCGTCGGGACCGGACGCCGGTGGCTGGAGCGCGCGCTGGAGGCGGCCACCGTCGACGACCACCTCCGGGCCGTCGCGCTGTACGAGAACGGGCTGCTCGCCTTCTGGCAGGGCGCCGACGAGGAGTCGTGCACCCTGCACGGGCAGAGCCTGGAGCTCGCCCGCCGCCTGGGCGACCGGACCACGGTCGCCCTGGCCCTGTGCGGGCTGGCGAGGGTCGCCCTTCGCGAGGACCTGGACTGGGCGCGGACGCTGTGCGAGGAGGCGCTGCGGACGGTCCAGGACACCGACGACACCATCGGACGCTCGAACGCGCTGCATGTCCTCGCTGTCGCGGCCCAGATGGGAGGCGACCTTCGGCGGGCACGCGACCTCATGACCCGGCGGATCGAGCTCGCCCGGGAGCGGGGCGACTTCGCGACCATCGGCACGGAGTCCTCGAACCTGAGCATGGTCGAGCGGCAGCTCGGCAACCTCGCCCGGGCCGGGCAGCTGGCCAGGGAGGCGCTCCGGATCGGGGAGCGGCGGGGCGACCGGTGGGCGATCCCGTACGGCCTGAACGGGGTTGCGGCGGTGGCCGTCGAGACCGGGGAGCTCCGGCGGGCGGCCACGCTGCTGGGTGCGGCCGCCGCCCTCCAGGAGCGGCAGGGGAACGCCTGGCCGCCGGACGAGGCGCCGCACTTCGAACGCAGCCGCGCCGCCGCGGCCGCGGCGCTCGACCAGGACGAGTTCGAGCGGGCGTGGTCCGCCGGACAGCGGATGCCGTCGGCGCAGGCGGTGCGGTTCGCCCAGCATGGTGGTAGCCGAGGCGGATCAGGGCTCCTCGCCGAGCACGGCCGCGGCGATCCTCTGGACGCGTTCGGGGTCGGCGATCGCGTCGATCTCGGCGATCCTGCCCTCGGTGACGGTGAACCCCAGGACGGCGAAGGGTCGTCCACCCACGGTGACGACCACGCCGGCGGCGCCGTTCACCAGCGCGGGGTGCAGGTGGGCGGTCGGGAGCGCGCCCAGGAGGGCCTGCCTGGCGACGGCGGCCGCGCCCCGGGTCACCCTGGAGGCGGCGGGACGCCTGGCACCGAAGTCGGATCGCAGGACGACGTCGGGGTCGAGCAGGGAGACGAGGGCGTCGAAGTCGCCCCCGCGCGCCGCCCGGAAGAAGGCGTCGACCACGCCCCGTTGCCGGGCCAGGTCGGGATCGGGAGCCGGCAGCTCGGCGCCCTTCACGCGTCGCCGTGCCCTGCTGGCCAGCTGCCTCGCCGCCGCGGGGGTTCGACCGACCATCGGAGCGATCTCCTCGAAGGGCAGGTCGAACATGTCGTGGAGCACGAAGGCGAGCCGCTCTGCCGGTGACAGGCTGTCGAGCACGACGAGGAGGGCGAGGCCGACCGAGTCGGCCAGCAGCGCCTCCTCCTCCGGTTGGAGGGTCGGCTCGGGGCTGACGACGGGGTCGGGGAGGTGGGCGTCGAGGGGCTCCTCGCGTCGGGTGGTGCGCGAGCGCAGCATGTTCAGGCACACCCGGGCGACGATCGTGGTCAGCCATCCGCCGAGGTTCTCGACCCCGCCCGCTCCCGCCCGGCTGAGGCGCAGCCAGGTGTCCTGGACGGCGTCGTCGGCCTCGGCGAGGGAGCCGAGCATCCGGTAGGCCACCGCCCGCAGATGAGGCCGGTGCTCCTCGAAGCGGTCTGCCAGCCATTCGCGCTCGTCCATCGGTCACATCCCGTCGTCGCCAGGTGTCACCCAGGTGACCCCCTGGGTACGGGGGATGTGACATGGAAGACACGCTCGGGAGGAAGTCATGACGTCACCCGTTCTGGTCACCGGTGGCACGGGCACCCTGGGGCGGCGCGCCGTCCCGCGGCTGCGGGACGCCGGGTACGACGTCCGGGTGCTGAGCCGGCGCAGCCGCGAGGGCGAGCAGGGCATCGAGTTCGTGCGTGGCGACCTGGCCACGGGCGAGGGGATCGAGGCCGCGGTCGAGGGAGCCGAGATCGTCCTGCACTGCGCGGGCGGCCCCAGGGGCGACGAGGACAAGGCACGGCACCTGGTCCGGGCGGCGTCGCGGGCCGGGGTGCGGCACCTGGTCCACATCTCGGTCGTCGGGGCCGACCGGGTCCCGCTGGCCGGCGGGATCGACCGCGCGATGTTCGGCTACTTCGGGTCCAAGCTCGCCGCCGAGCGGGTCGTGACCGACTCCGGCCTGCCGTGGACGACGCTGCGCGCCACCCAGTTCTACGACCTGCTCCTGCGGGTCGTGGGGCAGATGGCCAGGCTACCGGTGGTCCCGGTCGCGGCCGGGTTCTGCTTCCAGCCGGTCGACACCGGGGAGGTGGCGGCCCGGCTGGTGGAGCTCACCCTTGGTCCGCCGGCCGGCCTGGTGCCCGACATGGGCGGGCCCCGGGTGTACGAGATGGCCGCGCTCGTCCGGGCGTACCTGCGGGCCAGTGGCAGGCACCGGCCGATCCTGCCGGTGCCGGTCCCGGGCAGGGCCGCGCGCGCCGTCAGGGCCGGCGCGAACCTGGCCCCGGACCGGGCGGTGGGCCGCCGGACCTGGGAGGACTACCTGGCCGACGAGCTCGGGCCGAGCCTCCGCGGGGCGACGACGCCGACCGCCGGCCCGGGCCGGTAGCCGGCCCGACCGGCGATGCGACGGGGGCCGGGTCAAAGCCGGTCGGGGACGACCTGGTCGATTTCGGCCAGGAGCCGGTCCAGGTCCGGCCACCAGCGGCCGCTGGCCAGGGTGGCGATGCCGGCCTGGACCTGGTCGGCGGCGGCGTCGGCCGGGACGACCCGGGCCGGGGCGGCACGGTGGAGCAGTCCCAGGTACCAGTGACGCCGGGTCGCCTCCCAGGACGCCGGGTCGAGCAGGACGTAGTAGTCGGGCAGCTCGATGGTCCGGGCCCGCCAGCGGGCCAGGGTGTCGCCGATGGCCAGCTCCAGCTCCCCGGCCGGTCCCTGCTGGTCGAAGCGGCGTACCCAGGCGTCGGCGACCAGGGCCAGGGGGTCGGCGTCGTGGACGAGGTAGGGCGCGTGGGCGCCGGCCGCCGCCTGCCAGGCGGCGACGGCCCGGTCCAGGGGCGGTGCCGACGGGTCGGGCAGCTCGACCCGGATGTTGGCCGCCCGGTCCAGCGCCTGGGCGCACGCCCGGGCCGGCTCGCCCACCAGGGCGATGACGGTCGTGGAGACCCGCTGCATGCCACCACCCTAACGCCGGCACCGGCGGCCGCGCCGCCCTGCCTGACCGCGGTGTGGCCGGGCGGCGTAGGGTTGCCGGATGACGCTGGAACCGGGCCTGGAGGCGAGCTTCCGGTACACCGTGACCGAGGCCGACACCGCCGCGGTGGTCGGCAGTGGGGACGTGCCGGTGCTGGCCACCCCCATGGTGCTGGCCCTGGCCGAGCGGGCGACGGTGGCCGCGGTCGCCGGGGCGCTGGCGGCGGGGGCGACCACGGTCGGGGTCCGGGTCGAGCTGGACCACCTGGCGGCCAGCCCGGTCGGGGCGGAGCTGGAGGTGGACGCCGTGCTGGAGCGGGTCGCCGGCCGGCGCCTCCACTTCGCCGTGCGCCTCCGCGACGGTGACCGGCCGGTGGCCGGCGGCCACGTCGTCCGGGTGGTGGTCGACACCGCCGCCTTCCTCCGCGACGCCCGCGCGGGCCGGACAGGTGGCGGGTGAGTCGTCCACCGAGGCCGCTGGCGGCCGCTACCTCGTCGCCAACAGGATGACGGCGATCAGGAGCAGGACCGTCGCCAGCGCAACCACCAGAGCGATCAGGATGTACGCGGGCAGGCGCAGCCTCCCCTGGTGGTCCTTGAGCATCACCTCCCTGGTGTGCTCGTCATGCCCGCCGGGGGCCGGGTCGGGCTGCTCACCGGGTGTGCTGGCGCGGTCGGGACTGGTGTCCCAGAGGTCGGGCATGGACCGGCTCCTCCCCCCCTCAGGTCGAGGCCGGCGTGGGGTCGGGGGGGCGAGACCCCCACGTCGGCCTCAAAGCGAGGAGGCTGCTCCGCCCGGATCAGGCTGGCGACCTGCTCTCGCCGTAGTCGTCGTCCCTCGTTTGGCGGGATTCAGGCTGGTCGGCGCTCGCGAGGCGGGTCATTCCCTGAGAGGATGGTGCGGTGGCATACGACGAAGGCCTCGCCACCAGGGTCCGGGACGTGATCGGCGACCGCCCGGGAGTGGACGAGAAGAAGATGTTCGGCGGGCTCGCGTTCCTGCTGAACGGCAACATGGCCTGCGGGGTGCGGGGCGACGACCTGATGGTGCGGGTGGCCGCCGACGCGGCCGACGCGGCACTGCGGGAGCCGGGCGCCCGTCTGTTCGACATGACCGGTCGACCGATGAAGGGCTGGCTCCTGGTGGCCCCCGACGGTCACGCCGAGGACGACGACCTGCGCCGCTGGGTCGACCGGGGTCTGGCCCACGCCGGCTCGTTGCCGCCCAAATGACCGCGAGCGGACAAGCCCAGGAGGGGACCGTGGCAGGCAACGACTTCCCCGCGCCCAGCGAGGGGGTCGTACTCACCCATTTCATCGTCGCCGCGGACGTGGCCCGCTCGCGCGACTTCTACGTCGGCGTGCTCGGCGGCTCGGTGGTGCTCGACGGCGAGCCGACGATCGTCAAGCTGGCCAACGGCTGGGTGATCATCAACGTCGGCGGCGGGCCGACCGACGACAAGCCCGACGTCGTCCTGGAGCCGCCCGGCGACCCCCACCGGGCCAGCGCCTTCCTGAACCTCCGGGTGGCCGACATCCAGGCGGTCTACCAGGACTGGAGCGCCAAGGGGCGGTGTTCCTCACCCCGCCCAAGGACCACGGCAGGGAGATCCGCTGCTACATGCGCGACCCGGACGGCCACCTGATCGAGGTCGGTCAGACCACCGGGCGCTGAAGCTCCCCGCGCGTCCGGTCGAGGCCGTCGAGGATCAGGTCGAGCCCGAACGCGTACTCGTTCCCGTAGTCGTAGCCCGGCTGCAGGACGTGCTCCACAGCGATCTCGGTGAGATGGGGGAGCTCCTCGGCCGGGAACTCGGCCATGATCGTCTGGGCCACCTCGGAGGTCTCCTCCGGCGTGGAGAACGGAAGGCTCGTCTCCTGCAGCGCGAACCCGTAGATGTAGGCGTCCAGGAGGGAGTAGGCGTGGGCGGCCAACTCGACCGAGAAGCCCGCGTTCCGGAGGATCCCGAGGACGGCGTCGTGGTGCCGCAGGTTCGCCGGACCGGGGGTTGACCGCGACTCCATCAGGGCGGTGGCCCAGGGATGACGCCGGAGCGCCTGGCGGGCCGAGACCGCCCGCTGGCGCATGGCCGCCCTCCAGTCGGCGTCCCCGGACGGCAGGTCGATCTCGCTGAAGACGACGTCGACGATGCCGTCCAGGATGTCGTCCTTGTTGGCCACGTGGTGGTACAGGGACATGGCCTCGACGCCAAGCTCCTGGGCGAGCTTGCGCATGCTCAGCGACCCGACGCCGCCCCGGTCGGCAAGGGCGACGGCGGCGCGCAGGACCCGCTGCCTGCTCAGGGGGATCCGGGGCTCGGCGTCGGGGTCGGTCCGGGTCGTCATGTCGCAACCATACGGCGTAAGTCCAGGGGTTGACAGCCTTACGCTGTAAGTCTACCTTACATCGTAAGTTCACGGCAGAGGAGGAACCGAGATGCAGGCATCGCGAGTGGCCGCCGTGGCCGGCCACGACGGGCCCGGGACCAGCACCGGCCGGGAGGCCACGATGAAGGCGATCGTCCAGGACCGCTACGGCGGGCTCGACGTCCTGGAGCTCAGGGACATCGACCGGCCGGTGCCCAAGGCTGACGAGGTCCTGGTGCGGGTCCACGCGGCCGGCCTCGACCGTGGCGTCTGGCATGTCATGACCGGGCTGCCGTACCTGATCCGCCTGGTCGTCCCGACGCTCGGGCTGCGCCGGCCCAAGGTCCCGGTCCGGGGCATGGACCTGGCTGGTCGCGTCGAGGCGGTGGGCGGGCACGTGACCCGGTTCCAGCCGGGCGACGAGGTGTTCGGCTGGACCGACAACGGCGCCTACGCCGAGTACGTCGCCGCGCCACAGGACCACTTCGCCCTCAAGCCGACGGCCGTCACCTTCGAGCAGGCGGCGGCCGTGCCCATCTCCGCCTTCGCCGCCCTCCAGGGGCTCCGGGACGAGGGCGAGGTCAAGCCCGGGCAGAAGGTCCTGGTCATCGGGGCGGCGGGCGGGGTGGGGTCGTTCGCGGTCCAGCTGGCCAAGGCCTTCGGCGCCGAGGTGACCGGGGTCGCCGGCGCCGCCCAGGCGGAGCTGGTCCGTTCGCTCGGCGCCGACCACGTCATCGACTACACCCGCGAGGACGTCACCGACGGATCGCGCCGCTGGGACCTCATCCTCGACACCGCCGGCCACCGTTCGCTGTCGCGGCTGCGGCGTGCCCTCACCCCCCGGGGGACGCTGGTCATCGTGGGCAGCGAGGGGCGGGGACGCTGGATGGGCGGCTTCGACCGCAACCTCCGGGCGGTGGTCCTGTCACGGTTCGTGAGCCAGCGGCTGCGGATGCTGAGCTCCAGGCCGCGGCCGGAAGACCTTCAGGTCCTGCGGGAGCTCGTCGAGGCCGGCAAGGTCACCTCGGCCGTCGACCGGACCTACCCGCTGGCCCAGGTCCCCGAGGCCATCCGGTATCTGGTAGAAGGCCACGGACGCGGCAAGATCGTCATCAGCGCGGTGAGCTGAAGGCCGGACGGCGAGATCGAGGAGGCGGTCCTGTGGAGAGGGAGGGAGGGTTCCCGACGCTTCGGCAGGTGGTCCTGGACAGCACCGATGCGCGGGTGCTGGCCGAGTTCTACCGCCAGCTGCTCGGCTACCGGTACCGGTCCGGGGACGAGCCACCGGCGGCCGGCGAGCCGGACCCCCAGGGGCGGGACTGGCTGGTGCTGCGGGACCCCAGCGGACGCGCCCAGCTGGCGATCCAGCAGGTGGCCGCGCTGCCGGTGGTGACCTGGCCGGAGGGCCCGGTGGCACAGCAGCTGCACCTGGACCTGGCGGTGCCGGGCACGGCCGAGCTCGACGTCCAGCACGAGCGGGCCCTGGCCCTTGGCGCCCGGCTGCTCGAGGACCACGCCGACGACCCGGAAGAGCCGCTCCGGGTCTACGCCGACCCCGCCGGCCATCCGTTCTGCGTCTTCGTGGCCCGTCCCGCCTGACTACTCGAGCAGGCGGCCGGCCGTGCTCAGGTCCTCGCCCTCGTCGACCCACGACTGGAGCTCGGGCGGGACCGGAGGGACGGGCCGGCCGGCGGTGCCCAGGCGGCCGTCGGCGTCGGCGAGGGTCTGGAAGTTGAGCTGGAGCCGGGGCGAGAGCTCGGGGTGGTCGCGGCGCTGGTGGGCCCCGCGGCTCTCGGTGCGGGCCAGGGCCCCCAGGAGGGTGGCCTCGGCGGTCACCAGGGAGGCCCGCAGGTCCAGGGCATGGGCCAGGTCGGCGTAGCCCTCGGAGGTCGGGCGGACGTCCACCTGGCCGGCCAGCTCCCGCAGCTCGGCCACACGGTCGAGGCCGTGCCGCAGGCCGGCCTGGTCGCGGACCACCCCGCAGGTCTCCCACATGGCGTCGCGCAGCGCCCGCTGGAGAGGGCGGGCGAACTGGCGTCCATGGCGGATCAGGCCGGACAGCTCCTCGTCGGCGGCGGCGACCACCCGGCGGGAGCGCAGCTGGAGGTCGCGGCTGGCCGACCAGCCGGCGGCGGCCTCGCCGGCCCGGCGGCCGAAGACGACCGTCTCGGCCAGGGAGTTGCCGCCCAGCCGGTTGGCCCCGTGCAGCC
>Ga0114129_10001606_pt1 | contig 30723 bp, 18 predicted proteins | sample RhiMetdeltSRZDD1_FD_80071 | JGI IMG/M metagenome (GOLD analysis project Ga0114129, IMG submission 80071) | Populus rhizosphere microbial communities from Tennessee, USA - Rhizosphere MetaG P. deltoides SRZDD1 (version 2) (version 2) | ecosystem: Host-associated > Plants > Roots > Rhizosphere >...
ATCGGTGACGTCGGTTGCTTCAGTTTCCATCCGCGGAAATCTATCACCACCGGTGAAGGCGGAATGATTACTACCGCGCGGGAAGATCTCGATCGGCTGTCGCGTTCGTTGCGGGACCACGGAGCGTCTCGCTCGGATCTGGCACGTCATTTAGAGAAGGCGGCGTTTCTATTAGCGGAATATAATCATCTTGGCTACAACTACAGGATGACTGACATTCAAGGCGCGTTAGGCTGCGCACAATTGGACCGCGCCGATTGGATTCTTGAAGCTCGCACATCTCGGGCGCGCCGCTATGATGAGTTGCTTGCAGATATAGACTGGCTGAAGACCCCCGATGTTCCTGAAGGTTATCAACACGGCTACCAGGCATACGTGTGTCTTTTCCAAGAGGAGGAGCCCACGTTGCAAACCGTGAATCGACTTCACGACGCCAGGAATGAGCTGATGAAGGCGCTTGAAGAGCAGGGCATCTCGACGCGACAGGGTACTCATTCACCAGTGATTCAGCAGTACTACTCGGAGAAGTACAATCTGCGACCGGAACAATTCCCCAATTCATACCTCGCTGATCGTCTAACTCTGACATTACCGCTTTACCCGCAGATGACTGACGCGGAGCAAGATTTAGTTTGCGAAAGCTTAAGAGCGGAGATGAAATCCGCGGTCCGTGTTAGCTGAGGAATGTATGTGCGGTATCTCAGGCGTTTGCAATGTAAGCGGAGAACCGGTTCCCGCCGGCTTGCTCAAGCGTATGACCGATGTGATCGCTCATCGCGGACCGGACGGCGAGGGATTTTACACCGACGGAGGTGTAGGTTTAGGGCATCGTCGACTATCGATCATTGACTTGTCCGCATCGGGACATCAGCCGATGGCGAACGCCTCGGCTGATCTCGTCATTACCTATAACGGCGAGGTTTACAACTTCCAAAAATTACGAGTCGAGTTGGAGGCGCTCGGATATCAGTTTCACTCGCGAACGGATACCGAGGTTGTGTTATATGCGTATCAGGAATGGGGCGAGAAATGTGTCGATCATTTCAATGGCATGTTCGCCTTCGCTATCTTTGATCGTGAGCGGCGCCGGATGTTTCTTGCGCGTGATCGATATGGCATCAAGCCACTCTACTGGTACTACAAAAACGGGATTTTTATCTTTGCCTCAGAGATCAAGTCCATCCTTCAACACCCTCAGGTTTCGAGGAGCGTTTGTTATCCTGCTCTCAATGAATACTTCACGTTTCAGAACATCTTCACCGACTTAACGCTATTCGAAGGCGTGCGTTTGCTTCCCGCGGGCTGCACCTTAACACTGGGTCTCAACGAGGGAGCTGAGCCGGCAGTGCGTAGGTACTGGGATTATCCCTTTGCCGAACCGTTAAACCTGTCTGAAGCAGAAAGCGCTGAACAGTTGTATCAGCTCTTTGTTCAAGCCGTCACGCGCCAACTCATCAGCGACGTACCTGTTGGGTCGTACCTAAGTGGCGGCATGGACTCGGGCTCAATTACTGCCATTGCGGTGCGTCATCTTCCGCGCTTAACGACGTTCACCGGGGGCTTTGATCTAACATCAGCTTCCGGAATGGAGCTGGGTTTTGACGAACGAAGTGCTGCGGAGGTAATGGCGAATTTACTTAAGACCGAGCATTACGAGGTGGTGATGCACGCCGGCGATATGGAGTGGGTGCTACCGCAACTGATTTGGCATCTCGAAGACCTTCGGGTTGGACAATGCTATCCGAATTATTATGTCGCTCGCCTTGCCGGTAAGTTTGTCAAAGTCGTGTTGTCGGGCGCTGGGGGCGACGAACTCTTCGGTGGATATCCCTGGCGGTATTTTCGCGGCGTTGACGGTGTCGGCGCCGCCAAGTATATCGAGAATTACTATGAGTTTTGGCAGCGGCTCGTTCCGGATCAGGACAAACAACGACTATTCAATGAAGATACTCTTCATCATATTGGCCAGCATTCTTCGTTCGAGGTATTCCGGAGTGTATTCGATCAGTGGCAGGGACCGCTACGCAACAATCAAGACTATATCAATGCATCTCTCTACTTTGAACTGAAGACTTTCCTTCATGGTCTGCTGGTAGTTGAAGACAAGGTGAGCATGGCCCATTCCCTGGAGACAAGGGTTCCATTCCTCGATGATGAACTGGTTGATTTCGCAGTGCGAATTCCGTTGCAACACAAGTTGCGAAAATTGGAGCAACCCGCTCGCCTCGATGAAAATGTTCCGGGAAACAAACGATTAATCTACGAGCAGCAGACGAGCGACGGTAAACTTGTGCTGCGCCAGGCGATGAGTCGCCTGATCCCCAGGGAAATCACGGAACGGACGAAGCAAGGATTCAGCGCTCCTGACGCTAGTTGGTTCCGTGGCGAAAGCATCGACTACATTAACCGGTTGCTGCGCGACCCAAAGGCGATAATTCATGATTTTTTGGACCGCAAGTATGTGACAGAGATACTTGATGATCATTGCTCAGGACGAAACAACCGCAGATTGTTGATTTGGTCCATGCTGAGTTTCGAGTGGTGGTGCCGCGCCTTTCTGACGGATTTCAAGGGCTGGGTACCGTTTCAACCAACAGTCGCGGGAAGGCAACGCAGTCGTTCTTTGCTAGCGTAAATTGAGAGCGAAATGAGAATTGTTTTTTTTGGTGCTACTGCGCTCGGATATCAATGTTGTGAGCAGCTTTTTGACATGCGCGAGAATGTCGTTGGTATTTTTTCCATACCCCAGGAGTTTCGAATCTCTTATTCAGCGACTCCTGTAAAGAACGTCACCTATCGCGGTTTCGAGGAACTAGCGGAACGCCATCAAGTACCGTTGGTCTATATTACGAAGAAGATGAGCGATTCTGAATACCTCGAGACGCTGAACTCGTGGGGAGCTGACCTGGGAATCGTTATCGGTTGGTACTATATGATCCCGCGCACCATCCGCGAGTCATTTCCTCTTGGTGTAGCAGGCATTCACGCGTCCCTGCTACCGAAATACAGGGGAGGTGCGCCGCTAGTGTGGGCCATCATCAACGGTGAACGAAAGTCCGGCGTGAGTTTCTTCTACTTTGACGACGGCGTCGACGTCGGTGATGTTATAGCCCAGCAGGAATTCGAGATTGCGGAAGATGACACGATCAAGACAGTGTACGACAAGGCGGCCCAGGCCTCGTTGAGTATTCTGCGTGAATATGTGCCGCTAATTCGTCAAAGTAAAGCACCGCGTGTACCTCAGGATCATAGCGCGACAACGCAGTTTCCTCAGCGCTCCCCGGAAGATGGCTTGATCGACTGGAAGTCGAAAAAAGCTGAGGAGGTCTACAATTGGATACGCGCACAAACTCGGCCATACCCAGGGGCTTTCACCTATCTTGGTCGGGAAAAGGTAGTGCTTTGGAAGGCGAGTCTGACTGGGATACATCTCAAGGATGCCGCTCCAGGTGCCGTAATAATAAATGGTTCGGAACCTGCCGAATCGTTTGGTGTGTGCTGTGCCAACGGTCAAATGCTTAGCATCCACGAAGTGGGATTAGCAGACGGAAGCACAATAAGCGGAGCAGAGTTCATCACGGCTCGTGGGATCAGTCCGGGCGCAAGGCTAGGCAATGAATAGGAGCGGAGAGATTGCGAAATATGCGGCCGGCCCGCAACGGCGCATCTTGTTGGGTACTAATGACATTGCCGGTCAGCTACTCGATCTGGCCGATGGCTTTCGTCAGTTGGGTCAAAGGGTGACCTCGGTTGTTAATACCCGGAATCCTTTTTATCCTCATCATCAGTACGACGTTGCTTTGGATTCTGATCCCATAGATTGGGGCAGAGCAGCCAAAAAAGCGTCAGGATACGCGCCTCGTCCCATCAGGAATGGCCTTAATCGCTCAGCGCGCTTAGGTCGTTTAGTAAGGCTGATCGCTCGCCATGATGTCTTTGTGTTTTTATGGGGTGGCGAAAGTCTCAGATGGGGGACTGAAATACCATTCCTGAAACGACTAGGGAAAAAAGTCGTGTGGATTTTTTGCGGCGATGATGTACGACACTCATCTGCATTTTTCCAAGAGTTTTCCTCGATCGTGCTCTCAGCGAATCATTCAGAAAGACTCACTGAAGACGAATTGACGAGGCCGTTGGAGAGTATTCGACTTGCGGAGCTTTATTGCGATCTGATCATCTCTCAGCCGAATCAATCGGGTTTGGCAGTTAGACCTTACAATCACTTCTTCGTACCAATAAATCTATCGCCATTCAAAAGCAGAATTCCAGGTCGCGATATTCCAGTCATTGTTCATGCGCCTTCAGTTAAGAGTGTTAAAGGCACAGACCATATTCTGCAGACGCTGGAGCGACTAAAGTTTGATGGCTTACAATTTGAGTTGCGTTTGTTGGAGGGTATATCCAATAAGCAAGTATTGGCTGAGCTCCAGGACGCTGATGTCGTAGTTGACCAACTTCACTTCCCTTTACATGGTAAGTTGGGCGTCGAGGCAATGGCATCGGGATGTGCTTTGGCAACTTGCAATCGGGAAGATTACGAGCCGATTCCCCCCAACCGTCCTATCTGGCATGTTGAGCCGTACAATCTGTACGAGCGACTGCGAGAGTTATTGTCCGATCGAGCTTTGCGCATCCGCCTCGCAAAAGAAGGCCGCACGTATGTTGAGAAATATCATGATCATGTCGAGGTCGTTAAAAGGATTATTCGGGCCTGGGACGGCGACGTGGAATATGATCACTATCCGACTTTTTTTGCGTGCAAATATGAACTTCCCGAGCGTACCGTCATACCCGACCGCCTGAAGCGTATGACCAGCAAAATCGTGCAGCGTTGGGGGTTGCCTGAAGGGATTGATCCCGACGCGATGATCCGACGTGGACTTATGTCACCCCTGGGACTCTCTTCCCCTATCCCTCGATGGACCGTGACTCAGCGCACGACAGCCCTCTCCCGGACACCGGTGCTAAGGTGAACTGGACAAACAAACCTTTATCGCGTTCCCTGCAACCACTGACTTCTTTGGCAGATTCATTCAATAGGAATTGTTTTAATTCTATTTATACTATTTCATTACGCTTAATAAGGAATCGCGGTCGCTATCGAAAGATCTTAGCGAGGAAATAAGCAGTCCGATGGCAGGCACTAACGAGTCACACAAACGCAAGTTAAGAGTGGGATTAATGATTGACTCGTTAGTCCAGCCGAGATGGCGCTACGAGATAATCAAAGAGATCCAATCTTCCTCTATTGCGGACATCGCTCTAATTATTCAGAACAGAGTCCCACACGGTCCGAAGCTGTCGCTGCCTCAAAAGATTTCCCAAAAAAGAAAGACTCTCTTATACGATTTGTATACGAGAATTGATGATTTCGTTTTTAGAGTAGAACCAGATGCTTTCAAAAACCTTCAGATCGAAGATCTGCTTAATGGCTGTCCAGTTATAGAAGTCACGCCTGAAATGAGGAAGTATTCCGACTATTTTGTGGATGCTGATGTGGACCGCATACTTAAATACGACCTCGATGTTGTTTTGCGCTTTGGGTTTCGCATCCTTAAAGGAAGAGCATTACAGATAGCACGCCACGGGGTATGGTCCTACCATCATGGAGATAACCGCGTGAACCGCGGCGGACCTCCCGGATTTTGGGAAGTGATGAATAATGAGCCTACTACGGGCTCTGTATTGCAGGTATTGACTGAGGAACTCGACAATGGAAACGTCATTTACCGCTCGTGGGCCCCAACGCTTGACATACTGTCAGTAAAGAGAAACAGCAGCAACTATTACTGGAAATCTGCCGACTTTGTAATGCGAAGTTTGAGGCAGTTGTATGCCGGTAACGCGAGCCTGAACGGACATGAAGAACACGCTGCCTTCACTCCTTACAGCAGTCGACTTTACAAAGTACCCACTAATCTTCAGATGCTGCCTCTTTTATTTAGGCTCATTGGTAGATTTGTTCGCGTCCTAATCCGAAAATTGTGGTCCTTTGAACAATGGTTTTTAGCTTATCGTTTCAAGTCTAATCCGAACGATACCAACAATGCTTTTTATAAGTTCAAGCGCATCGTCCCACCTAAGGATCGCTTCTGGGCAGATCCTTTCCCCCTGAAATTCGGCGGTCATTACTACATCTTTGTTGAGGAATATATCTATAAAAAAGGAAAAGCCCACATCTCAGTTATCAAAATTGACGACAGTGGTCGTCCAACTGAGTCAGTGAAAGTGTTGGAAAAGGATCATCACTTATCTTATCCGTTTGTTTTTCAGTGGCAGGATAATTACTACATGGTCCCTGAATCCGGAGAGCAAAAGAAAGTTGAGCTGTATCGCTGTACAGAATTTCCAACCAGGTGGGAGTTTGAAAAAGTCTTACTGGAGAACCACAATCCTGTAGACGCCACGCTGATTGAAATAGACGGCCTCTGGTGGATGTTTGTCAGTATTAGTGTCCGCGGTATTCCCAGGAACTGGGATGAGCTCCACCTTTTCTATGCGGATAGCCCGTTGGGTTGCTGGACACCTCACCGGGCTAATCCTGTGAAGTCTGACGTTAGATCCTCGCGGCCAGCCGGTCGGCTATTTTGGTGGAATAATGAGCTTTACCGTCCGGCCCAGGACTGCTCGCGATATTATGGCTATGGTATGTCGCTTAACAAAATCGTCCGCATCACTCCCAGCGAATTTCTTGAACAGCAGGTTGCGACGATTACCCCAGATTGGGACAAGCACATCATCGGTACTCACACGTTCAATACCTGTGATGATATAAGTGTAATCGATTGTCTGATGAGAAGAAGGAAAATGTTTTAGGGCATGTGTGGTATTGCAGGTTTCGTCGGAGCTTCGATAAGGGACGTTTCGGATCACCAGAATTCGATGGTTCTCAAGCGCATGTGTCAGGTCATCGCGCATCGAGGACCGGACGATCAAGGGATGATGCTAAAAGATGGCGTCGCCCTGGGCATGCGTCGCTTGGCAATCATCGATCTGGTTGCCGGACACCAACCAATCTCAGGTGAGGACGGGTCCGTCACCACCGTCTTCAATGGTGAGATCTACAACTACCGCGAGTTGCAGCGCGACCTCGAAGGTCGCGGCCACCATTTCCAGACCAATTCTGATACCGAGGCGATTGTGCATGCGTATGAGGAATACGGGTCAGAATGCGTCAATCTTTTTCGTGGGATGTTTGCGTTCGCTTTGTGGGACTCACGAGCACGAAAGCTTTTCCTTGCACGAGATCGCGTCGGAAAAAAGCCGCTGTACTACACCTCGACACTTGAGGGATCTTTCGTCTTCGGTTCGGAGCTAAAATCTCTTCTGCAACACCCGGAGGTGAATCCTAAAATCAACGTCGAGGCTGTCGATGCATATCTGACGTTTGGCTACGTGCCGGATCCCCTAAGCATTTTTCAGGATATACACAAACTACCGCCAGGCCATCGCCTAACGCATATTGATGGACGCGTGACCGTTGAAAAATATTGGGACTTTTGTTTTGAACCAGTCGAAGCGCGCAGAGAAGAAGATTATCTGGATGAGTTGCGCGCGCTGCTGGATGAAGCAGTCCGGATCCGACTCGTTGCCGACGTACCATTAGGCGCGTTGCTCTCAGGCGGAATTGATTCAAGCACCATAGTCGGTCTCATGTCCCGCTATACTTCTCGTCCGGTTAAGACGTTTTCCATTGGTTTCCGAGAAGACAGCTACAATGAACTGAAATACGCGCGGGTAGCTGCAAAGCATTTCGGTACCGAGCATCATGAGTTCATTGTGACGCCCGAGTCTTGTGACATTGTTGATACGTTGGTTTGGCATTTCGACGAGCCCTTCGCTGATCCTTCGGCAATCCCAACCTACATCGTTTCCAAATTGGCGCGGCAATACGTTACCGTGGTCCTATCGGGCGATGGCGGCGACGAACTCTTTGGCGGGTACACACGTTACGTAATTGATCAGCGGCGCAGTGGTTTTGCATACCTCCCACGATTTTTCCGATATGGAATTATGCAACCCCTCAGCCGCAGGCTCCCCCACAGCGCTTGGGGTCGTAACTATATTTATAACGTCGCTCTCGATCCCGTCGATCGTTACACCGACGGAATGTCCTTTTTCACGACGCTCAATAAGTTGTCGTTGTATTCGCCAGACTTTCGCCGTCAATTATCAGGAGGTGGCATTCACGCACGTTTTCGCGAATATGCTATGAGCGTGCAAACTGGTCAGGCTCTCGACCGTTTGCTTTATCTCGACAGCAAGACATACTTGCCGGGCGACATTTTGACTAAAGTTGATCGCATGACCATGGCGGTCTCGCTTGAGGCGCGCGCCCCTTTACTCGATCACAAATTAATCGACTTCGTTACCCGCTTGCCGGCTTCAATTAAATTGAAGGGTATTGAAACCAAACACATTTTCAAGCGCGCAGTCAGGAATGTTGTCCCTGACGAGATTTTGGACCGACCGAAACAGGGGTTCGGAATTCCTATCGAGAAATGGATTAGAGAACAACTACGAGAACTTACTCACGAGACGCTAACTGAACCGCGAACTCTTCAACGAGGATACGTTGAGCCGCGATATATTCAGAAATTGCTTGATGAACACGAGCGAGAGCGGCGGGACCATTCGATGGCTCTTTGGGTGCTTCTAATGTTGGAACTTTGGCATCGAACCTTCGTTGACGCAAAACCATTTCCGCAGTTTCAATCTGACGACATAAGTCTGACGGTGCCGGTAACATGACGCAGTCCCCAAGAAATTGTAAGAAGAAGGGTCTAATGAAACTTTTAGACTATTTGGGAGTGTAGTCTTCAGCCTACTATGTGTGGAATCGCCGGTGTAATCGGGGACAATGATATTGCGGCCGCGCGAAAGGCAGTCGGCGAGATGACCTGCGCGCTGGCGCGACGGGGTCCGAACGGCTCGGGAATCGAAGTGTGGCAGGAGGCAGTTCTGGGCCATCGTCGGCTGGCGATCTTTGACCTGAGCCCGGCGGGACGGCAACCGATGATGTCGCCTGACAGAGGGATAGGGGTAGTTTTCAACGGCGCAATCTATAACTTTCGGGAGCTCCGAAGCGATCTCGAGAGGAGTCGTTACAAATTCACTAGTAACACCGATACCGAAGTTCTTATTCACGGTTACACGCAGTGGGGAATAGATGGCCTCGTACATCGGCTTCGAGGCATGTTCGCGTTCGGGCTTTGGGACGATGCAGCCGGTAAACTTTTTCTCGTACGCGATCGCCTCGGTGTAAAGCCGCTGGTCTATGCAGTACGCGGGCATAGGATTGCATTTGCCTCGACCATCCGTGCACTACGCGCGGCTGAACTTGTAACTGAAATTGATCAAGAGGCAATGGCGGAATATCTCGAGTTTGGTTTTGTTCCGGATCATCGCACGATTTATCGCGGAGCAGCCAAGGTTCCTGCGGCCTCAATCGTTGAATGGTCCAGAGGCAATCTTCAGACACGTGAGTATTGGTCGCCGCCTGAAGTCAAAACATCCGATGCGCCATCGTTTGAAGAGGCGGTTGAGGAAACAGAGCAGTTGTTTCTGCGCGCTGTGAACAAACGGCTCTACGCGGATGTACCTGTTGGCGCTTTGTTGAGCGGCGGCGTCGATTCCAGTTTGGTTTGTTGGGCGATTGCGAAGCTGGGCGGCAATATCACGGCTTATACAATTGGAACACCGGGAGACCCATGGGACGAGACTTCCGACGCCCGGCTGACTGCGCGAAAGCTGGATATCTCACATCGAATAATTGAAATAACAGATACAGATACCCCCGACTTGGAAGAGCTAGTATCCGCCTACGGCGAGCCATTTGCTTGTCCCTCAGCGCTGGGGATGCTGAGAGTTTCACGTGGAGTCGCCGCGGCGGCTACAGTGCTATTGACCGGCGATGGTGGCGACGATGTGTTCCTCGGATATCCAGAGCACCGTCACCTGTGGTTTGCTCAAAAGCTTGCACACGGAACGCCCGCTTTTGCAGCAACAGCGTGGAGAGGTTTGCGGAATGTCTTTCCGCGCCGGGGATTTCTTCGACGGGCTCGCTCGTTCATGGACTACGCGACGGGCGGCCTTGGTGCTGTCATTTCCGCGCGCGACGGTTTCTTAATGTATCAACGCAACAACCTGCTTGGTCCGCGCTTGGCAACGGCAGATATTTCGCTGCGTCGGATGCCATGGTCGCTTGCATCGGGTCGGAATGTCTTGTCTGAGTTTTTGACACACGATCGCCGCATGCGCTTTGTTGGCGAATACTTGACTAAAGTTGATGGCGCGACGATGCATCATGGACTGGAAGCCAGATCGCCGTTTTTGGACCAGGAGCTTTGGGAATACGCGGCTTCGCTTCCATTTGATATTCGTCTCCGAGGAGGTCGTCTGAAAGCCATCCTACGAGAATTAGCCCATCGGAAAATTGGGGACAGAGTGGCTCGCGGGCAGAAACGTGGTTTCGGTATTCCAGTTCAACGATGGCTCGGCGGATGTTGGCGTAACGACGTTCAAGAAAGATTTCGTGATTCAGTATTGGATAAAGAGGGTTGGATAGATTCAGGCGCTGTGCTGGCGCAGCTCGAGAAGGCTTCAACGATCGGATTAGCGCCGCTTCAGCTATGGTACATCGTAGTTCTGGAGTCGTGGCTTAGACACGAGCAGCACCACAAAAGTGTAATCCCGGCTGAGGATACTGGGATCGTCAGTGGTTCCCTGCAGCGGAATCGAGAAGACACAATCCAGCTTGCTGCGGATCTATAGAGGATTGCACCAGAAAACTCAACCCGGCCGCTTTTATTCGACAAACAAAGTAAATGAAGCCGAACGTCCTCTTGTTCATCGACAGTTTCACCCAAGGCGGTACCGAACGGCAGACTATCCAACTCACCCGACTGTTGCAGGATACCGGTCGATACAACATACACCTCGCCTGTCTCAGCGAGAAAGGAGTACTACGCGGAGAAGTCGATGCTCTAGGATTTCGAGACATTCCCGAATTTCCCCTCAACAGCTTTTATGGTCCTAACACAGTAGTTCAGATTCGGCGATTAGTCAGCTTTTTGCGGGAGTATGAAATCGATCTTGTTGAAACCCACGATTTTTATACGAACATTTTTGGAATTACCGGGGGCGTGCTCGCACGCGTCCCCATCCGGATAGCCTCATTGCGTGAGACCGATGGTTCCAGGTCCGTTGCCCAAAAATTGGTTGTACGCCGTGTTTATGATCTTGCCCATTGCATCGTTGCCAACGCTGAAGCAGTTCGTCATCAGTTGATTAGGGACGGAGTGCGCGCAGATAAAGTAGTAACTATTTATAATGGCGTGGATACAGAACGTATCTCACCACGTTCAAATGTTCCGCGTGAAGAATCTCTCGCCGCCCTCAATTTACGACAAAAAGAGAATCACCGATTCGTTACGATTGTGGCCAACTTGCGCCCGATGAAGGATCATTTGACGTTCCTTAAGGCGGCTCAGCGGGTGCGTGCCGAATTTCCCGATGCACTGTTTGTTATTGCAGGTGACGGCGAACTCAGCGAGGAAGTTCGAGGGTTGATTTCACGACTTGGCATGGCTGACTATGCACTGATGTTGGGCCGCTGCGCAGACGTCGCAACGCTTCTTTCCATATCCGACGTCTGCGTTCTAAGCTCGAACTGTGGAGAAGGATTCTCAAATTCTATAATTGAATACATGGCAGCAGAACGTCCGGTAGTCGCCACGGATGTTGGCGGGGCACGCGAGGCTATTGTCGAAGGACAAACCGGCTTTATCGTTGGCATCGGTGATGATCGCGGAATGGCTGAGCGAATTATGTTTCTCCTTAGCAATTCTCAACAAGCACGAGAAATGGGAAAGTGCGGCTTGCAAGTTGTCAAACAGAAGTTCTCGTGCAAAGCGCAACTCGAACAGGTTGAGAATTTGTACGATCGCTTGCTTTCGACATCGCGATCTTATTTCGCTCGCCGATCCAAAGTCGTCGTCACCACGAACCTCAAGGTGAAAGCCAGTGATGGAAATGACAATAAAGTGGCTCAGAAAACGAAGTAAACATCAAGAGCCGAACGACTGCGCCGGTAAATCGAGACCGTTGCGTGTCCTAATCGTTGCTCCGTCTCTTGACCTCACAGGAGGGCAGGCTGTGCAGGCAGCGCGACTTGTCGAGCATCTTAGCGATGAACCATCCTTGTCGGTGTCTTTTCTGCCAATCAACCCCCGTTGGCCGAGTTTTCTCCACAAACTACAGAGAATTAAGTATTTGCGCACAATTATGACGTCGCTACTTTACTGCGCTACGTTACTGGTACGCGTTCGAAGTTGTGACATCGTCCATGTGTTTTCCGCATCGTATCTTTCCTTTGTATTGGCTCCGACTCCGGCAATCATCATTGCAAAGCTTTACCGGAAAAAGGTTGTCCTCAACTATCGCAGCGGTGAGGCTGAAGATCATCTTCAACGGTGGAACCGTACGGCTATTCCTACCATTCAGCTGGCGGACGTAGTGGCTGTTCCTTCGGGATATCTTGTAGACGTTTTCGCGAGGTTTGGCTTGCGCGCACGATCGATTTTCAACTTCGTCGAAGTAACTAGATTTCCTTTTCGAGAACGTCGGCAATTGCGGCCCATTTTCTTGTCAAACCGCAATCTGGAGGCGCTTTACAACGTAGGCTGCATTTTGCGAGCGTTCGCAATCATCCAGCGATGGTACTCGGACGCGCAGTTGATAATTGCCGGTGATGGTACTCAACGCCTGCAGCTAGAAAGTCTGTCGCGCGAGTTACGGCTCCGTAACGTGCGATTCATCGGCTATGTCGCGCCGGAAAAAATGCCAGAACACTATGATGCTGCAGATATCTATTTAAATGGCTCGGACATAGACAATATGCCCGGGTCGATTATTGAGGCTTACTGTTCAGGTCTGCCGGTTGTGACGACAAACGCAGGCGGGATTCCGTATATCCTTTCGGATGGGAACACAGGTCTAATGGTCCAATGCGGTGATTATGAAGGAATGGCTGCTTCAGCCATCAGCCTGTTGGAAGACGATTCGCGCGCCGCAAAGATCATTCGTCAGGCGCATCAAGAATGTCAAAAGTACGCTTGGGCCTCAGTGCGTGAGGAATGGCTCTCGCTTTATCATGAGATAGCACACGGGAACACGACCGCTCTAAGAACATCCCGGTCCGATAGTCGAGCGTCGCCAACCCCGAGAACGGCATAACGTTTGAAACGAAGCAAAGGACCAGTTAATGACGCCATGCTATAACGAACCCAGAAACATTTCCACGAGACCGCTTTTTGTTGAGCTTTCAAATAATCTCCACAGACAACACCATGAGCCACATCCGTCGGAAGTTAAAGAAACTGAAAGGTCGCAGTCTGGGCGAAATACGTGTTCGCAGTCTTCAGGCACTTGCCGCTTTCGCTGAGCGTCACGGCTGGTCCGAGCAGACCCGAGTCCCAGATGATGCGATTCTGTTTCGGTTAATGGAGAGAAACCGGATCGGAACTGATATTAAGTCGCCCGATAGCCTTTTGAATCATTTCAAACATCGCAAGTACCCAAACTTCTTTGCGGCGTTCACTAGCCAAGAAGCTACGCTGAAAGGCTTTAATAATCGCTTCAGTCCGTCGTCGAAGTACCAAATAGTAGAACGAGCAAATCGCATCGCAAGCGGGCGATTTGACTTACTCGGACTCACCGACCTTAAGTTCGGTGACCCAATTCAGTGGCATCTTGAACCGGTTTCCGGAAAAAGAGCTCCGTTCGTGCACTGGAGCGCGATTGATGAATTAGGCTTGGAGGCAACTGGCGACCCAAAATTGATTTGGGAATTGAACCGCCATCAGCACTTCACCACGCTGGGCAAAGCATACTGGCTCACGGGTGACGAACACTATGCACAAATTTTTATCGCGCACCTTCAATCATGGATGGATCAGAATCCTCCAAAGGTCGGGATTAACTGGACCAGCAGTCTGGAAGTGGCCTTTCGTTCCATCTCTTGGCTTTGGGCACTGTATTTCTTCAGACACTCCCAGTTGCTGAATTCAGCGATTTTCGTCCGAGCGATTAAGTTTTTGTATCTTCATGCAAGGCACTTGGAAACTTATCTTTCCACTTACTTCAGCCCAAACACCCATCTGACTGGCGAGGCTTTGGGACTTTTTTATTTAGGCACGCTCTTGCCTGAGTTCAGCGAGTCCACCCGTTGGAGGTCTCTCGGTCGAAAGATACTCACGACTCAGCTCAGGAGTCAGATAAAACCCGATGGAGTCTACTTCGAGCACGCAAGCTACTATCATCGCTACACTACGGACTTCTACACACATTTTCTAATTCTTTCACGCGAAAACAACGAAACCGAATTAGATGATGTTGAAACTAAGCTTATATCCCTACTCGATCATCTGATGTACATCACTCGACCCGATGGGACGACTCCCTTCTTTGGAGATGATGATGGCGGACGGCTGGGAACGTTTGACGGGAGGCCCGCAAACGACTTCAGAGCGACTTTGGCTACTGGCGCAGTTCTCTTTTCACGACCGGATTATAAGTTTGTGGCTCGCGAACAGGCCGAAGAAACTTTGTGGCTGCTAGGTCCAGAGGGTCTACGAGAATTTGACTCTCTTCAGGCCCGGGAACCAGCTGCTCGATCAGTTGCTTTTACACATAGTGGTTACTACGTGATGCGAGACAGCTGGTCGCGCGACGCAAACCTCTTTCTGTTTGATTCAGGGGCTCACGGCGGGCTGAGTTTTGGACACGCTCACGCTGATGCCTTGTCATTTGAGCTGGTAGTAAAGGGTCGCACGCTGCTAGTCGATCCGGGGACTTTTACCTATACGGGTTCAAAAAAGATGCGCGACTGGTTTCGCCGCTCGAAGGCGCACAACACATTAACCATCGACGATGAATCGTCGTCTGTACCTGATGGGCCGTTCTCATGGAGCAACGTTTGCAATTCTGAGAGTTTGAGTTGGGTAAGCCGAGATCGATTTGACTATGTAGAGGGCAAAGAGGATGGCTACGAACGTTTGCCAGAACCGGCCTGTCATACTCGGAGCGTTTTGTTTCTAAAGAATGATTATTGGGTCATCCGGGACCAGGTGAAAACGGCCGCCAAACACCAGGTTGACTTGTGGTTTCACTTTGCAACCACTGCCAATCCCCGGATTGAGATCGAAGCGGAATACGCAGCCAAGCTGACTGAGATTGGCGACTACATGAACCTGGATGTGGTGACCATTGCGAATCAGGGGAACTGGAGAGCGGAAGATGGGTGGGTTTCAAACTGTTATGGTAAGAAGGAAAAAGCGCGAGTGTATGCTTTTTCAAAGCTAATAGAGGGAGATGAGCAGTTCCTGACATTTTTGATTCCTTATCTTTCTGGGACTAAGTGTCGTGTTCGCGAACTCGAAGCCATCGGAGGCAGAGCATTTGAGATCGTTCATCATGACGTCGTAGATATTCTTGCAATTACGGGCGGTCGGGCGGGCCAAAATGTTGAGATGGAACGTTTAACAGCTGACTTCGCCTGGACCTGGGCAAGGTTCTCAAGTCGCGAGGAAAGCACGCCCACCGAGCTTGTACTGTTGAATGGTAAACGACTGGAGCTACAGGGGCGGGAGATCATAAAATCGAATCGGCAAGTTGACTATCTTGCTGCCTGCCGAGTTGGAGACCAATTTCGGGTCGAGACAGGCGATGGTATTCTGAATCTGAGCTTTCCCATTACCGATCTTGAATCCCTGTTCGCAGGATCCAAAGGGGAGTTCTATTCTCGATTTTCAGGTTGAGATTTTCGAGTGAGCTCTGAGGAAGAGGGACTTCGATTTTAATAAACCTCGAACGCCTTTTTAATTGCAATCGCTTATGTGTGGCATTAATGGCATAGCATTATCGAGCGACTCACGGAGGACATTAGATCCGGCTACACTCAAACGGATGCGTGACGTTTTAACTCACCGTGGTCCCGACGACAAAGGAATATTCATTGATGGGCGAATAGGATTTGGCCACCGCCGTCTCAGCATAGTTGATGTTGCCGCTGGGCATCAGCCAATGAGCAACGAAGACGGCTCACTGCACATAACCTATAATGGTGAAATCTATAACCACGCAGATTTCCGCGCCTCACTGGAAGCTAAAGGTCATGTTTACCGCACACATTGCGATACGGAAACGATACTGCACCTTTATGAAGAGGAAGGACCTTCTGCCGTCGAACATTTGCGCGGGATGTTTGCATTTGCGATCTGGGATCAACGAAAAGGTGAACTATTTCTTGCTCGTGATCGACTAGGCGTAAAACCTTTGTATTACGTTCATGACGATGACGGCTCGTTGTATTTTGCTTCGGAGATCAAATCACTTCTAGCCGCAAACGCTATCAAACCCGAAATTAATTACCGCAGCTTGCCCGACTACCTGGCGAATCATGCGACGTCAGGGGATGAGACCCTGTTTCGAGGCGTCATGCGATTGCTGCCGGGCCATACCTTGCTGTGGCGCGATGGACATCTCCAGATTAAGAAATATTGGGACTTAAGTTTTATGCCGGAAGCTGACGGTCTCCATCGCAGCGATGATGATTACGTTGAGGAATGGACAGAGCTCTTCCGCACCTCAGTCCGCCTGCGTTTGATGTCGGATGTGCCGCTCGGCATGTTCCTTTCTGGCGGGATAGATTCATCGGCAATCGCTGCGATGATGAGCCAGATGGTAGATGACCCAATCAAGACGTTTTCAGTCGCTTTCGAGGAACGTGAAGCCAACGAGCTTGAATATGCTCGCCTCGTTGCTAGTAAGTTTAAGACCGATCATTATGAAATCCTTGTCAGCCCGGAAGAGTTTTTCGAGGCGTTGCCAAAGCTTGTCTGGCATGAAGATGAGCCGCTCGCGCACCTGGCTAGCGTCCCACTCTACTTTGTTTCCCGGCTTGCCTCAAAGCATGTCAAAGTAGTGTTAACCGGTGAAGGCAGTGACGAAATGCTGGCCGGGTACCTTCGTTACCGCAATACTATTTACAACCTTGCCCTGGGCAAATATTACCATCGACTGACAAACGAAGCAGTTCGCCATCGCTTACGGCGCATCATTGAAAGCCCACACCTTGGCTCGAGGGTGAGACAAAAACTCTCGCGCACATTCCTCTATTTGCCAATGGATATCGACAGCATCTACCTTGACAACTTTGCTGTTTTTCCTCGCGCAATGCAGCGTGATCTTCTAACTGCTGAAACAGTGGAGCGCGCGGGCTCGCCCGATCCTTACAGGGGTATTCGTTGCTACTTGGAACAAACGGACGCCGACACGATGCTCAATCATTTACTTTATGCGGATACGAAGACTTATCTACACGAACTCTTGATGAAACAAGATCAAATGAGTATGGCAGCATCAATTGAGAGTAGGGTGCCTTTTTTGGATCACAAGTTGGTTGAGTTTACGGCACGGCTGCCTGATCGAATGAAATTGCGAGGTTTGTCGACTAAATACATTCTACGTCGGGGTCTGAAGGGTGTGCTGCCTGAGGCGATTCTTACACGCAGTAAGATGGGCTTCCCCGTCCCTCTCGGCAGATGGTTGCGTGGAAGGTTCAGCGGAGTAATTGACGAATATGTTTTGGGTGAACGCACAGTGGCGCGAGCGCTTTTCAATATTGAGTTTGTACGCAATCTGGTCGAGCAGCACAGATCAGGCGCCAAGGACCACACCGAACGGTTATGGGCACTGATCAATTTTGAGCTCTGGGCAAGACAGTTCATAGACGGCGAGGAGCTCAGTCAAGATTCGGCTCATCTATACGCGGCCGAAATCCCCTGCTTGTCTACTGCTAGAAGCTAGGTGAGCACGACGCGGCGGAGTCAAACCCTGCCATATCGATTCTATGAGCGCGCAACAAATCCGTAAGGATGCACAAAAAAGGATGCCGATCGAAAGAATCAGGACGCTCTTGATTTGCCATGATGGGGCTGAGTTGGATCAGAAGGGCCTTGCCGGGTGGCTCGCTTCCTTTTCCGATCTGGTGGGCGTGGTGGTCCTGCGGGAAAAGCCGAGACGCATGCGTCGTCGCATCCAGAAGGAAATCGAGCGGATCGGAGCTCTGCGTTTTCTTGACGTGATCGCGTTTCGTCTGTATCGCTACGTGTTTCTGGCGCGAAGTGAGCGAGAGTGGCGGCGGCAGAAACTCGAGGAGTTAAGCCACATTTACCCAGAGCCAGTTGATGTGAGGTCCCTCTTTACTCACAGTCCTAACAGTCCGGAGGCTCAAGAATTCATCCGACAGTGTGAGCCAGATATTGTATTAGCCCGCTGCAAGACTCTACTGAACGAAAAGGTATTCTCAATTCCATCAAAGGGAACGTTCGTGATGCATCCGGGGATATGTCCCGAGTATAGAAATGCCCATGGCTGTTTCTGGGCGCTGGCAAACGGTGATCGGGATAAAGTTGGAATGACCCTTCTCCGCATTGATACAGGTATTGATACGGGACCTGTGTACGGTTATTACAGCTACAACTATGACCAAGCCCACGAGTCGCCCATGATTATTCAATATCGCGTCGTACTGGAAAACTTGCATGCACTACAAAAGAAATTGATCGAAATACATAACGATGAGGCAACCCCGCTCGACACATCCGGTAGAGAATCTTCCACCTGGGGACAGCCTTGGCTAAGCAGTTACCTAAAAATGAGACGTCGGGCGAGGCGAAACGAAAATGAAAGCCATTTCTCTCATGTATCATGATGTGGTGGAGCGTGACAGGAGCGATGCGAGCGGTTTTCCTGGAGCGGATGCAGCACTCTACAAGCTGGATCGTGGACAGTTTCAAAACCATTTGCGAGCAATTGCTAAAGCAGTGCCCCAGGGGCCCATCAGTCTCTTGAATTTGACCGACATTGCGCCTCACGAGCCAACGCCGCTTCTGCTTACGTTCGATGATGGAGGTAAAAGCGCTTTCACATTCATTGCCGACACATTAGAGGAGGTCGGATGGCGGGGTCACTTCTTCATTGCCGCAAATTACATTGACACTCCATCATTTGTGAGTGCCGAAGAGATCCGTGAACTCAAGCGCAGGGGCCATATCATCGGAAGCCATTCATCGTCCCATCCGCTGCGTATGTCCAATTGTAGCTGGGACGAAATGTACAAAGAGTGGACAACAAGCATTCAGAAATTATCGGATATTGTCGGCGAAAGAGTTAGCGTTGCGTCTGTTCCTGGGGGGCATTATTCGGATGAGGTTGGAAGGACTGCTTCTTTAGCGGGAATTGAAAGGCTATTTACTTCCGAGCCAGTAATGCAATGTTGGACCGTAGACAACTGCCTCGTGCTTGGGCGATATACAATCCAACGATGGATGTCCCCCATGGTTGCTGCCGATCTTGCCTCCGGAAAGATCGCACCGAGGGTGAGGCAATATCTCTTTTGGAATGCAAAGAAAGCTAGTAAGGCAGTGGGCGGTCGGTATTATTTGAAAATTAGAAGATCGCTTTTCCGGACAATGACATGAGAGGATCTCAATCGAGAGAATACGATTGGTGGAAATACTGAACAGACCAGGCAGTGCTCAGGCTGTAAGCGAACTTTCAGGCGATGGCTCTGTTAGCCAACTGACACGCGAGCGCGAGTTGGTGGGGAAAGATGTCATCTGCTTTTGTCATGATTGGAGCGGAGATCCTCTTTCAAAAACCCATCTAATGCGTTTAGTGGCGCGAGATAATCGAGTGCTTTGGGTTAACTCTATCGGATTGCGAGGTCCTTCCGCTTCCAAGTCAGACATTGGTCGTATTTTTAAAAAATTGGCAGCGGTTGCGAGCCCGATCCGAGAAGTGGAAACCAATCTTTTCGTCCTCAGTCCGCTGTCAATTCCAGCTTACGGACAGCCCCTATTGCGCGATATTAATAGACGTCTCTTGCGATTCCAGGTCAAGCGAGCGATGCGTCGTCTTGGGTTCAGCCGGCCGATCAACTATGTGTTTCTTCCGTCTGCCGGTTTAATTGCTGGTACACTCGACGAAGAGCTAGTGATCTACCACTGCGTTGATGAGTACACGGCGTTTTCTGGAATGCCCTCTCAAGCATTGGCGGGAATTGAGGAGCAACTGGTGCGTCGCGCAAATCTGGTGATTGTTTCAGCTGATCTTCTTTACCGCTCAAAGAGTCGTTTTAATCCACACACCGTACTAGTACGGCACGGCGTTGACTTCGAACACTTTCGACGTGCGCTCGATCCATCGTTACTCGTACCGGAAGACATTGCTCATCTTCCGCGTCCAATAATCGGGTTCTTTGGGTTAATTGCTGACTGGGTTGACTTGGATCTCTTAGTTCGGGTCGCAAAGCAATTTTCCCAGGGATCCTTAGTGCTCCTGGGAAAAGCAATAACTGATGTTTCACGTTTGGAGTGTCTGCCAAATGTTCATCTGCTAGGGCGAAAGCCTTATGCATCATTACCGGCGTACTGCAAGGGATTTGATGTTGCGTTAATGCCATTCCGGATCAATGAGCTAACGTTGAATGCCAATCCGCTGAAAGTTCGCGAGTATTTGGCGGCTGGACTTCAGGTAGTCTCGACTGCAATCCCGGAGGTAGAAGTTCTCGGCTTATGCCGAATTGGCTCAGACCATGATGGTTTCGTCCAAGAAGTGAAGCTTGCTCTGGCGGATCCTGGCACGCGTGTTGAACGAAGCGAAACGGTACGCAGTGAAAGTTGGGAGGCTCGGTTAGAGGACATTCGTTATCATATAGCAGCGCTCCGGTTACCGCGTGTGTAGAGTCTCTTCTGATGGTTAGGAAAACAAGTTGAGCTACAACGGATCACGACTTTCTTGGCGCAACTCTAAGCATGGCTCTGTAAACGTGTGCGAGCGTGAACAAGAGGTTCGCGCTGAGCCGTCTTTGGATAAACCAACACGAGTATCAGTGATTATTCCCTGTTATAACGAAGAACGATATATCGGAAAGGTTTTAGCGAATTTAGCGGATCAATACAAAATTGAAGACTGCGAGATAATCGTGGTCGATGGACTTTCGTTCGATAATACCCACGCGGTGGTCTCCAAATTCATTGCTGAAAATCAAAACCTACATGTACGCGTAATGGACAATCCGGCGAGAAATATTCCCGCCGCTCTTAACATTGGGATTGCGCACGCCAAGGGAGACATTATCGTACGCATGGACGCACATGCCGTTCCGTCGGCAGATTATGTTCGTCGTTGCGTCGAGGTCTTAACCGATTCCAACATCGACGTAGTTGGGATGGCATGCCGCGTTCGTCCGGGGTCAGACTCAGTTATTGGACGCGCGATAGCCTTGGCTGTATCGCATCCTTTTGGCATCGGAGATGCAAAGTATCGTGTGCCTGATTCATCGTCGCAATATGTCGACACGGTAGCTTTTGGCGCTTTTCGAAAAACGCTGTGGGAGGAACTGGGCGGCTACAATGAAAATCTGTTAACAAACGAGGATTATGACTTCCATTACCGTGTTCGTCGGCGTGATGGTCGGATCTTCTTGGACACATCCTGCTACTGTGACTACTTTGCTCGTCCTACTATCAGAAGCCTGATAGCGCAATATTTTCGTTATGGTCAATGGAAAGCGCAGATGATCAAACTACATCCACGCTCGATTAGATGGCGACACGTTGTACCACCTTTGTTCGTTGCCTCACTCATTTTGTCATTGGGACTCAGCTATTGGGAACCGTTGACTTTATTGGCCTTTGTAATAATTGTGATTTCGTATGGATTGCTTTCGTTCTACTTCGCCGTTAAAAGTTCGCTACGAGGTGGCGATTCCCGTTTGATTCTTCCTCTCATTGCTGCTTTTCTTGCAGTACACTTGACATGGGGTAGTAGTTTCCTCTTAGGCATTTTTCATTCGCCGCGGCAGATAAGCAGGAATGATTCGAAGCCGAGCAAGACATGATTCGACACCTGCAAACTGGAATAGGTTTCTTTGGAGCACGCGCGCACGCTTCCTCTCCTTCAACTTTGAAAGAGAAATTAAAAACAGCCGGGCGCTTTGCCTGCGTCGCAATATCGGCATCGACTCTATGGTGGCTTCTGGCGTGGGGAGCGGCTCATGCGCTTATAGTGCGAAGTGACTTGGCGCACGCCGATGCAATTGTCATTCTCTCGGGTTCATCTGCGTACCTCGAGCGCACTCAGAAGGCAGCCAGCTTGTTCCGCGAAAAGCGCGCACCAATGATTATCTTGACAAACGATGCGCTACAAGGTGGTTGGTCACAAGCGCAGCAAAGAAATCCATTATTCGTAGAACGCGAAGAGCAAGAGCTTCTTCTTGCCGGCGTTCCAAGTCATCAAATAGTTGTGCTGCCCCAAGCTGTTTCGAGCACTCACGACGAGGCAATGCTTTTGCGCAATTACGCAACGTTAAATGGTCTCAAGTCGATTTTGGTGGTGACTTCAGCATATCATTCGCGTCGTGCCCTGATGATCATGCGTGATACTTTTTCTGATAGCGGAGTGATTGTTGGAATTGAGGCGGTCTCTCCTGGAGCAGATACTCCGACACCGGCGAAATGGTTGTGGGATAAACGCGGATGGAGCACAGTGGGTGGTGAGTATCTAAAAATCGCTTATTACTGGATCAAATATTGAGCGATCCTGTGAGAAAGCGTACTGACCCGATTTGTATGCGAAACAGGCGTGTTTTATGCAGCAAGAACTAAGGCGAGGTAGGCCTATCAGAATTCTATTACTAATAGGTTTCCTCGTACTGGCACTAATCTCTCTTAAATTTGTATTTGCCCACTGGTCTCAATCGACGAATGGACAGACACGTGCGCGTCGCACTTCATCGGGCAGTGAGATTATATTGAAGCGTGGCGGCGACCTGCAGTCAGCCATCAATTCTGCGGAGCCCGGCGACACCATAGTCCTCGAAGCCGGGGCAACGTATACAGGCCCAATCTTGTTGCCCGAAAAGAAAGGCAATGCTTATATCACAATTCGTTCTTCAGAGTTGTCCCACTTGCCTGAGGGTCAGCGTGTCAGTCCGGCGCAAGCCAGTCTGATGCCCAAGATCGTGTCGCCCGGAAAGGGCAGCCCTGCCTTGCAAACTGCTCGCGCAGCGCACCACTATCGTCTCTTCGGGCTTGAGATCATGCCTGCAGACGAGAAGTCGTTTGCTTACACCTTGATTTGGCTTGGGCTTGGGGACAAACAGCAATCAACATTGGACTCGGTACCACATCATTTGACGATTGACCGGTGCTACATTCATGCTTGGCCGAATCAGTCGCTGAAGCGCGGCATCGATTTGAACTCGGCTGAAACGGAAATCACTAACTCTTACATTTCTGACTTTAAATCTACTGACCAGGATGCTCAAACGATTGTTGGTTGGAATGGGCCAGGTCCATTCAAGATCATCAACAACTACCTGGAGGCGTCGGGCGAGAACTTAATGTTTGGCGGATCTGATCCCCAGATTCCAAATCTAATCCCCTCCGACATAGAGATAAGGAGAAATCATTTTCGTAAGCCGCTTTCGTGGCGGGGGGTATGGATGTGCAAAAATATCCTAGAGCTAAAGTTGGGCAGACGTGTAACCATAGAAGGTAACGTGTTTGAGAACAGCTGGGCTAGCGGGCAGGAAGGCTACGCCATAATGTTCACAGTACGAAACCAGGAGGGTACGGCCCCGTGGTCAGTGGTTGAAGATGTCCTGTTCACAAACAACATAGTCCGCCACGCCGCTAGTGGGATCATGATCCTTGGCTCTGATAACCTCTTTCCCAGCGCACAAAGCTCTCGAATTACGATAAGAAACAATCTATTCGAGGACATCGACACCAAGTGGAACCCGAGCGCTACGGCCCGGTTCCTGGTAATTTTTAATATCGACAGTCTAACTGTGTCACACAACACGGTGATAGGCCCAACAACCATTGCCTACATTAATCCGGTTGTAAACAAAAGCATTGTTATAACCGACAATATTATTGCGCATTACAATGGCGGCATCATCAGCGAAGGAATTGGCGCTCCCGACTCCTACCGCCAATATGCTGTTCCCCACACAATAACCGGAAACCTGTTTGTTGGTGCTCTACAGCAATTTTGGAATGCTGATACAAAATATCCGGCAGGCAACCGCTACCCTAATAGTTATGATGATGTAGGATTCATGAACTATAACGGTGGACAAGGCGGAGACTATCGCCTCAAGCCACGCTCGCCTTACAAAGGAAAGGCAAGTGACGGCAAGGACCCTGGTGCAGATATATCGGCCATTGAAGCGGCCGTGACAGGAGTAGTAGCTGGAGGCCAACCCTAGCCGAGCATCTCAGCAGCTATTTATTTTCACGTCGCAAGGCTCCCAGATTATCAATTCTGTTTTGCGGATGGAATGAATTGAAAGATGTGTGGAATCGTCGGAATTTTTAACTTTGATGGAGCTCCCATCAGCACGCAATCGTTGTTGGACGCAACGACTATCCAACGGCATCGTGGGCCGGATGACGAAGGTTATCTTCTAGCCAACACGTTAAATGGATTGTGCGTCTCAGCTGGCGGCGAGGAGACCTGTCCGGAGTTAAATTTGCCGAATATCGGACAGCTCCGCGATCAAAAGTTTAACTTGGGCTTCGGCTTTCGTCGCTTGTCCATTCAAGATTTATCACCTGCCGGCCATCAGCCGATGGCCAGTCCCGACGGTCGATTCTGGATTGTGTTTAACGGCGAAATCTACAATTACCTCGAACTGCGAGCGGAGTTGAGCAGCTGCGGACATCCGTTTCACACGGGCTCTGACACTGAAGTCATTTTGGCAGCTTATCGAGAATGGGGTTTGTCATGTTTACAACGGTTCAACGGAATGTGGGCCTTCGTAATATGGGACTCCTCGACGAATCACCTTTTCTGCGCTCGGGACAGGTTTGGTGAAAAACCATTTCATTACGTACATACCCCAGGGAAACTCTTCGCCTTTGCATCAGAGATAAAGGCACTCTGGGCATGCGGAGTGGTCACGCGTACCTTACATAAAGAAACGGTGGCTCGTTACGAATGCTACGAAGAATTGGAGACTGGCGACCAGACATTTTACGACGGTGTTTTGCGTCTGCCTCAAGCACACTATTTGGTGGTCAAACCCGACGGCAGCATTCAAAGGCAGCGATACTGGGATATTGATCCAAGGGTTCAGGAGGATGGGAAATCCGACGCTTGGTACTCGGAACAGTTTCGGGAGCTTTTCTTTGATTCGGTGAAGTTGAGGCTTCGATCGGATGTTCCGGTAGGCTCCAGTCTCTCTGGCGGCTTGGACTCAAGTACGGTGGTTTCTGTTATGGATCAATTGCTTCCGCCGGGCGCTGTGCAGAAAACGTTTTCCGCGCGTTTTGATGACCCTGCCAAGGATGAGGGCAAGTGGATACAACATATTACCGAGACTACTCGGGTAGAGCCACATTTCGTCTGGCCGAAGGGCAAAACGTTTTTTACAGAGCTTGAGCGCGTTTTCTGGCATCAAGATGAGCCGTTTGGGTCGACCAGCATCTATGCTCAATGGTGTGTGATGAGATTAAGCAAAGAACGTGGAGTCACCGTTTTGCTTGATGGTCAAGGAGCTGACGAAATGCTCGCGGGATATCATCATTACTTTAATGTTGTCGCTGACGACTTACTTACCACGATGAACTTCCCGGCATACCTAAAATGGAAGAAGACATATGAGAACCTCCACGGAAGTTCACTAGCCGGTACATTAGGAGTTGGTGGTTTGATCAAGCAGCGGGTACCGAAGGCGGTGAAAAAACCTTTAAAAGCAATTTTAGGTATGGGTACGCCTCCCGCCGTCAAGCCATTCCTTCCTACGTATCCCGATGAATTTAGGAACGTTTCGGCTCTGCGCAAATTTCTCTGGTGGCAAACAACGAGAAGAGGGTTAGTAGAGTTGCTAAGGTATGCGGATCGCAATAGCATGGCACACAGTCGTGAGGTCCGGCTACCCTTCTTAGATCATCGTCTAGTCGAATCGGTATTCCGCGTTCCGGATCGCCTTTTATTGCGAGATGGGTGGACCAAGTGGATATTAAGAGAGGCCTTCAGGGGGACTGTGCCGGAAGCAATCAGTCAGCGCGTCGATAAATTGGGCTATGAACCACCCCAGCAAAGCTGGCTAAAGGGCCGAACCTGGAAAGACATCATGTTGAGTCAGCTTCTCGGATCGCTTAATCATGATTACCATTCAACCACCTCGTAACATTTTCGCGCGCTCTCTCTGTAAAACAGATGAACGGAAATCCATGAGATCTGATGACAACGGCAGATTTAAATAAAACAATTTTCGCACGTCTCTCAGACAAATTGTGTTACGCGATGGCGTTAGCATTTCTGCAGACGCCGTTAAAAAGATTCGGGTTTCGAACGCCGTCAATCACTAGATTTGACTCCACGGACAACTGGGAAGCGGACCGTGTTGCCGATGTCTCAGCTTACCGGAAGCTGTTTACAAGGTTTGCGCAATTCGAAGGAAAGAGGGTATTGGATCTCGGTTGTAATAAAGGATATCTGCTTAACAGTTTCTTACAACACGAGAAGTTTACCGCTATCGGCGCAGATATAGTTACCTCGTACTTGGATTATGGTCGCGCGACATATCCTAACGTAACCTTTATTCAGACAACGCCGAGCTCGATACCGCTTGAGAGTGAAACAATTGACCTGGTTTACACCATTGATACGGTCGAGCATCTGAGTAGGCCGAGGGAGATTTTCTCAGAGGTCTTCCGGGTACTGAAACCGGGAGGACAATTCCTAGTTCACTTCAATCCGTGGCTCAATCCTTATGGATCTCATATGGAAGATATTATCCCTTTCCCATGGCCTCACGTTGTGTTCTCAATGGATACCCTTTTAACGACGGCTGCAAAAGTATATGACTCGCCTGCATACCCGACAGCTTGTTATTTCATTGACATCGGCAAGAAAGTTTCTAACCCTTTTCAAGATCGCGACAAGTGGGCGGAATACCTGAACAAGATGACCATTAGAAGATTCAATCGGTTGTTGAAGACCTTGCCTTTCGCACTGCAACATCAGGAGCGAATTGGTTTTGGGGGGAAGACTTTTAAGTTTTCGAAGGCAGTGAAGGGCCTTTCACAAGTGCGCCTTCTGGACGAATTCTTCACGAATGCGCTGTTCACTGTGCTGGTCAAGCCATCGCACTGGTAAGCTTTGGGATCATTTCTGTCACACAAGTTGGCCTTTCTGCCACACAAGTTGGCATCATTTCTGCCACACAAGTTGGCATCATTTCTGCCACACAAGATCGATTTTAACTAAAAGCTTATAATCCGAACCCTTTCTTCAATTTAGCCCGATGTTCAATCGTCCATAATAGGGGGGTTGACAAACAAATATAAATCTTGTTAAATCAGCTCGTTTCCCTGTGGTTTTTAGAATGCCGCAGGTTAGATCTTTCGCAGATTCCGATAGCACACGATAAAGGTAAACCTGTTGCGAGGCAGGGACGCAAAGCCGTGAGTCTCGAAGGCCAAGGGGGCCCAGAGATTGTCTGGTTGCCGAAGGCCATCGAGAGAACAACCATCGGCTGGTATCAAGATACCTGGTCTCAAAGCACGGTTTGCCTTTGCCGGTCCGACCGACGCCAGGTCCCGTAGCCGATTCCCTTCCTCGATTAGCTGGCTTCTTTCAATCATTCAATATCCATTCTGTCCCTCGTCGGCTGCTGATTTCCACAGGTCTTAGTTTGCCACGTAGACGCATCCGTCGGAAAAGAATCTTAGAACGATTCTGCAACATTCGACAGGCGATCGATCGTGTAAAAGGTCTCGTCGTTTTACAGCCCTTTCAGCCCACAGGTTTTCCCGACTAAGAATTCAGCATTACCTATGACGGCACCCCTGCAAGCTACAGGTCCGCGAAGCCGTAGTCGCGGGGGCCGACTTACGTTGTCCGATTACCCTTAGTGAGGTCGATTATGAATAATCCGTGCGGGTCTAAGCGACCGATTAACTTTTTCCGAGTAGGTTCTCGGCTCATTTTAGCGTCCATCGCTTTTGTATTCATTCTTGTCAGTACCGAAGGCATTACTCAGGCTGCGACTATCGTGGTACCAGCGGGCGGGGATTTGCAGGCCGCAATCAATGCTGCTGCTCCAGGCGATACAATTGTTGTCGAAGCTGGCGCAACATTCGTCGGACCGATTCTCCTTCTAGTCAAACCTGGCGCGTCCCCTACAGCAAAGATCACCATACAATCGTCGCGATTGTCAGAGCTACCTGAAGGTGTGCGCGTAAGTCCATCACAGAGCTACCTCATGCCGAAGATTGTATCTCCAGGATCTGGATCGGCAGCATTGCAAACCGTTGGAGCGTCAAGTTATTACGATCTAAAAGGTCTTGAGTTTGCACCCGTGAGTGAGGGCGCCATAGTCTACACGCTGGTGTGGCTAGGGACTACTGACGCGTCACAGAACACCTTGGATAAAGTTCCCAAGGACGTTGATATGGATAGATGTTATGTCCATGCATTTAGTGACACTCAAACGCTGAAGCGTGGAATCGGTCTTGATAGCTCAGGGTCAGAAATCACGAATTCCTATATATCGGGCTTCAAATCAACAGGACAAGACACTCAGGCAATCTTAGGTTTCAACGGCCCAGGTCCCTTCAGGATCATCAATAATTATCTTGAAGCGTCGGGCGAGAACCTGATGTTTGGCGGCTCTGATCCGCAAATTCCAAATCTGATCCCATCCGACATAGAGATCCGACGAAACTATTTTGTCAAACCATTGAGGTGGCGGGGCACGTGGGTGTGTACGAATTTGTTAGAGTTGAAGCTCGGCAGACGCGTCACAATCGAAGGCAATGTGTTTGAGAACAGTTGGGCTAGCGGTCAGATAGGCTACGCGATTATGTTCTCATCGCGAAACCAGGATGGCACGGCGCCGTGGTCCGTGGTCGAAGATGTCTTGTTCACAAACAATATAGTTCGCCATGCCGCAAACGGCGTTTACTTACTTGGTACAGATAACATCTTTCCGAGCGCACAAGGATCACGCATCACTATTCGCAATAATTTATTCGAAGATATCTCCCTGACCTGGAGCACGCCGAACTCGACGAGTCGCTTCTTGGTGATGTTTCAGATGAACGACGTAACGATATCGCATAATACAGTATTGGGTCCAACAACAATTGCCTATCTCGGTGCCGCCCTGGCAGTGAACTTTAACCTAAAGGATAACATCATTGCCCATTACAATGGAGGTATTATTAGCGAAGGACTGGGCCCCCCAGCCTCGTATCAGCAGTACACGAATCCATATTCGATTACTGGCAATCTCTTCGTGGGAGCCGGCTTGCAGTATCCTAACCCTGATCTCCGCTATCCCGCAGGCAATCGGTATCCCGACACATACGACAATGTCGGTTTCGTCAACTACAACGGCGGTCAAGGCGGAGATTATCACCTCAGTGCACAGTCACCATATAAGGCAACGGCTAGTGATGGTACCGATCCGGGATGCAATATTGATGCGCTAAATGCCGCTATAGGTGGTGGAGTAATAACACCCCTACCAACGCCAACTCCCGCGCCAACGCCGGCACCCTCAGCGTCACCGACGCCAACTCCGACGCCTACGCCCGCACCATCACCGACGCCAAATCCAACCCCTGTACCGGATACCGTTTGGGTCGAAGACAGCGTTCCTTCAGGCGCGACTTCCATAGGTCCGTGGAATTTTATCAATTCATCACCGACGGCCTACTCAGGCAATTCGGCTTACGAAGGACCCTCCGGATCTGGATTCAACCAGATCTATTTCTATGACGCTCCGAATCCCCTTACGTTTGCGACCGGCGAAAGAGTTATTGCCTACGTCTATCTTGATCCAAACAACACGCCAACTGAAATAATGTTGCAGTTCAAGGTGGCAGATTGGGAACACCGGGCCTACTGGGGCAGCAACGACATTTTCCTAGGTACTGATGGAACCGCCAGCCTTCGTTCCATGGGGCCGTTGCCCCCGGTCGGGCAGTGGGTCCGGCTCGAAGTGCCTGCCAGAGAAGTTGGTCTGGAAGGTATCTCGATAAATGGCGTGTCGTTTGCAACGTACGGTGGCCGGGCCGTTTGGGATCATATGGGTAAGTCAGCTCAATCCTCACCGAGCCCAACTCCAACGCCGACCCCGAATCCCGGTCAGCCACCATTGCCAGGAGAAACCGTGTGGGTTGAGGACAGTGTCCCCTCCGGAGCTATTGAAAATGGCGTCCGCGAGTCTTGGAATTGGGTATCCGCAAATCCAGCGCCGGTAGGCGGAAATTTCGCACACCAATCAAACATATTTGCGGGATACCATCAGCACTATTTCGTTGGAACGACCAATCCTCTGTCGCTGAACACCGGCGAAAGCCTGATAGTGTACGCTTATCTGGATCCAAACAACCTTCCGCGCGAGATCATGTTGCAATGGTTCGAAGCGACTGGCAGATGGGAGCACCGTGCCTATTGGGGAACGAATGACATCGATTTGGGTACCGACGGCACGAATAACCGTCGCTATATGGGGGCTTTACCACCTGCCGGCCAATGGACCAGACTGGAAGTTCCTGCCAGCCTTGTAGGACTGGAGGGAATGGCAGTCAATGGCATGGCGTTCACCCTTTTTGGCGGCCGGGTCACGTG